>Ga0209382_10012330_pt1 | contig 10567 bp, 10 predicted proteins | sample SoiMetdeltSBSDD5_FD_187599 | JGI IMG/M metagenome (GOLD analysis project Ga0209382, IMG submission 187599) | Bulk soil microbial communities from a Populus tree surrounding site in Tennessee, USA - Soil MetaG P. deltoides SBSDD5 (SPAdes) (version 2) | ecosystem: Environmental > Terrestrial >...
ATACGAGGCCGATCGAAAGACTCGACTTGGTGCAGCCGCGGAGCGACCGCATCGGATCAAGTATCGACAGTTGACGCGAGGTTGAATCGAGATTCTTGGAGTTTGGGAATATCTTATATATGAAGATACCGTCTTGCTCCCTCTCGGTATGGAAAAACCTCTACGCCGCTGCCCTAGCCTTCGAAGAAATTGAACCCTGGGAATGGATGTCGGACATCGATGTTTTCGGCGTTCAGAATCCCGAGGGTGGAGAGATTGGCTACTGTTGTGTGCTAGGTGAATTGGGTGAGGTTCTCGGCTTGGTCGTGTACCTTGGAACCGAAGGGCTTGAACAACACCGAAAAATTCAATCAGGGAAACTCCGTACGGGATCCCCGGAGTTCATTTATAGCCAACACTGTCTCACGGCTTGGTTTAGCGATCGAAACGAACTCGATAAAACCGATCTCAAAGTTGTCAAACAGCTCGGCCTTAAGTTTCACGGCGGCAATGCGTGGCCACAATTTCGCAGTTTCCAGCCGGGCTATTATCCGTGGCATCTCACGGAAAGTGAGGCGAGGTATCTCACTCTGTCCTTGGAACAGGCACGAGAAATCGCCCTATGTCTTGAGAAAGATCCAGACTGGCTTTCTGCCCCGAGTGCGAGTCATTACCTTGTTCGCGTTCCGATCGACGAACCATCACAATTAGGCAAGGCACATGAAAGTTCCACCGCTGCCCAACCGTCGATGGGCCAGCAGCTCCTTTTCGAACCGTTTGACGAACCACATGGACGGCAATGGAAGAACGAGTGGTTAAAGCCGGCGCCGTTGACCCAGGCCAGAGTCCGCGTCTTTTCGATTGATGAGGTCCGCTTGCAACGCATCAAAAATACCAGTCAAGCGCGACACGGTATTTGGGAGGTTGACGCTTTTTATACGCCTAATCCTGTTGACGGTGACAACCGGCCTTTTTTCCCGTACACATTTCTGTGTGCCGATCACGAGTCGGGGTTTATTTTCGACACCGTCATCGCCGAACCATCGAGATGGCAAACGGAATTTTGCAAAGCTTTTCTTGAGGGCATCGAAACCCACAAGCTCGTTCCAAACACTTTGTGGCTGCGAAAAGAAGAACTACGGGAGCTGTTTGAACCTCTGGCAGCCTGGCTTGGCATCGACATGCGATTGACGAAGAAACTTCCAGCTATTGACCGGGCGAAACGAGAGCTACTTAAGTTTCTTAAAGGCCTAGGATGAGAGGCAGCACGCTAGAAACATTTCGTTTAGGATGGAGAATCCCAATGTGTGAGTACTGTAGTAAAACTGAGACTACCGTCGAAAAATTGGCTACTGACGAAATATCCCCCTGCGAGTGGATCTCGGAGGAATTCGGCCCGGGAGCTTGTGCAGAGCAGGCCGCCTACTCCGTATCCGATTGGTTCGTCGAAGACCACCTATGCGAAGCTCACAAGCTCGAAACGGAAAAACAGATGGAAGAAGGTTTGGGCGATTTTTTAGACCGCGTGGGATTTAGCTCTCAATTTGAAATCAAGCCGATCCGCCAGGAAGAAACATGCGACTACGTTGCCCCGGACTCTGCCGATTGGAAACCCTGTGAGAAAAAGGCCACATTCGCAAAATATATACTCGACACCACTCTTGTATGTGCGGAGCATGCCGCGGAGATGAACCAAAAGTCCGAGGAGACTTAGCCGCCGTTACGTCACTGTTAATGTTTTCCCCTAACCCCCGTCGCCGTTTTCGCGGTATCAGCCCTGGACATTTTCTCCGCGTTTGAATATCAAGGATTGGTGCGACCTTTCCAATGAACGAGGAGATTTCCCATGGCACAATCCAACGCGCCCTTCAATCTTGTCGAAGCGACCATCGACGATATTCACGCTGCTTATAAATCCGGGCAGCTAACTTGCCGTCAGCTGGTGCAGATGTATCTCGGTCGCATCGAAGCCTTCGACAAGAAAGGCCCGGCTATCAACGCGATTATCACGATAAACTCCGACGCGCTCAAAGAAGCTGAGCAGCTCGACGCGTCGTACAAAGCGGCAGGTCCGGTCGGTCCGCTACACGGCATTCCCGTGATCGTAAAAGACCAGGCCGACGTCGAAGGCATGCCGACTACTCTCGGCTCGGTGTTGTTCAAGGATTATTATCCCGATCGAGACTCTTTCGTCGCCGAAAATCTAAGGAAAGCGGGCGCGGTTATTTTGGCGAAAGCCACTCTCGGTGAACTGGGCGGCGGCGATACGCATGGCTCGCTCTTCGGTTCGACGCGTAACCCCTACGATCTCGAGCGCACCGTGGGTGGTTCTTCCGGCGGTTCCGCGGCTTCGGTTTCAGCAAATTTCTCGACGGTGGGCGTGGGACAGGAAGGCTTGGCGTCGATCCGCAGGCCGTCGACCTGGAACGGCATCACGGGCATGCGCCCCTCCGCCGGCCTTGTCAGCCGCGGCGGCGTTTATGGCTGTTGGCCGGAAGTTTTCGGCTCCCTCGGCCCGATGGCGCGCACCGTGAAGGATTTGGCGAGGCTCTTAGACGTCATGGTCGGCTACGATCCCGAAGATCCGATTACGGCCCGCGGCGTCGGCCATATTCCCGACACTTTCACAAAGTTTTTGAACAAAGACGGGCTCAAAGGCGCGCGCCTCGGAATTTTGCGCGAATCGATCGGACTCAACGCTGAGCCCGACTCTGAAGACTTCAGAAAAATTTCCGAAGTCTTTGACAGAGCCATTGGCGAGTTCAAAGCCGCCGGTGCCGAGGTCGTCGACCCCATCGTGATTCCCAAAATCAAAGAGCTGCTCGCCAAGCGCTCGGGAGGACCCGGAGAAACGGAGCAATCGTTTAAGAATTATTACGGCCGGAGCTCCAAACCGCCTTTTAAATCTCCACAGGAGGTTATCGCCTCACCCGACTTCGCCAACGTTGTCAAACGTTCGCAAGATCGCTTCAAGAGAAATCCGGATGCGGCGAAACATTACGAGAGTCTCAGAGCGCAAGACGAGTTGATGACCATTTTTCTCAAAGTGATGGCCGATCAAAAGCTGGACGCCATCGTGCACAAAGCCGTCGAACATCAACCGACCTTGATCAAGGACGGCGTCAACCCACCCTTCGTCGACCAAAAAGGTGCGCCGCATCTCAACACTTTTTTAGTCTACGTTCCGACCATCGTTGTCCCCGCGGGATTCACGCGCGACAACCTCCCAGCGGGCGCTTGCTTTATTGGACGACCCTACGACGATGGTAATTTGATCAAGTTCGCCTACGCGTACGAACAGGCGACCCATCATCGCCGACCGCCAGCCAGCACCACGGGGCTTTGAAGTCAAAAGGCAAAAGTAAAAAGGTAAAAGTGAAGGCGCTTTGAAGGCAAAAGTAAAAAGGCAAAATTAATACTCAGCCTCTTCCGCCTTTCTTCGTCGTCACAATAATCGAAGCTATGACCCGTGCAATTTCATCGGCTTCTCTTAAGAGGATCTTGCACGCACCATTCGAGAGTTCGCCGGAGGCATCCAGCAGACGTAACCAATATAAGGTCTCACGAGCTTCTTTAAGCGCAATGCTGTACTTACTTATAAAGTCCGCCCGGCTCTGTCCGGCCTGCGCTTCCTGCACGTTCGCTCCAACCGAAGTCCCTGATCTCAGCAATTGTTGTGCTAAAATTCGAAGCGACCGAGGCTTTGAATCGATACTACGGCATAAACGAACGATCTCCAAAGCAAAGCTGAAGGTCCTCTCTTTTATATCTCGTGGTGGTTGTACTTCTTTCACTTTTTACTTTTGCCTTTTTACTTTTTCCTTGTATCAAGCTCCTAGAGCCGGCATCACCTTGGTCGCGAAAAGCTCGATGGATCGCATCACCTGTTCGTGGCTCAGGCCGCCGAAGCTGAACATGCCAACCAGGCTGTCCGGTCGTGCCGTTTCGATCATTGAGCGCGCTTTTTTGATGACCGTTTCGGGACTACCGATGAGCGATGTTCCCCATTCGTCCATTCTCTTTAGGGTAAGGCCTCCAGGAAAATAGGCGAAGCGCTCAGTAAATCGAGGGAGGTCGTCCGTCTTGATTGAATCGCCGCGCCAAACGTTGTCGGTGGCCAGTTGCCAAAAGCGGGTGACCTGGGGGCCCGCCTCTGCCCACGCCTGCTCGTCGGTATCAGCGACATAAATATCCCGAGCCATGATCGCGTCCCCGCCGCCGGACGGGTTCCCGAGCTTGGCCCGTTCTTCGCGATAGGACTTAATGGCTCCGGCGCAGTTAGCGAGAGGTTGGCGGGAAAGCGCCAGGTTCCAGCCCCGGCGCGCCACCATCGCGGGGCTCTGGGGAGAGGTCGCGCCGTAGTAGATCGGCGGGTGCGGCCGCTGCAGCGGCCGCGGGCGGCACGAGATGTCAACATAGTTCCAAGCCTTACCGGAGTAGGTGAAGGTATTTTCTGACCACGCGCGCAGAAGAATCTCGATGCCCTCTTCGAAGCGCGCCTGAGCCGTATCGCGATCGAGCCCATGTTTGAGGTCATCACGCGGCACCCCGCGACCCAACCCCACGTTCAGCCTGCCGCCGGTGAGGATATCGAGCATCGCGCACTCCTCCGCAAGGCGCATCGGGTCGTGGAGTGGCAGGGCATTGACCAGGTTCCCGAGGCGCAGGCGACGGGTGCGGTGAGCAAGAGAGGCGATAATCAAGTTGGGCGATGCCAACATGCCATAGTCCGAGTGGTGATGCTCGGCGAACCAAGCCTCGTCAAAACCTAGGCGCTCGGTGAGCTGAATCTGTTCGAGAAGTTCCTCAAAGGCCTGGCGCTCCGGCACCCAAGGGCGCGCCTGATTGTAACTGAAAGTCCCAAATCGCATTCGATGTTTCTCCTCCTAAGATCTCGCCGTTACTTAGCAATCGACAGTACACCGACAAATCCAGAAACACTCTTCAACCCCATAGAACCTAGCGCGGTGAAGCCGCAACCAAAGCAGCAAGCCTTACCCTTCACCACAGAGACGCGGAGTTCACAGAGATCGAAGTATTTCTTGATCAAGAACTTTTTACTCTGCGCCCTCCGCGCCTCCGCGGTGAATTCTCTTCTGGTTCGCTCTCTACCCTTTATTTTGGGCAACATAACTCAATGCCGTCAGCTCTTGCAATCGTGGATTGGTGCTCGTTTTATCTCCCTCCATTTCGCGTTGGCTTTGATTCGTGTACAGCAAAGCAACCCGTCCCCTCCTAATCGTCTTGGGTCTACATTAGAAATCGTTTCGAGAACGAGAGCGACTCGCAAAAAAAACTTTGTCGGCGATGCGTTGTGCCCTATAATTTGCATCAGTACTAAAGACACGCCCGTATATCGCCAATGCTCATGGAAGCAATAGCGGACCAAATACTCACAACTGACAAAAACTTTCCGGAAGTCTCAATTATCATGCCGTGCCTGAATGAGGCAGATACCCTTGCGGCGTGCATCGGCAAAGCCAAACGAGCACTAAATGAACAAAAAATAGCAGGAGAAATCATCGTTGCCGACAATGGAAGCACCGATGGGAGTCAGGCTATCGCGACGAAGCTCGGCGCCCGCCTGATCAACGTGCGAGAGAGAGGATATGGAAGTGCCCTCATGGGTGGAATTCTGGCGGCTCGAGGGAAATATATCATTATGGGCGATGCCGACGACAGTTATGATTTTCTCGAGACCCCGAAGTTTGTCGAGAAACTTCGTGAGGGATTCGACATCGTCCAAGGGTGTCGCCTCGCTTCCGGTGGCGGCACCGTAAGGCCGGGCGCCATGCCGTTTCTTCATCGGGCATGGGGTAATCCGATGTTTTCATTTCTCGCTCGATGGTGGTTCAGATCAACTCTGCACGACGTGTACTGCGGGCTCCGCGGTTTTAGAAAAGATATCTTCTATGTGCTTGATCAACGTTGTACGGGCATGGAATTTGCCACCGAAATGATCATCAAGGCGAGTCTACACCGCGCGAAAATTGCCGAAGTCCCCATTACCCTTCATCCTGACGGTCGAAAGGACCGCGCTCCTCATCTCCGGACCTTTCGCGATGGCTGGCGAACCATACGCCTTTTCTTTATCTGCAGCCCACGCTGGCTGTTTCTAGTGCCAGGTATCTTATTGATTCTTCTAGGTATGTCAGGCTACGTGATCGCGATGCCAGGCCTAACACTGGGAGGAGTAACGTTTGACGCTCACACATTGTTGTTTGCCAGCTTGGCCATCCTCTGCGGCTATCAATCCATCCTGTTTGCGATCTTAACCAAGACGTTTGCCATCGGCGAAGGGCTCTTACCCGAAGACCCACGAATGAGTCGTTTCTTCGAATTCGTGAATTTAGAAAGAGGATTAATCATTTCTTCCATCACTCTTCTTGGAGGCCTCGGGCTGCTAGTAATGGCAATCAACCATTGGCGACTGACGAGCTTCGGAAACCTGGACTATGCGCAGACCATGCGACTAGTTGTTCCAGGGGCAACGCTCGCAGCTCTCGGGTTTCAGACAATTCTCTCAAGTTTCTTCGTGAGCATTTTAGGAATGCGCCGGCGATGAAGTTCATCGATCACTTCCACGGCAATTATATCGCATTTCGGCGTGCGCGTGCTCTAAGCAAGCACCTGGCGGAAATTATACCCGCTAGACTCCATATATTAGACATCGGCTGTGGTGACGGATTGGTTACGCATTTTATTAATGAAATACGTCGCGACATCAACTTACGAGGCTTAGACATCCAGGAGCGGGATCTGACTTATATCTCGGTGGAGCGATTTGATGGTGAAACCATCCCGTACAATGATGCAAGCTTTGATGGGGTCATGTTCGTGGATGTCCTCCACCATATAAGGGATCCGATGGCCCTTCTTCGTGAAGCAACGCGAGTGGCTCGTAAGACCATCTTAATCAAGGATCACACGCTTGATGGCTTATTAGCCGGTCCAACTTTGCGTGCGATGGACTGGATCGGAAACTCGAGGTACGACGTATCACTCCCTTATAACTACTGGACTAAACGGGAATGGCTCGAGGCCTTCGATGCGCTCGGGTTGGAAATCGGATCGTGGACGACAAGTTTGAAACTTTACCCGTGGCCAGCAAGTTGGTTCTTCGACCGATCTCTTCATTTTGTTGCTCGGCTTAACGTTTCTCGAGCAGCATCCAGAGGCAACTCTCACAGCTCTCGGATTTCAGACGATTCTCTCAAGTCTCTTCATAAGTGTCCTAGGAATGCCGCGGCGATGACAGAAGATGGTCACAAAACATTTGATGTGTACGCCAACGATTATGATGTCGCTTTAGCCCGCGGAATTTCAGTATCTGGTGAGAAAAGGGATTATTTCGCGCGACGTCGCATTGAATGGCTTCGAGATTGCCTAAAACTTTTTTCAGCTCCGGTCACAGCGCTCATGGACTTCGGTTGCGGCACCGGTTCAAGCTCGCGATTGTTCTTTGACATACTCGGCATCGAACATTTTGTCGGCACGGATCAGTCGCCAAAATGCTTGGAGGTCGCGAGGCAAGCGCACAGTTCGGAGCGCACCCAGTTCCTTTTGTTTGATGAATATCAACCCCGTGGCCAATTCGATTTGGTGTTTTGCAATGGGGTTTTTCATCATATTCCGCCAGCGGAGCGCCCCGAAGCTATCGATTACGTTTTACGATCGCTACGCCCTGGTGGGTTGTTTGCGTTCTGGGAGAATAATCCATGGAATCCAGGAACTCGGTATGTGATGAGTCGAATTCCGTTCGATCAAAATGCCATCACTCTTTCTACTCCTGAAGCACGACAATTGCTCGGGGTTAGGGGGTTCGAGATTCTCCGAACAGATTTCTTGTTTATCTTTCCAAGAATTCTTCACTGGTGCCGATGGGTCGAACCCTTTTTCTCACGACTTCCCTTGGGTGCACAATATCAAGTTCTCTGCCGTAAACCTTCATAGTTGGCGGCAGCTTCAGCAAGGGACCTTCTTTCATGGCCCGCTTGATCGCACTTTCCTCAATTCCATCAGATGCAAAGTTACGCTTTCATCTCGTATTGACTAAGCTCGGGTATATAGCAAACCGACGGTGGTTATGCGTGACTGTGACAGGTCTCGTCGCTTTCGCCGGCAGCGCTGCTGTCGGGCTGTTAGTTGGCATCCCTCAACCCAAGTTCCACGATGAGTTTAGCTATTTGCTCGCGGCGGACACCTTCGCCCATGGGCGGTTAACGAATCCCACCCATCCGATGTGGGTCCATTTTGAGAGCTTTCATATCATCCAACGGCCGACCTACATGTCCAAGTACCCACCCGCCCAGGGACTCGTGTTGGCGATCGGCCAGCTGATAGCAGGACATCCGATCGTAGGCGTATGGATAAGCTTCGGACTCATGTGCGCTGCTATATGTTGGATGCTGTATGCCTGGGTCTCACCTCGCTGGGCTCTTTTGGGAGGAGCACTCGCACTGATCAATCCGATGCTGGGCATCGCTGGATATTGGGCACAAAGTTATTGGGGCGGCGCGGTTGCAGCGACCGGAGGAGCATTAGTGCTCGGGGGGGTACGGCGTCTCATCCGTCAGCCTCGTGTATACGTTTCGTTGCTAACTGCGATCGGGTTGGCGATCCTAGCCAATAGCCGCCCCTTTGAAGGACTCCTCGTCAGCCTGCCGGCGGGAATTTTTCTATTTATCCATATAATCAATCAACGCGGGCAGGCCCTGCGGATCTCTATCGAAAGAATTGCACTGCCCATCCTTGTTTTTCTCGCTGTGACAATCACGGGAATGGGATTTTACAATCTACGCGCAACGGGCAATCCCTTCCGCATGCCGTATGAAATTCACGAAGAAACATACGCCATGGCTCCTGTATTTCTCTGGCAAAAGCTTCGCCCAGAACCCGAATATCGCCATAAAGTCATCCGTGATTTCTACACAACCTATGCTGTGTTTTTTTACACAAGTCAGCGCTCAATTTCAGGCTTCCTAATAGAAGATGTGTATCGGCTGTTATTGTTGAGATTCCGAGCCGTTAATATTTTTACGATCCCCGTGATCATTGTTATTCCTGTATTGGTTGCCTGGGCGTTGAGGGATAACTGGGCGCGCCGTGCTCTTTTGATCTATTTCCTTTTAGCTTTGGGCTTACTCACGGAAACATTCAAATTGTTGCATTATGTAGCACCGATCACTGGGCTCGACTATTATTTCGTGCTGAACGCATTGCGATTGGCGCAATGGCGCCATCGAAGGATCGGCCAACTCATGCTATGGCTGACTCCGCTCCTGGCTATCGCCGCTCTTGTGGGATCTTTATATGGAACTATCAAGACGGATAACTCATCGAGTTGGCAGGAGCAGCGCGCGCAACTCCTCAAGCGACTGAAGCAGCAAGACGGAAAGCATCTAGTTGTTGTGCACTATGGACCCGGGCATTCGCTTCCGAACGAGTGGGTGTATAACGAGGCGGACATCGACCACTCCAAGGTGGTGTTTGCCCGTGCGATCAACAGCACACAAGATTGTCAGCTGCTAGAGTATTTCAAGTCCCGTCGTATATGGTCACTGGATGCGGATCAGTCGATCTCCAAATTGAAGCCGTATCCTAGGAATCAATGTGAATGAATATGACCGAGGAACTATTGAGAGACCATCCAGGCTCGTAAGAGAAGATTTACCGAGGAATGGTGTCGCCGCTTATCGAGAGTAGCTTCTAATATGGCAAAGACCGAAGCTCTTAAGACGTTCAAACTACTGCTTGTAGAATTGGTAGCGCTCTCATTCCTTTGTAATCTAAAAATCTTGTGGGCGCAGAGATCATACATGGCGCAAGGCTATTTCTAATGTAATGGTCTGTCTCTTGGCCTGCAAACTCCGCACGTGAAATTTCCACATCTGTCTGTGGAGCACCCAGATCTATTAGCGCAACCGTTAAGGAGACGCTCTATGGCACGATGAAATCCGCTCGAAAGGGGCCGCCATGATACGCGCGCAGCATCTCCACTCTTCATAAAGGCCCGTGCTTGCGTTCTACCCGTTCACTCACCCGGCTTTCTCTCCCACAGGGTCGCTTGCCAGACATCCGGCCGATTGATTGAGCTGAATTTCCGAACGGGATGGTAATTACTTCGAATGTATTCGGCGACAGGCACATCGAAATCCACTCCAAATTCGGGGGCACCATATTCAGGAAACTGTCGGTTCGACCAGATCACATAACGCACTCGAACTCGCTCCATCTCTGCGATTGTCTTAACCGTCATCGGCCCCGGTGACAGAGTGCCTGGTATGAAGGCAAACACGCGAGTAGGGGATAGCGCGCCAGCGAAGAAGTACAGAGCCGTATCCTCGGGAATCGACATCACTGATTCGTCTCTCTGTTTCGCTTGTCGCATAAAATGAACCGCGTCAGCCCAAGCCGGCAGTGTCGTCTCAGGTACGTAAATCGTCCCGCGCTCACTCTCGAACGCGACCCGTCCAGTCCTCAGGTCAAAGTAATGCGGAATGGAAAGAAGTGTCACCCACCCAAAGACAGATGCACACACAAACCATCTTGCTCTTCGCACTCCAACGTCATTCGTGACATGCCCTGC
>Ga0209382_10012331_pt1 | contig 10566 bp, 12 predicted proteins | sample SoiMetdeltSBSDD5_FD_187599 | JGI IMG/M metagenome (GOLD analysis project Ga0209382, IMG submission 187599) | Bulk soil microbial communities from a Populus tree surrounding site in Tennessee, USA - Soil MetaG P. deltoides SBSDD5 (SPAdes) (version 2) | ecosystem: Environmental > Terrestrial >...
CGAGTCTGACATTTCCGAGTTGCGTCTGGTGATGGAAGGCGCGGCGAACGTCGCTTACCAGCCGCTGCAGGACAAGATCATCGATTACTCGACGCACGGCCCCGAAGAGTTGCGCACGCTGGCCGCCGCCGCCGTCTCCGACCCTAGCGCGGTCACGCTGCCCGCCGTGCAGGAAAAAGTCGAGCCGCTGGTCGAACAGATTCATCGCGGCGCGCTGGATTACGACCGCCGCCAGTCGCTCGCGCAGCCCGTTCTTCGGCTCTTCGCCCGCGCCAAATGGGCGGTGCCGAAGACCATCGAACAGCGCGAACTGCTTTACCGGCTTTTGATCCCGAAACACAGCAAGGAGCCGAGCGTCGCCGAATTGAAAAAGATTATCGACGCGGCCGAAGCGGCGGTCCGCCCCATGGGCCTGCCAGACGCCGATTGGTACGTCGCCGACCGCATGGGCGCGACGCTCGCGTCAAACTCCGACCTGCACACGGACGTTCTGCTCCGCTTCATCCCGGGCGCGACGAAGAATCCATTGACCAATCACTTCTGGCTGCCGAGCGTCAGTTGGGTGACTTCTTACGGCGACGGGATTCCCGAAATCGATTCGCCCGACCGGCAGACTGGGGGCCCGTCTTCGCCTGAAATCGCCGCGGCCCGCGAGCGCGCCATCGAACTTTACATTCAAATGTTGCGCCCCGACGCGCCGGTGATGAGTCGCAACATCGCTTTCCGGATGGCCAACGTCACGGCCATCCGCCAGAACCCCGCTGTGCAGGAGGCGCTGCGGAAACTTTTAGAGACGGAGAAGAGCGAGGCTGCTCGCAACGCGCTGCGAGGCGCCGACCCTCAAGCGTGGGTGGCCGACCTGCAGGAGGCCGTGAAGAAAGAGCCGCTGGCCGCCGGGTTGAGGGACTCGCAGGGCCAACCGCAGCTGACGCCGCAATTCATCTCCAGCTTCCGCTACTTCAGCGATCACGTCGCGCCTGAACTCAACCGCCCGCAGCGCATGGACGAGATGTCCTGCATGAGATGCCACGCCACACAGGGCCGCGTGCCTTCGATGGAGATGGCCGGGCCGGACGGCAACGGGTACTGGTCGATGCCGAAGATGCTGAAGAACTATTTGATCCTGCAACAGCGCGTCAACCTCGCCGACATCGAAACGAGCAAGCTGCTCCGAAAGCCGCTCAACGTCCAAACGGGCAAAGAAGACGGGCACCAGGGCGGTCGGCGCTACCTGCCCGCCGAGCGAGGCTACCAGATCATTCGGCGGTGGGTGTTGGATCAACCGCGAGTGCAGCAAAGCCTTGGAGTAACGACCGGCATGCGGTAGGGAGGTCTCTGGGAGATGTTTGAACGCATACTGGCTGAAATGCAAGAGGCCGCGAGAGCCGGACTTGTGTACCTGACGGAACACGCCAGGGACGAGATGGCCGATGACGGACTGACTTTTCAGGACGTTATCAATTGCATCCTGACGGGCGACATTGTCGATTGCCAGTACGACGTGGCGCGCGACGAAAATAAATACATTATTTATGGCGATTGCGTGAGCGAGGACGAAATGGCGATCGTCGCAAAGCTGACGTACAATAACAACGTCGGTGTGATCACTGTTTACAGGTTGCGTATTACAGATTATGACTGAAAAAGTGAAAAACAATTTGAATCCTGCTCTTTGCGCTTTCTGCGGCGCGCCAGGCGTGAAGACGGTTTATAAGGACAAGCTCTTCGGCAAGTGCGAGAATGCCGTCATCATCGAAAATCTGCCTGTGCGCCATTGCGAGACTTGCGGCGAGAGCTACTACGATCCGGAAGTCTCGCGGTTGATTGATGAGATACTCGCTCACCCCGGAGAGCGCGCCGTTAGACGTCAAATCAATGTGGTTTCGCTCGCCGCATGAGTAGGACAGATAAATGCAATTGACTCGTATTACTTTCGACCCGCAAGTGATGGGAGGCAAGCCCTGCATCCGTGGCTTACGCGTGACCGTCGGCACGATAGTCGGACTCGTAGCGGCTGGGCATTCTACTGCGGAGATTTTGCAATCCTATCCCTACCTGGAAGAGGACGACGTGCGACAGGCTTTGGCGTACGCCTCCTGGCGTGTTGCAGAGATTGAAACGACGTAGTGGGTTGAAAAAGTTGCCGGTCTGATTGATTGCGAGGCAGGGAAGGTGTTGATGGGGTGTATTTGTTGTTTCTGGGCGGGGAGGAATGCATGACTCAAAAAGAAAAATCTCTTGATCGTCTCTACGTTTCCTCACTATGCAATGCCGATTGGGAGACAATGCCGGGTGATGAGCAGGTTCGTTTTTGCAGACAGTGTAGTCTCAATGTCTACAACATCTCAGCCATGACAAGAACACAGGCTGAAAAATTGATCGCCGAAACCGAAGGACGCCTTTGCGCCAAACTTTATCGTCGCGCGGACGGAACTATCATCACACGTGATTGTCCCATTGGAATTCGGGCGATCAAGCGGCGCGTATCCCGAGTCGCCAACGCCGCGCTAGGCGCCATCCTCGGTATTTTCTCCAATCATACTATTGTCTGGGCCGCGGATGGCCACGAGAATTGTAAGCATTACACGGCCCGGATCGTCCGATTACAGACGACACAAACCGCCGCGTTAATTCTGGGAACTGTTTCCGATGTGACGGGAGCCATGATTTCAAGCGCAAAAGTTACCATCGTCAGCGAAGAAAACAAGCGCGAATACGCTTCCAAAACTGACGCTGAAGGGAAGTATCGTTTCTCTTCTCTCCCGGCTGGCTCATATTCGATCGTCGTTGAATCGCCAGGATTTGCTTCCTTCAAAAAGAAAGCTCTCAAGGTTAATGAGGACGAGGCGCTTCAACTTGATATAACAATGCAGGTTGGCAGTATGGGGGGAGCGGCTTTTCTCCCTAAAGGTCTCGAAGGCGGGAAGGGCAATGAATCACGGCTTTCAAGCTATGTCTAGCTTGCCTTTCAATCGAGGTTTACAAGCCATGAAAAAAAGCGAGCGCAATATGCCATCTCTAACACGCCGCGAACTCCTTCGCGTAGGCGGCGTCAGTCTGGTCGGCGGTTACCTCAACGCCTTCCGCCCGTTCAACGTCCGCGCTGAAGAAATAGCCAAACCGATGGCCACGGCGCGCCAAGTCCTCTTCATCAACATTGACGGCGGGATGAGCCAGGTCGACACCCTCGACGCCAAAGAAGGCCCGTGGACTCCGAGCTACTTCGACATTCGCAGTTTCCCGAACGATCTGAAGCTGCCGTCCGGAATCATGCCCAATCTACCCGGCGTTCTCGACAAGATCACAGTCGTGCGTTCGATGGCCGCGTGGGACGTGGTGCATGGGCGCGCTCAGTATTACATCCAGGCCGGGCATCCGTTGAATCTGGCGTTGGCTAAAGAAGTCCCCGCCATCGGCGCGGTTGTTTGTCACGAACTGGCTAAGCTGCGTAAGCCGACAGATTCGCTGCCCGCGTTCATTGCGATGAACATGGCGGGTAACCAAGCGGGGTTGATCAATCAGGGATTTCTGTCCGCCGAATTCGGGCCGATGAGTCTTTCAATCGGCGACGGCCCGCCCAATCTGGCGCCGCAGAAGGGGATGGAGGAGACATTGCGGCGGCGCTGGGAGCGGTTACAGCAACTCGATAAAACGTTGCGCGGCGGCGACGCCGGTCTTGACCGCGGCTTCGGCGATTATCACGAATATTACCGTGGCGCGTGGGCGATCATGAACGATCCGCGCGTGCCCGAGGTCTTCGCGATCACGGACGAAGACAAGAAGCGTTACGGGTCGAGCGCCATCGGCAATAGTCTGATCCTGGCTCGCAATCTGTTTCGCGCCGACGCCGGGACGCGCTTCATTATGGCCAGCCACGGCGGCTGGGATCATCACGGCAATATCTACAAGGAAGGCACGCGCAACCATCCGGTCCTGATCCGCGAACTCGACGCCGCTTTTACAAGCCTGATTAAGGACCTCGACGCCACCCCGTCGAAACACGCGTCGGGCAAGACGTTGCTCGACGAGACGCTGGTCGTCGCGATGAGCGAGTTCGGCAGGACTCCGGGGCCTTTGAGCGAAACTCGCAGAGGCCGCGAGCATTACATGTATGTTCATTCCGGGATGTTCGCCGGCGGGGGAATCAGGCGCGGCGCGGTCGTCGGCAAGACCGACGAACACGGCGGGAAGATCGTTGATTACGGATGGTCGGCCGGCCGCCCGATCTATATGGAAGACGTCGCCTGCACGATCTATTCGGCGCTCGGCATTGACTGGACGAAGACGATTGAGAACACGCCTTCGGGCCGGGCGTTCCATTACGTCGAGCCTGCATCGGGCACGAAATACGTCGGCTTCAAACCGGCGCATGAACTCTTCGCCTGATCGCGTCCGGTCCTAATTTTTCCGCCCCGGTTTTTCTGTCACACATTTTCCTGTTGGCAAAACCCGCCACAGGAAAATATCATCTGCCTCGCTCTCCAAAAGAAAACCATCGTAAGGAGTACGATTATGACTTTGAACTTACGCAAAATGGCGCCGCTGGTCGCATTGACGCTTGCGCTCGGCTTCATCTCCTCCGCTACGGCGCAAAAACAAAAAAAAGATAAAGCTCCTCCTCAACCAGGCAAGCCGGTGCTCTGGACTGACCCCGGCGCGGTCGAAAGGCTGGATTTAGCCTCGGGCGTGGGCGGGCGGGACAATGCGCCCAAGCCTCCCTTCACCTTCATCGAAGAGAGTCTGTCGGGAAGCAATCCCAAGGTGCGCGTTAAAGACGCGAACGGCGTCGAATGGACCGCCAAATTCGGCACCGAGGTGAACGCGGAGACCTTCGCGACGCGCGTCGCCTGGGCCGTCGGGTATTTCGTCGAGCCGGCCTATTTCGTCCCGAGCGGCAAGATCGAATCGGTCGGCAAGCTCGAACGCGCGAAGAAAAACGTTCAGCCCGACGGCAGTTTCGCCGACGCCCGCTTCGAGAGGCGGCGTGAAAAGGGCGTCAAAAAGCTGGAGGATGAGCAGAGCTGGAGCTGGATTCAGAACCCCTTCCTCGGGTCGAAGGAATTGAACGGGCTGAAGGTGGTCATGATGCTGTTGTCGAACTGGGACAATAAAGACGTGCGCGACGTCAAGCGCGGCTCGAACACGGCGATTTATCAAACCCCGACCGAAGGCGGCCTGGAGGATCGTTACCTGATCAGCGACTGGGGGGGGGCGATGGGTAAATGGGGCGGATTCTTCAGCCGCGAGAAATGGGATTGTAACGGATTCCGCAGCCAGACCAAGGATTTCGTCAAAGGCGTCAAAGGCGATCAGGTCGAGTTCGGCTATCAGGGGCAGCACTCCGAGAGCTTCAAAGTAGGCATCCGCGTGAGCGACGTGCAATGGGTGACGCAATACCTCACCCGCATCACGGACGACCAACTGCGCGCGGGGTTGCAGGCGAGTGGCGCGACGGCCGAGGAGGTCGTATGCTTCACACAAGCGCTCCGCGACCGCATCAATCAGTTGAAAAACGTGGCCAGATGAGGATTGAGGATCGAAGATAGAGGATCGAGGATCGCTTTGCGCCCGATGACGCTGCCCACGATCCTCTATCCTCTATCTCCTCCGCGTTCTTCGTTCCTCGTGGTTTGAACGTCTGCGCAGACGTTGTACGGCCTGATTGATGACTTCGCGGCCAGGCGGCGTGAAGAAAACATTTTTGCATTCTTGCCGAAGTGAGCAGATTTTTTCGAATAGCGAACTTGTCTTGATATATGTTGACTTAGCCAGATGCTTGATATATGTTGACCTGGCTTGACGCATGCGCCAGTTTTCGCTCTGCCTTGAACCATAGACCAACTCAGAGCAGTCGAAGGCGCATGTCAAATCAAAGCGGTTTAGGTTTCCCCCAACAATAGGCGCCAAGGTGATCGATCAGCGGGGCTGATGTCCTGGCCCCAGACATCTATTTGGCAAGGCGAACATCTGTTTTGCTCAGGGATCGCTATGTCCAGAATGGGATCAAAAAAAGATACCATTATTGGCGCAGCGCGCCTCAAAAACGCCGGCGCTCTTTTTGTGGCGGATTGGCGCCGGTCTTCTATCTTCATACACACACCATATTTATCGGATAATTCCATCCCCCCCCCGCAAATCTAAGTCCAACATTTCACTTCACGCTATCAAATAGCTCGCGCTGAAGGCAGGAGACGATTTCTGTCATTCAATAGCCGATCTTTGAACTGTCGCAAAAAGCAAAAGCGGACAAACCGGTTTGCCAACCAGATGAGTTCGTCCGCTTTCACAACAATCCCTAACTAATTGGAGGACTGTCATGAGGATGTTAAGTTTGCCCGTCAACTTCGTCAAGTTTTCATTCGGATCGAAGCGGTCTAGGCTGCTTGCGGTGGCGGCCGTGAGCGCGATGGCCATACTGTTGGCGGTTTCGATTTTCGTCGCCAAGCGCTCATCGGCGCACGGCGTCAATTCCGCGAAACCGAAGCAGCAACAGTGTTGCGGGGATCAGCCTACGACTTTGCGCCGGATGATTGGCGCTTATTACAAAACTGATAAGGGTTGGAAATCCACACTGATCCTTAACAATAAGGGATCGCATCCAATCGACGTCACACCAACTCTTTACAGCCAATCCGGCCAGGGCTTCACAGCTCCGACTGTCAGCGTTGATGGATTGTCTCCGCTCGAAGTCGATCTGAACGCTTTGGCAAAGACTGCAGGCCCGCAATTTAAGGAGGGCAGCATTGAATTCTCATACACCGGAAAATTGTTGGAGATGGGGGGCGGCTTGAGGATAATCAATGCCGAGAAAAGCTTGATCTTCGATGAGCAGATGTTGGAGCCTGGAATGAAGTTCTCCGCGTCACAACTCGAAAGCGTTTTCGCTATTCCTTATGAATCGGCTCAGGTTGATCTCATGCTGACAAACACGACTGCGAATTTGTTAGTAATTGACGGTCAGGCGACATTTACCGGAAATCCCTTCAAACTTCCTATTCCAGTTGCGCTCGCTCCGCATGAGAGCCGAACATTTACATTGCCACACGGCCTTATCAGGCGGGCAAAGGCTGGCGCGGTCTCTCTCAAACACAATGGCGTCAAGGGGGCGCTGCTGGCCGCGCTTCATATTCGAGAAGAAGGCAAAGGCTTTTCCGCCACTGTCAATTTTTCTAACTATGCGAAGGGCCAAACCACATCATTACATGGCGCGGGTCTGCGGCTCGGCGTCGTCAATGGCGATAAGCTCAAACCCGTGGTGGTGGTTCGCAACACTGAAGAAAATCCGACGACCATAACCGCGAAGTTACCTTATACAAAAACCGATGGAAGCGCCGGGATCATTGCTTTGCCTCAACTCACGCTCGGACCGGGCGAAATCGGATTCCTCGACACATCGAGTCCACAATTGCGCAAATCGGACTTCGATACCGCCGGGCTGGAGATCGAATATACAGGCATACCCGGCGGCATAATCGCGTCGGCCTATAGCGTATCCGCAAGCGGTGATCACGTTTTTGCTCTACCGTTGAAGGATCCGAAGGGCGGTCTGAGCAGCACGGGCGGTTATCCATGGTTTATCAACGGGACCTCTTCAACAGTGGTTTTCATCAAGAACACGACGACAGAGCCGCGGCAGTTCACCCTAAACATAATTTACCCTGGCGGCCAATGGGGATCGAACTTGCGAACATTGGCCCCGGGACAGACATTCAAGCTGGATGTTCGAGAGATTCGTGATTCTCAAATGAAAGGCTCTGAAGGCAATACTATGCCTCTTGACGCCACAATGGGGCATGTTTCATGGAGCGCGTATGGAAAGGAGAGTCACAAGACCCTCATAGGGAGATCACAGACAGTAGACGTCGCAAATGGCTTGGCCTCTACTTACGAGTGTCAACGATGCTGTGGAGATAACTTCTTCAGTAGTCGAGTAATACCTGGAAGCGCTACAGAATTCGTTGGCTACACAGAGCAGTTCATCGCCCAAGAACAGACTATAGATTGTTACTACGAGCATGTCTCGCCGTGGTTTAATCGTGAAGCCATCGATGTGACATTCAGTTCGTCAAATACGAATGTCATGACAGTTAATTCTAGCGGGTTGGGGACGGCGGTCGGCGCAGGCTCGGCAAGTATTTGGGCATCTTGGACAAGCACCACTTGGTTCGCGGATGATGCGCAGGGATGTATTCCACAGGAAGCGCCGGCTGCTGGCGAAGCGATGTGCAATGTGGCGGCTAGAATTTCGCTTGGCACGGTGAGTTTCGTCTCTCCAAACCCGCCAGTTATTAGACCCGGAGAGACGGGGGTTTTAAGGGTGGTTGTTTCGGCTGACCCTGGTACGCCTACAACTAACGTTACAGTAGAGGTAGCTCAAACTGAAGTAAGTGGGACGCTAACTTTAGACATAGAGAGCGCGAATACTATTCCCATAACCGGCGGGGAGAACAAACAGATTGATTTTGATTTTAAGGCTAGAGCCGCTCAACCTGATGGATTCTCTCCGCCAGTAACGCTTAAAGGTAGAGCAACTATCACGTCTCCTCCCCCACAGGGCGGCACAAACGCAGATTCGCCTAAGGTGAGTTCCAACACGCTCACTGTACAATAATGACTGGATAGTTGCCGAGATTAGAAGCGCTCCGGCGTCTAGGGCGCTTCTAATCTCGGTGGGGTAGGGGGTTCTACTGGTTATCAAAAAGAAAGGGGACTTTATGCACATAAAGAGATACAGGTGGGTATCAATTTTGGTCCTGCTTGTCACGGCCATGATTGGGGCGGCAGGGAACATGAGGTCCAGCCCGTGCAAGGCCCAGGCGCAGCAGACTGCGACGGGCAGAAAGACCGTTCTCCAAAAGTGGGAGGTTCATGTAATAGTTGCTGGTACGGCCGCGGCTGTGGCCAAGGAAGCAAACACTTTGGGAGATCAGGGATGGGAACTTGTGAGTGTTGTGGTCGATGCGCCGGAGGGGTCTCCCTTCCGCTATGTAGCTTACTTCAAGCGTCCCAAGTCGTAACTTACTGCCACGCCCGCGTGTTTTCACGCGCGGGCGTGGGCTTCGGCTGGGCTGTCTCTTCGCTCAATAATCCGAGGCCCTTCGCTTTCACCAGCAAATTGCCCGCGATCGGCGCCGAGGCGCCGCGCGCCGTATCCTCCGCCTTCGACGACTACGGCCCAGGCGATCTTCGGGTTCTCGACCGGCGCGAAGCCGATGAACCAGGAATCGATCCGGCTTCTCTCCTCCATCTTGATCCTGGTCCGCCCGCGCGAATTGACGTAAGTGACGGGCTTGCCGGTCTTCGGCGAGATCATCGGGACGTCGCGCTGGGCGGTCCCGGTCTTTCCCCCCGCCGTCAGACCGGCGTTTTGGCGACGGCGATCATCGCCATCTGAATTGGGGCGATTTATACTTAATTTAAGGGGCGCGTTTGGAGGGCAAGACGGTTTTGACTGGATATGCTAATAAAGGCATAATGTTTAAATGGAGCGGAAGCCGCTATTTTGGATACGATCGTCAAGGCGCGACCTGAAAGAATTTCCCGAGGATGTGTTGGACGTCGTCGGGCGAGCCTTAGATGAGGCGCAATGGGGCAGGAAGCCGCATGAAGCCAAGCCGCTGAAGGGATTCGGCGGCGCAGGCATCCTGGAGATCGTCGATGACCACGAGGGAAACACTTATCGTGCGGTCTACACCGTAAGATTTCCCAAGGCGGTTTACGTGTTACATTGTTTTCAAAAGAAGTCGAGGAAAGGAATCGCGACGCCGAAGGCCGACCTTGATCTGATCAAGTCCCGCTTGGCCGACGCGGAGAAAGAATATGAAAAATGGGTCAAAGAGAAAGACGAAGAGGCATGACGAACTTGTAGTCGAGCGGAGTTCCGGCAATGTCTTCGCTGATCTCGGTTATCCGAACCCGGAAGAGGCGCTGGCGAAAGCCCGCCTATCATCGATCATCACTGAGATTCTGAAGCGCCGAGGGTTGACGCAAACACAAGCCGCAAAGCTTTTGGGAGTAGACCAGCCCAAAGTTTCACGTCTGATGAGGGGACGTGTGCGTGAGTTCTCGTTGGAACGGTTGATTCACTTCTTAGGCGCGCTCGACCGCAGAGTAGACATCGTCATCCACTCGACGAAACGGAAACGAAAGAACGATTACCTGAGTGTCATCACGGTGTAACCGCGCGCAGCCTTCACAAGTACTTGATCTCGCTCATGCGGCTCGCATCTCGCCTTCGGAGTTGCCCCGGTCAACGATTCCGGAAAAGCCGCAAAACTCACCGCCGCGTCCTCGCATTTTCGGGCGCGGGCGTGGGCTTCGGCTGGGCCGCTTCTTCGCTCAATAATCCGAGGCCCTTCGCTTTCACCAAGAGATTGCCCGCGATCGGCGCCGATGTGCGAGAGCCATATCCCCCGCCTTCGACGACGACGGCCCAGGCGATTTTCGGGTTCTCGACCGGCGCGAAGCCGATGAACCAGGAATCGATCCGGCCTCTCTCCTCCATCTTGATCCTGGTCCGCCCGCGCGAATCGACGTAAGTGACGGGCTTGCCGGTCTTCGGATCGA
>Ga0209382_10012334_pt1 | contig 10564 bp, 11 predicted proteins | sample SoiMetdeltSBSDD5_FD_187599 | JGI IMG/M metagenome (GOLD analysis project Ga0209382, IMG submission 187599) | Bulk soil microbial communities from a Populus tree surrounding site in Tennessee, USA - Soil MetaG P. deltoides SBSDD5 (SPAdes) (version 2) | ecosystem: Environmental > Terrestrial >...
CCCGCCATCCTATCTGCCTCAGAGGCTGCGGTCAAGGCGAGTTTTCCCTTTACCAACCACACCACAAGGGGTACAATCCAAACCGCGTCTAGAAGACCCGATGTCCAAGAGCATCTGACGGAGAACGGCATGCCAGTCAACCAGTTGGATTCAGAGGCGGTGAAAGCAGAGCACTCCTGGCTCGACCTCTCGCCTGACACCCGCGTACGTCTACGCGCCGGGATGATCTCTCTGGTCGTGGGCGCTGGATTGCTCTGGGTCAAGTTTTTCGCCTACCAGTTGACTGGATCCACCGCTGTCCTCTCCGATGCCTTGGAGAGTATCGTCAATGTCGTCGCCGCTATATTTGCCCTCGTCAGCCTTGTGGTCGCTGGGCGACCAGCCGACCGCAACCACCCATACGGACACGGCAAGATCGAGTACTTCGCGGCCGCTTTTGAGGGGGGGTTGATCGCCTTCGCGGCGATTCTGATCATCTATGAAGCGGGACGAGGCTTCTTTCGCTCTCCGGAACTCCGTCAACTTGACCTCGGCCTGGTCATCACCCTGGGGGCAGGCCTAGCCAACGCGGCCTTGGGATGGTTCTTGATCCGTACTGGGAGGGCCACTCAGTCGTTGACGCTGATCGCCGACGGCAAGCACGTGCTGTCGGACTTCTTGACCAGCCTGGGGGTCATCGGCGGCCTCTTGTTAGTGCGACTGACCGGGATCGTCTGGTTTGACCCGTTGGTTGCCGCCATCGTCGGGGCCAATCTGGGCTGGACCGGTTTCTGGCTGGTGCGGCATGCGGCTGGCGGTTTGCTGGATGAAGAAGACATCACGCTGACCGGCAAACTCGTCAAGGCCTTCGACGCCTACCGTATGCCAGGCATTATCCGCATCCATCACCTGCGCGCCATCCGCTCCGGTCGTGTCGCCCATGTGGATGCTCATGTCGTCGTGCCGGAATACTGGCCGGTTGACCGCGCACACGTGCTGGCTGAGAGCTTCGAGGAGCGCGTCATGAGGGCCTGTGGAGTCGAGGGAGAAATCGTCTTTCACATCGACCCCTGCCATCGGGCCTACTGCGCGCAGTGTGATGTGATGGATTGTCCGGTGCGCGTCGTCCCGTTCATCGCCCGTCCGCCGCACACGCTCGATGAAGCTGTGCGCACCGACGAGGAGGTCATCACTGCGACCGGCCTGCGGCGCACCTCTCAGCCCTTTCCGGCTGAATTTGCCGGAGGTTCGCCGGCACAATAGCCCAGCCTCGCGTCGTGAGGCTTCCTAGTCTACTGCCCCGTGCCCCCTACTTGCCCTTAAACACCGGCCGACGCTTCTCACTGAAGGCCCGCACACCCTCCTGGTAATCTTCACTGTTGAAGCACTCGGCTAGCATCTTATCCAGCTTGGCCAGATCGCGCATTTCCGGCGGGCGTAACAGTTCGTGCACCGTTGCCTTGGCGGTGCGTTGCGTCAACGGCGCATTGCCAGCCATGCGTAAAGCATATTGCCGTGTGAAGGATTCTAACTCAGTACGCGCCACCACATGATTGACGAGGCCCATACGTAAGGCTTCGGCGGCGCTGAAGTCGGCCCTTCCTTTGCCATCAACATTTTCGGGCTATCTGCCATCGCGTTCCTCGCTCTTCACGGGTACGATCGTCCAAAGTCGCCTCAAGGCCCCCATACCACCAACGCAGGATAGCTCGCCGATTCAGTTTACAGGCTGTATCAACCGTCGGCAAGCGAACACGTGTGAGCTGGTTAGCGCCTTCAGCGTGGTCGGCGGAACAGACTCGTCAACGCCAAGGTTATGCTAACATAGTCAGGGTAGGTTTGGGGCCTTGAACTTCCAATGTGTCTGGAGAGGGCGGTGATGAAAGCAATGTATTTGACGGAAACAGGGTCACCTGAGGTGTTGACGTTTGGGGAGTTGCCCGAGCCGGCGCTCGGGCCGAACGATGTGCTGATCGGGGTGCGGGCCTGTTCGCTCAATCGTCTAGACATTTTCACGCGCGAAGGTTCACATGGCACTCGCATCACTCCGCCGCATGTCTTGGGCGGTGATGTCGCCGGCGAAGTAGTCCAGGTGGGTGCGGGCGTCGAGGCACTGCACCCTGGGGCACAAGTGATCGCCCGCGCCCAGGGTGGCTATGCTGAGCTAGCGGTGGCGCGCTGCGATCAGGTATATGAGCTGCCGAGCCGGTGTAGCTTCGATGAGGGCGCGACGCTGCCGGTTGCCGGTCTGACCGCCTGGCAGATGGTGATGAATCGCGCTCGCGTCCGTCCCGGCGAAACGGTCTTGATGACGGCGGCGGGCAGCGGCGTCAGCACTTTTGCCATACAACTGTGCCGCACTCTGGGCGCGCGCGTCATCACCACGGCCAGCAGCGCGGCGAAGCTTGACAAAGCTCGTGCCTTGGGTGCCGAGGCCGGCATCGATTACACCCGTGAAGATATCCTCGAGAGCGTGCGCAAATTCACCGGCGGAGAGGGGGTGGATGTGGTTCTCGAGCATGTGGGGACACCGGTCTGGAAGGCCTGTTTCGAAAGCTTGAAGCTGGGAGGGCGCTTCGTCACCTGCGGCGTGACCGCAGGGCATCGCGTCGACCTGCATCTGGGACGCGTCTTCTCTCGTGGCTTGACGATTATGGGGGTTGGGCGTGGCACCCCTGACGACATGCGAGCCTTCCTGAAGGTCGTGGCCCAGGGCAAGGTCCAGGGCGTGGTGCATCGCACCTTTCCGCTCGCCGAGGCGGCCGAGGCCCATCGCCTGATGGAGGCCTCCAATTTCTTCGGCAAACTTGTGCTGAACCCTGACTGATGGTCATGATGCCCCTACACACTCTAAATGGGGTCATGTCACCTCAATGATCACGCTCTCAGAAGGCGTAAAGGGAGGAGCACAGGCCGATCAAGATCATCGGCCTGCTCAGCCCTGGCGAGATGGAGCACAGCAAATAAAGCCTCACGTCTCATACCAACTCCGGATAAACCGTGCGCGTGGTCACGCTGAGCCCAGCGATGGGTCTCAAGCCCTCTCCGAATTCGAGAGCCTTCGCTACGCTCAGGATGATACACATCTATTGATCCTGCGGATTTGGTCTTACTTCGTAGCGAGGCCGCTCAGGGTGGCTGGCGCGTCACCCTGAGCGCGGCGAAGCCTCTCTGACGCCAGAGCCTTCGCCGCTCCAAAGCTGTATGACAGGCAGGGAGGGTTGATTGGGAACTAGCCGATAAATAGCGTGTACAGCGCTCCAGTCGGCCCCAAGACCTTTTCTGGGGCAAGCAGCCGCTGATCGCCGGACAACGCCCGTTTGGCCACCTCCAGGTTGATTGCCGGCACCTGTTCGAGAGCCTGGATTTCTTCCAGCGAGAAATATCCGGCCCGATCGACCTCCACCATGTCAGGTGTGGGTTCTCCGGCGGTCGGACGCATCAGCAGGACGACGTAAATGCTATTGCCACTATCAGGGTTGTAACGGCTACGGATGCCCAGTACTCCCACGACCTCAGCCTGCACGCCGGCTTCCTCAGCCACCTCGCGCACCACGGCGAGCTCGATTGTCTCATCCGGCTCGATGAAGCCCCCAGGGATTTGCCAGTTGCCGCGTCCGCGGCGGCTGGCGCGTCGCACCAGCAACAGCTTGCCGTCCTGGACCACGGCCCCACCCACGCCGACGTTATAGCCGGTATTGTAGCGTTCAGGTAATGGCATCTGCCGATTTCCTTCTGTATTGGGGTTATCGAGGCACTGGCGCTTTGGCGGCGACCTTGCCGAGATATGTTTGAGCCCCCTTGGCTACCCAGCCCGTCCAGCCATTCATCACAAAGCGCACACCCAGATCGAGGTAGCGCTCGACGTTGTCATCGTTGACCAGCGTGCCGGCCGTCCGTCCCGCCTGAATGATCTGCGTGATCGCTGTATCAATCACCTTCTGTACCGCCGGATGTGCGGGGTTGCCGATATGCCCCATGGTCTGCGCCAAATCTGAAGGGGCCACAAAAAACACATCGATATGCTCGACAGTGAGGATTTCCGCCAGGTTCTGCACCGCCGCCAGCTCTTCGATCAGGACGACCACGATGGTCTCGTCGTTGGCCTTCTGAAAATAGTCCGGCACCCCATACGAGCGTCGGCCCCCGAACATGCCGCGGTAGCCGAGCGGCGCATACTTGGCCGATTGCATGGCCTTATCGGCTTCGGCTTTGGTAGAAACGTGTGGGACAACGATACCTGTGGCGCCGCGGTCCAAGGTGCGGGTAATCAGCCAGGGCTCGTTGGCGTTGACGCGCACGATCGGTGACAGGCCCCACAGATCGCAGGCGCGGGACATATCACCGATCTGCTCCCAACTCACCGGGCCGTGCTCGGTCTCAATCCACACCGCATCGAAGCCGAGCGGCCCCAAGAAATCGATCATATCCGACGATTGATGGCCAGAGGTCACGGTGACGATCTGGCCGTTGCGCAATTTTTGCTTGGCTCGATTCTCTCGCATCGCTGTGAGCGCTCCTCAGAAACGCAGGATTGAGGACTGAATAGCCCCACGCCGATTCAGTACACAGTCCTCCATCCTCACACCGCAGTCCTCTCAGTTAGATCTGCACCCCTGATCCGCGCAGCAAGCGGGGATGGGTAATGGCACCTTCCGAAGCTGAAGACACCAGCGCTGCATACTTGGCAAACACTCCCGAGACATAGCGTGGCGCCGGTTCTTGCCATTTTGACAGGCGCTCCTTGATGACGGCATCCGACACCTCCACATCCAGGCGGCGGGCGTTGATGTCAAAGACGATCATATCGCCCTCTTCGAGCGCGGCGATGGGCCCACCATGGGCGGCCTCCGGAGCCACGTGGCCGGCCATGAAACCACGCGTGGCGCCACTGAACCGTCCATCGGTCAGCAGTGCCACCGATTCGCCCAGTCCGGCGCCGACGATGGCCCCCGTAACCCCCAACATCTCACGCATGCCGGGGCCGCCACGCGGCCCTTCATAGCGGATGACGACCACGTCCCCAGGATTGATCAGGCCGCGCGTGACGGCGCGCATGGCATCCTCTTCGCGGTCGAAGACACGTGCCGGGCCGCGATGGTAAACCCGCTCATAGCCGGCGACTTTGATCACACAGCCCTCAGGCGCCAGATTGCCCTTCAAGATCACCAGGCCACCGCTCGCCTTGAGCGGATTCGACAAGGCTCGCACCACATCCTGACCCGGCGTCTCCACCGCGGCACTGGCCTCTTCCTCAATGGTATGGCCGGTGACGGTCATCTGGTTGCCATGCAGCAGGCCAGCTTCGAGCAAGCGTTTGGCCACTAGGGGGATACCACCAGCACGATGCAGGTCGATGGCCGCATAGCGCCCACCGGGCTTCAAATCGGCTAGTAACGGTGTGCGCGAGCTGATCAGATCGAAGTCCTCGATGCTCAACGGCACACCCACCTCACGGGCCATGGCGAGGAGATGCAGCACACCGTTGGTCGAGCCGCCGGAGGCTGCCACACCCATGATGGCATTCTCGAACGCCTGGCGGGTCAAAATGTCGCTGGGCCGCAGGCCGCGCCCGAGCAATTCCATGATGAGTTGCCCACAGCGATAGCCCACGTCGTCTTTTAGCGGATCAATAGCTGGCACGCCGGCCGTCCCCAGCGGGGATAAGCCGATAAACTCCAAAGCCATCGCCATGGTGTTGGCGGTGAACTGCCCGCCACAGGCCCCCGCCCCCGGACAGGCCACATCTTCGAGAGCTTTCAAATCGGCATCGCTCATGCGGCCGGCGGCATTGGCCCCGACCGCTTCGAAGACCTCCTGCACCGTCACATCGCGGCCCTGAAAAGTGCCGGGCATAATCGAACCGCCATACAGCACGATGGCCGGCACATCCAGACGAATCACCCCCATGGCCCCGCCGGGATTGGTCTTATCGCAAGCGACCAGCGCAATGACGGCGTCGAACATGTGGCCGCGGCCGACCAATTCGATGGAGTCGGCGATGACCTCCCGACTCACCAGGGAGGTTTTCATGCCCTCCGTACCCATAGTGATGGCATCGCTGATGGCGATGGTGTTGAACTCCATCGGCGTGCCGCCGGCGGCGCGTACTCCTTGCTTGACCTTCTCCGCCAGGGCTCGTAAGTTGTAATTGCAGGGCATCGTGCCGATCCAGGTGTTGGCGATGCCGACAATCGGCCGGTCTATATCCGCATCGCTAAGGCCGATGGCCTTGAGTTGTGATCGCGCTGGTGCGCGCTCTTTGCCGTCGTAGAGCGTCCGACTCCGGTGTCTTGGATCCAATGCCATCGTGTCTCCTCCTGCCAGACGGGCTAAAGCCTCCTTGGTGATCGAGCCTTGCTGCGGTAAAGGAATAATAGTGGATGGGCGATGCAATGCTCATTAAGGCGTGTATTGTAGACCAGACGAGAGTTTGGAGCAATGCTTCGCCACGACACGATTCTCAGGAGAGTCCTGCCACCTGCGGCTTGCCTGGGATCTCAGGCACCATGACCAATGTCGAATGGATGCTCCCCCTCACAGGTGGTTGCCCATGAGGCCACGCCATTTCCCCAGCGAAAAGTCCGCCGTGTACTTTACCCTGTTGGACGCCTGTGGCAAAGAGGGCTGTCCGGTCTGCCGGATCATCGAGGAAGCCTCCGCCAGCTATCTCGACACGCTGTTCTACGAACAGGTGACGGATGTCGAGGTGCGCCGCAAATTGCGCCAGGCGCGTGGCCTGTGCAGTTGGCATAGCGCGGCGGTCACACGTCGGCCCACCGCAGCTCTGGGCGCGGCGATTATTGTCCAAGATCTTCTGGAAGAAGAAGTTGCCAGGCTGGCAACGCTACAACATCAACCGTTCTGGCGCCGCGGACCGGTAGGCCGCCTGGCTCGGCTCTCACCCCAAGCGCTGGCGGGGTATCTGCGCGGTTGGCGGTCCAGGCACGTCTGCCCAGCCTGTCAGGCAGCGACCGCACATGAGCAGCATGCCCTGGAGACGCTGCTGAATTGTCTCGATGAAGCGGTGTTTGCTCAGCGCTTTGCCGCCACCCCGTTCGGCATTTGCCTGCCACACCTCGTGCAAGCCGCCGCAGGCCAGGCATCGCACCCTAATCTCATTGGTCTCTTCAACGCGCAGCTGGCTCGATATGCTGGTCTCGTCGCCGAGTTAGCCGAGTTCTGTCGCAAACACGATTATCGCTTCAGCCGCGAAGCCTGGGGCACAGAAGCTAACGCTTGGCAGCGGGGCATTGAGGTCCTTGCCGGCAAAGCGGGGATCTTCGGCAATGACCTGCAGCGTCAAGAGTGGCGACGTAAACCTCGATTACGCCAATTCCGGCTCGGCTGGTGGCAGGCTCCATAACATGGATCAACCATAACGCACGGTCCCCGCCCTGGCACCAGGACGCCGATGACGTCACCTAGAACTGGCGGCTGATGAGCATCCCGGCCAGAGCCGCCAGGACCCCCAGGATGACGCTCCCAACCATATTGGCCAGGGCCAGGAAGGGCGAGCCCTCTTGCACAAGGGCCAAGCTCTCGAAGCTGAAGGTCGAAAACGTGGTATAGGCGCCCAGGAAGCCAATGGCGAAGAAGAGTCGCCAATGCTCGTGGATGAACAGTCGATCGGAGTCGAAGCCCAGAAAAAGGCCGAGCATGAAGCTTCCCGAGATGTTGATGATGAGCGTTCCATAGGGGAAAGACCAACCGAGGCGCTCGGTCACCCAGCCGGCGACGAGGTAGCGGACGTTGGCCCCCAGAAACCCTCCAATCCCAATGAGGAGATACGTCACGGCATGTCGCCCCAGCACACGCTGTTCGGTCCCAGTCGGCGCCTCAGCCTCGGCGCATCTCAGTCTGGATTGCGCAGAAAATGGCCCGACTGTACAACATCAGCCGCCACCGGTCAAGCTGGACGGCGGTCAATGCTTGGCTCGATCCGACCTGTCCACCGTGCGTCTGACGCGGCCGACAGGCTTGACGGGCTCTCAGAGGTCGTTTATAATAGCGCTTTCTGGCCAGGCGCTATACCCGTGGCGGCAGTCGACGCATCCGAGACTATCACTGGATGTCGCTGAGATCACCACATGGTGGGTGCAAGTGATGAAGCTCAGGTTGGTTTATGCATGGCGTGGTCCATTGGCGGCCCTGCCGGTCATCTTTTCGGTGTGTTGTTTTGTTGGCGAATGCGAGAACGACATCGTCATCTGGCCCCTTGGTGTGCTCCTGTTCATTGTCGGTTGGGCCTTGCGGATGTGGGCTCAAAAGCATCTCGGATACCGACTGAAAATCAAACGCACCGTCACCACTTCCGGACCATACGCACTGGTCAGGAACCCCATCTATATCGCCAATACCCTGGTGACTCTGGGCGCGGTCGTGATGTCTGAAGTATTGTGGATGATCCCCATCACCCTGCTGTGGTGTGCGCTCATCTATTCCTTCGTCGTGCTTTTCGAAGAACGACATCTGGCAGCGCAGTATGGAGAAGACTACCTGAATTATCTGCGGGACGCTCCACGCTGGTGGCCATGCCTAGGGAACCCTTTCGGTCACGCCCATTTTTCCAGCTCCTGCGGCCAAATCATCCTGGCAGAGGCCTATGTCGGGTTGATTGTTGCGGCTCCGCTGGTCAAAGAATTCATCATTGCACCCCTACTCGAATAGCAGCCGTGTCGAGATGGTCGCTCGTGCCTCCCGCGCTCTGGCTTGGTCTCTTCGCCTTTCTGCCGTTAGGGACGGTGGCAGCGATCAGCGTGATGCAGCGTGGCTCGCCGATTACTTGGGAGCTCACCCTTAGCAATTACGGGCGTCTTGCTGATCCTCTGCTGTTGATGATCCTGGCCCGGTCACTCTGGATGGCCAGCGTGACCACCGGGTTGTGCCTCGTCATCGGCTATCCCCTGGCGTATTTCATTGTGCAGCGCCGGACGTCTGTCCGTACACTGCTCTACTTCTTCACTCTTGTACCCCTCTGGACTAATTCGTTGGTATTGATCTATGCCTGGATGGTCCTGCTACGGGGTGACGGCGTGGTTGATCAGGTGGCCCGCGCCTCCGGCTGGCTCGCCACACATGAGTCTCTCAACTGGCTCTACACGCCTGGTGCCGTGATTGCGGGCTTGGTATATTGGTACTTGCCATTCATGGTCTACCCGATCTACGCTTCGCTGGAGAAGTTGGATTGGCGACTGTACGAAGCCGCGCAAGATCTGGGCGCCTCGTGCCTGGCAGCGTTCCGCAGCGTTCTGCTGCCGCTCACCTGGCCAGGAGTGCTGGCGGGCGCCTTGCTGGTCTTCATTCCAGCCTTGAGCAACTTCGTGGTGCCGCAATTCCTGGGCGGGGCCAAGGTGGCGCTGATCGGGAATGTGATTCAGGAGCGGTTTCTTTCGCAGCCGCAAGATTGGCCGTTGGGCTCAGCCCTGGCGTTGGCCATGATGTTCCTGATCTCACTGGCGATTTGGGCCTATTTTAAGTTTGCTCATGAAGGGGACGCCGTTGGATAGGGCGCAAACGCGCCTGAGTGGGGACCGCCGGGGAATCCTCGACCCGCTGCTGGCGCCGTTCCTGGCATTCAATGCCATACTCGCTTACACCTTTCTCTACCTGCCGATGGTCATTCTTGTGTTATTCAGCTTCAGTATCAGCCGCTACGCCAGCATGTGGGGAGGGTTCTCGCTCGAGTGGTATGTCAAGCTCTTTCACAACCCAGAGTTGTCGCAGGCGCTGTTCAACAGCCTGCTGATCGCGGCCGCCACGACGCTGATCGCCACCGTGCTTGGCACGCTGGCGGCCCTGGGACTGGAGCGCGTTCCCGATCGGCGCCGGGCCTCACACTACGATGCCGCCCTGACGCTGCCGATCCTGGTGCCTGATATCGTCCAGGGCATCGCCTTGCTGTTATTTTTCGTCCTGGTGTTCAATGGCCTGGAACGCGTCTTGGACTGGCGGCCAACGCTCGGCCGCTTGACGGTCATCATCGCCCATACGGCCTTTGCCATCTCCTATGTCGCCGTGGTGGTGCGGGCGCGACTCAGCGGTATGCAGAAGAGCTTCGAAGAAGCGGCCATGGACCTCGGGGCCAACGAGTGGGAGGCGTTTTGGCAGGTCACCCTGCCGCTGATCTGGCCGGGCGTGTTGAGCGGGGGACTGTTGGCCTTTACCTTATCGCTGGATGAATTTGTGCTGACCTTTTTCACCAGCGGTGCGGGCGCGACCACGCTGCCCATTCAAGTGTGGTCGATGGTGAAACGCGGCGTGACGCCCGAAATCAATGCGCTGTCGACGCTGATGCTGTTGACCTCTATGACGCTCGTGACGCTCTCGGTCGGGCTGCAGAGGAGACGATAATGGCAAGGTACCTCTGGCTCGGAGGCTTGATGCTGGTCCTCATCATCGGTATTGGCGTGATGCTGGCGGTCAACTCCGACCAGACGAAGACGCTGCGGATTTTCATCTGGGAGGAGTATATCGACCCTCAGGTGTATAGGCTCTTCGAGCACGAGTTCGGGGCCAGGGTGATCGAAGATACCTATGGCAGCAATGAGGATATGCGGGCCAAATTGCAGGCCGGTGGCACGCT
>Ga0209382_10012335_pt1 | contig 10564 bp, 2 predicted proteins | sample SoiMetdeltSBSDD5_FD_187599 | JGI IMG/M metagenome (GOLD analysis project Ga0209382, IMG submission 187599) | Bulk soil microbial communities from a Populus tree surrounding site in Tennessee, USA - Soil MetaG P. deltoides SBSDD5 (SPAdes) (version 2) | ecosystem: Environmental > Terrestrial >...
GGCTGTTTCTTGTCGGCCCACATCACATCCAATCCGGGGATTTTGTCTTCCAACGCGAATCGAACTTTGAATTCTCCCGAATCAGTCAGCTTGTGGAACATTCCCCCGAGTTCTTCATGAAGTGTGGGGTTCTTCGGGGCCCGGCGCATTGAACAGATGATAATTCGGCGTCCGCCGCCTTTGTTGAGGCGCAAATATTCGTAGAACGGGGGGCGGTCTCTCAAGTATCCGTACGCCGGGAGATTTTTCAAATCCCAGGAGACATCTTCCGGCCCCAAATCCTCGACTTCCTGTCGCGCCGTGAAGCTTTTCAACTCTTCAAGCTCGACCGGCGTCAGTTGGCGGTAACTCCACCGGGCCGGGTCTTCGTAAACGCTGATCTCGGCCTTGCCGCCGCGAATGCGAATCACTGCGCCTGTGAAAGTCTTCGGTTCATAGGCGCGGCCCAACGCATAGATCTCTTCGGGACCGTTTTGCCCCTTTACTTCGCGGCGCATCTCCTCTTCCCATTGTTTCATTACTCCAATATTGTTAGGAAAATTGGCGGGCGATGAATTATCGCCGAGTATATAGGCCTCGCCTGGATGGCGCGCGAAGATCAATTTGCGAGCGGCGGCGCTGTCTTCGACCTTAAGATAACTTTCAGCGGCATTCGCCAGCGCCCGATTCGGCGAACCGAGCAACCTGCCCGCAAGCTCGACCGGCAGTTTATCGCGCAGGTAACGGGCGCAGGCGAGGAGCGCCAATTGAGCTTTTGCGTCGCGGCCTTCGAGCATAGTTTGCCATTCGCGCTCGTCTTTCAGGATCGCGGCGGCGACTCCGGCCGCATAACCTCTCTGTTCTATCAACTCATTGAGCTTATCGCCCGCGCTTTTCTGTAATGAATCGCGGATACCAAGCGCCAGCTTGATCGAATCAACGCCGGCCCAGCCTTCTCCGATGCGTTCGACCAGATTGATTTCGGCGGCGCGGAGCGAAAGGCCTTCGATTACGCTAAATAACCTCCGTGCCACTTTAGGCTGTGTCGCGCGCAACGCTTTCGCTCTTTCTATCAATCTGACAACAAGCTCTTCAGTGAACTGACTCCTAAGGCTATCGCTGAAAATGCGCCCTATGCTGACTTCCAACGGCAGCGGCTTTTTTTCATCTTCGGGTTCATCGTAATTGGCATCCAGTCCGCCCTCTTCGTCAGGCGATACTTTCGCGTAAGCCTCGATGGCCGCCGCCATCTCGTCATCCGAAAAGCCGCCACATTCGGCCAGAGCCGTGACGATATCCACGCGACGCTCTTCGTCCTCTTCTCTATCGAGCGCGCGTCGAAGCGCGGGATTGGCGCCCGGATCGCGGAATTGCGCCAACGCTCCCGCCGCCGCCGCCCGGTTATCACCCGATTCATCGAAATCCAGAATCCAGGTCAACCCCGCCACGCTTTCAGGCAGGTTCAGATCTGCGAAACCACGGATGAATGAAGCGCGATCTCCTTCGTTAGCCCACGCCGGATCAGCCAGCCAGGGCAGGAGCTTCTGCGCCAGCTCCCGTCTCACTTTCAGGTCGTCAGATTCCGTCATCGCGCTCGCCAAGCGATTGACAGCGGCGTTATGAATCGCGCGAGCGCTGTGGCCGATCAGCGACGAGACGACCGGAATCAGCTCTTTTCGCTGCTTCATCGCGGTCAGGAGCGGGTCCTCCGGAGGCGGGAGATAAAGTCCATCGCTATCCTTTCTCAACACAATCTCAGCTATTGCTTTCGGGTCAACCGCTTCTTCCTTGCTATTCTGATCGCTTCCTTTTCCTTCGCGCAGACCGGTCAAACTGGGGTCGGCGAAGAGCGATGCGAACCATTCCTCGCGCCCGCTCCATTCCGTGGCGGTCAGAGCGGTGAGCGCCACCCCGCGGGTTTCGAGCGGGACCAGGCGATTCGCGACCATCGCTTTCAATCTGGCACGGTAATCTTCGACCTTCGCCGCGTCCCCGATCTTCACTTCGTGTTCGTAAAGCAGCGACAATGATGTTGGCGCAAGAATCTCATGGCTCCCTGCGGCGTAGCTTTCAATAATCGGTCTGGCGGCCTCCCAATCGAGTCTGGACAGCGACTTGAGCGCCGCTACGGTCTGAGTCTCGCCGAGATCTGTCGAACGAACTTCGGCGAGCAGATCGTCGCGGAAATATCCGCTGTTGTGGCTCAGCCAATCGTGAACCTTCCACTTCCACACATCCTCGTCGTCAGGTTCCTGGAAGATCAGCCCGTAAAGCCGGTCGCTCGTATCCGGCGTCTCCGGCAAAAATTCAAGCAGCGAAGGCGCAAGCCAGGGACGGTCTTCAACCGCTTCGAGCAGACGCTGGCGGACTTTTTCGTAAGGCTTCTGCGCCTCGCTCATCGCGGCGAAGCGATTCTTTAACCCATACTCGATCAACTCCTTGATCGGCGCGTCATCGCCAGGCGGCTTCTCTTTGCGCTCTGATGCGTCCGGAGAATTGCTGTCCAGCGATTCGCGCAGGGGCGGATCGAGTTTCAGCAATTTGTTGATCGCCGCGGCCAGAGCGTCGGCGCGCAGCGGTCGCCTGGTCTGGCGCTTCGGCGGCGCGGGCTGCTTCGGCCGAGACGGCTTCTGAGCCGTTTGTGAAAGCAGCGACGGCGGGACAGAGAATGCGATGATCAGAAAAGCGGCGATGATCGCCGTTGGTCGAGAAAGACGCATAACAAGTTCCCTCTCACTTCATTTGCCCCGGCATGGGCAGTCGTAGCAGATGGCCTTTGTAGGCGAACCAGATTTTGTGGCTGGTCGCGTCGACCCAGATGTCGTCGCCGCTAAATTCCAGTTCAGGAAATTCGAGCAGGGGAGTGAAGACGAAATTTTTAGAGTCGTATCGCCCAAACCTTGTCGTTCTTTTCTCCACGTCGTAAATGGCTGCCCAGAACAGATTCGGCGACCCGGCCGATTGCGGCGCGCGGGAAAGGGTGGCGGTCAGCGGGCGGAACTCCCCTTTCACCGGTTGAGTCGTTCCGGGCTCAGGATCAAGCAGATAGCCCGACCCGCCATTCCCGTAAAAGCCAACTAGAACTTTATCATGCGCGGCGACATATCGTAACCAGGGGCTAGAAGCGTTTTGTGGCAATGAGACCACAAACTCTTCGCTGCTTTGCAGGTTGCGGCGGATCAATTGTTGAGCGGTTTTTCCTTCCTCAGTAACCCATTTGTTCGCCACCAACCATTTGCCGTCAGGCGTAATGATCAGTTCGTTGTAATTGCCTCTTACGATTTTGACCGGATCCTTCTCCGGCTCGACCTTCCATATACCGAGGTCTCCGTCATATTTGCTGTAAAACAAAGCTCCGCCAGATTGCGCCGTCTGGCCAAACAGACTCGGACGAATGATTGTCGCGTTCTTCGGCGCCGATGAAGGTGTGTTCAGTACGCGGCAGGCCGACGGCTCATCCCGTACATCGCCAGGCTTGCCCGATGAAAACTCGCGCCATTCCGGCGCGGCTTTCGCGCTGTCCTGCCTGTATTCGGCGCCTTTTCCTTCGATCAACGCCCGAATCTCTCCGTCTTCAGCGCAGACCTTCAACACAGATTGCCTCTTGTCGGCGAAGACCACTTCGACGCCGGGAATTTTTTCCTCGATGTTATAACGCGCTGTGTATTCGCCGGACCTGCTCAAGCGATAAAAAAGGCCGGAAAGCTCTTCATGCCGCGTCGGATTTTTCGGCGCGCGGCGCAGTTCGTCGAGCGCGATCCTGCGCCCGCTTTCTTTCGTAAGGCGCAGGTATTCGTACTTCAACGAGCCTTTTTCGTCCTCTCCAAAGTAACTTTCAGGGCCGAGGTCTTCGATCTCCTCTCGTGAGGTCAAACTCTTCAATTCTTCGAATTCGCCGTCGGTCAGCAGGCGGACGTTTCTGCGCCCTTCGGTCTCGTAGACGCTCATCTCGGCCTTACCGCCGCGAACTCGGACAATGACGCCGGTGAGGTCTGCCGCTGAGACTATCTGCGCGACCGCGTAGATCGCTTCAAAACCGTTTCGGCTTCGGATCTCTTTGCGCAGCGCGTCCTCCCAACGCCGAACTGTTTCAATGTCGCTATCCCCATCGCTGACGGCGGTGATATCGCCGAGTATGCGCATCTCGCCGGGATGTCGCGAGAGGACGATTTTGCGAGCTTCGTGACTGTCTTCGACTTCGAGGTAACTTTCGGCGGCTTTGGCCAGCGCGCGATCCGGCGAATTGAGCATCCTGGCGACGAGTTCGACCGGCAGTTTGTCGCGCAGGTAGCGGGCGCCGGCGAGGAGCGCCAATTGAGTTTTCGCGTCGCCGCTTTCGAGCGCGGCCTTCCACTCGCGTTCGTCATTCAGGATCGCCGCCGCGACGCCCGCAGCATATCCGCCCTGTTTGATCAAACGGTTAAGCTCATTGCCCGCGCTCGACGCAATCGCGTCGCGGCATTCGAGCGCCAGCGCGACCGAATTGACGTCGGCCCAGCCCTCGCCGATGCGCTCGACCAGATTGACATCGACCGAGCTCAGCGGAGCGACTTCGATAACGCGTAAAATCTCGCGCGCCACGGCCGGCTCCGTCGCCCGCAGCGCCTTAGCCCTTTCAAGCAGTCTGACCGCCAGGCCTTCGGTAGTCTGAATCGTCTCGCTGTCATTTAAAATCCTTCCGACACTGACTTTCAGCGGCAGCGGGTCATCAGGGTCTTGGCTGTATCTGGACAACTCAATCTTCTCCGCCCCTCCTTTGTCGACGATCGTCCTGGCGTAAGCCTCGACGGCGGCCGCCATCTCGTCGTCTGAAAGGCCGCCGCATTCGGCCAAGGCTGTGACGATCTTCTCGCGGTTCTGCTCACCCTTCTCTCTTTCAAGCGCGCGCCGCAGCGCGGGGATGGCGCGAGGGTCACGATATTCGGTCAAAGCCGCGGCCGCGGCGGCGCGATTGTCCGGGTCTTCGTCGTAACCCACAATCCAGATCAATCCCGGCGCGAGTTCTGGCATGTTCAAGCCGGTCAGACTGCGTATGAATTCAGCGCGATCTTCCTCTGCAGCCCAATTCGGTTCGGTCAGCCAGGGAATAAGTTTTTGGGCGGATTCCTTCTTCTTTTCCGCGCCGGATTCACGGATGAGGAAGGTGACCAGGCATCTCACCGCCGCCTTGTGAACTATGCGACGATTGTGGCCAACGAGGCCGCTTACGACCGGGAGCCACTTGTCTGAAACACTGATAATAACGCGGTTAAAAATGCCGGGTTCAGGCTCCAGGCGAAGGTTGTCTATCGTGACATCGTCTATCCCTGTTGCGCCCTTCGTGGCGTCTCTCCTCGCGTTCGATTCGTCCTTCGATTCGGCCGCGTCTTCAACTACATCTTCCCGTAAACCGCTGATCGTCGGATCGGCGAAGAGCGAAATAAGCCACTCCCTCTGCCCGCTCCATTCGGAATCCATCAAACTCTCCATAGCTTCCCGTCGCGCGCCCCAGATAGCATGGCGGTTCTCAACAATCGCCTTCAAAAGCGCGCGATAGCTTTCGGCCCGCGCCGAATCGCCTTCATGAATGGAGTCTTCGTAAAGCAAGGTTAAAGCGATAGGCGTCACAACAGCTTTTCCGGCTGACGCCAACCTCTCCAGTATCGGTTTCGCCGCATTCCAATCGAGGTTCGCCAGAACAAACAAATCTTCTCTGACATTATGTACATCATCGTCGGCCGCGAGCGCCGCTTTGATCAATTCATCGCGGAAATATGAGCTGTTGCTCCGCAGCCAGTGTTGCAAGTCGGGCTTCCAGGGCTCATCGGCTTCGGGATCTTCATTCAGGAGTTTGTATAAGCGATCGTGCGTGTCCTCGTTCTCCGGCAGCCAATTCATCAGAGAGGAGAGAAGTTCGGGGCGATTCTCGCAGGCTTCGAGCAATCGCTGGCGGACACCATCCGACAGCTTTGGCGTCAACTCGCTATCAAAGGCATGCTCGGACCAGTAAGCGACCAACTTCTTGATCGGCGCGTCGTCGGCGGGCGGTTTATCATCGTCTTCAGAAGCGTTCCCCTCCGACGCCTTTTCATCGGGCGATTGGGGCGCGAGGGGCTTGGTTTCCAGTAGTTGTTTGATCGCCGGGGCCAGGGCGTCGTCGCGCTGCGGTCGCCTAAGCTGGCGCTGTCGTGACGCGGGCTGTTTCGGCCGAGACGGCTTCGGCGACGATTGCGAAAACAACGACGGCGGGATCGAGACTGCGATGATCAGAAGGGCGGCGATGATCGCCGTTGGTCGAAGAAGACGCATAGCAACCTCCCCCTCTTACCTTGTTTGCGCCGGCAGCGGCGCCCGCAGCAGATAGCCCAGATGAACGAACCAGATTTTACTGCCGTCCGCGTCCACCCAGATGTCGTGACTGTTCAACGTCAGTTCAGGAAATTCGAGCAGGGGAGTGAAGACGAAATTTTTAGAGTCGTATCGCCCGAATTTCGTCGCCCTCTTCTCCCGGTCGTAAATGGCGGCCCAGAATAGATTCGGCGCCCCGGCTAATTGCGGCGCGCGCCAAACTGGGCGGATCAGTGGGCGGAATTCTCCCTTCACCGGTTGAATAGTTCCGGTCATGGGGTCGAGCAGATAGCCCTCATCGCCCGGCACGATTTTCCCGCCGGCGCCAATGGCAAACATCAGGACTTCGCCATGCGCGGCGACATACTGTAAACGGTAGTTAAACGCAGGCTGCCCCAATGCGACCACAAGCTCGTCGCCACTTTGCAGGTTGCGTCGTATCAATTGTTGGACGTTGTCCTGTCGGACGTTGTCCTGTCGGACGTTCTCCCTTCCATCATTAGCCCGCTTAATCGCCACGAGCCATTTACCGTCCGGCGTAATGACCGATTGGTCGTAATCGCCGCTGACAATCTTGACCGGTCCCATCCCAGGCTCGACCTTCCATATGCCGCCGTCTGCGCCGTGTGTGGCGTAAAACAGCGACCCGTCAGGTTGCGCCGGCCGGCCAACCCGAATGACCGTCGCGTATTTAGGCGCCGACGAAGGCATGTTCAATGTTCGGCAGGCTGACGGTTCATCTCTTACGGCGCCAGGTTTGCCCGATGAAAAATCGCGCCATTCAGGCGCGCTGTTTGCGGCGCCCTGCCTGTATACGGCGCCGTTCTCTTGGATCAACGCCCGAATCTCTCCGCCTTCCGCGCAGACCCTCCATGCATAGTGGTTCTTGTCGGCGAAGATCACCTCGACGCCGGGAATTTTGTCCTCGATGTTATAACGCACGGTAAATTCACCGGACCTGCTCAAGCGATAAAAAAGGTCGGAAAGCTCTTCGTGCGGAGTCGGGTTTTTCGGAGCGCGGCGCAAGTCGTCGAGCGCGATCCTGCGACCGCCTTCTTTCGTCAGGCGCAAATATTCGTATTTGCCGAGAGGGTCTATACGAGAGTAACTTTCAGGGCCGAGGTCTTCGATCTCCTGTCGTGAGGTGAAGCTCTTCAATTCTTCGAATTCACTCTCGGTCAGCAAGCGGACATTCCTGCGCCCTTCGGTCTCGTGGACGCTCATCTCCGCCCTACCGCCGCGGACGCGGATGATGACGCCGGTGAAATCTATTGCGCTATGGTGTATAAACGCGACCGCATAGATCGCCTCCAAACCGCTTCGGCCCAGCAGCTCTTTGCGCAGCGCGTCCTCCCAACTCCGGACGGTTTCAACGAGGCTGACTTTGTCGGCGACGGTCGTGATATCGCCGACTATGTACGCCTCGCCGGGATGTCGCGCGAGAATCAATTTGCGCGCTTCGGGGCTGTCTTCAACTTCGAGGTAACTTTCGGCGGCTTTGGCCAGGGCGCGGTTCGGCGAATCGAGCAGCCTGCCGACGAGTTCGACCGGCAATTTGTCGCGCAGGAGGCGCGCGCAGGCGAAGAGCGCCAGTTGAGCTTTCGCATCGCCGCCGTTGAGCGCGGACTTCCATTCGCGCTCGTCGTTCAGGATCGCGGCTGCGACGCCCGCAGCATATCCGCCCTGTTTGACCAAACCGTAAAGCTCGTCGCCCAAGCTCTCCCTCAGCGCGTCGCGGTCTTCGAGCGCCCGCGCGACCGAATAAGCATCGACGGCGCCCTCGCCGATGCGTTCGACCAGATTGATTCTGGCCGCCCGCAGCGGAGCAAATTCAATACCACTTAAGATCTCGCGCGCTACGGCCGGCTCCGTCGCCCGCAACGCTTTCGCTCTTTCAAACAGCCTGACGGCTAGGCCTTCGGCGCCAAGAATTGGCATGAGTTTACGCAGTGTCCCTCCGACGCCGACTTTCAGGTACAACGGCAGCGCTTTATCCGCGCCGTTAATACGCGTGGCTCTGTCGATCTCCTGCTCTCCTTCTCCGGTGAAGGTCATTCTTGCGTAAGCCTCAATGGCCGCGGCCATTTCATCGTCCGAAAGGCCGCCGCATTCCACCAGAGCGGTAACGATCTTCTCGCGATTCTCTTCACCCTTCTCTCTTTCAAGCGCGCGGCGCAGCGCGGGAATGGCGCGCGGGTCGCGATATTTGGTCAACACTTCGGCGGCGGCGGCGCGGTTGCAGGGGTCTTCGTCGTGATCCAGTATCCAGATCAATCCAGGCGCGAGTTCAGGCATGTTCAAGCCGGTCAGACTGCGGATGAACTCGGCGCGAACTCCCTTCGCAGCCCAGTGCGGTTCCGTCAGCCAGGGAATGAGCTTTCGCGCGATTTCTTTCCTCTTCTTTTCCTCGCCGGGTTTGGTCAGGAAGCCGGATTTGATCAGAAAGTCGACCAGACACTTCACTGCGGCGTTGTGAACTTTGCGTTGATTATGGCCAATGAGGTTGACGATGGCTGAAAGGCGCCAGTCCGTGGTTCTTTGAGAAAAGGTAGTTTCATAGAGCGCTGTAGCAAAAATGCCGGGTTGAAACTCTCGGCGAGAGCAGAAACCCCTCGGCGCCGGGACGTCGTTTACCGCCGAAGCGTCTCCCATTTCGTCCTCCTGAAAACCGCCGAGCGTCGGGTCGGCGAAGAGCGAAATGAACCATTCCTCCTGTCCGCTCCATTCGGTATTCATCAGACTCGCGAGGGTTTCCACGCGCGCGTTCCAGTTCGCCTGGCGATTCTCGACGAGCGCCTTCAGAATCGCGCGATAGCTTTCGGTCCGCGCCGAATCGCCTTTCTGCGCGGCGTGTTCGTAAAGCAGAGTCAATGCGAGGGGCGTCACGAAAGCTTTTCCCTCCGACGCCAATGTCTCCAGAATGGGTCTCGCCGAGTCCCAGTCGAGCCGCGCCAGGGCGCGCAAATCTTTATTGGCCCCAAATTCATGGTCGTCAGCCTCGCGCGCCGCTTTGATCAAATCATCGCGAAAATACGAGGTGTTGCGTCGCAGCCAGGTTTGCAGGTTGTCTTTCCACGACCACTTGCCTCCAGTCTCTTCATTCAGGAGTTTGTACAAGCGGTCGTGAGTGTCCGAGTTCTCCGGCAAACAATCCATCAGGGAGAAAATTTCAGGGTAGAGGAAACTTTCAGGGCGATCCTCACAGGCTTCGAGCAGGCGCTGGCGGACTCTATCCGATGGTTTCGGCCCCTGCGCGCCATTGCCATTATGCATGGACCAGTAATCGAGCAACTTCCCGATCGGGGCGTCGTCGGCAGGCGGTTTATCATCGTCTTCAGACGCCTTCTCCCCCGAAGCCTTTTCATCGATCGATAGAGGCGCGCGCGGATCCGGATTGAACCCTAATACTTCCGCGCGCGGATCGAACTTCAATAGTTCTTTGATCGCCGCGGCCAGGGCGTCGTCGCGTCGCCTTGGATGAGACTGCCTCGACGCCGTTTGTGAAAACAGCGATTGTGGAATCAAGATTGCGATGATCAGAAAAGAGGCGATGATCGCCAGCGGGCGAAGAGAATACATAGCGATTTCCCCTAATCACTCGGCCAATTTGGGTGAAGAGGAGGAAGCAAAGGGGGAATGGGGAGTGGGAGTGGGGACAAGGCGCCCTTTCTCATCCCCATTCCCCACTCCCCATTCCCCACTCTCTTTTGGCGCCTTTTTGTCCTCTTTGCTTCTCCCCTCGCATGACGCATTGAGACGCCGATTGTAATCATCCGGACGAAGGGCGCGAGCGTGATTGCGCCGTCGTCGTGATGTGGAAACCCACAGAGCTGATGTATGATTCGATTTGACGCCGTCGATTTGACGCCGTCGATTTGACGCCGTCGATTTGACGCCGCGTCGATAGATTCTGTTCCGATCCCGCTGTTGGAGTCTTCAACGGCATTGCCCGAGAAAACGAGATGAAAGCGATGAAGACTGAAAGACGACAATGGTTGCGCCCATCGCCCTCGCTTCTGCCCTTCTGCATTTGCCTTTTGCTTTTCGCCTTTAAAACAATGAGCCAAACGACCACTCAAACTCCCCGTCCGCGCGCCCGCGACCTGGGCGTCGTCGTCGGCATTCTGCCCGCGGGCAAAAACAACGCGATCACCGACGTCGCCGGAGTCCGCGTGGGCCATGCCACCTTGATCAGAGGCGACAATGTAAGAACGGGCGTGACGGCGATCTTGCCGCATTCGGGCAACCTTTTTCAGGA
>Ga0209382_10012337_pt1 | contig 10560 bp, 12 predicted proteins | sample SoiMetdeltSBSDD5_FD_187599 | JGI IMG/M metagenome (GOLD analysis project Ga0209382, IMG submission 187599) | Bulk soil microbial communities from a Populus tree surrounding site in Tennessee, USA - Soil MetaG P. deltoides SBSDD5 (SPAdes) (version 2) | ecosystem: Environmental > Terrestrial >...
GAGCACGATCGCCGAGACGGACGCGTTGTTGTTGCCGGTGTTCTGGTCCGGCCACGCGAAGGCCTGGTTGATCGGCACCCGGCCCGTGGCCACGTTCATGACCGAGACGTAGTCGTCGACCGGCGCGACCGGATCGATCAGCACGGTGTCGTCCCAGGCCAGGTACTTGCCGCTGATCACGAACTGACCGAGCTCGTTGGTCAGCCCGCCGTCCTGGTTGGGGAGCGTACGCACCCTGCCCCGCCCGGAGCAGACCCTGTAGTTCCCGCTCTTGTTCTGGAAGACGTAGACGCCGTGGGATGCCGCGGCGGGATTCTTCCCGGCGATGCGCTTGCACGTGGGAGCGGGCCGATGGCGGGCCGCGGCGGTAGCCGGCAGCGCGAACATGGCGAGCACGACGGCGGCGACGAGGACCCTCCAGAACTTCCCCATAGGCTGACCCTACTTGAGCAGCCGCGACAGGCGGCGGTCTTTCAGCACCCGGCCCTCGGTCTGCTCGGTCGGGCAGTACGTCATCACGTAGTCCTCGTAGAAGACCGCCTCGAGCTTGGTGCCGCAGCGCGGGCACGGCTCGCCCTGCTTGCGATGGACCTGCAGCGGCATCGGCAGCTTGTCGGGGATGGGCAGGCCGATCACGCGCTCGTAGTGGTCGAGGGCGGCGCCGAGGGTGGCGATGGTCTGGGCCCGCAGCTCCTGCGCCTCCTCCAAGGCCAGGTCGTCGCCGCGCTTGAACGGCGAGAGCCGGGCGTGCCACAGGATCTCGTCGACCCAGGAGCGCCCGATGCCGGCGATCACGCGCTGGTCGCGCAGCAGCGAATGCAGCGGCCGCGCGCCGCCGACGAGCTCGTCGAAGGGCGGCGGGTCGGGCCATGCCTCCGGGCCCATCGTCGCCAGCACCTCGTCGTCGAAGACCGCTTCGGTGGGAAGGAGCTTGACCCAGGCCGCCTGCTTGGTCCCGAACTCGCGCAGGCGCAGCTCGCGGTCCTCCGGGAGGCGCACGAGCAGCCGCGAGGTGCGGTCGCGCGGGCCGGCCCGCTTGTCGAACAGCTGCAGTCGCCCCGCGCTCATCAGGTGGACGAGCATCGTGAGGTCGCCCGCGAAGTCGATGAGGAAGAGCTTCCCGCGCCGCCCCACGCCCGCGATCGCCCGGCCCGGGAGCTCGCTCAGCGGCGGGTCGAAGCTGCGGAGCGCGTTGACGCCCGGAGCGAGCACGGACTCGACCTCGACGCCGCGCAAGGCGGCGTCGAGGCGGCGCGCGGTGATCTCGACCTCGGGAAGCTCGGGCACGAACCCAATGCTAGGACCGCTGCAGCAACCCGACGATCGTCCGGCGTATGGCCGCCTTGGCCTCGTCGACGGTCAGTTCCTGGTGGGCGCGCAGCGACTCCCAGGTGCTCCAGTCGCACGCGGCGCCGAGCGCGCGGCGCACCTCGTCGCGTTCCGTCGCGGGGCAGGCGGCAAGCTCGGGGCCGAAGATGCGCTCGGCCTCGGCCCGCTTGAAGGCCCGCCACGCCTGCAGGGCGTTGTGGCTCGGAGCCGAGAACGGCTCGTCGAGCAAGGCCGCGCGCCGCACCGGCGTGATGAACTCGAGCACGCGCGCGCGCTGGTCCACGAACCCCTCGAGCCGGACGTCGAATGGCCCGGTGTCGGGCAGGTGCTCGACGATCTGGCTCACCCGCTCGGTCTGGCGCATGCCGACCGCGCGCTGCAGCGTCTCGCGGTCGCCGAAGTGCTGGAAGATCGAGCGCGGCGAGACGCCCGCGCGCTCGGCGATCTCCTCCGACGACGGCCGCAGGTTGCCGCTGTCGAGCAGCGCGAGCGTGGCGTCGACGATCGCCTCGCGCGTCCGGCGGGCGCGTGCGGTACGACCGTCGATCTTCTCGGCTGCGGTCATCCGGCCAATTGTTGCAGTCAGACTGCAAACTGGGGCGCGATTATGCGCCGCCAGCTTACGTTCTGGTTGGACCGCCCTTACGGTCGATTAACCACCGGACGGAAGGATCGCGGGCATGACCAGCGTCCTCGCCATAGCGTCCGATCCGGCCCTCGACCCCGCGCTCGCCGAGGAGGTGAAGACGACCCGCCCGGACCGGGTGACCGTGCTGCTGCTCGCGTCGGGGTTCGCCGCCGACACGTGGGCGTGGCGCGATGGACCGCGCGAGCGCGCGCTCCGCGATCGCCTCGCCCTCCTGCTGGCACGGATCGAGGCGCGCACGGGCGCGTTCGTGTCCGGCCTCGTCGGCGACAGCGACGCGGTCGACGGTGCCGACTACGACGACGTGGTCCGCGCGCCAGGAATCCTCGCCGCCGCCTAGCCGTTCGACTCCGAGATCTCCTCGAGCTCCTTGGGGCGGAGGAGGTCGAACAGCTCGCCGTGCGTCCCGTCCAAGCGGACGGCGGCCAGGCCGCCCTTCTTGAGGTCGATGCGCCCACCGGTCAGGTCGTGGACGGTCTGGGAAAAGTCGGGCTCGTGACCGACAACGAGTACGCGGGCGTCGTCGCCCTGAGCGGCCAGGAGCGCTCGCGCCTCCTCCGCGTCGAACCCCGCCGACAGCGGCTGATGCACCAGCGGGTCCGCCTTCAGCGGCTTGGCGGCCAAGCGGGCCGTGTCCCGCGCCCGCACGCGCGGGCTGGTGTACACGGCGGCGAACTCGAGGCCGAGCCTCGCCATCGCCTCGCCCGCGACGCGGGCCTGCTTCTCGCCCTTCGCAGTGAGCCGCCGATCGGCGTCCTGCCGCGCACCGTGAGGTTCGGCGTCGCCGTGGCGGAGGAGCCAGAGCTGCTGCGCCATCGCAGCTCGCAGCGTAGCGCTGCTCGGCCAAACCCGCGGCTAGCATCCCCCGGACCCTTGAGCACGATCGTCGATACGCACGACGAGGCGGCGCAACTCGACCTGCCGCCGCTGCTCGTCCGCCGCCCGCTCGAGGCATTGCTCGACGGGCACGGCCTGGGCACGGGCCCCATCGAGGCCGAGACCATCGGCGAGGGCCATTCGAACGTCACGTACCTGATCCGCCGCGACGGCGGCGAATGGGTGCTGCGGCGCCCGCCGCGCCCGCCGCTCCCCCCGAGCGCTCACGACGTGCTCCGCGAGGCGCGGCTGCTGCTCGCGGTGGCCGACCAGCCGGTGCGCACGCCCCGGGTGCTGGCGACCTGCGACGACCCCGAGGTCATCGGCGCCCCGTTCTACGTCATGGAGCGGGTGGAGGGCGACGTGATGACCTCCGCCATCCCCGACTCCCTCGACACACCCGAGCAGCGGCGCCGCATCGCGGACGAGCTCGTCGACGCGCTGGTCGAGATCCATGCCGTCCCGTGGGAGGCGTGCGGTCTGGAGGGCTACGGCAAGCCCACCGGCTACCTCGACCGCCAGCTGCGGCGCTTCAGCGGGCTGTGGGAGCACAACAAGACGCGCGAGGTCGAGGTGCTAGACCGCGTGACGGCATGGCTCGGTGAGCACAGGCCCGAGTCGCCGCCGGCGACGATCGTGCACGGCGACTACCGGCTCGGCAACACGATGTTCGCGCCCGGGACACCCGCGCGCCTGGTCGCCATCTTCGACTGGGAGCTCGCAACGATCGGCGACCCGCTCGCCGACGTCGGCTACCTGACCGCCACCTACCCCGAGCCCGGCGACGACGCCGGCACGCTGTTCACGCTGGCGGCCGTGACCACGCGCGAGGGCTTCCCGTCGCGGGCGGAGCTGATCGGGCGCTACGAAGCCGAGTCGGGGCGGTCGATGTCCGAGCTGCGCTGGTACCAGACGCTCGCGCTGTGGAAGTCCGCCGTGTTCCTCGAAGGTTCGTACAAGCGCCTGCTCGCCGGGACGACCGACGACCCGTTCTTCCGCGTGCTGGACGAGGGCGTGCCCGAGATCGCCCAACGGGCGTGGGACGTCGCCCATGGCGGCTGACGGGCGCCTGCGCGGCCTGCTCGTCGACTTCGGCGGCGTCCTGACCACGGACGTGTTCGCCTCCTTCCGGAAGTTCTGCGAGGCCGAGGGACTCCGGCCCGACGCCGTACGCGAGCGGTTCAGGCAGGACCCGCGGGCGCGCGAGCTCCTCGCCGGCCTCGAGACCGGTCGTATCAGCGAGCCCGCGTTCGAGCAGCGCTTCGCCGCCGTGCTCGGTGTCGAGCGGTCGGAGGGCCTGATCGACCGGCTGTTCGCGGGCATGCAGCCCGACGAGGCCATGGTGGCAGCCGTGCGCGCAGCCAGGAACGCCGGCATCCGCACCGGCCTGATCTCCAACTCGTGGGGCAACGGCCGCTACGATCGCGAGCAGTTCACCGGCCTGTTCGACGGCGTGGTCATCTCGGGCGAGGTGGGGATCCGCAAGCCCGATCCGCACATCTACGAGCTCGGCGCCGCGACGGTCGACCTGCCACCCGAGGCGTGCGTCTTCGTCGACGACCTGCCCGGGAACCTGAAGCCCGCACGCGCTCTTGGCATGACGACGGTGCACCACGTACGAGCCGACGAGACGATCGCCGAGCTCGAGGCGCTCCTGGGCGTCTCGCTGCGCTGAGCGATCAGCCCGCGGCGATCAGCGCGACGCCCGCCAGCGCCGTCACGATGCCGACCTCCTGGATGCGCCGGACGCGCTCGCCGAGCACCGCGCGCGCCAGCAGCACCGTGCTCACCGGGTACAGCGCACCGAGCACGGCGACGACGCTGAGCAGGCCCTCGGTCGCGGCGGCGGCGTAGAGCCCGTTGGCGCCGGCGTCGAGCAGGCCGACGAGGGCGAGTGCGCCGAGGCGGCGGGGCGCAGTTGGCAGTGGGACGCGCAGTGCCACGACCGCGGCGAGGACCGCCGTCACCGAGGCCGCCCGCGCGGCGAACAGCGCCCACGGGACGCTGGCGTCGGCGCCGGCCTTCATGCCAATGAAGAACGCACCGAACCCCAGCGCAGCGATCAAGGCCAGGGCGACGCTCGCGCGCGCGGGCGCCGGGGTGGGGCGGTCCTCGTCGAGCTCGCGCGAGGCGAGGACAACGCCGCCGACAGCGGCGACGATGCCGAGCACCTGCACCGCGCTCGGGCGGTCCCCGGTCGCGATGCCGACGATCACCGGCAGGGTCGCCCCGGTCGAGGAGATCGGCGCGACGATGCTCATGGTCCCGATGGCCAGCGCGCGGTAGAACGCGCTCAGCGCCAGCGCACCCGCGAGCCCGGCCGCGGCCGGCGGCCACAGGTCGCCGACGGGGGGCAGGTCGGGCTGGACGATGGCGAGGGCGACGGCGATGGCGATCAGACCCGCCGCCTGGCTGACCAGCAGCACGGCCAGCACGCGCACGGACCGGCTCTGGAGGCCGCCGAGGAAGTCGGCAAGGCCCCAGCACACCGCCGACGACAGGCCAAGCGCCACCGCGAGCATCGCGGCGGCATCGTGGCACTCCCGGCGTCGGGCAGCCTCATGCCCCGAGGATGGGCGAGCTAGCCTGGGCGGCATGTGCCGAAACATCCGCACCCTTCACAACTTCGAGCCGCCCGCCACCGAGGAGGAGATCCACGCCTCCGCCCTCCAGTACGTGCGCAAGATCAGCGGCTACAACAAGCCCTCGCGCGCGAACGCCGAGGCGTTCGAGCGCGCCATCGCCGAGGTCACCGCGGTATCGACCCGCCTGCTCGCCGAGCTGACGACGACCGCTCCGCCGCGTGACCGCGAGGTCGAGGCTGCCAAGGCGAGGGCGCGCGCCCAGGAGCGCTACGCCGCGGCCTAGCCGCGGCGCTCAGGCCCGCTTTCCGCGCCCGTACAGCAGCCGGAGCAGGCGCCCGACCAGGCCCGACTTCAGCTTGGTGTTGGGGAACATGTGGATGTCCTTCTTCGGGGCGAAGCGGGTGACCAGGATCGCCTGCTGGTCGCAGTACTTGCGGATGCCGCCGGCGCCGTGGCGCGAGCCCAGGCCGGAGGCCTTCCAGCCGCCCATCGGCAGCTCGAGCGCGACGTAGTTGATCTGGGCGTCGTTGACGCAGACGGCCCCGGCCTCCACCCGGCGGGCGACGTCCTCGCCCCGTGCGGCGTTCTTCGTCCACACCGACGCGGACAGGCCGTACGGCGAGTCGTTGGCCATGCGCAGCGCCTCATCGGCGTCGCGCACCTTCATGATCGGCAGCGTCGGGCCGAACGTCTCGTCGGTCATGCACTTCATCGTGTGGTCGACGTCGACGAGGACGGTGGGCTCGTAGTAGCGGCCCGCGCCTTCGGCGCGCTTGCCGCCCGTCAGCACGCGCGCGCCCTTGTCGACGGCGTCGCGCACGTGGTCCTCGATGATGTCGATCTGCGGCGGGAAGATGATCGCGCCGACGTCGGCCTCGCCCGGGCCGTGGGACTCGCCCTGGCGCAGCTTGCGCACGTTGTCGGTGACCTTGGCCACGAACTGGTCGTAGACGGCTTCCTCGACGTAGGCGCGCTCGGCCGAGATGCACACCTGCCCGGCGTTGTTCATCGAGTAGTACGTCGCTGCGTTGGCGGCGCGGTCGAGATCAGCGTCGGCGAGCACGATCATCGGGTCCTTGCCGCCGAGCTCGAGGCTCACCGGCGTGAGCGTCTTCGCGGCTCGCTCCATGACCTTCTTGCCGGTCTTGGTCGAGCCGGTGAACATCACCATGTCGACGTTGTCGACGAGCGCGGCGCCCGTCTCGCCGTCGCCGGTGGCGACGCTGAACACGTGCTCGGGCATGCCGATGTCGCGGGCCATCTCCTCGACCACGAGCGAGCTCAGCGGCGTCACCTCGGAGGGCTTGAGCACGCACGCGTTGCCGGCGGCCAGCGCCGGGATGGAGTCGCCGAACGAGTTGGACAGCGGGAAGTTCCACGGGCCGATGACCCCGACCACGCCGAGCGGGCGGAAGCGGACTATGAGCTTGCGGCCCGCGACGAACGGATTGGACGACTTGACCTTCTCGTCGGCCAGGTACTGGGGCGCCGCCCTGGCCCAGAAGCCGAACGCGGACGCGACGTAGGAGATCTCGGCCAGCTGCGCGTCCTCGTACGTCTTGCCGGTCTCGGACACGATCGTCGCGATCAGCCGGTCGCTGTTGTCCATGACCCACTTCTGCGCACGGCGCAGGACGCGGGCGCGGCCGGCGAATCCGAGCGCCTCCCACGCCGGCTGGGCCGCCCGTGCCCGCGCGACGATCTCCGCCACCTCGTCGGCCGACCGGTTGGGAACGCTCCCGATGATCTCTCCGGTTGCGGGGTTCTCGACGCGGATGCCGTCGCCGTTCGTCGAGCCGGTGGCGGTTGCGCGCTGCTCCACGGTCGCCATGTGCGGTGCCCCTCTCCTGATTCGCTCTGCTGGTCGCGGTCCCAGGCTACTCGACTAGGGTTCCGCGATCGCTGCGCTCACGACCGACCAAGCCCGCACGATCGCCGCGCTCGCCGGCGTCGACGTGAGCGAGGATCAGCTGCCCGCGCTTGCGCGCCGAATCGAGGGCGTGCGCGCGTTCGCGGCGGACCTGCGCGGCCTCGACGTCGCGGGCGTGATGCCGTGGACTCCGCCGAGCTGACCGTCGTCGACGCCCGCGCGGCGATCGCGGGGGGCGAGCTCTCACCGGTCGAGCTGCTCGACGCCGTCCTGCGGCGGGTCGCTGACCGCAACGACGAGCTCCGCGCCTACCTGTTGGTCGATGCGGACGGGGCGCGGGAGGCGGCGCGCGCGGCGGAGGCGGCGGCGCGCCAGGGCGACGACCGTCCGCTGCTCGGCATCCCGATCTGCGTCAAGGACGTCATCGACGTGGCCGGGATGCCCACCACGGCCGGTGCCGCCCACTGGCGCCGCGAGCCCGCCGTCGACGCGGTCGCCGTCGCGCGGCTGCGCGACGCCGGCGCCGTCATCGTCGGCAAGGGCAACACGAACGAGTTCGCGTACGGCATCGACGGGCGCAATCCCCACTGGGGCGACGTGCCCAACCCATTCGACCGCGGGCGCCTGAGCGGCGGGTCGAGCTCCGGCCCGACGGCGGCGGTGGTCGCCGGCATGGCCTTGGCCGGGCTGGGGACCGACACGACCGGCTCGCTGCGCGTACCGGCCGCGCTGTGCGGGGTGGTGGGCCTGCGCCCCACCCTGGGCGCGATCCCCACCGCGGGCGTGGTGGCGCTCGCGTGGTCGTACGACGTGGTAGGCCCGATCGCGCGCACGGTGGAGGACACCGCGGTGCTCTGGAGCGTGCTCGCCGGGGGCGAAGCGGAGCACCGGGATGCGCGCCTGCCCCGCGTCGGCGTACTGGACGAGCTTCTGGCCGGAACCGCCCACCCGGTCGCGGAGGCCGTACGGAAGGTCGCCGTGGCGCTGGACGCCGAGCAGGTCGAGCTCGAGCAGCTCGCCCACGCCGAGGCGGTCCACACCATCGTGTTCACATGCGAGGCGAGCGCGTACCACGACGCGTGGTTCGCGCAAGAGCGCGAGCACTACTCGCGGGTCGTGCGCGAGCGTCTCGAGCTCGGCCGGACCATCCCTGCGATCGACTACCTGCGGGCGCAGCAGGCCCGGCGCCTGTTCGTCGAGGAGTTCGACCGGACGATGGAGGACGAGGGGCTTGCCGCGATGCTGGCGCCCACCACGCTCGACGTGGCACCCCCGCTGGCGGAGGACCAGCACGCGCAGCGCCAGATCCTGCTGACCGCGGTGCGGCCGCTCAGTCAGACCGGCGGCCCGGTGATCTCGATCCCGGCGGGAACCGGCGCCGAGGGGCTTCCGGTGGGAGTGCAGCTCGCCGGTCGCCGCGGCGACGAGGCGGCGCTGCTGCAGCTCGCGGCCTCGCTAGTGACCTGACGACTCAGGTCACTGGTCGCCGGTCGGCTCGACGCCTACGCCCTCGATCATCACGATCGTGGTGCGCTCGGGCGCTCGCGTCCGGTGCATGACCCCCCGCGGCACCGTGTAGCCCTGCTCCGGGTCGAGCGTGACCGTCGTGGTCTCATCGAGGTCGATCAGCAGCCGGCCGGACAGCACGAGGAAGAACTCGTCGGTGTCGTCGTGCTTGTGCCAGTGGAAGTCGCCGTCGATCACGCCTAGGCGCACGACGCACTCGTTGACGGTCGTCAGCGTCTGGTTGAACCACGGCTCGTGGGCGGCGGCCTCGGCGCCGACGTCGATCAGGTTCAGGTGCCCGAACTTGTCGTCGAGGTGGATGTCGTAGTCCTGAGGCATCCGCTCAGGCCCGGGACTACTCGCTGAGCTCGATGCGCTCGATGAGCGCGGGCTCCGTCGGCTTGTCGCGGGCGTCGGTGGGCAGGCCTTCGATCTTGTCGACCGCCTCCATCCCGCCCGTCACCTGGCCGAACACCGTGTGCTTGCCGTCCAGCCACGGGGCCTCGGCGACGGTGACGAGGAAGAACTGCGAGCCATTCGTGTTCGGGCCGGCGTTGGCCATCGCCAGCGCCCCGCGCACGACCTTGTGCTGGTTGAACTCGTCCTCGAACGTGTAACCCGGGCCGCCGGTCCCGGTGCCGTCCGGGTCCCCACCCTGGATCATGAAGTCAGGGATGATGCGGTGGAAGGTCAGCCCGTCGTAGAAGCCGTCGGCCGACAGCGTCCGGAAGTTCTCGACCGTCTTGGGCGCGTCCTCGTCGAAGAACTCGATCTCGACGGGCCCGTGATTGGTGTGCATCGTGGCGCTCGACATGGCGCGAGCCTACTTGGCCTTTGCATTTCTGCCTCGGCCCGTGTGCTCGGCGAGCCGCTCCTGGCCGACGTCGACGTCCGGGTCGACGACCCGAACGACTGGCCAGACCCCTAGGCGGCGTCGAGGCGGCGGACCTCAGACCGCTGCCGGCTCGAGGCGCAGTCGTGTGCCGTTGACCTCGGTGCCGTTGACACGCTCGATCACCTCGGAGACATCCGAGGCGGGGACCTCGAGGAACGAGAAGCGCTCGAGCACGCGGACGTTGCGCACCGCCTCGCCATCGAGGCCCGTGGCGCGGGTCACTGCAGTGACGAGGTCGGCGACCTCGAGGCCGGCGGCGCGGCCGGCGCCGACGATGACCTTGCGGTGGGGCTCGCGTCCGTTGCGGCGCACGTGCGGCTTGTCGTGCCGGTGCGGACGCGGGATGACCGGCTCGGGCTTGACGTGCGCGCCTTCGATCCACGGGGCAATCTTCGTGCGCGCGTGCCGCTCGATCGCCTCGAGCTCGCGACGCTGGCGCGGCTCGACCAGCGTGATCGCCCGCCCCGAGCGGCCAACGCGCCCCGTGCGCCCGACCCGGTGGACGTACACATCCGGCGACGTCGGGATGTCGAAGTTGACGATGTGGGTGACGGCGGAGATGTCGAGCCCGCGCGCGGCGACGTCGGTGGCCACGAGAATCCGTAGGCGGCCGTCCTTGAACGCGATCATCACCCCGTCGCGGGCGCCCTGGGTCATGTCGCCGTGGAGCGCCTTGACGTCGAGCCCCTTGTCGCGGAGCGTGCGGAAGAGCTGCTCGCAGCGGATCTTGGTGCGCACGAAGACGATCGCCTGGGTGGGCTGCTCGGCGTCGACGATGCGGATGAGCTCGCCGACCTTCTCGTCCCGCTTGCACTGGACGTAGAACTGCTCGACGGTGTCGATGGTCAGCGTC
>Ga0209382_10012341_pt1 | contig 10559 bp, 13 predicted proteins | sample SoiMetdeltSBSDD5_FD_187599 | JGI IMG/M metagenome (GOLD analysis project Ga0209382, IMG submission 187599) | Bulk soil microbial communities from a Populus tree surrounding site in Tennessee, USA - Soil MetaG P. deltoides SBSDD5 (SPAdes) (version 2) | ecosystem: Environmental > Terrestrial >...
GGGGCGCCACCCCTTCGGATTTCCCTGCAGAATCAAGGGTCCGAAGGGTGCCGCAACACATCCCACCCGAATTCCGCAACACATCACGTTCCCTCTTTGGCCGGCGCCGCCAGCAAATCGGGGGCGTTCGTGCCCAGCCTCTTGCGGTTCGCCGCAGCGACATAGCGCTCGGCCTGTTGGTTCGTCTTCCACCCGAAGATGGCCTTGAGCTCATCCACCGTGCCCCGGTTCTCGGCCACACGAGTCGCGGCGGCCTTCCGCAGCCCGTGCGATCGGCCCGGCACCTTGGCCTGGACGCACCACTCCCGAAACTTGTTGCCGAACCCGGCCGCGCTGAACGGCCGTCCGTACTCGGTCACCAGAAACGTTAGGTCGCCCGTGATGGCCTGGCTGGCCTCCAGCACCCGCTGGAGCGCCGTCGGCATAGCGATGTCCACCACGGACGGCTTGCGGGCGCGGTTCTTCTGCTGGGTGTAGCGCAGCCGCCCGTTGCGGCAGTGCTGGCGTCCTAGTGCCACGGCATCGCCGCGCCGGCCGCCGCAGTAGAGCATAAGCTGCATGGCGAGGTACGCCTTAGTGCCGACTGGGTGGCGTTCCTCGTACTGCTCGATCTCCTCCATCGTCCACGTGCGGTGCCCATCGGGGTTCTTGGACTTCAGCCGGGCCACGTCCCGCGCCGGATTTCCGGTGATGCCGTACCGCTTGCGGTCAGATCTTCCAGCGCCCACTTGAACACCCTGGATATCGCCTTGATGCGGACGTTCGCCGCCTCTGGCGTGCCAGCCTTCCTGGCCCGCATGATGCGCACGCTGTCGGACGTAAAGTGCTGCAGCGGGCAGTCGCCGAACTTGCGCGGGCTGTCGGGCTCGATTGGCTCGGCCCATGTCGCCTCGATCACCAGCCGGCGGACACGTTGCGTCTTGGGGTCCAGCGCCAGCAACCCGGTCTCGCTGCCGAAGAACGGCACGCACAGCCATCGCCACGTGCCGTGCGCGGGCGCGTCCCTCGGTGTCGTCTTCAGCTCGCCGGCATCGGCCTTGGCCAGCAGCTCGGCATACCGGCGCCAGAACTCGGGCGTCCCCTCTGGTTCCCGAATCCGAATCCAACGGCATCCGCGCTGCCTGAAGTAGACCTTGCCACGGGTGCGGCAGATGTATTTCTCCGGCATGGGCGCGGCCTCGTTACGCACGCTGATTGCCCCATGGTGTCTCGGCTTCGTCATCCTTGTCCAGGTTGGCGAGCGCCGCAGCAAGCGCGCTCACCCGCCAGCGGACGCAGCCGTAGATCTTGAAGGGCTTGGGCGCCAGGCCGTCCCGTACCATACGGTCGAAGGTCGTAGGTGAGACGCTGAACCACGCCGCGGCGGCCTCGCGCGCCAAGGCACCCGGCATCGTGCCGGGCGGCAAGGCGTTGCTGCGAGACTGGCGGGCGGTGCCGGACATGGCTAGACGCCGGCCTCCTTATCGCGCCACGACGCACGCAGCCCATCCAGCTTCGCGTTCAGCTGCTCACGCGGCCAATCAGCGTGCATGCGCCAGTACCAGCGCCACTGGTCCAGGCCCGAGCCATCGTCGAGGCCTCGCTCGACCCAGCCACGGCGCAACGCTTCGTCGGGCGTATCTCCCCAGCTCATGACCTTCATGGTAATGTCGTAGGCGCTTTCTTCGTCCTCCTCGAAGCGGTCCATCTGCCAAATCAGGTGGATCACCCAAGCCTTGTCCCAGTCGTCCCACTCGTTACCGGGCGTAGCCGTGGTATCTTTGGGCATGCCCGAAGTTGCACTGTTCGCTTGGTCGCCGCGGGCGAACGCCGTGAGTGTCAGGCGCTCGGATTCCTCAGCGGCTCGGAGCACCTTCAAGGCGTGGTCGCTGATGTGCGAGCCGATGACGCCGCGCACCATGTCGCGCAAGACGTTGGGCGGCAGGGCGTCCAGCTCGACGCTATCGCCGTCGAAGCCGCGTGCGTGGTTGTTGCCGGCGCGCTTGGTTGGGCGTGTCGGCAGATCGTGCTCGCGAATCTGGTCCACCGTGAGCGCCACCCGCTCGACGATGGGCGGCGGCGCCCCGAGCTTGGCGCACAGCTCGCGCAAGCGGCGGTCTATCGTCTGGGGTATCAGCACCCCGGACGGATCATGGTCCCCGAACTGGTAGAGCATCGTCCGCTTGTCAGCTTCGTAAGCCCGCTTGATGCGCAGCGCCGTGCCGTACAGGAACGTGAGCGACGGCATCCCTCGGGACACCAGCAAGGGCACGTCGTACTCGGAAACGGCATCCCAGATGACGCCGGCCAGGGCGTCCTTCTCGCACCAGATCTCGACGTGCTCGCCGGCCTGTTGCAACGCGCTGCGCCTGTAGTAGCGCGCTGTGCTCTCCAAAGCGTCCTGCACGCTGTCGTAGGTCGCGGTCAGCCGAATGCGGCGGCTTTCGTCCACGATATCCGCGAAGTCGATCTCCCCCGAGAGCCGCATGTCAGTCAGGAGCCGGATGACGGTGCCCTGGTACTCGGCCTCGGTCTTGTCGATCGCCCCGGCCACTACCAGCCGGTAGAAGACTTGCCGCACCGTCATGGGCGGGTCTGCCGTCAAGGCGTCAACGATAGTCTGCTTGATGCGCAGCGTTCGCGCCGATGCACCGCGGCGACGGGGCATCTTCGGGCATGCGCTGCTGTGCTCGGTGTCGTCCTCTTGGCCTTCATGCTGCCTTCCCTTCGATCATCTTCGGCCGCGCCTTGTCGCTGATGTACTGCACCATCGTCAGGAAGGCGGCAGTGGAGTCGACTGTGACCTTGCTTTCCGACTTCTCGCGCCATTCGTCCGGCCGCCTGTTCGTCAGCCACATCTTGGCCGCGCCAGGATCGGGCGGCACGTGCTCGACATATTCGGTGATGACGGGCGCGCCCAGGTAGTTGTGGATCTTCACCGCCTGGAAGCCGTAGCCAACGGCGCGCTGGTACAGACTGCGCTCGACACGATCGTCAGGCACACCCTTTCCAACCTTGAGTGGTCCTCTAACGTCTTCGGACGTTCTGAACCCGCAACACACCCCGCCGAATCCCCCAGCATTTCCTGTGATATTCGGTGGCAACGCAACCGTGTAAGTGACTGATGTCACACGGTTATGCGGCTCCCCTACGCGGCGCCAAGGCATAACAACCCATGGCATTGGTTTCAAAAGAGATTGTCGAGAGTCGTTGCATGGCGAACGACGCGTAGCTAAGCTGAGGCATAACAATGGGCATCACTATCGCTCTCAGCGCGCCATGCCAGTCACTGCCGATGACGCCCGACCGCACGAGCGCAAGGGATTTTGGTACCTGATCCGCCGCGTCCCTCGGGAGTTTCGCGGCCAATGCCCCCCGCTCACGGCCGTCGACGGCGACCAGCGCGTCCCGACTCAGCACTTGACTCCTGTTGCGCTTGATCCAGCGCGGCTTCCCGCGGAGGAGATCGGGGAAGGACGCCAGACCGGCCGCAGCCTCCTTGACCTTTGACCGAGCCGGGATGTGGAACGTGAGGCACACGGGCGCCCTGCTGGCGCGATGGCCGGTGAGCCTGAGGGTCAAGGACTGCCTCGACGTGCGGATGAGGAGGCACTCGACCCGATCCGGGCCGATGACCACATGGCGGATGCACGGCTGATCAGCGAGGCCCAGGTCGGCCACGCGCCAGCCGTTCTCGACGAGGGCAAGGCCGCCATCGCGCACCGCAAGATCGACGATGACGAAAAGCTCATCATCGTCGCGCCGGGCATCTCCATGACCGACAAAAAAATCATGGATGCCATCTGGTTCCAGGAGCAGTATCTCGATACGGAGATCGTGAGGTCAGGATCGTCGAACGGAGGCGCCAGTCTGCGTAGTGCTGGCGGCTGTCGTAACCGGTCCGTATCCGCGATTTGGGGAACCGTGTTCCATTAACCACGTGTGCAGGCGGGGCTCGGCCCGTGACCGAGAAGCGACGCGACAGTATTTCGCGCGGTCCCCCGCATGTTCGTTACTGCATGCTCCCACCAGAGGACGTGGGCAGTCAGCAATTCTCCCACGCTCGATCTTGCCAGAGTGGAGGGAGGGGAGCCAATGTGGGAAGCAATAGTCGTAGACTTGCAGTCGCGAAAATCGAAGCCGGAGCGTGTTGAACTACGAACCCTGCAGCTCATAAACGAAATTCGTCCCAAGTTACTCAAACAGGGACTTCTCGTCATTGGAGTCTGGACTAATCTGCAAATGGCCTAAGTGGGGCTGCGCCGTTGGTATCGTCTGTGCCGGTCACCGCTTGGTGCCGCTGCCGCCACATCGTTGACAGCGAACGACCTTGTCGCCCTTCTTGAGCGTGCCTTTTCCTTCGCAGTTCTTGCATTTCTGCTTCTTCGGGGCGGTGTTTTTCTGCATGGTCTCGTCCTTTGGGGGCGCTGGCTTGGGAGAGGCGTGCGGAGCGTGCCAGCGGCATGCGCGCACCGCTCGTACGGTAGGGATGGGAGCGGAGCGGCAGCACATGGCCGTCGGTGCCGGCTCCACCGACCTACTGGCGCGGGGATCGGCCCCGGAGCAGCGGGGCGCGCTCCGGGACCGACGCGTTCCCCCGTCATAGCTGCGCCGCCAGAACGCGACGCATGGGCGGGCAGCTATAGCAAGGAGGTCACGAAGGAGGAGAAGAGTCGACGTAAATCATACGACTTCGACGAATAAGTGGAGCCTCGGTGGTACCTCGTGTCCTCCCGTTCACGCCGCTGTTGTCTCTCGCAGTTCGTGGCGTAGCCCGTGGATGCGGCCCAGCACTCGCGTCCCGCATCTGATGTGGCGAGTAGACCGAGTGGCTTGCGAATCCGGGTAGAATGCTTAGGTAGTTTCTGCGCGCCGCGGGGCACTGGCCCCGCTCTCCAACGGAGTTGGCGCCCACCTATCCATCTTGGGAACCGCACAGTAGCAGCTTTCCAGCGCATGCGCCTGGGCACGGCGCGCACTTGAGTACGGGAGATCAGGAATGAACGGAACCAGAAATGGACGGCCGGGGCCGCCGGGAAGGCGAGCGCCCGCCGTGCGCGCCAATGCCGCGAACCGCCAGCGGCAGAACGGCTCGGCCGGCAACGCACATCGGAACTATGAGCGCTACATTGCGCTCGCGCGAGAGGCGGCGTTGAATGGCGACGCGGTCGAAGCCGAGAACTTCTATCAGCACGCCGAGCACTATTTTCGAGTCACGAGGGAGCGAACGGATTGACGTGTGCAATCTCTACTCGCTGAACAAGAACCGTGACATCCTGGCGCGGTTCTTCCGCGTCTCGCACAATCGCACCGTTTCGTTCGAGCCGTCATCAGGAACATTTCCGCGGCACGTTGCGCCCGTGGTGCGCCGTGCGCCTGACGGCGAGCGCGAGATCGTTCTGATGAACTGGGGCCTCTTCCGAATTGAGAAGGGGAGAGCGCCGAAGCCGGTGATGAACGTCCGCGACGACCAAATTCAGACGAGCCCGTTCTGGCGTGACTCCTTCAAGCAGCGGCGCTGCCTCGTGCCTGCGGGGCGTTCTGCGAGTGGTGGTGGCTGCACGGGGGCACTCAACGCCGTCGCCCAGATGCAGGCTGAGCGTACCGTCGGCGCTTCCATGAACTTTCGCGAGATGCAGGAGCAGGCGCGGGAGGTCGACCGGCGCCGCGTGGAGATCGAGGACGGTGGTGGTGCCCTCTACTCCCTATCACTTTTGAGGGGTCGAATTCCTCCACTTTCATCCGAAAAAATTCTCTCGTCGGTTCCGGTGCGCTTTTTGCCGCCCGCCCGCGCCTCCTTCTCGGCCTCATTCCAGCGCGGAAGGAATTCTCGTGTTGCCTGCTTGTTCCGCCGCTCCATCTCGCGCACGTGCGCAATGTGTTCGGGGTCCTCGTGCCGGTCTCGGAAAGAGCGCGGCTGCAACCCTTCCTGGAACAGGCGCAAGTGGTTGGGGCGCTCGTGGTTGCGAGCATCGCCCGGAGTGAGGATTGAGTAGCCGGTGTTGGGCGGGCTACCGAATTCCTCGTCCTTGATTTCGGAGTTATCGCCAAGATCGTTGAGGTCGACATCACCATCGACGATCAAGCCCTTGGCCAGGTCGTCCAACCGCGACACCCGCAGCCCGAGGTGCCGCTCGGGATCGGTGACCGGAAGCTCCTCCCGAGCCTTCTGCTTGCGATACTCGGCAACATCTTCCCGCGTAAGGACATCGCCGTGCTTGCGCTTGAAGGTGCCGAAGAGCTCAAGGGCTCTGCGCCACCACGAGCGCTTGCCGTCGGCGCCGCGCTCATAGGCGTGGGGAGGCGCGACGTTCAAGACGCGCGCAAGCTTATTCTCGTGCTCGTGCTTCATCTGCATGGGTCCGACTAACGGTGCACGCACAACCACACGACGCGAACACAAGATCGGTGATCTTTATGCAGCGGTCATGCACGGAACTCAAGATTTGCTCGATTTGGCTGAGCAACCCAAAGGTGATCTCCCGCGGAAGCTCGTTGTGTCTCGTCTGCGAGATGTGATGTATGGGCGAACGCTGCGCTCACGGACATTGGACGCTGAGGTCGCGGATTTTGGGTGCCCCGCGGCGCTCGGATATTGGAGAAGGCGCGCGCGCGGGCGCCTGGTTGAATCGTGCAGCGGGGTTGGTTGGCGGCGCCGACCGCGGCAGTTGTTGGAACGAGCTCGGGGGTCGTGGCGGTGTGTTGAACGGTGGTGTTCCTTGGTCGGCGCAGGGCTCATTCGAAGGCGGGGCAATATTTCCACATCTTCGCGCTTGAGAAACATCTCCCCATATCGTTCGTCCTCATCTCACTCGCCTGTGGCACGAAGGGCGGTATGCAATGCCGGCAGCACGGCAATATCGATATCAGCTGCCTGCCGTATTCCGAGCGCCTCCAGCGTGCCGCTCCCCACGACGACGTATTGCCCGTACGGCAAACGCAATTGCTTGATTCGTGAAATGATGGTCATGCGGAGCCGCATATGGGGGAGGTGCCGGAGATGAAAGTGGTGTCTCGGGATTGACGGTGGCGCGACTAGTAAGAGGACGTCGCCTCGATGAGGCCGTGCCGGCCGATATAGATGAAGTCAGGCGGCGGGAGCGCAAGCCCACCCCCGCCTTGCCGCCTCAATCGATAATGCTCTTGTCCTGACGCAGGCAGCGCCGGGCGAAATAGTGGAAGGTGGCGGCGATCGCCAGTTGCTTCAGCCGGTAGTCGTGAGCCTCCTTTGCGAGCTCGGGATCGATCGGCTGGATCTTGCCAGCGCTCATCGCCATCAGCTGCAACCGCGCTGCGCGCTCGATGAAGACCGCAAGAACGGCCGCTTCCTCGACGGACGCGCAGGCAGTGAGCTGTCCGTGATGCGCGAGCAGGATGGAGCGCTTGTCGCCGATCGCCTCCGCGATGATCCGGCCCTCGTCGTCGCCAATCGGCGTGCCCGGCCAGACCGAAAGCCACGCGCAGTCGTCATGGAATGGGCTCGTGTCCATGTGCGAGACGGCGAGCGGAACACCGATCATCGACAGCGCCGAAACGTGGGGAGGATGCGTGTGCATGATCGCGTTCACATGCGGCTTGGCGCGATAGATCCACAGATGAAAGCGGTTGGAAGGGTTGGGCATGCCCTCACCTTCCAGCACGTTGAGGTCATCGTCGACCAGCAGCAGGTTCTCGGCGGTGATCTCCTCGAGCCCGAGCCCGAAACGCAGCATGTAGAAAGTATTCGGATTGTCGGCCCGCGCCGAGAGCTGGCCGGCGAGACCCGAGTCGTGGCCGTCGGCCGCGAGCATCCGGCAGGCAAGCGCAAGCTTCTGCCGCGTCGACCATTCCGGCACGACGAAGTGCTCGTTCATCCGCTCGGTGGTCTGCTTGTGATATTCAGCCTTGTCCCTGACGATGACGTTCATGAGAACCTCCCTGACGATCGACCTTTCAATAGCATACAGGACACTTGTTCTCCTCTAGCCCCCCGGAAGGGGTGCCCGAGTTCCCGCGGCCCGGCGGACGATGGGGCCGGTTGCGGATTCCGCTGCCGGAACCACCCGCACCCCCGCGGGAAGATGCTCTTCAATTGATCGCCGCCGCGCCGGCTATTTCTTGGCGAGGAAGTTCGCCTTGCCCATGATGTCGATATGGCGCTTCTCGTCCTGTTCCATGAACCTCGACATGTCGGAGCCGGTCAAGAAAGAGTCCCGGTAGGCGCCGCGGGAGACGAACTCGTTCCATTCCGGCTTCTCGCGCACTCGATCGAGGAGCTTGACGTAGAAATCGAGCTGATCCTTGCTGACGTCCTTCGGCATGAAGATCGCCCGCAGCATCAGATACTCAGCGTCGATCTGCGATTCGCGGCAGGTCGGGATGTCGGCCCAGGACATCTCGCCCACGATTTTCATCTTGAAGGGCATGCGCTCGCTGTCGAAAACGCAGAGCGGCCTCACTTCGCCCGCGCGCCAATGGGCGATATGCTCGATCGGATTGTTGACGTTGGAATCGATGTGCTGGCCGACGAGCTGGGTCGCGATCTCACCGCCGCCCTTGTAGGGAATGAATGTGAATTTCGTGCCTGTGGCCTGCTCCAGCATCACCGTCACCACTTCGTCTTCGCGCCTGGAGCCAGCTCCGCCCATCTTAAAGGTCTGCGGCTTTTCCTTCACCGCCCGGATATATTCCTGCGCGGTCTTGTAGGGGTTTTGCGCGTTCACCCAGAGCACGAACTGATCGAGCGCCATCACCGCGACCGGCGTCGTATCACGCCAGTTGAACGGCAGATCAGTAGAAAGCGGCACGGTATGGATGTTGGCAAGGCCGATCATGATCTTGTGGGCGTCGCCGGAACTGTTCTTTACATCCATGAAGCCCTGGCCGCCGCCGCCGCCGTTCTGGATGACGACGATCATCGGCTGCGGGCTGAGCTTGTATTTCGACACGACGCCCTGAATCAGTCGCGCCATCTGGTCGGCGCCGCCGCCGGCGCCGCCGGTCACAACGAAGGTGATGGGCTTACTCGGCTTCCATTCCGCGCGCGCTCCATCCGTGCACAGAAGCGCAAGGCCGACGGCGGCACATTTCAGCAAGGCCAGGGATCTGGTCGAGGGTTTCGATCTTGCTGGCATGAATGTCTCCTCCTCCTCCACGGTTTTGCATCATTCGGCTTCGTCTGCTTGGCGTATCCTCATAACTCCTATTGGAAACCATGTTTCCTATGGAAGCGATTTCGCCGACGCCGGTCACACGGTTCCGTCAACCGCCGCTAGGGTGTCACGATCCGTCGAGGCGCTCGCAGCCTGCTCCATGCGGCAGTGATCAGCGGCCAGAACAGCAGCATCAGCGCCAGCAGCGTGATGGAACCGGCCAGCCAGTTCGACACGAACACCGTGAGATCGCCTTTAGAGGCCAGCATGCTCTGCCGGAACGCGTCCTCGGCCTTGTCTCCGAGGATCAGCGAAAGCACGAGCGGCGCGAGCGGATAGTCGAGCTTCTTGAAGAAATAGCCGACGATCCCGAACAGCAGCATCAGACCGACGTCCAACATCGAGTTGTGCACCGTATAGGCGCCGATCGCGCACAGGATGATGACCATCGGCGCAATGATGGAGAACGGAACCCGCAGAATCGCGGCGAAGAGCGGTACCGTTGAAAGCACGATGAGCAGGCCGGCGACATTGCCGAGATACATGCTGGCGATCAGGCCCCAGACGAAATCCTTGTGCTCGATGAAGAGAAGCGGACCGGGCTCGAGTCCCCAGATCATCAGCCCGCCGAGCAGGACTGCGGCGGTCGCTGAACCGGGAATTCCGAGCGCGAGCATCGGCAGCAGGGCGCTCGTCCCGGAAGCGTGGGCGGCGACCTCGGGCGCGAGCACGCCCTCGACTTGGCCGGTCCCGAACCTGTCACTGTTGCGCGAGAATTTCTTGGCGATGCCGTAGCCCATGAAGGAGGCGGCGGTGGCGCCGCCCGGCGTGACGCCCATCCAGCAGCCGATGATCGCGCTACGGATCAGCGTCAGCCAGTGGCGCGGCAGCCGCGCCCAGGTCTGGAACATCACCCTCGGGCTGAGATTGGCCGCTTTGCCCTTGAAGGCGAGCCCCTCCTCCATCGTCAGCAGGATTTCGCCGATGCCGAACAGGCCGATCACGGCGATCAGGAAATCGACGCCCTGCATCAGATTGGGCACGCCGAAGGTCATGCGGATCTGTCCGCTCATCGTGTCCATGCCTATCGCTGCCAGGCCGAAGCCGATCATCATCGCGACGATCGACTTCAGCGGCGCGTCACGGCTCATGCCGACGAAGCTGCAGAACGTCAGGAGATAGACGGCGAAGAACTCCGGCGGCCCGAACTTGAGCGCGAACCGCGCCACCAGCGGCGCCAGGAAGGTAATCAGCAGCATGCCCATCAGCGCGCCGAAGAAGGACCCGGTGAAGGCCGCGGTCAGCGCCTCGCCCGCCCGTCCTTGCTGGGCCAGCGGATAACCGTCGAAGGTCGTTGCCACCGACGAGGGCTCCCCCGGAATATTGAAGAGAATGGAGGTAATGGCGCCGCCGAACAGCGCGCCCCAGTAGATGCATGACAGCATGATG
>Ga0209382_10012342_pt1 | contig 10559 bp, 10 predicted proteins | sample SoiMetdeltSBSDD5_FD_187599 | JGI IMG/M metagenome (GOLD analysis project Ga0209382, IMG submission 187599) | Bulk soil microbial communities from a Populus tree surrounding site in Tennessee, USA - Soil MetaG P. deltoides SBSDD5 (SPAdes) (version 2) | ecosystem: Environmental > Terrestrial >...
TATTAAAAGTGGAAATTTTACAAAACCAAAATTGCCTTTTGTTGCAAAACAAGATGATTCTCAATTTGGATTTCTAAATATCAATATTGATGGTAAGACTTTAAAATGGACATTCTTTGCAAATGATAAAGAAAGTGAAAGTGAATTCCCGCGATATCATTATGTAACTTATTCAGATAACATATTAATAGATCAGTTTACAATTTCAAAAGTGGATAAACCTAATAATAATAAGTTTGAAAAATTTGTAGGTTTACCAAGATAATACTTTATAGGTTGAAATAAATGAAAATTCTAAAATTATTACTGTTAGATTTTTTTATTATCTCGAAAAATTATAATTGCAAACTTCTATATCTCTCAAAAAAGTGTGTTCCATTTTCGTACTTTGAATATCAAAATCTGTGCGGTATTGCTAACTCTAGGCCATGATTGGTCTATAAATTACATATTCGATGCCTTTAGGCTAGCATTGAAGGTTTATCCTTTAAGTTATCAACAGTTCAGATTATTGATCTCGAAAGAGGCTGACATATTTTTTAACAAGTTGAAGAATACACTCAATCCGTCAATGCATGAACATATTCATCTTCTTTAATAGTCTGTAAGAGGAAGAATAATAATGAGAGCAGCTATTTTTGAAAGTCAAGGTCTAGATAATTTAAACGTAAAAGATGATGTACAACAACCAACGATAACAGATCATGATGTTTTAATAAAAGTAAAGGCTGCAGGTGTGAATCCTATAGACTATTTTACAGTATCTAATATACCAGGAATTAAACCATTACCACATATCCCAGGAGTTGAAGTAGCTGGGATAATAGAAAAAGTAGGAAACCATGTGACAGATCTAAAGGAAGGTGACAAAGTGGTTGTCTATAACGTCATATTTGATGGTACATGCGATATGTGTCTTAATGGATATGAAATGTTATGCAGAAACTCTGGAATATTAGGTGTTAATACTAATGGAGGTTTTGCAGATTACATCTCCGCATCAGAAAAAAATGTGTTTAAAACACCCGATAATGTACAATGGGATGTAGCAGCAAGTCTCGCTACAACGACTAAAACACCATATCATGCGCTAAGAGAAGCTTCGCTAAAATTAAATGAATTTCTGGTAATTTTTGGCGCCTCTGGAAATACAGGTATGATGGCAACTCAATTTGGAAAGAAAATGGGAGCAAAGGTTATCGCAGTTTCTAAGGATAACTGGATAAAGACTGATTTTGGAGCAGATTATATTATTAGTGATTATGACAAAGTAGTCGAACAAGTAAAAGATATCACTCAAGGCAAAATGGCAGATGTTGTCTTAAATTCTCTTGGAGCAAATACATGGGAGAATAGCTTTTCATGTGTTGGTCTTAATGGTAGGTGGGTGACATTTGGAGGGCTAACGGGTGCAGACGTGAAATTAAATGTTCAATCTCTCTATCGCAAACAGATAAAGCTAATAGGCTCTAATGGTAGCACAAGAAAAGAGTTCAATGATGTTATTGATATGTCTAAAGAACTCAAAGTCAGAGTTTGGAAGAGATTTAAACTTGAAGATGCAAAAGAAGCTTTACAAGCCTTATTTGCAAGAGAAAGAGATGGCAGAATTCTATTAGATATCAATAATAGCATATGACCAAATCAATTATAACATCTACTAATATACGAGAGGCTTGCATTATTGGTAAGGAAGAATACGGACAACTATATCTAATGTATTGTAACTAACGATAGAGCAGATCTAACTCTAGAGGTTACGTCATAGACCAGGATAATCAATATATTTATTGTAGTATTATTTCCGAGTAGAGGAGAAACCAGGATGGCAAAAGTTCGTGAAGTGTTGTTCGACCTTATGCGCGAACTCGGTATAACGAAGATCTTTGGAAATGTCGGCTCCACAGAGGAGCTTATGCTTAAAAACTTCCCGCCCGATTTCGAGTACATTCTGTCGCTTCAGGAGTCCGTCGCGGTGGCCATGGCAGATGCGTATTCGCAGGATACGGGCAAGCCGGTACACGTAAATCTTCATTCGGCAGCGGGAAGTGGTAATGGTATGGGCAATTTTCAAACCGCCTGGTACAACCGTACGCCGATGATTATCACAGCTGGCCAGCAAGTCCGGGCGACGCTTGTAAACGAGCCCTATCTCACGAGCAAAAACCCATATCTGCAGGCACTTCCGTGGGTGAAGTGGAGTTATCAACCGACCTGCGCCGAAGACGTTCCCGCAGCATTCTTCCGAGCCTATGCCACGGCTATTATGGCACCGGCAGGGCCCGTTTATCTTTCTCTGCCCATGGATGACATGGATCGTGAATGCCCTAAATTTCCACTGCGTAGGAAAATCGAGCCGCGTCTCTCCGCGGGCAAAGATGTTCTCCAGCCAGTGGCAGAAGCGTTGGCAGCCGCGAAGCGTCCCCTGCTAGTCATCGGGGGGGCCCTCGATCAGACAGGAGGATGGTATGACGGTATCGCGCTTGCCGAGAAGTTGAACGCGGCCGTGATGGCGCCCCCCTATGAAGGACGACCTGGATTTCCTGAGACTCATTCCCTTTTCCAGGGCGGACTTCTCAGCGGCGCTAGCTCGCTCTGCAAGCAGCTACAAGGCTACGACCTAGTAGTGGTGATCGGAGCTCCGGTCTTTCGTTACTATCCTTATGCGCCCGGTGCGTATCTACCTGAGGGGACCCGACTCATCCTCCTGACTGACAGCACAGAAGAGGTTGCGCGTGCCGTGGCAGGCGATGGCATTGTCTGCGATCCTGCTCGCGCATGCGCGACCCTTGTTGAACTGCTCCCTAAAGCGACCCGCAAAGCTCCAGAGCCCCGCAATCCGCTTCCTGCTCCAGAGGTTAAGGACAAGATCACAGCAGACTATGTCTATTACACGGTCGCGAATCTTCGCCCGAAGAACTCCGTGATCACCCAGGAATCAGCCTCGAGCGCGGGTCAGCTGCTGGAACGCATACCGCCCTCGGAACCCAGATCCTTCTTCTGCTCGTTCAGCGGAGTTCTTGGCTATGGGTTGCCAGCGGCTTGCGGTGTCGCCCTGGCCGAGCGCGATCTCGGCACGAATCGCAAGGTCATCTCACTGCAGGGTGACGGTGCGACGCAGTATGTCGTTCAGGCATTCTGGAATGCGGCCCAGCAGAAACTGCCCATTCTGTTCATCATCTTTCGTAATCACAAATACAACATTCTCAAATCATTCGCCGAATATCTGGTCGCCCCCAACGTTCCAGGATTCGATCTTCCCGGAATAGACACCGTCCAGCTTGCAAGGGGATATGGCTGTGACGGCAACTACGTTTCGAAGCCTGGCGAGCTGGAGGCCGCAATCAAAAAGGGGTTTGCAGCAGACGGCCCCTACGTGGTTCAGGTCGAAATAGACCCCGCAACGCCAGCGCTCCTTGGCAAAGTAGGTCCAAAGACCCAGTACTCCGCTATCGAGTAGCTTCCGGGACAACAACGAGGATGGATTACATACTGGAAAAACATACTTACCGTAAGACTTTACTACTCTAGCCAGAGCCTAACAATTTTGTTATATACTTTTCTCGAAGTTAATCACAGGTTTTAGATATATCTATTTTAGATTCTGTTGAAAACGATCCAAGATCAAGAAAAAAGAAGGAATTCCTAGTTATCTTGATATTACATTCTAGTCTTGTGAGTCTAATATTTACTTCTGCTACTTAATACGGTAACGCTAAGTTATTGTTACTATTGAAATGGTTTTGTCGTCGCTCTCTAACCAAAACATGAGGAAAGCACATAATTAGAAAGGAGCTCTGGGCTGGTAGTAGGGTCGATAGGTTTTCACATAACTGACTTCAAAGAGGACGGTGTATGCATTGCTGTCCTAGTCGCTGACGAGGCTCGAACGTTCTATTTGGTCGACACGGACGCAGTGGCACCTTTTGCACGCAGACTAAGAAGTCCAAGTAACGTCTCGTTTTCCTCCTTAGCAAGTTGCTCCACAGAACGATTTCCGGCCTCCTGCATAACTCCTCTGATAATCATTTGTTTAAGTTCGGTAGTAACTTCGGGATTTCCGAGGGTTTTCATCATGGCAGCGAGTGGCTCCATGAGGTGTTCCATGAAATGCCTAATCCCTCCTTCACCGCCACCGAGATGCCACAACAAACTAGGGCCCATCACTCCCCATCGAAGTCCAGGCCCCCAGCTTACAGCAGCGTCTGCATCCTCAACACTCAACACTCCTTGCTCAATTAGGTATACGACTTCTCTATAGAGCGCCGCTTGAAGTCGGTTTGCAGCATGGCCAGGCAATTCCTTATGTAGGTGAATAGGCTTCTTCCCGATGGACGTATAAAACGCTATCGCCTGTTGGATCGCTTCGGGTGATGTTTTATTCCCTCCCACGACCTCGACTAACGGAATCATGTGTGGAGGATTGAAAGGATGCCCTATGACACAACGTTCAGGATGCTTGCAACCGGATTGAATGACGCTCATGGTTATCCCAGACGAACTAGAGGCAATGATCGAATCAGAAGGTGTGGCATCGTCTATCTCGGCAAATAACTTGATCTTGAAATCCGGACGTTCAGGTGCGTTTTCCTGAACAAAGTCAGCCTCCGATAACGCTTCCTTCATATTTGAATTAAAGGTAAGCCTGTCGCGTGTTGCACGAGGCGATAGGCCGATGATTGTGAGATCCTTCCATGCGGCATCAATATCCTTGCGTAATTTGGTTTCCGCGTTTGGGTCTGGATTACTAGCAATCACATCAAACCCACGTGCAAGATATTGCGCTGCCCAGCTCGCACCGATGACTCCGGTACCGATAATAGCAATATGTCGTACCTGTTTATTCAACGACATTATACGTTTCTCCTATCAGTCAAGACTTGAGCCCAATTCAGCGTATGCTATGCCGGATAGGTTCCCCTGCGCAGAGAGAAGTGTCTTCTTATCCGATCCGTCGAGCTTGGCCGAATAGATCGAACCACCTAGGTCAGTCACAAACATTCGTTCCCCTTTCAGATTGAGAGCGATACCAATTCCCTCCATCAAATGGGTGACCAGAATCTCCGGACTCTGATTCTTCGGTTTCCCATCAATCGAAGCGCGATTGACCGTGTTACCACGTGGAGGATCGCCACGATCTGTCCAGTACAGCACACGATTGTAAACATCGAGCTCCAGGTCAATTGGCTCGGGCAGCCCTTCGAATATTACTTCAACGTCAGTGCGATTTTCCGGACTCTGGCCATTTGGTATTTCGGTACTCGCGCGAAAAATTCTACCTTTTCCGGCATCGTCAGGACCTTTCTGTGTCCAGTAGATTTGCCCGCGACTTGGATCAACTGTGATCCCTACACACCATTTCATCTGGTCGAGGCGATCCTTGTCGCCCTGACCATTCTGTACGAGTGTTTCAATCTTCGAACCATCGAGATTTGAGCGCATGACTCGCATCCCTTCCCGATCCGACCAATACAATTTGCCATTCTTATTATCGAGATGGATCTGTTTTGGAGTGAATGTACCACCTTGGGGAACAATCATCGTGCGATTCTGTCCGTCTAGGTCGGCGCGTTCTATGGAACCGTCGTCCACATTGGGAATACCCATGTCGGTCCAGTAAATGTGTCCGGCCTCAACATCTACTACTATGCCATCTGGATGTCGACACCCCGATATGATTACCTTCCGGTCAGAACCGTCCGTATTCAGTGAGAAGATCTGGCCACTGCTTAAGTTTAACACGAATAAGCGTCCGATAGTGGCTTTATTGCCAGATGTTACACGTTTTGGTTTGGTAACTTCTGATTCAATCTCCAACCGGTCTAGATTAGAGCGTTGAACATATCGACTCTCTTGCATATTGATATAATACCTTTCATTTCGTAATAATTATACTTGCTTATGAGATTCTGTTGACAGTCTGTCAGATAGAGGTCTGAATTACTATTTGATGGAATCGATAGGGCATTACAAGAACAAGAAGCAAAAAAAGTTGAAGGGTTAGATGACACCTGGCTATAAAACTTATGAGAAAGTTGAATGGGATATGACCAAGTGAAATGAGTTCCACCAAGGACGTTTTGACAAGACACTCTGTCAATATTAATAACATATTTAGAATTTTTTTATTTTGTATACCTTTGCACATGTTTATCATATGCGACAAAGAATAGTATTAAGAGACAATGAATGGACTGGATGGTGACGATGGATGAGAACTTATTTTGAGGAAGGCAAGATAACAATATTGGAAAAGTGATCTAGAGTTAGAGAAATGGTTTGGTCCTCCATCCGAGGAACTTATCAATAAGGAATTGATTCCTACAATTAAAAAATAAATGCCTAAGCTAGGACATTGATTCTAATAATAATAATAATAATAATCATAATCGCCATCAATCCCAACTAGCTATATCTTTTTCTGCAATTATTCTTGTAGGTTTTATTCGTACAAGAACTAGACCTTCCTCACTATTTCTTTTACCGTACGCTTTTGCATTATCTTTTCCCATATATCGTTCTGCTATTTTAGTAGCCCATTTTAGAACCTCTTTTTGTTTGTAAGGTTGTATTTTTGCACTGCCAAATATTGTTACAAAGGAAAATGGTGGTATCTGATCATCTACACAGATACTTACCCTATTATCTCGTTGAATATTCTGTGCTTTGACTGATGTGTCACCAGTGGTTAAAATGATATCTCCTATTTGACCTCTACTATTCCTGTTCTCTAATACAAACCAAAATGGAACAACATGAGAACTTCCATCTTTCTTAATTGTAGCAAGTTTTCCTGTGAAGGTACCTTGCATAAGAAATCTTCCAATTTCAGCTTTGGACATTTCTGTCATTGTTATTATTATTTTATCCTGTTCATTGAATATAATATGTGTTATTTTTTATCTCTTCCAAAATCGCTCTATCTCTAGTCTTTCAAATAGTAAGTTTTCTTCTAGATACTGTTGGAACTGAATTAAAGGATTACTGGGACTTGGTGACCTTGAGAAAACAGCTACTTGGAGAGTCGTAATAACACCCTAACTTTAGAAACTTAACTTCAATCTGAACGGGATTCTTCATTCTGTTGAGACTTCAACTGCTGTTCCTTCTTGAGCTCCTTTTACTTCAATACTACTACCCACTTACTATATTGAGATCAATAATATAGTTTCATAATTATCTAACGCTAATATTTTTTGGAAACATATTTAGCTAGTATTTTTTGTAAATAAACCTTTATTGAAACTATTAACTAGATTCTGAATAGCAGAAAAAAAAGCAGAGTGAAAGATACTACCTAGATTTGTGCCATACCTCCATCAACGAATAGTTCTATACCTGTAACAAAACTGCTTTCATCTGATGCAAGAAATGAGACAACTTTTGCAATTTCGTCAGTATTACCCATCCTACCCATTGGTACTGAGGTTATGAGGCTCTTCTTTAGTTGCTCGATCTCTTCTTTACTCTGATTCAACCCGTTAAAAATAGGGGTATCGATCGGCCCAGGACTTATAGCGTTGACACGAATCTTGCGAGCTTTTAGATCTACAGTCCACGTGCGAGCGAACGAACGTACGGCGGCCTTGGTTGCACTGTATACACTAGATGCCTCAATTCCTTTGGATGCATTGACGGAAGCATTCAAGATGATCGAACCTCCATCCTGAAACAGCGGAAGTGCTTTCTGCACAGTGAACAAAACTCCTTTGACGTTAATACCAAATATTTTGTCAAAGTGTTCTTCGGAAATTTCTCCCAATGGAACAAATTCTCCGATACCAGCATTTGCAAATAGAATGTCGATGTGGCCTTTCTGATCCTTCACCTTAGTATACAATCTATCGAGATCTGCAAGATTCGAGACATCACCCTGAATACCAGTAACGTTTTTACCGATCTCTGATACGGCTGCATCAAGTTCATTTTGTCGTCGACCTGTGATGAAAACATATGCACCGTCTGAGACGAAACGCTTTGCAGTCGCCAAACCAATGCCACTGTTTCCTCCAGTAATAACTGCAATTTTTCCTTCAAGTTTATTTCCCATTTTTATACTCACTTATTGTTAAAGAAATCCTCGCCCCAGAATTAATTAGCCAGCATTCCTCCATCCACTGGGATGGACGCACCGGTCATGTATGAGGCATTTGCCGAAGCAACAAAGGCGATAACATGAGCGATCTCCTCCGGTGTTGCGAGACGTTTGACTGGCACAGTCGAGACGAGTGCAGCTTTGTTTTCATCTGTATCGGTAAAGCGTGTTAGCATACCTGTATCCGTTGTACCAGGAGCGACTACGTTTACTCTGATTCCGGTCCCTGCGACTTCCAGCGCGGCGGATTTTGTTAGACCCTCCACAGCATGTTTGCTGGCTACGTAAACGGATGCTCCGGCGGCACCGATGCTTCCATAGGCCGACGAGACATTAACGATGCTCCCGCTCCCTTGTGGCAGCATCACTCGTAGTTCATGTTTCATGCTGAGCAGCGTACCCAGGACATTCGTGTCAAAGGTCGCGGCATACGTTTCTGCAGTCTGTTCCATCACATGGCCGGGTGTGCCTTCCGTTCCAGCGCTATTGACAGCAGCATCCAGGCGACCAAAGCGCGCGACAGTCTTGTCGATGAGTGCCCGGATGTCATCGTCGTGTCTAACGTCGGTTCTGACGAATTCCACTTCTGCGCCAAGTTCACGTAATTCCTTCTCGAGCTTTTTGCCTTCCTGCTCACGACGGCCGGAGATAACGATGCGTGCACCGTCTCTAGCGAAGGCGACCGCAGTAGCCCGACCGATTCCTGTCAGTGCGCCGGTAATCAAGACAACTGGTGAACTCATAGCTCTATTCCCTCCTTTACGAACCACTTTGTAGTAGCGAGACGGATGCCACTGTTTCCTCCGGTAATAACTGCATTTTTCCATTCATTCTTTTTTATAATTTTAAAAGTTTGTGTCATATAACAATAAGTGTATATACACTATTATAAGTGTATCTACACATATTTCTCATTAATATATACTGATATGAAGTAAACCTTTTATGCGTAATACGTGTATATCAACATAGTTAGTATTGAAGGAACAAAATATTAGTACAATACTGGAACAAGGAATGCAAGTAAATTCCTGTACCTGCGGTGAATTACGGAAGGCGGCTAGAGCAATAACACTACTTTATGACAATGCATTCAAGTCTAGTGGATTGCTCTCTACGCAACTTAATGTACTTCAGGTGATCAACAAGTCAGACTCTATAAGGATTTCACATCTTGCAAAAGAGTTAGGTATGGACAGAACAACTCTTACTAGAAATCTCTCTGTGTTAGAAAGACAGGAACTTATCCAGATCTCATCGGGTAAGGATAATCGAACTAGGATTGTATTAATTACTCAGAAGGGACGTACCGCACTAGCCAAGGCTATACCGCTTTGGAATGAGGTTCAAAGCAAGCTAAAACAGCAAATGGGCGATACCTTGTGGAACGAGTTAATGAATAATTTGTCTCAATTTGTAAAAGTAGCCGACCAATTAAACAAATCAAAGTGACATGATATCTCAGACCGATTGTTGTAGCTACAGTTCATAATGTCTATCTACAGTTCATAATGCGGTTTAGACTTGAATGAAGGGGCTTCTAGTAATACATGTAGTTGGAATCGGTAAACTAGTATATATTAATTTGGTAACTTATTTGCACTTGAAGCTAATGATGCTGGTGCGAATGTTTTCATAATTAATAAGAGTAAAAGAGGCATTCTTCATATAACACTTGCAAGAGGCGGGATCAATGCAGCACTTGCTACAATATTCCAATTAAGAAAAATAACAAAGATATTGTTTTCGTCTTTCTTATATTATAGATGATGTGGATGTATCAATGATTTTATGTAATTACTTAACCAGGATATTTCACGAAGACGATGTAGGATAACAATCTGAACATTCAATTGTTGATTATATTATGTCTTTATAATATAAACACTAATAGTAAATATGAAAGTAGGATTAGTCGTTCCTCAATTTGGAATTAATGCTACCAAAGAAAATCTAGTTAGATTTATTCATTTGGCAGAAAGAGAAGGATTTGAATCACTTTGGGTATATCATCGAATGTTCTATGCTATTGATCCTCAACAAGGATACGGTGGGACTCCTGATAAAAGTCAATGGCCCGAATATTTTAAGAATATTTTAGATCCATTAACATTAGCATTTACCGCAGCTAATACTTCCAAGGTAAAATTGGGATCTTGTATTATTGACATGGTATTCCATAATCCTGTAACCCTTGCTAGAGAATTTACTACAATTGACATTTTATCTGAAGGTAGGGTAATTTGTGGTTTTGGTATTGGATGGTCAAAAGACGAGTATCTTGCAGCAAATATCCCTTATGAGAAAAGAGGAGAAAGAGCAGACGAAATTCTTCAAGCTATGAAAAAGATATGGACAGATGATATTGTAGAATTTGATGGGGATTTTTACAAAATTCCAAAATCAATAATTGATCCAAAACCTATTCAAAAACCTCATCCTAAAATTTTGCTAGGAGGATTTT
>Ga0209382_10012344_pt1 | contig 10558 bp, 12 predicted proteins | sample SoiMetdeltSBSDD5_FD_187599 | JGI IMG/M metagenome (GOLD analysis project Ga0209382, IMG submission 187599) | Bulk soil microbial communities from a Populus tree surrounding site in Tennessee, USA - Soil MetaG P. deltoides SBSDD5 (SPAdes) (version 2) | ecosystem: Environmental > Terrestrial >...
GGGGATGAAGGCGCTGGCGTCCGGCCGCGGCAAGCCGCCGCCGGGCGAGGCGCGGTACTCGGTGGTGATGAAGGGGTTCGCGCTCCTGGTGGTGCTGCTCCCGCCCCTGGGGACGGGGCTGCTGCTGGACGCCATGGACGCGCAGCTCAAGCAGGACGACCTGGTGGTGATCGCGGCCGCCGTCCTGGCCTTCATGGGGATGTGGTCTCCCCTGGTGCTCGAGTTCTTCCGGGTGCGGCACACCTTCGACGCCCTGCAGCTGGAGTACCGGACTCCGTGGACGCGCCACCGGACCCTGCGGTGGGCCGAGGTGAAGGCGCTGGAGTGGAGCCAGGCGGTGAAGTGGCTGGTGCTCGAGGACGCGCAGGGCGCCAGGTACCGCATCTCGCCGCTGCTCGGCGGCCTGGAGGACCTGGGGCGAACGGCGCTGGAGCGCCTCCCGCCGGCGGTGCTGCAGGCGTCGCCCACCGGCGCCGCCGCCCTGGAGCTGATGCGGCGCGGGAAGGTGTTCGGCCTGCTGATGGGCCAGACGGCGCCGGAGACGATGCTGCGCGACCTACCTCCCGAGCGTGGGTCCAGCTCCCTCAGCGGACGCTGAGGACGAGCTCCAGCCGGTTCGAGGTGACGCAGCCCTCGGTGGTGGCGATGAGCTGGTACGCGTAGGTCCCCGGCGTGGACGGCGCGTTGAAGGTGCGGCTCCAGACGCCGTCCGGGAAGCCGTAGCCCTGCTGCCCCGGGCCCGGTGGATCCAGCGCCATCGACTGGCCCATCTCCGGCAGCACCGCCACCACCTCCTCCGAGAGCGGATCCTCGAGGGCTCCCTTGACGGCCATCACCTGGATGGTCACCAGCTCGCCCGGGGCGACCGCCTGGGCCGACAGCGAGGCCTGGCTGATGGCGGGGGGCCGGTCCAGCGGCAGCAGCGGCTCGGAGAAGATCTCCGCGGACTGCCCGGCGTAGACCACCGCCGCGCCGTACCGGAACCCGGGCAGGAAGGTGTGCAGGCCGTAGGGGCCGCAGGGCAACGCCAGCTCGAACAACCCCCCTGGACCGGACCGGGCTCCGAGCTGGAAGGCGGGGTTCGCCTTCGAGTGGTCGGGGTTGGGCAGGTAGATGCCGCCGACCTCGATGGACACCAGCATCCCCTCGATGGGCTGGAAGCTGGAGCCGTCGAGGGCGCGCGCGCGCAGCGCCGCGGTCTCGCCGCTGCACACCGGAAGCTCCTCGCCCAGCGGCTGGCTCCGGCAGCCGGTCAGCAGCGGGAGCATCGCCATCGACACCGTCACCAGCAGTGGCCGGCCGCTCATCGGAAACCTCGGAGATCTCGCGCGCGTACGTGGGACATGACGACTCGCCAACTTGCCGCGTTGCTGGCCTGGGCGGGCTGCGCGGGGGCCGCCGCCTGCGTTGCGGAGGACGAGGAGCCCTCGCCCGCCTGCGCGGACGGAGATCCGCTCCAGGAGCGGTACGGCACCGACTGCCTATGCTGCCACCGGAACGAGTTCGGCGTCGCCGGCTCCGTCGACCTCGCCGGCGATGCCCCGCCCGTCGCGCTGGTCATCGTGGAGGACCGGTCCGGCGTGCGGGCGCAGATGGCGCCCAACCCGTACGGCAACTTCTTCCGGCACGTCCAGCTCCAGCCGCCGCTGCGCGCCTGGGTGGTGGGCCGCGACGGAGGCGTGGCGGCGATGGGGATGGAGGCCCCCCACGGCTCGTGCAACCGTTGCCACGGCGCCACCACCCCGCGAGTCCGCGGCCCCTGACGGGCCCTCATCGGACCTGCACCTCGATGGAGTCCACCGCCGCGGTGACGGTGAACGCCTTCAGCGGCCGGGTGGCGGGGCCCTGGGTCACCTCGCCCTGGGCCGTGAACCGCGACCCGTGGCACGGGCACCGCACGTCGCCCGAGCTGGGCGCGTAGTCCACCTGGCAGCCCTGGTGGGTGCAGGTGGCGTCGACCGCCGAGTAGCCCCCGCCCGCAAGCGCGATCACCATCAGCGGCGCGCCCAGCCCCTTGGGGACGCCGCTCACCCGTCCGCCGGGCTGGGTCAGCTCCGGGAACTGGGCGAACGTCAGCGTCACCACTCCGTCGATCACCGCGGGGAAGCCCGGGTCTCCGGTGAAGAGGTCCACCACCAGCAGGTCGAGCTCGGCGTCGTACGTCACGTCGTAGGCCTTCAACGGCTTCAGGGCGGGCGGCGCCACCACCTCGCCCGTCACCGGATCGAACCTGGAGCCGTGGCACGGGCACGCCACGCACCCCTCCGAGGCGACGAACCCCACCGGGCAGCCCTTGTGGGTACACACGCTGGAGAGCGCGCTGTACCGGTCCTGCGACAACCGCGTGACCAGGACCGGGGGGTTCAGCCCGTCCGCCCGGACGGTCACCGCGCCGCCCGGGCTGGCGAGGTCGGGATACCTCCCCACCTGGATGGCGAGGCGGCCTGCGACGGGGGGCCCGACCTCGATGATGGGAGCCGGGTCCACCTGGCTCGCGCAGCCCGCGGAGACCAGCCCGGTGGTCGCGGCGGTCGCGGCGCCGCCGGCCGCCAGCGCCTTCTTCAGGAACCACCTGCGGGATTCGGACCCCGCCATGTCAGCGCGCCTCGAGCTGGGCGCGAAGCTCGATCTGCGCCTGGTCGTCCACCTTCACCGTCAGCAGCGACGGCCGTTCGACCTTGTGGGCCTCCAGGCTGATGGCGAGCCGGGACTCGGCCGAGAAGTGCGTGGCGTCCACCGCCTGGACGTTCACCTTCACCTCGATGGGAGCGGCGACGCCGTGGAAGGTGAGCTGGCCCTTGAGCGTCAGCTCCGCCTTCGCGCCCGGCTCCGGGAGCTTGAACCCGGTGCCCACCGCCTTCAGCTCCACGGTGGGGAACTTCGCGGCCTCGGTGACCTCCTTCATGTGGGCGTCCCGGTTCGCGTTCCCCGAGTCGAACTCGGCGACGCGCGCCAGGACCTGCACCTGCACCGTGCCGTCCGGAAGCACCCTGGCCTTGCCCTCGGCCTTCGCCTTCCCCACCACCTCGTGGAACTTGTGGATGACCTTGAACGTGACCTCGCTCTTCTCGGGGAGCACCGCGAAGCTCCGCGGAGCGGCGGCGGGGTCGGCGGCGAACGCGGCGGACGCGATGCACCACAGCGCGAGGACTGCGTTCTTCATGGCTCTCTCCTTCAGGATCAGAACAGGAACGACGCCGCCCCGGCGAGGCTCGCACCGAGCGTGACGTAGCCCACCACCTGGTGGGCGGTGACCAGGTCGACCTGCACCAGGCTCCCGTCGAGGTTGGCGGTGATGATGCCGAGGATGATCTGCGTCACCATTCCGGCGGTGGCCGTGAGCATCAGGGTCTTGTGGATGGTGGCCGAATCCAGCTGCGGCTTCTTCTCGAAGGGGACCGGCGCCAGCAGCCCCAGCAGTCCCCCGGTCGCGAACAGCGCCGAGGTCCCGATGACCAGGCCCCGGTGGGCGAGCTTGAAGCGCCCGGTGTCGCCGCCGCCGCCGTACCGGTCCACCAGGTTGAAGTTTCCGACCACCGCGGTGGCCGCCATGCCGGCCAGCATCCCCAGCCCGATCTTCTGGTGGAGCTCCAGCATGAAGCGCCGGGCGGCCACCTCCCGCTCCACCTGCTCCGCGCGGCGCGCCGCCGCCTTCGCCTCCTCCGGGCTCTGCGCCGGCGCCACGTCCAGGTCGAAGTCCAGGGAGGGCGCCGCCTGCGCGGCGGGGGCGGCCGGGGCCTGCGGCGCGTCGGCCGGGGGAGTCTCCCCCGCGGCCAGCGCCGCCATCGCGAGCACGAACGGGATCGAGCCGAGGGGCATCACGGGCCACTACGCGCGGCGCATTTTCCGGTTTCGGCAGAGAGGAGCGAAACCGTAACTCCCACCCGGCCTCGCGCGTAGGGCAGGTGTTCGCGGCACCCGGGAGAGGCTCCTGACTCACACCGACGCCCCCGCCAGACCTCACCCCCTCCTCTGGCCGATGGTGGGTGCGCATGCGTGCCTGATGTTCACCTGGTCGGCGCTTCGCCACCGGCACTTCGGCTCGTCGGCGCGCGACCTGGGGGCCTACGAGTCGGTGTTCTGGAACCTGGCGCATCGCGGCGTGCCCTGGAACTCGGTCGAGCGGTTCCACCAGTGGTCGGCGCACCCGGAGGTCGGCCTGGCATGGCTGGCCATCCCGTTCCGCTACCTCCCCTCGCCGCACTGGCTGTTCGCGCTCCAGGCGGTGGCCTGCGCGCTGGCGGCCGTTCCCGTGGAGCGGATCGCCCGCGAACGGCTGGGCGACGCCCGCCTCGCGCTGGTGTGCGCGGGGGCGATGCTGCTGACGCCCCAGCTGCTGATGGCGGAGATCCTGGACTTCCACAGCATCACCGTGTGCGCGCTGCCGATCGCGCTGGTCGCCTACGGCGTGGATCGCGACCGGCCGTGGTGGCTGCTGGCCGGGGCGCTGGCGGCGATGAGCCTGCGCGAGCAGATGGGGCTGGCGGTGGCGGGCGGGGCCCTGGCCTGGGCCGCGCTCCACGGGCGGAAGCGCTGGCTCCCCGGAGCTGCGGTGGCGGTGGCGGGCGCCGGGGTGTTCCTGGTCCAGGTGCTGTGGTGGATCCCATCGTTCGCGGGCGGAGCGCCGTTCCGGTACCTGTACCAGTACCAGCGGGTGGGAGGCTCGCCGGGCGCCGCGCTGCGGATGGCCCTCGGCAGTCCGCTCCGCTTCACCGTCCTGGCGCTGGAGGGAGGCCGGGCCCTGTACCCGCTGAAGCTGGCCGCCGGGGCGCTGCCCGCGCTGGCCGCCGCGCAGGTCGCCTCGGCGCGCGCCGCCTGGCCCCTGCTGGTCGGCGCGCCGCTGCTGGCCATCCAGCTGCTGGCTGACCGCTTCGAGATCTGGAGCATCCGCTTCCAGTACGGGGCGCCGCTGGTGCCGCTGGTGTCGGTGGCCGGCGTGCTGGGGATCGCGGCGGCCGGCAAGCGCTGGCCGGGGCGCGCGGCCCGGGCGCTGGCGCTGCTGTGGCTGGTGGGGAACGCGGCCTTCTCGGCCCGGCTGCTGGGCATCTACGCCACCCTGCGGGGCGGACCGCTGGAGCCCGGCTTCGAGGGCTCGGCGCGCCAGGCGGCCCTCGCGCGCGCGGTGGCCCTGGTGCCCGGGGCGGCCTCGGTCTGCGCGCAGGACAACGTGGTCCCCCACCTCGCCGACCGGGCGGCGATCTCCGCCTGGCCCGACTGCCCGGAAGAGGACGAATACGTGGTGCTGGACGGCGGAGGCGCTCGCGAGGGCGCCGAGCAGCTGGCGGTCGCCGGGGGCCTGGCGCGCCTGCGCGGCGACCCCCGGTTCACCGTGGTGATGGACGAGCAGGACGTGCTGGTGCTGCGGCGAAGGCCGAAGGAGGGACGCTGATGAGCAAGGGGTTGGTCCTGGTCACCGGCGGCGCCGGCTTCATCGGCTCGCACCTGGTGGACGCGCTGCTGGCCGAGGGTTATCGGGTGCGGGCGCTGGACAACCTGCTGGAGCAGGCCCACCCCACCGGCGCGGCGCGCTTCCTGTCGAAGGAGGCGGAGCTCCTCCGGGGAGATCTCCGGGACCGCGAGGTGGTGGACCGGGCGCTGGACGGAGTGGAGCTGGTCTTCCATACCGGGGGCATCGTCGGGAACGGCCAGTCGATGCACGACGCCCGGCGCTACCTGGACATCAACGCGGTGGGGACGGCCACGCTGATGGAGGCGCTGATCGCCCGGCGCGGGCAGGTCCGGCGCCTGGTGCACAGCTCGTCGATGGTGGTCTACGGGGACGGCACCTACCGCTGCCCGCGGCACGGGATCGGCGCGGCCGCCGTCCGCCCGCTGGAGAGGCTTCGCCGCCAGCAGTGGGAGCCGGTGTGCGATCGCTGCGGCGAGGAGCTGTCGCCGGAGCCAACCGCCGAGGAGCACGCGCTGCGGCCCACCAGCCCGTACGGGATCTCCAAGCGCGACCAGGAGGAGCTGGTCACCGTCCTGGGCCGCGCGCACGGAGTCCCCGCACTCTCGCTCCGCTACCTCAACGTCTACGGGTCGCGGCAGGCGATGTCGAACCCGTACACCGGGGTGGCGGCGCTGCTGATCAACCAGCTCCTCAACGGGCGGCGGCCGCTGATCTTCGAGGACGCGCTCCAGCGGCGGGACTTCGTGCACGTCTCGGACGTGGTGCGCGCCAACCTCGCGGCGGCGGAGGCGCCGGAGGCGGCGCTGTACGGGACCTACAACGTCGGCACCGGGCGCTCGGTCACGCTGCTGGAGCTGGGGCGGCAGATCGCCGCGGGGCTGGGCGCCTCGCCGGAGCTGATCGCCCCCAGCGGCGCGTACCGGGCCGGGGACATCCGCCACTGCTTCGCCGACGTGTCGGCGGCCCGCGACCGGCTGGGCTGGACCGCCCGGCTGACGCTCGCGGACGGCCTGGGCGAGCTTTTGACCTGGGCGGCCTCCGAGCGCCCCGCGGACGTCGTCCCCGCCGCCACCGAGGAGCTGTCGCGGAGGAACCTGATCATCTGGCCGGAGCAGGAGCGGCGCCCATGACCCTCCCTGCGCCTGTCGCGGTGCTGGCGGTCATGGCCAAGGCACCGGTCCCGGGCCGATGCAAGACGCGCCTGGCGAGGACCCTGGGCCACGCGCGAGCGGTCGAGCTCTACCGCGCGATGCTCCAGGACACCCTGGAGTGCCTCTCGAGCGTCCCCCGGGTCCGGCGGGTGGTGCTGGCCGCGCCGGAGGACGACGGTCCGGCCATCCTCCGGGCGCTGTGCCCCGCGGGGTGGGAGGTGGTGCCGCAGGCGGGGGCCGGCCTCGGCGAGCGGCTCGCCAACGGAGTCCGGGCGCTCGGCGCCGCGGGGGAGGCCGTGGTCCTGCTGGACAGCGATTCGCCGCTGCTTCCGGTCCAGGCGCTGGCCGAGGGCCTGGCGCGCCTGCGGTGTCCGGGGCAAGCGATGATCGGCCCCTGCGAGGACGGCGGGTATTACGCCATCGGCCTCAGCGTCTCCGAGCTGGGCCTGTTCGAGGACATCCCCTGGAGCACGCCCGCGGTCCTGGACGCCACCCGGAGCCGGTGCCGCGCCCTGGGTGTGGCCTGGGAGGAGCTGGCGCCGTCGTTCGACGTGGACGACGAGGATGGCCTGGCCAGCCTCCGGGCCCGGCTCTCGCGCTCGCCTTCCCTGGCGCCGCACAGCGCGCGCGCCCTGGGGCTGGCGGAGGGAGCGGGCGCGTGAGCCTCGACTCGGTGGCGGTCATCCCGGCGCTGGACGAGGAGGACGCCATCTCCGGCGTGGTGGCCGGCATCACGCCGTTCGTGGACGCGGTGGTGGTGGCCGACAACGGCAGCCGGGATCGCACCGCGGAGCGGGCCTCCGCCGCGGGCGCGCACGTGGCGAGCGAACCGGAGAGAGGCTACGGGGCGGCGTGCCTGGCCGGCGTGGCGAGGGCCCGCGAGCTGGGGGCGCGCTGCATCCTCTTCCTCGACGGCGACGGGAGCGACGACCCGGCGGATGCCCGGCTGCTACTCGCGCCGGTGCTGGAGGGAAGCGCCGACCTGGCGCTCGGGAGCCGCGCGGCCGCGCTGTCCGAGTCGGGCTCGATGACGGTTCCCCAGCGCTTCGGGAACTGGCTCGCGCCGGCGCTCCTGCGCCTGCTGCTGGGGGCGCGCTTCAAGGACCTGCCGCCGTTCAAGGCGATCCGCACCGAGGCGCTGGTGGCGCTCGATCTGAAGGAGCGCACCTACGGGTTCACGGTGGAGCTGCTGGCCAAGGCGCACGCGCGCAAGCTCCGGGTGGTGCAGCGAGACGTGCGCTGCCGGGCACGCCGCGGCGGGTCGTCGAAGGTCTCCGGCACGGTGAGCGGGACGCTGCGCGCCGGGGGGCGAATCCTCACCACGGTGGGGCGGATCTCGCTCGCCGAGCGATGGCGCGGCCGAGCTGGGCGCTGAACGCCGTAACCCGACACCAGGCCCATGCGTACAGGCAGCGCCCGGCTGCACGCCCGCGGCGCACCCCGCGTGAGGGACCACATGGAACACCTTGGTCTGACCCCGGATCAGCTCGACCAGGCGGTGAAGTCCCGCTACTCGCAGGTGGGACAGGAGCCCGCGGGCCGCTACGGTTTCCGCGTTGGGCGCGCATTCGCGGAGGCGCTCGGGTACCCGAAGGATCTGCTGGATCAGCTTCCTCCCGGCAGCTACGAGGCGTTCACCGGCGTGGGCACTCCTGCGCTCCACGCGCATGTGCGGCCGGGCCAGACGGTGGTGGACCTGGGATGCGGCGGCGGGCTCGACCTGGTGCTGCTGAGCTGGATGGTCGGGCCGCGGGGCCGCGTCATCGGGATCGACTTCGCGGACGGGATGGTCGCCCGCGCCCGCCGGAACGCGTCGCTCCTGCAGCTCGGCCAGGCCGAGGTGCGGCAGGCGCCGGCGCACGCCACGGGACTGCCGGACGCCTGCGCGGACTGGGTGATCGCCAACGGCATCCTCAATCTCTCCACGGACAAGGGCGCCATCGTCCGGGAGGTGGCCAGGATCCTCCGCCCCGGAGGCCGGTTCCTCCTGGCGGAGACGGCGCTCGGCGCGCCCATCGCGCCGGAGCGGATCTCATCACTGGACGACTGGTTCCGTTGAATCGGCGGGGCGCTGCTGGATGCAGCGCTGGTGGAGACGCTGGAGCGCGGCGGGCTGGCGGGATGCCGGATCCTGGAGCGAGGGCGCAACGCGCGCACCGGCGCCGCGGAGGCGCTCGCGCTGCTGCTGGAGGGTGAGCGGCCTCCCGGCTCGACGCCGGCGCTGGAACGAACGCTCCCCGCCATCGTGGAGCATCGCCGGCTGCTCCAGGCGGTGCAGCGCGAGTACGCGCGGGTGGCGCTGTTCCCCGGCAAGGTGCACGGGTTCGACGTGGGCCCCAACCGGGCCATCCGGCTGGGGTATCCAGAGGACCTGCTGGCGCGGCTGCCGGCCGCCGTCCGGCAGTCGATGTGCCCCGCCGCCTTCGCGCTCCCGGCCGCCGGCATCCGGGCGGGAGAGGTGGTGGTCGACGTCGGGTGCGGGAGCGGGGCCGATGCGCTGCTGGCCTCCGAGGCGGCCGGGCCGGAGGGCGAGGTGGTGGGCGTGGATCCGACGCCGGAGCTGCTGCGCAAGGCCGCGCCGGCCGCGTCCGCCGCCGGCTACCGGAACGTGCGGTTCGAGCGGGGCACCGCCGAGGACCTCCCGCTCCCGGACGCCGCCGCCGACGTGGTGCTCGCCAACGGCGTGGTGAACCTCCTGGTGGCCGACAAGGAGCGCGCCCTGGCGGAGGCCTTCCGGGTGCTCAGGCCCGGGGGGAGGCTGGTGATGGCGGACGTCGTGGTGCCGAGCGCCGCCAGCCGCGCGGATCGCGCCGTCCCGGCCCGGTGGGCGCAGGGGCTGGCCGGAGCGCTCCCCGAGGGAGAGGTGGTGGAGATGGTCGGCGCGCCGGGCTTCGAGGCGGTGGCCGTCGAGGCGCGCGGAGATGGGCTCGCGCTGTTCACCGCCCGCAAGCCGGTGGAGAGGAGGGTCTGATGGGGCTCAGGACCCACGACGACGGCTCGTGGCTGAAGCTGGAGAAGTACTGCTCGGCCTGCGGGCGCTGGGTCGCCGCCGGGGACCAGGCCGGGCACCAGGCCATTGACCTGCCTCCTCGCCTGTGGATCTACACCAACTACGACTGCAACCTGGCGTGCCGGTACTGCCTGGTGTCCTCCAGCCCCTACGCCGAGCGGCGGGGCATCGAGCTGGACCGGTTCCAGGCGCTGGTGGACGAGGCGCGGCAGCTCGCCATCTCGGAGCTGTTCCTGACGGGTGGCGAGCCGTTCCTCCTCCCGGAGATCTACTCGATGATCGCGCGGGCGACGGCGTGCGCGCGGACCACCGTGCTCACCAACGCCATGCTGCTGCGCGGGGCTCGACTGGCGAAGCTGGTGGAGGTGAACGGCCCCAACCTGTGGCTCCAGGTGAGCCTGGACGATGACCGGCCGGGAGCGCACGACGCGTACCGCGGCGAGGGGAGCTGGGAGAGGACGCTGGAGGGCATCCGGGCGCTCCAGGCGGAGGGCGTCCAGGTGCGCATCGCGACGACGGTGACCCCGGAGGTCGAGGCGCGAGTCGACGAGGTCCGGAGGTTCGTGCGCGAGGAGCTGGGCGTGCCGGAGGAGCATCACCTGGTGCGGCCGCTGCTCAGGCGCGGCTTCTCCGAGGAGGGGCTGGAGGTGGGCAAGCAGGACCTGGTGCCGGAGCTGACGGTGGACCGGTCCGGCGCCTACTGGCACCCGGCGGGCACGGACGTCGATCTCCTGGTGACCACGGACACGTCGTCGCTGGCGCGGGTCCTGGAGGAGGTGGCCGGGACCCTGCGCCAGGCGCGCGGGACCGGGCTGCAACCGTTCCGTTGAGGGTAGGCGGCCGGGCCCCGTGCGGGCTCCAGTCCTCGGCTTACAGGACCACTCCGGTCTTTTTCGTCGCAGTTACCGCACGTTGCGCGAGGGGTCGGCCTGCTGCGGCCCGCGCAGGGAAGTAGAGGGCGCCAGCTACCAGAGGGTCGTTACGCCG
>Ga0209382_10012345_pt1 | contig 10557 bp, 7 predicted proteins | sample SoiMetdeltSBSDD5_FD_187599 | JGI IMG/M metagenome (GOLD analysis project Ga0209382, IMG submission 187599) | Bulk soil microbial communities from a Populus tree surrounding site in Tennessee, USA - Soil MetaG P. deltoides SBSDD5 (SPAdes) (version 2) | ecosystem: Environmental > Terrestrial >...
GGCACTGGGGGTGACAGCACCCCTCCCGTTGCAACACCCTCCACCCGCCAACAGTCTGCCCGTCCCACGACGCTCTACCGCGCCCCCGACGGCCCCGAAGCCGGAACGGTGAGCGCCGAGACGCCGCTCCGCGTGCTCGGGCGCACGGGCGACTGGGCCCGCGTGCAGATCGAAGGGTGGGTGCGGGCGACGGAGCTGCAGGCGGCGCCGCCGGGAGTCCAAGTGGGCGTGAGTGCCGCGGAGCTGCGTGCCGAGCCGCAGCGCTACGCCGGGCAGGTACTCAGATGGACGCTGCAATACATCGCCGTGCAAAAGGCCGACGACTTGCGTCCCGACATTCCGGCGGGCGCGACGTACGTGCTCGCGCGTGGGCCGCTCCCCGAGCGGGGCTTCGTCTACGTCATCATCCCCGACGGAAGATTGTTGGCATCGATCCAGACGCTCGCGCCCCTCGCCACCATCCAGGTCACCGCGCGAGTGCGTCAAGGCCGCAGCCGCTACCTCGGCAATCCCGTGGTGGACCTGATCTCGCTGGAGACATCCCCGTGAACGACGTGCTGGCCGAGCGCATCCGCCGTAAACTCGACACCCTCACCGACGAACAGGTCTATCAGGTGCTCGACTACGTCGAGTTCCTCGAGTCGAAATATTCGCAGCGGGCCGCCGGGGCCCCCGCGTTCCAGAAGGTCGCCGAGACACTGGAGGACACACTGCGCGCCGGCCGCGTGCCGCTGAACATCATCCGGGGTACGATGGACACCGTGGGGAAGGCCGGGCGCTTCCTGGAAGGCTTGGCAGCGGCTGGGAAGGCGGCGGTCGAGGATGCCGCCAAGAAGGTCACCGACAAGGCGACCGACACGCCCGTTGAGGAATCCAAGCCCCCCGCATAACTTTCGCCATGGGAACCTTCCGCACCGACGTCGCCCTCACATTTGACGACGTTCTGCTTGTGCCCCGCCATTCGACCGTCCATCCGCGTAACGTCGCCGTCTCGAGCCGCTTCACCCGCGCGATCACGCTGAACATCCCGCTCGTCTCCGCGGCGATGGATACCGTGACCGAAGCGGAGATGGCGATGGCTATAGCGCGTGAGGGCGGGATCGGCGTCATCCACAAGAACATGCCCATCGACCGCCAAGCCTCAGAGGTCGATCGCGTCAAGCGCAGCGAGTCGGGGATGATCATGAACCCGATCACCCTCGGTCCGGACGCCGCGTTGCGCGAAGCTCATCACCTGATGGCGCGGTTCAAGATCTCGGGCGTGCCGATCGTGGATGGTGCCGGCAAACTGGTCGGCATCATCACGAATCGCGACCTGCAGTTCGAGCGCGAGTTAGACCGGCCGATCCGCGACGCGATGACAAAGGAAAAGCTCGTCACCGCGCCGGTGGGGACGAATCTGGATGAGGCCGAGCGCATCCTCGCCAAGCACCGCATCGAGAAGCTCCCCGTCGTGGACAAACAGGGCGTGTTGAAGGGCCTGATCACCATCAAGGACATCTTCAAGCGGCGCCAGCACCCGGACGCCAACAAGGACGCGCACGGCCGGTTGCGGGTCGCCGCGGCGGTCGGCGGGACTCTCGATGCCAAGCCGCGCGCCGCGGCGCTGATCGCCGCCGGCTGCGACGTGCTCGTCGTCGATTCCGCCCACGGCCACTCGCAGGGCGTGCTCGACACGGTGGCGCTGCTGCGCGACGCGTTCCCCGACGCCCAGCTCGTCGCCGGCAACGTGGCGACGACGGCCGGGGCCAAGGCACTGGTGGAGCGCGGCGTGGATGCCGTGAAAGTCGGCGTGGGCCCCGGATCGATCTGCACGACCCGCGTCGTCACAGGCATCGGCGTGCCGCAGGTGACGGCCATCGTCGACGCGGTACGCGGGGCGGGGGACATCCCCGTCATCGCCGACGGTGGCATCAAGTACTCGGGCGACGTCGTAAAGGCGCTCGCCGCCGGCGCCGAGAGCGTCATGATGGGGTCGATGCTCGCCGGTACCGAGGAGAGTCCGGGAGAATCGTTCCTGCTCGAGGGACGCCGTTTCAAGGTGATCCGCGGGATGGGGAGTCTCTCCGCCATGGAAGAGGGCTCGGCCGATCGCTACTTCCAGGAAGGCGAGGTCTCGGCGCAAAAGCTCGTGCCCGAAGGCATCGAGGGACGCGTGCCGTTCCGGGGACCCGTGTCGGACGTGATCTTCCAGATGGTCGGCGGCCTGCGCAGCGGCATGGGCTACTGCGGTGTGTGCGACATCAAGGCGCTGCGCACCGAGACGGAGTTCATTCGCATTACGACGGCGGGCCTCCGGGAATCGCACCCGCACGACGTGGTCATCACCCGAGAAGCCCCGAACTACAGCATTTAGCAGGTTATGACGTCTGGTGCGCCGGCTCTTGCGCGGGCGCGACCAGAGGCGCTTCATCTGTACATGCGCGCGATCCCCCTCGCCGCTCTGGTCTGGCTGGTCACATCACCCGCAGCAGCGCAGACCGCCGGCGATTCAACGGTCTCCTTTCCTGCGGACCGCTACGTCATCGATGCATCGAAGCTCGTTCGCGCGGGCGGCGTGCACTCCCTCGCCGACCTCCTGATCAGCCAGGTCCCTGGGCTTTTCGTGGTGCCGGGGTCGGGGCTGACGGGCGCGGGAACGCGAATTCGCTTTGCCGGCCCACGCGCCCTGGTGGGCGATGGCGCTCCGCTGATCCTCGTCGACGGGATTCGCGTCGATGCGACCGAAGACGCTACGCTGGTGCTCGCCGGCGGCCCCGGGCCCTCCCGGCTCGACGACTTGAGCCCCGACGACATCGCGTCGATCGAGATCCTGCGCGGGCCCGCCTCGGGCGCGATCTACGGCGCCGGCGCGTCGGCCGGCGTGATTCTGATCCGGACCAAGGGCGGCACGTCGGGGCCGCTGCGCTGGGAGGGCTACGCACAGGGCGCGTTGGGATTCGAGCGGTCCCGCTGGCCGGCGAACTACGGTGGTGTGGATCTCGACAATACCAACCCCCGGGCCCGCCAGGGCGGCTGCACCCTGACCGAGCAAGCAGCGGGCAGGTGCGTGCAGGATTTCGTTCAGGCGTTCAACCCGCTCGAGGACCGCAGTCCGTTCACGACGGCGGTGCGGCGCCAGATCGGGTTCAGTGGCTCCGGCGGTCCCCAATGGGGAGCCTTCCGACTGGCGGGCAACGTCGATAGCGACGACGGCGCGTATTCGGTCCCCGGCATCGCACCCTCCGACGTAGATCGGCGCTGGAACTTGCGCGCCAGCGGCACAGCCCGTCCCGTGACGGGCATTCAGGTCACGGGCAGCGTCGCCCGGGTGTCGGGTCACGTGGGTCTCCCGATGTACGGGCCCGTCCAGCGCGCTCTGATCGGGCCGAGCGACAGCACGGGATTCGCGTGGAGCTCGCTGTTCGATAACCCCGGGACGCAGACACTCGATCGGTGGTCCGGCTTCCTCGAGGTGCGTGCCACCCCGCAGCCTGGAGTGGAGTTCCGCGGCCTCCTGGGGCTCGATGACGTGGATCAGCTCGATGTGACTCAGCAGGGCCACAACTGGTTCGACGGGCACCGGCGGGTTCGTTACAACACGTCCGCGACCAGCATGTGGCTGCGCGGTCCAACGTGGCCGGGCGTGCGGTTCGAAACCACGCTAGGACTCGAACGCCGCACGCAACGTTTGGCTCAGCTCCAACGCGTGTGGTTCGACACCGGCAGCTTCTGCGCATTGCCGAATCCGTGCGCCACGCAAGGGGTGGCGATGCGCCTGCGCTCGAGCAGCGCCTCCATCACGGAGCAGGTCGCCCTGCGCGACAAGCTGTTGATCACTGCGGCCGTGCGACGCGACCGCTTCTTGGAGTTTGGGTGGATCTCCTGGCAGCCCAGCGTCGCCGTCGCCTGGCTGGCGCGGGACAAAGCTCCGGGCTTCTTGAGTCGCCTGCAGCTGCGCGCGGCGTACGGTTCCGTCGGCGAGCCGCCGGACTTCCCGATCGCCACATTTTTTTCCGTCGGTCCCCCCGGTTCCGCCCCGCCGCTCCGCCCCGACCGGACGAGGTCCTTTGACGTGGGAGCCGACGCCGGCTTGATGGGCGGGAAGTGGACCGGGCGCGTGACGTTCTACGATATCCGCTCGAACGTCACCTTCGCCACGCCGCTCTCCTCGCCCAGCGGGTGCTGCGCATACGGGTACGTGCCCGGCGCGGAGATCTCGAACCGCGGCGTCGAGGCGACGCTGGTCGGGGCCGTGCTCGACCGGCCCACGCTGCGCTGGGACGTGCGGCTCTCCGTGTGGGGCAATCGCAACCGGCTCGTGAGGCTGCCCCGCGCGCCCATGTTGCTCGTCGCCACCGGAGTCGGGGGGCCCTCACAGATGCTGTCGCCGGGATACCCAACGGCAGGCTACTGGACCACGCCCATCCAGAGCTTTGCGGATGCGAACGGTGACGGCATCATCGATCAGTTGGAAGTCGCGGTAAGCAACACTTGGGCGCCGGCGGGAACGCCGTACCCCACCCAGGGACTGGCGCTCACTTCGCAGCTGAGAGTGGCGCACCGCTGGCACCTGTCGACCACGCTCGATTATCGTGCGGGGCAGTCGCTGTTCAACGAGGCCGCATGGGCGCGTTGCCTCTACGGCGTCTGCCGCGAACGCAACGATCCGGCCACGCCGCTCGCCGCTCAGGCCAAGGCCATCGCGACATCCGTCACCACCGCCGGCTACATCGAGGACGCCGACTACCTGAAACTCCGCGAGGTCGCGGTCGCGTTTGATGTCTCAACCGCGGCGACGATCACGCTGGTCGGCCGCAACCTCCTCACCGTGACGGGCTACTCAGGCGGCGACCCGGAAGCCGGGAGCTACGGATTCCTCGTCCCGGGCCAGCCGCGCACCATCCAGGACTTCGGCAACGTGCCGCTGTTGCGCTCCTGCACACTGCGCGTCCAGCTCGCGTATTAACATCGGCCTCTATTGACAGATCGCCGGTCACGGCGAACCTTGGGGCGGGTTCCACCGTCGATTCGTCACCCTTCCAAGGGAGTCCCGCATGAGCCTGTGGGCTACCAAATCCATCACCGCGCTGCGCGCCGAGGCTGACGCAACCGGAGAGCAATCGCTCAAACGAGCGCTCGGCCCCCTCAACCTGATCACGCTGGGCATCGGCGCCATCATCGGCGCGGGGATCTTCGTGCTCACCGGCCAGGCCGCGGCGCTCCACGCCGGACCAGCCGTCCCGCTCTCCATGGCTCTCGTGGGCGTCGCCTGCGCCTTCGCCGGCCTTTGCTACGCCGAAATGGCGAGCGCCGTACCCGTCGCCGGCAGCGCCTACACCTACTCCTATGCTACGATGGGCGAGCTCGTCGCCTGGATCATCGGCTGGGACCTGGTGCTCGAGTATGCGGCCGGCGCCGCGACGGTGGGCGTGGGTTGGTCTGGCCACCTCGTCTCGCTCCTCGGCCAGCTTGGCATCGTGATCCCGCCGCACCTCGCCGCGTCGCCGACGCAGTGGTGCACGGCAGCACAGGTCACATCGCAGGTCGCGGGGTGTGGGCACTCGGGGCTGAACTTCACCGGCGCCTGGATCAACCTCCCGGCCGTCTTCATCGTGATCCTCATGTCCACGATTCTCGTCATCGGGATCAAGGAATCGGCGCGGGTCAACAACCTGATCGTCTTGCTGAAGGTGACGATCATTCTGCTCATCGTCGCGATCGGGCTGGGGCACATCAACACGGAAAACTGGAAGCCGTTCATTCCGCCCAACACGGGAGAATGGGGCACCTTCGGTCCATCGGGCGTGCTGCGCGGCGCCGGCCTCGTCTTTTTCGCCTACATCGGGTTCGATGCCGTCTCGACCGCGGCTCAGGAGGCGAAGAATCCGCAGAAAGACATGCCGATCGGCATCCTTGGCTCGCTCGCGATCTGCACGATTCTCTATATCGTCGTGTCCGCCGTGCTCACCGGGATGGTGCCCTACACCGAGCTGAACAACGCGGCACCGGTCGCCTACGCCTTCGAGAAGGTCGGCGCGCCGGAGTGGGTGCGTCTCTCGATCGACGTCGGCGCCGTGCTGGGGCTCGCGTCCGTGATCCTCGTGATGCTCCTCGGGCAGTCGCGCGTGTTCTATTCGATGTCGCGCGACGGCCTGCTCGGCAAGTGGGCGGGGGCCGTGCATCCCAAGTACCGCACGCCCTACCTCTCCACGATTTTCACCGGCATCGCGGTGACGATCGCCACCGGGCTCCTGCCGCTGCAGCTGCTCGGCCAACTGGTGAACATCGGCACGCTGCTCGCGTTCGTGCTGGTGTGCGCCGGCGTGTGGATCCTGCGCAGCAAGCGCCCCGAGCTCGACCGTCCCTTCCGGACGCCCTGGGTGCCGTTCGTGCCGATCATGGGCGTGCTGTGCTGTCTGGGCCTGATGGCCACATTGCCGGGGGATACGTGGATCCGGCTGATCGTGTGGCTCATCATCGGATTCGCGATCTACTTTGGCTATAGTCGCAAGCATAGCCGGTTACAACAGGAACTTCGAGCCAAGGGCGTACAATAGAGGCCTGAAAGCAGGCGTTGAAAAAAAGGCGTGAAAGAAGGCGTAGAACGAGGGCGTAAACGCCTTTCTTCTACGCCTTTTTTCTACGCCCTTTTTCTACGTCTTTCCTTAACGTATTTATCGTCATGACGAACGGCGTTCCCATCCCACCCGAGCGCGCCCGCGCCGCCCAGGACATCGCTGCCTTCTTCACCCCCGACGCCCGCGTCGTGCTGACGACGCACGTCAACGCCGACGGCGACGGCGTCGGCAGCGAGATCGGGTTGTGGCATCTCCTCAAGGCGCGCGGCGTCACCGCCACGATCGCGAATCCCACCGGCATCCCCGACCGCTTCACCTTCCTCGTGCCCGACGGCGCCGACGCGTCAGATCGCGCCGTGCGAGAAATCGAGCGCGCCGACGTGATCGTCGTGCTCGACATCGGCGACCTCGGCCGCCTCGGCGACTTGGGGCACGCGGTGCGCCACCGCGCCGCGCCCACCGTGTGCATCGACCACCACGTGAGCCCCGGATCGCTCCCGGCCGGTCCGCGGCTGATCGCCCCGGAGGCCACAGCCACGGCCGAACTGGTGTTCGATCTCGCGAGCGCGCTGGGCTGGCCCTTGAATCCCGAAAGCGCGAAGGCGCTGTACGTGGGAATTTTGACCGATACCGGCGGCTTCCGATTCTCAAACACATCGGCGCGGGCGTTACGCGTGGCGGCGGCGCTGCTCGAGCGGGGGGTGGATCCAGAGGGGATTTACGAAGCGGTGTACGCCAGCGCGCCGGAGGGCCGGATCCGGCTCACCGCCGAGGTGCTGCAGACGCTCGTGGTGGAGCCCGATGCCGGACTGGCGTGGGTCACGGTGCCCCCCGACGCACTCGATCGCCACGGCGCCACGGCCGACGATCTCGACGGCATCGTCGAGTTCCCGCGGTCGATCGCCGGCGTGCGCCTCGCGTTGCTCTTCCGCCAGATCGCGAACGGACGCATCAAAGTGTCGTTCCGCTCGATGGGGGCGGTGGACGTGGCCGATCTGGCGCACCAATTCGGCGGCGGCGGCCACAAGAAGGCCGCGGGCGCGTCGTTCGAGGGTTCGATGGCCGACGTGGAGAGAAAAGTGCTCGCCGCGTCGCGCGAGTATCTCAAGGAGCACGGCGAGCGGCGAGCGGTGAAGCGTTAGCTAGGGATCGATCGGCGGCGCCTGCGACAGGGGTCCAAGGCCCAACCCGCCGATCTTGCCGTCAGGGGTGATGACCCAGCGCAGCAGGATCGGCTCGCCCATGTCCGTGAATTTCGCCGTGCGCCAATACTGCGTCGCGCCGTTCCGCTTCACGAACTTCTCTTCGATGACCGCCGTCTCGGTTCCCGCGCGCATAGTCAGCATTTCCATCTGCGCGTTGAGTCGCCGCCGCAACGTAGTGTCGCGCTGAGCGCTGACGGGATGATGTGCGATCAGACTGTCCAACTGGCCCGTGTAGAACCAGACGGTGTATTGGCGCGCGAGCGCGAGCGAATCGGGTTTTTGAGGGGCGGGGCTCGGGGACGCCTGCAAGAGTGCCATCAGAAGAATGGGATGCACGGACGTAGCCTCAATGAGGGGATGCCGTTCTGACGAGTACCGCCGGGACAGGGTTTCAGGCTACATTCCCGTCGTGACAGGCTCAGATCTCACTCAGCGCGTCCGCGACGCGCTCGCCACCGTACAGAACCCCAGGCTGGGGCGTGACTTGGTCGCCGCCGACATGGTCAAGGACCTCGCCGTCGATGCGTCTGGCGTGGTCACGTTCACGTTCGTCTTGACCCGCGAAGACCCCGCCTCCCTGGCGCGCGACGCCCGCAAGGCTGCTCAGGCCGTCGCCGGGGTCTCGGCGGTTAAGGTCAGCGTTGTCGACGCGGTCCGGCCCTCAGGCACCTCAGGCCCCCGTCCGTCCTCCCCCGTCCCCCCTCCCCCAACTCCGGACGAGATGCCGGCGCTCGGCAAAGTGCTCGCGATCTCGAGCGGCAAGGGCGGGGTGGGGAAGTCCACCGTCTCGGCGAATCTCGCCGCGGCGCTCGCCAAGCAGGGCCACCGCGTCGGATTGATGGACGCGGACATCTACGGACCCAACATCCCGCGCATGTTCGGCCTCGCCGACGGCGACAAGCCCGAGGTGCGCGGCGGCAAGATCCAGCCGCTCGAGGCCCATGGCGTCAAGCTGATGTCACTCGGCTTCATCGTGGAGCGCGACGCGCCCGCGATCTGGCGCGGCCCCATCATCATGAAGATCATCCAGCAATTCCTGCGTGACGTCGCGTGGGGTGAGCTCGATTATTTCATCGTGGACCTGCCGCCCGGCACCGGCGACGCGCAGCTCTCGCTCACGCAGGCGATCCGGCTGCACGGCGCGGTGATCGTCACGACGCCGCAGGAGATGGCGGTGGGCGATAGCCTGCGCGGTGCAAAAATGTTTGAACGCGTGGGCGTGCCCGTCGTCGGCATCGTGGAGAACATGAGCTACTACGTCTGCCCCCACTGCGGCGATCGCTCCGAGGTGTTTCTCGCTGGGGGCGGCGCGCGGCTTGCTGCCGAGGTGGGCGTGCCGCTCCTGGGCCAGATCCCGCTGCAGGCGGGGATGCCCGCCCTCGCCGATCGCGGCGAGCCGATCGTCGTCGCGCAGCCCGACTCGCCCGCCGGGATCGCCCTCGCCGAACTCGCGAAGGCTGTCGCGGCGCGCGCCGCCGGCCTCGCGCCGGCGGCGCCGATCACCGCTCGCTAGGGCCGGGCCAACGCCACGTAAAGCTGGTTGCTCGCCGCCGCGTGATTCCAGACGGCGTCAGCCCGTCCGTCCCCGTTGACGTCCACCACGAATAAGGTGAACTGGTCCCACGAGACCCCGGGCGCCGGGTGTAGCTGCCCGAGCGGCGAGAAATCGAACGAGGCTGACGTCGCATCCCCCGTCCCGAGCGCGACGAAGAGCCGGTTCGTCGTCCCTGCGGTATTCCAGAGGAGGTCGGCTCGGCCGTCCCCGTTAACGTCACCCGCGCGCACCCGGAGAGTCAGAGTCGGCGCGTAGGTGGGCGCGGTTTGCAGGGCCGGGAAACTGAAGCTGGACGTCGTGGCGGTGGACGTGGACCGGCCGATGGCCACGCGGCCCTGGTTGCTGGTCGCCGTGGTGTCGGCCCAGATGAGGTCGGCCTTGCCGTCCCCGTTCACGTCGCCGACCAGCGTGCTGAAGGGCGTCCAGTTGATCGCCGCGGCGCTGAACGGGCCCGCGAGGGTCAGCGTGCCGTTCCCGTTCGAGCGGCCGATATACGTGGCGTTGACCGTGGTCGTGCGCGCGTTCCAAATCAAATCCGCATCGTTATCGCCATCCGCGTTCGCGACGAAGGCCCGGTAGGCGCTCCAGTTGCCCGCGAAGGTCTGGCTGGCGTCGAACGTGAAGTCCGACACGCCGTCGGAGCGCGCGAGGTACGACGTGTTGGTCGACGCGGTTAGTCCGTTCCAGATCAGGTCATCGTCGGCGTCGCCGTCCACGTTTCCGACCAGCACGCGATACCCCGGCCAGGATGTCAGGGGATGGATGCGCACGCTCGGGAACGCGAACGTTCCGTCGCCGTTGGACAGGCCGAGGTAGGTGCGGTTTTGCCCCCCCGCGGCGGCGCCGCGGTAGTTCCAGATCAAATCGGCCCGGCCGTCGCCGTTCACGTCGCCCACGACGGTCTCGTAGTTCGCCCACCCTTCCGACGGCGACGATGGATGCGCTGCCGGCGCGGTCGTGGTGAATGTGCCCGACGCGTTCGCGAGTGCGAGATACGTTGCGTTCGTCGCCCCCGCGTGATTCCACGCGAGGTCGGTCCGTCCGTCGCCGTTGAAGTCGCCGGTCAGCGTCCGGACGGGACTGGGCACGGCGAGGCTGTGCTCGGCGAGGGTGCCGAACGAAAATGTCCCCGGCGTCGCGGCCTGCGCCGCGCACGTCTTGAGGTTGTAGTTCGTGGTCTCGGTGACGCCGGCGATGCTGCCGTCGCCCAGGTTGCGGAACGTGTACGACAGGGGCG
>Ga0209382_10012346_pt1 | contig 10556 bp, 6 predicted proteins | sample SoiMetdeltSBSDD5_FD_187599 | JGI IMG/M metagenome (GOLD analysis project Ga0209382, IMG submission 187599) | Bulk soil microbial communities from a Populus tree surrounding site in Tennessee, USA - Soil MetaG P. deltoides SBSDD5 (SPAdes) (version 2) | ecosystem: Environmental > Terrestrial >...
GATCTCGATGAAGACACCAGTCACTCGTCCGTCCGTCGCGCGCCGCCTCGCCGCGATCCTGTCGATCGCGCTCGTGGTCGCGGTCGCGATCGCCACCCTCGTACTGGCGCTCGACCGGGTCGGCCCCTTGGTCGCGGTGTTGGCTCTGGACGCGGTCATCGTGCTGATCGTGTGGTACTCCTTGACCCGCGCGGGGACGGCTCGACTGGTGGCAGCGCTGCTCGGAATCGCCGCGGTCGCCGCCGTCGCCGCGGTCGTGGTCTCCGAGTCGGCGGGGTGGTCGCTGGTGTGGCGGCTCGCGCTCCTGGTGGTCGCAACGGCGCTCGCCCGGTACGCGCTTTCGCGCGACGTGCGCACGCTCAAGAGCAGCACGACGATCGGCACACCGGTGCCTACGGCCGAGCACGGTGTGCTCATCATGAACCTCAAGTCGGGCGGCGGGAAGGCGGAGCGGTTCCATCTCGCGGACGAGTGCCGCCGACGCGGAATCGAGCCCGTGGTGCTCCAGCCCGGCGACGACCTGCTCGTCCTGGCGCGAGATGCGATCGACCGTGGCGCCGACGTGATCGGCATGGCGGGTGGCGACGGGTCGCAGGCGCTCGTGGCGAGCATCGCCGCGGAGCGCGGCATCCCCATGGTGGTGATCCCGGCCGGGACCAGGAACCACCTCGCCCTCGATCTCGGGGTCGACCGCGACGACGTCGTGGGCGCGCTCGACGCGTTCGGCGCCGCGGTCGAGCGGCCGATGGATCTCGCCGAGGTCAACGGCCACGTGTTCGTGAACAATGTCTCCCTCGGGCTCTACGGCACGATCGTCCAATCGCCCGACTACCGCGACGCGAAGGTGGACACCACGCTGTCGGCACTCCCGCGACTGCTCGGCCCCGGCTCCCAGCCGATGGATCTTCGCTTCGAAGGACCTGACGGCACGCGCCACGACGGCGCCCATGTCGTACAGGTGTCGAACGGCCCCTACGGAAAGACCCTCGCCACCATGACCCGCCGACCTCGAATCGATACAGGCGCCCTCGGGATCATCACGTTGGTGCTCCCGGACGCCGCCGCCACCCGACGGTTCCTCGCCGCGCTGGCGACCAATCGGCCCGACCGGTACGAGGGCCTCGAGACCTGGTCGGGTGGCGAGTTCGTCATCGATTCCGGCGCCGCGGTGGCGGCCGGGCTCGACGGTGAGGCAATGGACATGGAGCCGCCGCTGCGGTTCTCGATCCGCCCGCACGCACTGCGCGTGCGCCTCGCGCCCGATGCGATCGGGTTTTCACCGGCGGCCCGTACTTCGAGCGCACGCGACTTCCTTCCGAACCTTTGGAACGTCGCCATCGACCGGGCCGCAGTCAGGGGAACCGCTTGAAAATCGAGGACTACGCGTTGATCGGCGATCTTCAAACCGCGGCGCTCGTCGGGCGCAACGGATCCGTTGATTGGCTGTGCCTGCCGCGCTTCGATTCGGCGTCGTGCTTCGCGGCGCTCCTCGGAGACGAGCGCCACGGACGTTGGGCCATCGCGCCGACGAGTGAGGTGCAGGCCGTCTCACGGCGCTACCGGCCAGGCACGCTCGTCCTGGAGACCGACTTCGAGACCGCCGACGGCAAAGCGCGCGTCATCGACTTCATGCCCCGTCGCGGCGAGGGCGCGCCCCAGCTCGTCCGCATCGTCCAGGGACTCGAGGGCCGCGTGCCGATGCGAAGCGAGCTCGCTCTGCGCCCCGACTACGCGTCGATCGTCCCGTGGGTCGATCGAGTCGATGATGGTGCACTGGCGGCCGCGGGGCCGGACGCCTTCCACTTGAGCACGCCGCTCGAGCTGCAGGTAGATCATGACACGACAGCCGCAGCTTTCACGGCGATCGAAGGCGCCCGCGAGCGGTTCGTGCTGACGTGGCATCCCTCCTACGAGCCCGCGGCGCCGGTCGAGGACGCCGACTCGGCCCTCGCCCGTACGGAGGCGTGGTGGCGGGCGTGGTCGGGACGCTGCACGTACGAGGGCGAGTTCCGCGACGAGGTGCTCACGTCTCTCATCGCCCTGAAGGCGATGACGCACGAGGTCACGGGCGCGTTGATCGCCGCGCCGACCACGTCGCTCCCCGAGGACATCGGCGGGGTGCGGAATTGGGACTATCGCTACTGCTGGCTGCGCGACTCCGTTCTCACGCTCAACGCCCTCATCATCGGCGGCTACATCGAGGAGGCCCTGGCCTTTAGCGACTACGCCTGGAGAGCCGGCACGGGGGACCCCGCGGCGGTGCAAATCATGTACGGCGTTGGCGGCGAACGACGTCTGACCGAGTTCGAGCTCCCCGAGCTGCCGGGCTACGAGGGGTCGGCGCCGGTGAGGATCGGCAACGAGGCCTCGGAGCAGTTCCAGCTCGATGTGTACGGAGAGGTCGCCGACGTCGTGGCCGTCGCCGCCGAGCACCTCCGGGTCCCTCTCCAGCCGAGGGGGGTGCAGCGCTTTGGGCGCTTCATCGAGCACGTCGAGAGGATCTGGCAGGAGCCCGATGACGGCATCTGGGAGGCGAGGGGCCCGCGGCGCCATTTCACGCACTCGAAGGTCATGGCGTGGGTGGCGCTCGACCGGGCCATTCTCTTGGCGGAGCAATTCGGGTTCGACGCTCCGGTGGATCGCTGGAAGCGCGCTCGCCAGCAGGTTCACAACGAGGTGTGCGAGCGGGGGTACGACTCCGACCGCAATACGTTCACCCAGTACTACGGGTCGAAGGAGCTCGACTCGAGCACTCTCCTCATCCCGATCGTCGGTTTCCTTCCCGGCGACGACGAGCGCGTGACCGGGACGATCGATGTTGTGAGCGCCGACCTCGGTCACGACGGCTTCGTCGCCCGCTACTCGACGACTGACACGGATGACGGGCTTCCTGGAACGGAAGGGCAGTTCCTCGCCTGCTCGTTCTGGCTGGTGAGCGCGCTCGCGCTCAACGGGCGGGTCGGCGAGGCGCGGACGCTCTTCGAGCGACTTGTCGCCCTGTCCAACGATGTCGGGCTCCTCGCCGAGGAGTACGACGTGCCTCGCCGGCGGCAGGTCGGGAATTTCCCGCAGGCTTTCAGCCACCTCGCGCTCATCCAGGCGGCCAGCTTCATCGACCAGGCTGTCCAGCGGTAGACGACGCGCCGGAGCGCTACGTCTCTTCGGTCACCCGAAGCGGTCATATAGAAGCGCAGGGCCTTGCGGTGCTCGGTGCATGACGAGCCCGATCGCCCGTCCGTCGTAGACCGAGCGCACACGGCTTCCGCTGTTGCGCGGGCGAGGCCATGGAGTCACGGGTCGTGTCGGACTTACAAGGCGGAGGTCGCAGGTTCGAGCTCTGCAGCGCCCACCGCGAATCGCTGGTCAGCATGTTCACCTTCGGCTGATCGACCCGAGGGGCGTACGCTCAAACAGTGACTCGGTTGGGGAGTCAGCCTCGTCCAAGACTGCTCGGTCGGCGCAGTGAGTGCGAAGCGCTGGATCGCCTCGTGGCCAGTGTGCGCGCCGGCCAGAGTCAGGTGCTGGTTGTGCGCGGGGAGGCCGGAATCGGGAAGACGGCGGTCCTGGATTACGCGGCCGAGCGCGCCGACCGTTTTCTGGTTGTGCGCGCCAGTGGCGTCGAATCGGAGATGGAGCTCCCGTTTGCGGCGCTCCATCAGGTCTGTATACCGCTCCTCGACGGCCTCGAGCTGCTGCCCCCACCACAGCGCGAGGCGCTGGGAACAGCCATCGGCCTGAGCTCTGGGTCTCAACCGGATCGCTTCCTCGTCGGCCTCGCGGTGCTGACGCTGCTCTCCGACGCGACAGAAACACACCCGCTCATCTGCATGGTCGACGACGCCCAGTGGCTGGACCGGTCATCGGCTCAGGTGTTGTCGTTCGTCGCGAGGCGCCTACAGGCGGAGTCGGTCTTCGTCCTGTTCGCCGAGCGTGACGACGAGCCGGATGAGCTGAAAGGGCTGCCGGAACTGCGCCTGCACCGATTGTCGTACGCAGACGCTTGCGAGCTGTTCACGTCATTGAATGTCGGGCCGCATGACGAACAGGTCCGCGATCGGATCATCGCCGAGACACGCGGCAACCCGCTCGCGTTGCTCGAGCTCCCGCGGACGATGTTGTCAACCGGTCTCGCAGATGGCCTTGCTGCTCCCGGGGGGCTGCTCGGCCGGATCGAAGCGAGTTTCCACGGGCAGGTGGTGGAGCTACCCGCGGATACGCAGCGGCTGCTGCTCGTCGCCGCGGCTGAGCCGGTCGGCGATCCGACTCTGCTCCGGCGAGCCGCTACCGAGCTCGGCATTCCATTCGAGGCCGCGGGTCCAGCAGAAGCGAATGGCCTCGTGGAGGTGAGCTCGCGAGTGAGGTTTCGCCACCCTCTCCTTCGTTCGGCGATCTACCGCGCGGCCGATCCGCACGCGCGTCGGGACGCGCATCGTGCGCTGGCGGCCGCTACCGATCCTGATGTGGATCCGGATCGTTGCGCCTGGCATCGCGCACGCGCCGCGTTCGCGCCAGACGAGGGAGTGGCCCGAGAACTAGAGCGTTCGGCGGGCCGAGCACAGAACCGCGGCGGCGTCACGGCTGCGGCCGCGTTCTTGGAACGGGCAACCGAGTTGACTCCCGATCTGGCGCGCCGGGGAGCGCGGGCATTGGCTGCCGCCGAAGCCAAGCTCGATGCCGCCGCGCCGGAGACGGCGTTGGAGCTCGTCGCGACGGCGGAGTTGTGCCCGCTCGACCCGCTTCAGCGCGCGCGGCTGGAGCGGCTACGCGCCGAGCTCGCGTTCGCCAGCGGGCGGCCGATGGACGCGCCGTCACTGCTCCTCGATGCGGCTAGGCAGCTCGACCGGCTAGATGCCGGATTGGCGCGTGAGACGTACCTCGAGGCGTTGGGAGCGGACATCTTCGCCGGTCGCTTCCGTGGTGGCCGAGATGTGCAGGCGGCAGCCAAGACCGCTCGCGCCGCTCCGGTGGGTCCCGAGCCGCCACGATCTCTCGACCTCCTCCTGGATGGCCTGGCCGTGCGGTTCACCGACGGCTACGTGGCTGGCGTCGCGCCGCTCACGCGAGCGGTGCACGCATTCGTGCAAGACCAGGGAGGCAGCGAGGAAGACTTGCGTTGGACGTGGCTGGCGTGGCTGGTCGCGTACGAGGTGTGGGACGACGAGACGTGGCACCAACTGACGAGTCGTTTGGTCGAATTCGCGCGCAATGTAGGCGCGTTCGCTCTACTTCCGCTCGCGCTCATCTTCAGTTCGCAGGTTCACGTTCAGGCCGGCGAGTTCGCCGCCGCGTCGGAGGTGCTCGAGGAGGCAGATGCGATCAAAGCGGCGACCGGCAACACGCCCCTCATGCACACCTCGAACTCCTCGTCGGGCTCGCTGGTGTTCGCCGCATGGCGCGGCCGCGAAGCCCAGACGTTGGAGATGATCGAAGCGAGCGTCGAAGACGCGACTGTCCGGGGCGAGGGTCGGACGATCTCCGTAGTCGAGAACGCGAAGGCAGTGTTGTACAACGGCCTCGGCCAATACGAGGCAGCGTTTGCAGCTGCGCAACTCGCCTGCGAGCACGACGACCTGGGTTTGTTCGGGTGGGCTCTCGTCGAGTTGGTAGAGGCGGGGGTCCGAAGCCGGAACTTCGAGGTCGCCCTGGCTGCCGGGGGGCGACTCGAGGAACGGACCCGTGCCAGCGGCACGGATTGGGCGCTAGGAATCGGAGCGCGCTGTCGGGCGCTGCTGAGTGAAGGGGAGACCGCGGAGCGCCACTACCGCGAGGCGATCGACCGACTCGCTCGTACCCGCATGCGCGTCGCGCTTGCTCGTGCTCGTCTGCTCTACGGCGAATGGCTGCGGCGCGAGAACCGCCGGGTGGATGGACGCGACCAGCTGCGCACTGCACACGAAATGTTCGCCGACATCGGGATGGATGCGTTCGCGGAGCGTGCCCGCCGGGAGCTGCTGGCGACCGGCGAGACGGTGCGCAAGCGGACGGTCGACACGCGCGATCAGCTCACTGCGCAAGAAGCGCAGATTGCCCGCCTCGCCGTGGACGGGCACACGAACCCGGAGATCGGCGCGCAGCTATTCATCAGCCCTCGCACGGTGGAGTGGCACCTGCGCAAGGTCTTCACCAAGCTCGGCATCAGCTCCCGCAAAGAGCTCAGTGGTGTGCTGCCCGACGCGGTATGGACCATTCCGGCCTAGCCCCTGAGCGCGCACCTGGGATCGGACCAGGGAACTTCAGACAGTTCGCCAGCTCCTGCGACGTGCTCGTCGCGGAGCGTGTGGGCTGTCGCGACTGCCCGGGGCAATGGCGTAACGAGACGAACGAGTCGTAGCGAAGGGGGAGTGCCTTGGAATTCCTTGTCGAATTCGAAGTCAACGTTCCGGATGGAACACCAGAGGCAGAGGTGAAGCTTCGAAACGTGGCCGAGGCCGCTGCCGCGGGCAGGCTGGTGGAACAAGGTCACCTCGTGCGCGTGTGGACCACACCTGCCACCGCGGAACGCACAAAAGTTCTGGGGCTGTATCGCGCCGCCAGTGAAGCGCAGCTCGACGAGCTCCTGCATGCGCTACCGCTCGCCGAATGGATGCACATGAAGGTCACGCGCCTTCATCCTCACCCGAACGACCCGGCGCGACGCGCTGCCTTCGGCGGCTCTCCGCTTCCCGATCCGCGCCTCACCCCGGTGTACCGGTTGGAGACAACTCTTGGTCAACCGCGTGACCTCGGCGAGACGCCGCACGGCTACCGGCGCATCGTGCCGCTGACGAGCGGGACATTCAGCGGTCCGCAGATGAGGGGGAAGCTGCTGTCGGGCGCCAGCGCTGACTGGCAAGTCGTGCTGCGGGATGGCACCGCACTCGGCGACATCCGCTACACGTTGCAGACCGATCGGGGTGATCTTCTCTACGTCCAGTCACGAGGTGTGCGCCACGGACCAGCCGCGGTACTCGCACGCCTCGCTCGTGGCGAAGACGTCGACGCGACCCAGTACACGTTCCGTACCTCGACCCAAATCGAGACGGCCGCGCCTGAACTCGACTGGCTCAACAAAGGTATTTTCATCGGCGTCGCCGGACGTCAAGCAGCCGGCGTGATCTACGACACGTACCTCGTGGGCTGACTACGTGTCGGAATAGGCGCCCCCGGAATTCTTTGATTCGGGCGTGCGGAGTCGGAACGCCGGGCGCGGTGCCTCGTAAGCGAGCGGCATCTACGGATGCGGCGTGCCGAGGAAGGGAAACGCGGCCATCAGATCGTCGTGTGGTTTCACTCCTTGGGGATTGGCCTGGCCGTGGGTCATGAAGACCATGCGGTTGGAGAAGACGTCGTCGGTCATGACGCGGCCGTTGGGATAGTGGGCCGGCTTGGTGCGGTCGTAGTGGAGGATGTCGGGCAGCAGGGTCAGAACCGCGGCGTCGGCTTCGTCCGGTGCATAGCCATGCCGTTGCAGCACTTCCGAGAGCGGCTTGAGGTGGTTCTTCACGTCATCGACGGGGTCGGTGGCGTTGTACTCGTCTTTGATGTCGTTGGGGCTGAGGATCGGGTTGAACGACGGGTTTCCCTCCCGGTCCATCTGCACGAGCGTGCCGTCCTTGCGCACGCTGATCGAGATCCATGCTCCGATCACCGGGCCCGGACCGAGCATGTCGTTCGGCACCTCCAACGCGATCGAGAAGACGTTCGCCTGACCGAAGACGTCGGCCCCCGTCCACTCGAAGATCCCGGGTTGGCCGGCGGCCAACCAGTGCAGGACACCTTCCGCATCGGCAAAGAACGGATCGCTGCGTTTCCCGATGAACAACCGGCAGCGGCCGGCCTGGACGGGCATCGCCGTGGCGTCGAAGCTCACCGGCGTGCCCTCGATGAGCACGTCGCCTCGCGGTTCGCGCGTCCGCGCGTCGTCGTCCGTGGCGTAGTGCGCGGTGGCATGCTGCTCACCGTTGTTGGGCGCGGAGAACGTGAAGCTGAACGCCACATCTGCGATCGCATCACCGTCGTTGTCAATGTTGAAGCGGTAGACCGCGTCGGGGTGAAACGCGTCGCCCTTCGTAAAGGGGTTCGAGTCCATGATCAACACGGTCCGGTCGGGGTTGTCGGGCGCCGTGAACACGAAGAGGTCGGTGAGATCCAGGCGGGCGTCGTCACCGGGAGACTTGAGGTTGGCGGCACTGAAGTGGCTGGACATTGGGGCTCCTTTAGGAGAGAAACTTCCGGAGTGAGCTGTTCACCTGGTCCGCGTGGGTCCAGGGGATGGCGTGAGGACCGCCCTCTATGACGACGGTCTCCAGGTCTTTGACCATGCCGGGCAAGCGATCGGTGGTCTTGGAGATGGGCAAGACCTGGTCGTCGTCGCCGTGGATCGCCAGCATCGGCACGTCGATGCTGGCCAGGTCGGTACGGAAGTCGGTCGCCCACGTCGAGATGCACGCGACCGCGGCCGTGGCTGACGCGGTCGCGGCCAGGTTCCAGCTGGCTTGGTAGGCCTGGTCGCTGACCTTGGTGCCGCGCAACTTGTCGAAGTTGTAGAAGTTGTCGAGGAACCCTTTCATCCATGCCGGGGTGTCCTGACGCGCCGCCTCGATGAACCCGTCGAATACGCTCGCCGGGATCCCGTCGGGATTGTCGGGCATCTGCAGCAGGAACGGCGGGATGGGCGAGACCAACACCCCTTTGGCGATCCGCGCCGATCCGAAGCGGCCGAGATAGCGGGTCACCTCGCCAGTCCCCATCGAGTGGCCCACCAACGTGACGTCGTGCAGGTCCAGGGTCGTGAGGAGCGCGCCGAGGTCGGCGGCGAAAGTGTCGTAGTCGTATCCCATCGTCGGTTGGCTGGACTTGCCGAACCCACGCCGGTCGTACGTGATGACCCGATAGCCATCGTCCAGCAGCACCGGGACCTGCCGGTCCCATCCGCGGCCGCTGAGTGGATAGCCGTGAATCAGTACAACGGGTCTTCCGGATCCGTGATCCTCGTAGTAGAGCTCGACGGATCCCGTGTTCTCCTCGCCGACCGTGACGTAAGGCATCGCATCCTCCGTTCTGAGTGAGTCAAAGCTCTTGACGAGAATCACGGTCGCACTTCGCCTTCCGGGTCGCACCCGTGAAGAACCCTGGCCGAGCCCCTAGTCAACGAAGTTGTCATGCACGTGCGCCATGGCGGTCACCACGAGCGACCTGCCGCGCGGTGCTCGACTCCTGTGCGTTCATCGGCTTGTGTTCGGGTTGCGCGTGCAGGAGTCTGAGCGCAAGGACGGGAAACGCCAGTGCAGAGATCAGACCGGCGGCGACAAACGCCGCCGCGTTGGTTTTCGAGATCGCGCCCGTTGCAACGCCGATCTGGGTCGCTGCCACGATGAGGGGCAGTGAAGTCGCCTGGAGCAGTCCCGCGGCGACGGAACTCCGGGCTCCGACGATGCGGCGATAGAACATGACGGCGGGCAGCCCGCGGACGGCGAGGAGCGCTCCGAGGAAGATCGGAACGCGAGCCAGCGTCGCAGGCTGCGCGGTGAGCGCGTTGAGATCGAAACTGATCCCGCTGGTCACAAAGAACACGGGGATCAAGAACCCGTAGCCGATGGCCTCGAGCTTGACGTGGAACTGCGGATGCGTCCTTGCCCAGTCGCGATCGACAATGCTGACGAGCGCCCCGGCGACGAATGCTCCGAGGATCGCCTCGAGACCGAGGTGCGCGGCGAGCACGATGAAGAGCCCGAGGATCAGCAGCGCGCCGCGTACGCGGATCTGGGCCGTGGTGTCTTGGAGGCGGATCAGCACGCGCGAGATGGGCATGCTCTTCGATCGCCGGGTCAGGGCGAACGCAACGACTCCCACTGCCGCAACAAAGACGCCGAGGAGGAACAGCCTCGTGCTGGCGTCGGTCGAGTCCCGCGTGAAGAAGAGCGACAGGAGGATCACGCCTGCGAATTCGCCAATCGACGCGCCCGTGATCACGAGCTCCCCGAAGCGTGATCCGAGCCGACCGCTCCCCTCGAGCACGGGGAACACCAGCCCGACCGATGTAGCCGTCAGAACTACCGCGGCAAGCAGCGGGTTGCGGACGAGACCGAGTCCGTCAAGCGCGTACCCTGCGATCCCGGCGAACACCAGCGACAACACGAACGCGATCGCAGCGACCGTCAGCAACTGACCGCGCAGCTTGTCGAGATCGAGTTCGAGGCCGGTGAGGAAGAGCAGGAATGCAAGGCCGACGGTCGCGAGGATGGCGACGGGTTCGTCGACCTTCGCCCAGCCGAGAAGCGACGGGCCGACGACGATTCCGAGTGTGATCTCGAGGACAACCGACGGGATACGCAGCCACGGCGCCAACCCGAGGACCAATGGCGCGAGGAACGCGACGCCGAACACGACAGCGAGGCTGTTGAACGACACATCCGGCATAGCGGCTCCTTCGCAACCCGAACTCCGGTACGCGTGTGCCCATCACCTCGGAACTCGTTCTCTGGTCAGGCTCAGCATTGGTTCGCGAGTCGAACTCACACGCCTCGTCACCCAGCGGCTGCTAGGGCCGCTCCAGCCGAACGTCTCTCTGTGTTTCG
>Ga0209382_10012352_pt1 | contig 10553 bp, 8 predicted proteins | sample SoiMetdeltSBSDD5_FD_187599 | JGI IMG/M metagenome (GOLD analysis project Ga0209382, IMG submission 187599) | Bulk soil microbial communities from a Populus tree surrounding site in Tennessee, USA - Soil MetaG P. deltoides SBSDD5 (SPAdes) (version 2) | ecosystem: Environmental > Terrestrial >...
CGCCGGCGGGTGCGGCCGTGCTGCGGGCCCGCCGGGTGGTCGTCCGCTACGGCGACGTCCATGCCGTGCGCGGGGTGAACCTCGACCTGTACTCCGGGCAGGTCCTGGCGTTGATGGGGCGCAATGGTTCCGGCAAGTCCTCGCTGCTGTGGGCGTTGCAGGGCGCAGGGCCGCGCCATGGTGGCGCGGTGGACCTCGCCGGGTCGGACCCGGCGACCCTGCCCGCGACCCAGGCCAGGCGACGGGTGGGGCTGGTGCCGCAGAGTCCGGCGGACCTGCTGTACCTGGACACCGTCGAGGCCGAATGCGATCAGGCCGACCGCGAGTCAGGCGCGGCCGCGGGCTCCTGCCGCGCCCTGCTGGCCCGGCTGGTGCCCGGGGTGGACGGATGGACCCACCCCGGCGACCTCTCCGAGGGACAGCGCCTCGCCCTGGTGCTTGCCATTCAGCTGGTGCCGGCCCCGGTGGTGATGCTGCTCGACGAGCCCACCCGCGGCTTGGACTATCCGGCCAAGCGCAGGCTGACTGCGGTTATCCGGGAGCTGGCCGCCGGCCGCACCATCGCCGTGGCCACCCACGATGTCGAGTTTGTCGCCCAGACTGCGGACCGGGTCGTCGTGCTGGCCGACGGCGAGATCGTGGCCGACGGGCCCACCGCAGACGTCGTGGTCGCCTCGCCCGCGTACGCCCCTCAAGTGGCCAAGGTGCTGGGCCCGCAGCGATGGCTCACGGTCGACCAGGTGGCGCTGGCCCTTGCCGGAGCCCGGCGATGACCATCCTTCGGGTCGGCGTGCGCACGGCGGTCATCATGACCCTCGCCTCGATCGCTGGGCTGGCGATGTTCTGCTGGCCGCTGTTCGCCGCGCCATCGCCGGCGGGCACCGCCCACACCGCGGACGCGCCCCTGGTCTTCGTCGTCACGCTGCCGGTCCTGATCGCCGTGGTGCTCGCTGAGCTGACCTCGGGCGGTCTGGACTCCAAGGCGCTGGCGATGCTCGGCGTGCTGTCCGCCGTCAACGCGGCGGTCCGGCCCCTCGGTGCCGGCACGGCGGGCATCGAGACGGTGTTCTTCCTGCTGCTGCTCGCCGGCCGGGTGTTCGGCCCCGGCTTCGGCTTCGTCCTCGGATCCACCTCCCTGTTCGCGTCCGCGCTGCTCACCGCCGGCGTCGGTCCGTGGCTGCCGTTCCAGATGCTCGCGGCGTCCTGGATCGGGCTCGGTGCGGGCCTGCTGCCCGCTCGGGTGCGCGGCCGGGCCGAGATCGCGATGCTTGCCGGCTACGGCGCCGTGGCCGCCTATGTGTACGGCCTGCTGCTGAACCTGTGGTTCTGGCCGTACACCACCGGCCTGGACACCCAGCTGTCATACGTGGCCGGGGACCCGCCGTTGGCCAACCTGCACCGCTTCGCCGTATTCACGGTCCTCACCTCCACCGTCGGCTGGGACACCGGCCGTGCCCTGACGAACCTGGTAGGGGTCTCCCTCGCCGGCCCCGCCGTGCTGGCGGCCTTGCGCCGGGCCGCTCGGCGTGCCGCCTTCGACGCCCCAGCCGTGTTCACACCACCGCCGCGGCCCGGCCCGGCCCGCCCCTCGCCGTAGCCGCGTCGGTGCGCCGGCGGCAGTGGCTGGCGTACGCCCGTTTGATCATCCGGTCACAGGCTCGAAAGCATGTGCATCTCAGCGGCCGAGGAACCGTTCCGGAAGGTCACCGGTCTGTTCCATCAGCAGCCTGTAGCGGGTCTCGAATGCTGCTCTGGCTTCCGGCAGCACGATCTTGCGCGTCCAGTCCTGGATGAGCTTGCGGCGGTTGTCGGCCATGAGTTGCTCGAACGGCTTGTGTGCGTGCTCCCACCACCAGAGGTGGAAGAACGGGCCGACGAGGTGCGAGCAGCCGTCGGCGGAGGAGACGATCCGCACCTCGATCGGGGCACCGGAAAGGTCGACTTCGAGCTTGCGATCCATCAGCTCCACGTAGGCAATGGCCCGGTCGGCGAACGCGCCGTCGAAGCCGGCCTCCGAGAGCGCGGTGCGGCCGGCAGACAGGGTGGCGCCGTGCTCGTCGTCCGCGTCGACCGTCTTGCCGTAGTCGTGCAGCCAGGCGAGCACGCGAACCAGATCCCGATCGGCCTCCGGATAGCGTTCCGCCAATTCGAGGGCGATCCGCTCAACAATTTCCAGATGGTACCGCACATACCAGGTGTGATGCAAAAATCCGGGGGCGCTCGCCGATTCGATCATCGCCTGCCTGAATTGCTCGACGAGCCGCGATGTCGATCCTGGTGTCATGCATCGCGACACTAGCAAGCCGCGCACACCCTCGCGAGCGCCGCCAAGTCGTTCCCTCGATCAGGTGATCAACAGCGCGTGCAGCGCGCGCAGCTTGGCCAGCACCACATGCGCCGGAAATCGTGGCAGCCGCACCATGGAATCCGTTTCCGGCCGGTCGGAACTGGCGTAAACCTGGGTGACGTCGCGAATCGGCTCGAGCTCCACCACGGCGGTCGCGGCAATGCCACCGCCCGCCGGCACCACGCGATGCAGCACCTCCGGCCCCATCGCGTACGTTTCCCCGCGCCCGCACGTCACGGCGCCGATCCTCGTCAGGTCCGCCCGCCCCACGAACGTCAGCCGGTGGCTGCGCGCCCCGGCCTGGGTGTGCCGATAATGCCGCCATCGCCCCGCCGGGGTGGCGGCGGCATCGTAGATCTCGTTGACAATCGCCCCCACCAGGACGCGTGACACGAACGCCCACCGATGATCATGCACGTCCGGCTCCCCCTCCACCCCACCCCCGGCGCCGCCGTCCCCGGTGGTGCCGCCGCTCCCGGTGATGTCGCCGCCGTCCCCGGTGGTGTCGCCGCCGTCCCCGGTGGTGTCGCCGCCGCTCCCGGTGATGTCGCCGCCGTCGTCCCCGGTGGTGTTGCCGAGCTCGACGTCAGCGGGGTTTTGGTTGGTTGGGAGCCCGGTGGTGTCGAGTTCGGCGACGGTGGCGGGGTGGGCGGCACCGGTGGTGGCGGCGGGGACGGCGGTGGCGAGGGGGGCGGCGGCGGTGCGGTTGGGCCCGGTGGTGTTGCCGAGCTCGACGTCAGCGGGGTTTTGGTTGGTTGGGAGCCCGGTGGTGTCGAGTTCGGCGACGGTGGCGGGGTGGGCGACACCGGCGGTGGCGGCGGGGACGACGGTGGCGGCGGCGGCGTGGCGGTGGCGGTGGCGGTGGCGGCGGTGGCGGCGGGGACGGGGGCGGCGGCGGTGCGGTTGGGTCTGGTGGTGTTGCCGAGTTCGACGTCAGCGGGGTTTTGGTTGGTTGGGAGCCCGGTGGTGTCGAGTTCGGCGACGGTGGCGGGGTGGGCGGCACCGGCGGGGACGGCGGCGGCGGTGGGGGAGGGGGTGGCTGGCCAGATGTGTAGGCGCAGGCGGGCTTGCGTGCCGGGCACCGCGGGGAAGCTGATTTTGTCGAAGCCGTTGGAGTGGCGGTACGAGTCGATGGTGAACAGCTCGATGGTGGGGCCGGCGTCGAGCGCCGCCGCGATCAGGGTTGCCGGGTCGACGGCGGCCAGGCGCTCGGCGAAAGTGTGGGGGTCGGTGCCGGCCGGCGCGGACAGCAGCGCGGCGAGCGTATCGAGGATTTCGGCGCCACCGCGGGTCATTGTGCCGCGGTGAGGTCGATGGGGTCGGCGTCCTGCCATAGTGCCTCGGCCTGGTCGCGGAAGCAGTCGAACCAGATGCCGTCGGCGTGGGTGAGGCGGAACATCGGACGCGACTCGCCGGGCAGCCGGAAGCTGTATAGCTGGACGTAGAGTACGGCGCCGGTGGTATCAGGGTCGAGATAGTTTAGCCCGAATTTCAGCGCCGCTTTCGTGGTCTTGACGTCGAGTTTGCCGTTCGTCGTGCGTTTCAGCTCGCCGAGGGTGCGTAGCGACTGGCGGATCTTGTTTCGGATCTCGCCGACGGTCGGTTTGCTGAACTTGCAGCGGGCGTCCACGGCGGCGTCGTCGGCGTCGGGGTGGGTGAGCAGGACGCGGATCCGGGCGCCGTTGCGCAGGTTTCGCTCGAATGCGCCATAGGAGGTGTCGATGGTCCGGCCGAGATCCACGCCGATGAGATATACGTCCTGCGAGCTTTCCCGGCAGGCGATCAGCTCGGGCGGGAACTCGGCGAGAAAGCGCCTGTCCAGGCCGGCGCCGGCGCGCGTATCCTCCACTATCGTGCGGGTGACCAATGCATTGAGCGCCAGCACCGCCAGCACGGCGAGGGTGACGCTGGCCGCCTTTGACGGCGGAATCACCTCGACGTAGGACAGCCCGCTCACGACTACGGCCGCGCCGATCGTGAGGTACGCGTCGAGGTTCCTTTTATGCCTGAAATCCTGACGAACACGCTCCGCGACGGTCATCCTTACCGAACCACCCGTTAGCCATTGTTCCTCGATACCGTCCGGGCATCGTATCGGCCGGGTGTCTACGCAACGTCGCCATGTGCGGATGACCACGATGAGCACGATGGCCACGCCGCCCAACGCCGGCCGCACCTTGGCGGCCAGCGGCGAGCGGCGAGCGGCGAGCGAGCCGAGGCCGACCCGGTGGCCGGCGACCCGGTGACTCGGCGACCCGGTGACTCGGCGACCAAGCGACTCGGCGACCCGGTGACTCGGCGACCCGGTGCCGGCGCCACGCACCGGCGGAAACCGCCCAGTTTGGCACGTATTAATGCCCGGGCGGCGGCCTCTGAGAGTCGACCGGCCACAACACGATCGGCACCGCGACGGTGCTATGCCGCTGCCGGTACCGGAAGTAGGGTGTTGACCTTGCTACTAGCCCGAAAGAAGCAGTGACTGCGCCATGTTGGACGCCGCCACACCGCTGGCCGTACCAGAGGCCGAGGTGCTCGCCTGGGCGGATCTCGATCTCCCCGGCGTGGTGTGGGCGCTGCCGGCCAGGCCGCGGCTGGTGACCGGGGCGGACGGCCTGCCGGAGGCCTCGCTGCTGCTGTACCGCCGCGGGCGGGACAACCCGCCGGAGGGTGGGCAGCTGGCGCTGACCGTTGACCTGGCGCTGACCGAGCGGGAGCGGGCCGCCGCCGCGGCCGCTGGCGAGGCACGGCGCCCACCGGTGCAACCGCCGGCGCCGCCGCCTCCGCCGGTCGAGGTGCGGGCGCCGCAGTGGTTCGAGGCGGCCGTGCACGCCGAGTTCCTGCCGGGGCTCGCCGCCGACGGCCGGCCGTCCCTGGTCGCCGACAACGCCTGCCTGCTCACGCTGCAGCTCGACGCGGTGCAGGCGGCCGCGGCTCAGCAGGCGTGGGAGGCCGGCTTTCCGGAGGCGACAATCGAGCTGGACGGCTCGATCGAGGGAGCGATCGACGGGGCGATCGAAGGGGCCGTCCATGGTACGGCCGCCGCCAAGACCACGCAGGCGACCCAGACCACGCAGGCCACCCACGCCACCCAGACCACCCACGCCACCCAGACCACCGCGAGCTTCACCGTGGCCGCCGCCGCGCGCACCGCGGTCCGGGTGCCGCTGCGGCTGCGCGGACCGCTGCGGCTGCCGCAGCATGCCAGGACAGCCCGCCGCACCGACCTCACCTTGTGACCACGGAGGACCACAATGCTCAGCTACTTCGACAGCATCACGGTGCCCGGGCTGGAGCACATCACGGTGTTCCGGGACGACGAGGACGCCGCGCAGTTCTACGCCCTGCCGTCCACCCCGCGGCTGGCTCGCGACGACAACGGGCGGCTGCTGCTGGACCTGATCGTCTACGCGCGGGACGTGGACAAGCTGCCGCCGGAGGACCTGGAGGCGCAGCGCGGGTGGCTGGCCGCGTCGGTGGAGCTGGCGCTCACCGAGGACGAGCACCGCAAGATCCTCGACCACCTGCGCGAGGTGTTGAAATCCGAGCGGACCGGCCTGTTCCTCCGGTTCTTCGGGCTGAACCTGGCCGCCAACCGAGAGCCACGGCTGACCCTGCCGCCACAGTTCGTGGACGGCACCGCGCGCCTCGAGGTGCCGACCGTCGGCGGCGCGACGACCGCGGCGCTCGGCACCTCCAAGCCGTCGCTGATCAGCACGAACCTGGCGACGGTCGCGGGCAACCTGTCACAGGACTCCTCGGAGCTGATCCGCCAGACCGTGATCAAGGGCGGCCTGCCGATGGCCGCGTTCTACGAACTGACGTTCCTGGCCCGAATCCCCGCCATCAAGGTGCGGATCAGCGGCACCCGCAGCGCCTTCCTCGAGGAGACGATCAACAAGTACAAGTCGACCGGGGTTACCTACCACCAGTACAGCTGGAACTGGTGGTGGGGCTACTACTGGTGGTGCTACCACTGGGCGGAGACCTACCAGAAGACCAACACCACGATCGAGAGCCACCAGCGGGACGTCAAAAGCGTCTCCATCGAGATCGACACCTCGGACTTCCGTGACGACCCGGCCGCGAAGACCGCGCTGCAGGAATTCGAGTCGATGGCCGTCAAGCTGTTCTCCGAGCACGTGGTGCCGTCGATCCTCAAGGACGTCAGCACCCAGTTCGACGACCTGAAAAAGAAGCTGTCGGCCGCGGCCGGCGGCACCGAGGAGAACCAGGACCCGAACAAGCAGGCGTTCGGCCTTTCCGACCTGACGGCCAGTATCACCGACACCATCGACATCACGATGGAGAAGTCCTCGGTCATCCGGGTCACCAAGAACCCGAACGGCACGCTGGCCAAGGACCTCACGCCGGAGGAGATCACGCGGGCGATCACCTACCTCGATCTGTCCGACCCGTACTTCCGCGAGCTGCCGGTCCGGGTGCGCGCCAACGTCAATTTCGAACGCGACCCGGTGTACGGGCTGAAGGTGTTCCTCGACTACGACCAGACCGACGACCGGATCCCGCGGGCCGTCAAGGGCTCCAAGACCATGCTGTTCACCAGCGCCGACCAGGTGCAGAGCTTCCGGCAGATCCTGGCGCGGGATTCCGCCGGCCGGGTGAAGGACAGCTACTCGTACTGGAGCGAGATCATCTACAAGGACACCGGGCAGGCGATCCGGGTCCCGGCCAGCGGCACCCTGCAGTCCCGCGAGACCGAGCTGGTGATCTCCTACCGCAGCCTCGGGTTCATCCAGGTGGCGCTGGCGCTGGCGCCGATGCCGGAGCAGGTGACCTCGGTGGACGTCGCGATCCGCTACCCGCGGTCCACCATGCCGACGGCGTCCCAGAAGATCACGCTCACCAGGGAGAAGCCGACCGCGTCGTTCTTCACCTACACCGGGCACGGCGGCGACCCGGACCCCTACCGGTACGCGCTGACCTACGTGCTGGCCGACGGCCAGCGGATGGACCTGCCCGAGCGGGAGGAACGCGCCGAGCAGCTCGCCATCTCCAACCCGTTCGAGGACACCGTGATCACGACGTTCGTGGCCGACGGCGACTTCAGCGTGGTGGACAAGGTGATCATCGACGCCCGCTACGTGGACACCGAGAACGACCTGAACCTCGACCACCACGCCGAGCTGACCTCCAACGGGGCCAGCAGCCCGTGGGCCACCAGCCTGCGCGACCCCACGAAGCTCGCGTTCAGCTACAACACGATCGTGCTGTTCAAGAACGGCTCCAGCCAGCGCGGCGGCCCGGTGTCCGACGTCCTCGGGCACAGCGTGACGGTGGGCACCGGGGGCACCGCCGCCCTGGAGGTGACGCTCGTGCCCAACCTCGACGCCAACCACCCCAGGGCCGTCGTGCAACTCGAGTACTCCGACACTGCCAACCGGATCCACCAGGCCCAGAACTTCATCGTCGACAACACCCAGACCGCGCTGTCGTTCAAGGTGCTGCTGCTGGACAAGGAGCGGCGGACCTACCGCTACCGCATCCAGCTGCTGGCCACCGCGACCGCGCCGGCCTGGGACTCCGGGTGGCAGGAGAGCACCGACACGGTGCTCATCGTCTCGGCCCCGCCCGTCGTCACCCCCACGGGCTGACGCACCAGAACCGAAACGAGGTTTGGCTGTGGCAGAGCAGAACACCCTCGCCGTCGCGGCGCTGTCGCCGGCCGCGCTCAGCTCCGTGGTCCGCTCGACGAGCCTGGCCACCTCGGTCCGCCTGGTGCAGTTGCAGCGGGCCATCGTGGCGGTGGCCGGCGGCGGGCCGGAGTTCCCCGCTGGGCAGGAACCGGTGCAGGACGGCGTGGCCTACGCCGCGGCCGACGGCGTTGCGTACTACCGGCCGCTGCTGCGGGTCGCCGGACGTGGGCCCGGTCGCCGGCCCGGCCCCGACGTCTGGTTCCTCCAGGATGACCAGGGCGTCATCACGTTGCAGTGGACGCTGGAGGTGGTGCCGCCGGCCGGCGGGCCGGCGGGCGCGCGGCCGCTGCCGTTCAGCATCGACACCGTCCGGATGGTGTGGGACGGCGGCGAGCGCGCGTTCGACGCGCCCGGCGTCGAGCCGGTCGAGGCTGCGGACGGCCAGCCGCCGCTGCGGGTGCACGGTGCCGCGAAGCTGCGGCCGGACGAGGCGGCCACCCTTGAGGCGGCCATGAACCACCACGAGTCGGCGTGCCGGCTGGAGGTGGCGCTGTCCTACGAGTACCGGCTGCAGCCCGCCGCGCCGCCGCCGAGCCGGCCGGTCGAGCCCCGTCCCAAGGGCCCCCGGCCACGGATCCCGCGGCCGGACCGCGTCGTGTTCCGGCCCGGCCAGCTGCACACCAGCGCCACGCTGGGCGGACTGCGGCGGCCGCTGGTCGGCGGCGCGGAGGCGGCCGGTCCCGCGGCGTTCGAGGCGGCCACCCCGGCCAGCGAGCTGGCGGTGGCGCGCCTGGACGCGTCCATCACCCGGCGGGTGCATCCCGAGCTGCGCAGGCGGCTGACCGGGGCCCGGCTGTCCGACATCCTGGCCCGGCCGCGGATCCCGGTTGGCGAGGTGCCGCCGGGCACCGCGGAGCCCGTGCCGAAGCGGCAGACCCTGACCCGCTCGGTGCCGTTCGTGTTCGAGCCGTCCGAGGAGGCCAACGGCCCGATCTACCGGGCGCTGCACGACTCGGCGGCGCTGACCGACGAGTGGCAGCAGCTCGGCGACGCCGGCTGGCTGCGCGACTCGGACTTCCCGAACACCGTGTTCCGGCTGCCGGACGCGCTGCGGCTGGCGTGGGACGCCGAGACGGCCGGGCCGCGGATGGCGCCGACGCTCTACCGCAACGACGCCGGCGACCCGCGGGTGCGCCTGCTGATGCGGCTCGCGCCGTGGCAGGACCCGGCGAAGATCGTGCTGACCCGGCGCGGGCTGGACCTGCCGGCGGCCAGGGTGGTCACCGGGCAGGCCGGCAGCGGTGTGCTGCGCATGGGCGGCGCCTTCCCCGAGGAGCTGACCCTGGTCGGCAGCAACGGCATGAGCATCCCGCTGGCCGGCGCCGAGCTGGCCCTGGACGTCAGCCTGTCGTTCTACGAGTTCGTCTGCCAGGTGGTGACCAAGCCGGAGGGGCTGTCCGGCACCGTGGAGGTCACGCTGGACACCAAGGCCGACGCGGGCAGCGGCACGCCCGGCGAGCAGCTCACCGTGCCGGTGCCGCTGATGATCAGGCTGGACCGGGCCGACGACCTGCCGTGCACGCTGTCGGTGCCCGACGGCATGGTGTCGCCGACGACCGTAACGGTGACCAACGCGAGCGGCGCCGAGCTCTCCATCGGCGGCTGCGAGGCGTCGTTCCTGCAGGTCGACGAGGAGTCCGTGGTGCCGGTGGACGTCTACCCGGCGCGCTGCACCTCGCCGTTCCCGATCGTCCTGCCCCCCGGCGGCACGGTCGACCTGGCGCTTGCGCCGCAGACCCCGGCCGAGGACGTCGTGTGGAACGGTGTGCTGGTTGAACTGCTGGACAAGCGGCTGACGGCCACTCCGGTTGAGGTGCTGAGGCGGGTGCACGAGCTGGCGCCGGCCGGGGCCACCTCGCGCGACGTGACCGTCACCTCGCCGGTGTTCGCGACCGGCACGCTGCCGGCCCGGTGGTCCACCCTGGTCAGCATCGAGGTCGAGCTGACGACGGCGGCCGGCCAGGCGCTGCACACCGTGCTCAGCCTGCCCAACCCGAGCCGCACGCTGCACCTGCCCGCGTCGCTGTCCGACCTGGTCAGCGGCGTCGGGGGCGGCATCCCTACGGTGGGCTACCGGGTGCGCAACAACTACGCCGACCACCAGGGCCAGTGGTCGGCGCCGCAGTCCCAGTCCGGCGACGAGATCGTGGTCTACCCCAATGCCGCGGAGACCGGCTGACACCATGACCGGCGTGGACGCCGCCGTGCGGTGGCTGGCCAGGCTGCAGCACCCGGCCGGCTCCTGGTCGGACTTCCTGCTCGCGCCCGGCCCGAGCGACGGCTGGGTCACCGCCTACGCCGGCACCGCGCTCGCCGTCGCGGCGTCCGATTCCAGGCTCGCACCGAGGACGCGTTCGCTGGCCGCCCGGTCCGCCGACGCCGCCGTCCACTACCTGCTGAACGGCCAGCCGTCGCCACCGCTCCTACAGCCGCCGCCGTCCCGGATGGTGGACCAGGTGCTGCCGGGCCAGGTGGTGCCGGATCGGGTGGTG
>Ga0209382_10012353_pt1 | contig 10553 bp, 10 predicted proteins | sample SoiMetdeltSBSDD5_FD_187599 | JGI IMG/M metagenome (GOLD analysis project Ga0209382, IMG submission 187599) | Bulk soil microbial communities from a Populus tree surrounding site in Tennessee, USA - Soil MetaG P. deltoides SBSDD5 (SPAdes) (version 2) | ecosystem: Environmental > Terrestrial >...
GTCACATGTTCTACGAAGTAAGTCTCTGGGTTTTCACCGGCATCTTATTGTTATTCGGAGTGTTGTTGACCGTGGATTCGATGCGACGCGCAATGGCGGCACGGCGGAGATAAAAATGTTCTACATGCTCAAGGTCTATGGTTTGGTCGCGATTTCGGTGTTTGGGCTTACGGGACTTGTGTTGGCGGCTCTGCTGGCCGTTGAAAAGGCCCGAAGTGGGTTCGGATCGACGCACTGAATCTCAATTTACCGTAATGCGGAGTCGTTTGTTGATTTTGCCTTTATTCTCGTAGCCGATCACGTTGATGTGGCCGACCTCCCGGGTGTTGGCGACGTGCGTACCTCCGTCGGCCTGCAAATCGAGACCTTCGATGTGAACGATCCGGACTTCGGCTATGCCTTCAGGAAGCAGATTGATTTTCGTTCGAATCAGATCCGGTATCGCAAACGCCTCGGCGCGCGGAATGATGCGCACCGTGACCGGTCGGGCCGCTTCTATTTCCCGATTAACCCGCGCTTCGATGTCCTGACAGAAGTCAGCCGACAGTTGCGCCAGTTCGAAATCCATTCTTGCTTTCAGCGGCTCCATGTTTCCTCCGGTGACCTGGCTGCCGAAGTCGCGAAAGATGACCCCGCACAGGATGTGCAAAGCGGTGTGAGTGCGCATCAGTGAGTAGCGGTGGTTCCAGTCCAACGCGGCGCGGACCTCGGTTCCGATCGCCGGGATCGAGCCTTCGACGACGTGAATGATCTTGTCGCCCTCACGCTTCACCGCAGTGACGCGCGTATGCTCGCCGTTCCACGAGAGAGTGCCAATGTCACACGGTTGCCCGCCGCCGCCGGGATAGAAAGCGGTGCACGACAACACGACATTGTTGCCGTCTGCAACTTCGACCGTTGCGGTGAATTCCTTGCAATACGAATCGAGAGGATAGAGCAGGCTGGTCACGTTCGGCCGATTAATGCGTCATGGCATACATGACGAAATTGATGCCAAGCTTCAGCGCTTCCGCGGAGGGTTTAACCGCGTAATATGGTTCGTCGATGAACTCCCAATAGTCGCCGACATCGTTGTTGTAACAAATCACCATCGACAGACCACCCTTGCCGTCGGGGTACCCGTAGAACACGGCCGGGACGTTGGTCATCGGATGCAGCATTTGAAGATTGTCCACGTGATAGAAGATGTTCATCAGGGGATGATCTTCAGTCAGCAAAAACATGTCGCGGTCGGGGAACGCACGCAGCAGGTTGGCTCGAAACGCTTCAAATTCTCCGCGTCCCTGACCCTGGCCGCCAAAGTCGTCCACCATGATGAACCCGCCACGATCGATGTATTCACGCAGATTCACGACTTCCTGGTCCGATAGCTGCATCTCGCCAGGTTCTGATATATACGCGAAGGGATACTTGAATACCTCCGGACTCCCCAGTTCCACGATTCGATACGACAGGCGGTCGACGTTGATGCCGGATGCTTCCTTCATGATCTGAAGGATATGTTCTTCAGCGGTGGGGTAGTCGTGTGCCCAGCCTCCGCCGCCCCAGCCGGATCGATAATGAAGCCGTGCCAGTACGAATTCCGTATCCGGGGGTTCGTTCTGGGATGGCATGCCGAAGCCGGACCGATTGAATCGGTCGCCAAATCGCCCGGATCTTTGCGCGTACAGAACCGTCGCAGTGAGAGCTGTCACCAGGATCGCGACGCCGATCCACCATCGTCGCAGTTTCATCGTGACTCGTATTCTTTCCGACTTTGCCGCCGGATTCAACAAAACTGAATTGAATGTCTTTATGGTAAATTTGAACGGACGTTCAAAGTTTGAGCGGAGCTGATGCGAACCAAAGAACTCTTTCGATTACTCGTTAACGGGGAACTGCGAGAAGTTGCCGCATATCCCAGCCGGACGCTCCTTGAAGTCCTGCGCGAGGACCTGGGTCTTCCGGGCACCAAACACGGTTGCGAGGTAGGCGAGTGCGGAACCTGCACGGTGCTCCTCGACGGACAACCGGCGTTGTCCTGCCTTCTGCTGCCCGCCGAACTCGAGGGCCAACACATCACGACTATTGAAGGGATGGCTCAAGGACCGGAACTCGATCCCTTGCAGGCCGCGTTCGCGGACCTCGGTGCTGCGCAGTGCGGTTATTGCATTCCCGGGATCCTGCTTGTCGCCAAGTCACTGCTGGCGGAGCACCCTCATCCAAGCCGGGCGCAGATCGAAGAAGCTCTCGGCGGAAATCTTTGTCGTTGCACCGGCTATCTGAAGATATTCGAAGCCATCGAACGCGCCGCAAACGAGGAGCCTCAGCATGTCCGATGAGAAACTGAACGTCATCGGTAAACCGCTACGCAAAGTTGATGCCGCCGCGAAAGTGACAGGCCGGACCATCTTCGCCGACGATCTCGTTTTGCCGCAGATGCTCTACGCGAAGATCCTCCGCAGTACGCGGCCTTATGCGCGAATCGTATCTATCAACACGACGGATGCGGAAACCATGGACGGCGTAAAGGCCATCCTTCTAGGTAAGGAACTTCCGATCACCTTCGGCATCCTGCCTGTTTCTCAGGACGAGCATACATTGGCGATCGATACCGTCCGGTATGTCGGTGAGCCGGTCGTGGCGGTTGCCGCAGTTGACGAGGAAACCGCCGAAGATGCAGTCCGCCGAATCCATATCGAGTATGAGGATCTACGCCCGGTCATGTCGATCACCGACGGCGTCCATCCAACCGACATACCGATCCAGGGATACGCGGAACAGGGAAATATCCATAAGACCATTTCGTTCGAATTCGGCGACACGCGGTCTGCTCTCGACGACGCAGATCTCGTTTTGGACGATACGTTCTTTTACCAGGGCAACACCCATCTGCCAATGGAACAGCATGCTGCCGTCGCCTCCTACCAGCCTGATGGCAAGCTGGTTCTGTGGTCGGCAACGCAGACGCCACATTACGTTCATCGCGCTCTGGCGCGCGTTCTGGAAATGGATGCCAGCCGGATTCAAGTCATAGCCTGTCCGAATGGCGGCGGGTTCGGCGGCAAGAGCGATCCCTTCAGTCATGAAATTGCGGTTGCCAAGCTTTCGATGAAGATCGGACGACCGGTCAAAATTGCGCTGACCCGCGAAGAGGTCTTCTATTGTCATCGTGGACGCCATCCGGTCCTGATGCATTCCCGCTTGGGACTCTCCAAGGACGGGACCATCAAAGGCCTGCACTTCAACACCATTCTCGATGGCGGTGCCTACGGCAGCTACGGCGTTGCCAGCACTTATTACACAGGCGCGCTGCAGACAACGACGTATCACATTCCCGCGTACAAATTCGAAGGTGCGCGGGTTTTCACAAATAAACCGCCATGCGGTCCCAAGCGCGGACATGGAACGCCGCAGCCTCGCTTTGGCCTGGAGATTCAAATCGACAAAGCGGCGGAATTGCTCGACGTCGATCCTGCCGATTTGCGATTGAAAAATCTGGTGCAGCACGATTCGCTGACTGCTAACTGGCTCACGATTCGCACGATCGGTTTGCGTAAATGCATCGAGAAAGTCGTTGAGGCATCCGGCTGGAAAAGCAAGTATCGGAAACTACCCTATGGCCGCGGCATTGGTCTGGCTTGCGGCTGCTATTTGACTGGCGCTGGATTGCCGATTTACTGGAACAACATGCCGCAGTCCGGCGTTCAAATCAAACTGGACCGTTCCGGGCTGGTCACCATCTTCTGCGGAAGTACGGATATCGGTCAGGGTTCTGACTCCATACTTGCGTACATTGTCGGCGAGATTCTCGGTGTGGACCCTTTGCGAATTCGCGTGGTCACCGCAGACACGGACCTGACTCCCGTCGATCTTGGAAGCTACTCGAGCCGGGTCACTCTGATGACCGGCAACGCTGCGGTGCAGGCTGCGGAGCGCGCCCGTGAGTACCTCACCGACGCTGTCGCCGCTGAATTGAAGATTCCCAAAGAACGCATTGTGGCTGCCGGCGGCCGGATGTTCGATTCTCAGGATCCTGGCCATGCCGTGGATTTTGCAAAGGCTGTGCAATTGGCGGAAGCAAAATTCGGCACAATCGGAACCGTGGGAAGCTACAAGCCTCCGCAGTCGGCGGCAAAGTATAAAGGCGGCGGCGTTGGACCCAGTCCAACGTACAGCTTTTCAGCTGCTGTCATTGAACTCGAAGTGGATCCTGACACTGGGATCCTTCGACTGGAAAAAGTTTGGATTGCGCACGACATCGGCCGCGCCCTGAACCCGATGCTGGTGATCGGTCAGGTTGAAGGCAGCGTGTACATGGGTCTGGGCGAAGCGTTGATGGAAGAACAGGAGTTTCGCCTCGGAGTGCACAAGACGCCGAGCATGTTGGATTACAAGAGCCCGACATCCATGGACATGTGTCCCATCGAAACGTTGCTCGTCGAAGAACCCGATCCCATGGGGCCTTTCGGTGCAAAGGAAGTAGGGCAGGGACCATTACTTCCGATGCCGCCTGCGGTGTGTAATGCCGTGTACGATGCGGTCGGCGTGCGCATCGATGAGATCCCGGTTACACCGGAAAAGATATTGAGAGCCCTGAAAGCGAAGTCGCAAGGCAAAGACGGCCGCTACGGTCCAAAATCGTTCCCGGCAATCGAGTACCGCGATCCGGTGTTCATTCTTCCGCCATGGGAAGGCGGCGATGGCAGAGCCTCGTCGCAGCCCGAATACACGCGAAAGGGACTGTAGCCGTGCTGAGACTTCCCGATTTCACATTTCGCAGACCGAAAGATGTTCGCGAAGCCGCGACCATTTTGGCGGGCGAAGGACCGCGGGCGATGGTCGTCGCCGGTGGAACGGATCTGTGGCCGAAGATGAAGCGACGGCAGATGGAGCCGCGTGTCGTCGTTGGTCTTAGGCATCTTTCCGAGCTGCATAGCGTCACGGGAAGTCCATCGGACGGACTGACACTCGGAGCCAATCTCACATTATTCGAACTCGAACGGGATCCCGTTCTTCGCAGTCGGTACCCCGCGGTGGCCGATGCAGCGCATTCGATATCAAGTCCGCCTTTAAAGACGATGGGTACCCTTGGCGGGAATCTGTGCGTAGACACACGCTGCTTTTATTACGATCAAACGTACGAGTGGCGGCAGTCCATACATTTCTGTTTGAAGAAGGATGGGGACACCTGCTGGGTGGCGCCAGGCAGTCCTCGTTGCTGGGCTGTGTCGTCCACCGATCTGGCCCCGGTGATGCTGGCGCTGAACGCGCGTTTACATCTTGTGTCGAAGTCCGGTGAGCGGTCGATTCAGGCAGGCCAGATGTACAATCACGATGGCATAGCGTACTTAACTAAACGCGCGGACGAGATTGTGACCAAAGTCGAGCTGCCTTCGGTCAACGGTGACATCACGGCATTTCGAAAACTCCGGCGGCGTGGTTCGATTGATTTTCCCATTCTGAATGTGGCCGCCTGGATTCGTCCGGACCAAGGCGGACGGATTGTGGAGGCGGCCCGTATCGCGATTGGGGGCGTCACGTCGGCTCCGTTTCTCAGTGAAACTGCGGCCAATGTGTTAATTGGCCGCGAGCTGAACGAGGACACGATCCGGGAGGCAGCTCAAGCTGCGCGTTTGGAATCGCGTCCGCTGGACAACACCGATCTCGATTTTTCATGGCGTCGCCAGATGGTTGAAGTGTGGGTGCGGCGAACCCTGGAGGACGCTGCAAAACAACGTGACCAAGTTAAGCGTTAATCTGAACCGCGTAGCCTTGCTGCGCAACACACGCAATATCGGCATTCCGGATGTGATGCGAGCTGCCGAGATCGTCATACGAGCCGGCGCGGACGGCGTAACCGTCCACCCGCGGCCGGATCAGCGGCACATCCGTCCTTCCGACGTGTTTTCTCTTGCCGACCTGTTAGCGAAGCATCCCGATTTGGAATTCAATATCGAAGGGAATCCGTTTCCGGATTTCATGGACATCGTCCGCAAGGCTCGGCCGCATCAATGCACGCTTGTTCCCGACTCGCCGGAGCAGGCTACGTCCGACCACGGCTGGAACGTTCAAGCAGAGGCGAATCGGCTGAAGCCAATTATTGGCGAACTCAAGTCTTTGGGCTGTCGCGTCAGCTTATTCATGGATCCGGATGTCGATCAGATTCGTCGCGCAGCAGACGTTGGAGCCGATCGGGTGGAACTCTACACTGAACCGTACGCTGCCGCCTTTGCGGCCGGCGGGGGCGACCGCGTTCTACCTGAGTATTTTCGGGCTGCAGCGGCAGCGCAAAGCGCCGGTCTGGGTGTGAACGCGGGGCATGACCTGAACCTTCACAACCTTCCAAAGTTCGTCGAGATTCCAGGTTTGGATGAGGTTTCCATCGGCCACGCTCTGATTGCAGACGCCTTGGAGTTGGGCCTGGCCGCGGCCGTCAGGGCCTACCTGGCGGTAATTCGCGGTGGTCCACGCGGATGACGCTGTTGCAAACCCGAAACAAGCGCGGTCACAGACCGCGCCTACAGTCGCGATCACCGTTCCCGCTAAGAAGAAATGAGGCGCCGATCAAGACCGGCGCCTGTTGGGGGGAGGGGTGTTGGGGTTTTAAAGAAGAGGAATCTTATGCGTGCGTCTGTACAGCCGTAACGGCTGAACCCATTTCCCAGACAGTCCGTTTTCCGTTGTAATGCCGAATATCGAATTTCCGATTGATCTGCGCCACGGGACCCTTGGAACAACCCATCCGGGTTGCGATTTCCGAAATGGTCATTTCTGTCTCTGTCAGAAACCGTTTGATTTTGGCGATCTCTTGCTCCGAAAAGCGTCTTCCTTGATTACTTGTCATACTAAAATCTCCTCTTTGCTCGAATAGTGCTGATCGTTTGTCCGCCGTTTCACGAAATCGAAAAATTTTTTCCACTACAAGTAACAAGCGCAAAACGGAGCCAAAAAAACCGTAACGTTGGATACAGCTAATTCACTATTGCTATGAAGGGTGATCGTTCACGGGTCCGCCGCTTGACACGGATATCAGAGGTTGGTAGGTTGCGGAGTTTTACTCCGTTTCAGATCCGGCGAAAGGGCCCGTGGAACTCGTAAGCTTTGACGGAGATTACGTCCGTCGCCTGACAGAAGGAGACGCTGAAACCGAGCGGCATTTCACCGCCTATTTCAGCGAACTGATTCGAATCAAGCTGCGATCGAAGCTGAAATCGCCGCACATGATCGAGGAAGTTCGTCAGGAGACTTTCTTACGAGTCCTGAACACCCTGAAGCGAAAGGGTGGATTGGACCACCCCGAACGGTTGGGGGCTTTCGTGAACACGGTCTGTAACAACGTGATGATGGAATCCATACGAGGTGAGAGCCGCGCCACCGCTTATCCGACTGAAGACTTCGATCCGGTGGATTCCAACATGAACCTCGAACGCGACCTGGTCACCGAAGAACGCAAGAAAATCGTCAGGAAGGTTTTGGACAGCCTGCCCCCCAAGCAACGCGATCTCTTGTACATGATTTTCATTCAGGAGAAGGACAAGGATGAAGTGTGCCGGTTGATGAACGTCGACCGGGAATACCTTCGGGTCCTTCTACATCGAGCAAAGGATTGCTTCCGGTCCAGCTACGCCAAGACATAGAACGCGAAGCATAGAAGGATATCTATGAAAACGATGGATCACCAACAAGCGATCAAGATGCACGCCGCCGAGCGGTATCTGCTGGAAGAACTCTCAGAAGAGGAACGCGAGAGTTTCGAGGATCATTACTTTAGTTGCATCGAGTGCGCGGACGAGGTGAAAGCCGCGTACACATTCGCGGACAACGCCAAAGCGGTTATGGCCGACTGGCCGGCTCCGGTTTTGCGAGCGGAGCGGGAAACCTTTAACTTTTGGCAATGGCTCAGGCCGGTCTTAGTTCCGGCAATGGCCGTCCTTTTACTCGGCGTCACCGTTTATCAATCTGCGCTCGTTATTCCCCGTCTCGAGCGGCAACTCGAAACGGCGACTTCACCGAGAGCGCTTCCTTCCGTTGTTGCGCGTGCAGCCACGCGGGGTGAACCGGCCGTCGTCGAACTTTCGTCGAACGACCAATTTGTTCAAGTGATCCTCGACATCAACACTACACAACCCGTATCCTCTTACAGCAGCCAGGTATATGACGAGTCCGGCAATTTGAGATACACAATTGCCGCGGCCGTCCCCTCAGGAGGAGGATCTCTCAATCTGTTGCTTCCGGCATCAGAACTAAAGCCGGGCCGGTACACAATCAAAGTCGAGCCGTCGGTGTCCGACGACTACAGCTTCGTAGTTCAGCGCAGGTAGGAATCCAATGGAGAAACGTTTCGTTTTCCGAGGCAACGCCGTCGGTGCGGCGGGTCATATTCACAAACCCGAAGATCTGATTATCTGGGTTCAGGGTGCGAGCACGCTGCCCGTGATCGGTGGGTATTCGCGATCAACAACCGAACGTGTAAAGTTCAGTGATATCGTGACCGTTGAGAACGTACGAACGCAAGTAACCGGCGATTTCGACCAAAAGCAAAACGCTTACACGACACTGACGACTTCCGTCGTCAAGGGTTTGCATGTAGATGGCCGGCTTACCGCCGAGACGCTGGAGTCCACGCTCACCTCGACGCATCCAGACGATGGAAGTGAGCCCTCAATCGTTCCCACTGGGACTCAAATCGTCAATTTGCGCCTTGATGGGTATCCTATCGAAGTCAAAGTTGAAAACGAGTTGTTCACGAAATACGGCACGAAGACATTGCTGAGCCGGGCTTACAGTAACGACGATGCTTTCTACAAGCGCTACGGGCAAAAATTTCAGCGATCCGATAAAGAGAAGAAAACTGCCGGAAAGCGACAGATTCCGGAAGTCAGCGGTTACGTTGTCACAACGATCGTGTCTGAAGTGCGGACAAAGCATCCAAAGGCCGAGGTAAAGGACAACGTCATCATCCTGAAAGGATTTGGCCGAATCTTCCTCGGCGAATTACTTATTACCGAAGTGTCGCGTCGGCTGACTCTGCTCAGACTTAAGCTTGGATCTCCTGTTGAGGGCGAGGTTGCATGCGCGGAGGTCGAAACCAACGGCATCATCATGTTCTGATCGGCTTCTTTTTCCTGACCCTTGTCGTAGCGGGTTGTGCCTATCGCCGATCCAGTTCTGATGATGAACTGTACCTGCAGGCCGCGGACAGTATTAAGCGAGGCGATTTCAAGAATGCTCAAGCGCTCGCTGAAAAGGGCAATGCGACCTGGCAAGACAAACCGCAGTCGCCCTGGTATTGGAAATACCGGGTGTTGCTCGCCGAATCTCTGATCGAACTCGGCCGCTCCAAAGATGCCCTGCCTCTTTTAGAGACCAAACCGCCCAATCAACCCGAATTCGCGGAGGCCGCTTGCCGGTTACGAACAGTCAGCTCCAAAGCGTTAATTCGCCTTGCGCGCCCGAAGGATGCCGTTACAAGCCTCGATGAAGCGGAATCCTGCGCGGCCACTCTTGGTCTTAAGGCCGCTGGTCCGGAAAACCACGTCGTCCGATATGCGCTGCTGGAGACGTTCAACAGACCTCTAGAAGCAGAAAGCGTCCTAAAAGAGGCCTTGAAACTTGCCGAGGAGCAGAAGGACATCTACTGGCAAAGTGTCGCGCTTAATAATCTGGGATATCGCCGGATGCGGGAGTCCCGGTATGACGAAGCTTTGGCCTACCTAGCACGCGCAGAAGAAGGATTTCGCAAGATCGATGCGAAACTGCGTGCATCGAACACCCAGATCAATATCGCGCTCAGCGCCAGCAGGCTCGGCGATTTCGACCGCGCGATCGCCAGTTCGACCAGCGCGATTGAAATCCAGGAACGGGAAGGGGCGAAGCCTTATCTACAGGCAAGTCTTGGTTCACTCGGAAACATCCACACATTCCAGCGAGAATTTGCCAAAGCGGTTCCGTACTACCAGCGTGCCCTTTCAATTGCGCTAGAGATCGGGTCGGTCTCGGACGCGTCGATTTGGGCAGGGAATCTGGCGTCCTCAATGACGAGCCTGCGCAACTGGGAACAGGCGGCAAAGTTCAATGAACAATCGCGCGAACTGAAAGCCCGCATCAACGATACGGGTTGGCACACGCGGCTTTACGCCGCCGACATTGCGCTCGGACAGGGCAAAGCCGACGATGCCGAACGACTTTACCTTGAAGTTATACAAGGCACGAAAGACCCAGCGCTTTTATGGGAGGCGGAAGCCGGTCTCAGTCGACTTTACAAGAGCGCCAGAAACAATCGGCAGGCCTCGTTGCACTTCGAGAACGCGATCCGCGTGATCGAAACGAGTCAGTCCGAATTGGCACGGCCGGATTACAAAATCACGTTTCTTGCACGCATGATCGAGTTTTACCAACGCTATGTCGATGCATTAGTCGAATGGAAGGAATACGACAGGGCTCTGCAGATTGCCGATTCGAGCCGCGCTCGCGTCTTGGTGGAACGAGTCGGCCGCGCCAGAGCCGGTCTTGCGACGACGACGGACCAGGACCTGGCGGCATGGCAGCAATCTGGGAACATCGTGCTTTCC
>Ga0209382_10012357_pt1 | contig 10551 bp, 10 predicted proteins | sample SoiMetdeltSBSDD5_FD_187599 | JGI IMG/M metagenome (GOLD analysis project Ga0209382, IMG submission 187599) | Bulk soil microbial communities from a Populus tree surrounding site in Tennessee, USA - Soil MetaG P. deltoides SBSDD5 (SPAdes) (version 2) | ecosystem: Environmental > Terrestrial >...
ATCGCACGGGCGTGCTGGCATCGACGACGTGGGAGGAAGCACCGGCCACCTTTGGCGTATGGATCAAGCAGCGCACGCGTTGGCTCAAGGGTTGGATGCGCCCTGTCAAGTCTCACCAGTACCCTTTGAGTTCCAATGGCTTAGGGTAGCGTTACACTAGCAGCTTGCGATCTGTCGCAATGCTGTCGCAACAACGCGCATCAGTGACATCAATCTTGGGCTCAACATTTGAGTGACGAGGCGAGCGTGTGCAAGCGGGTTAGGTCCTGGAAGTCATTGTTCAGGGATGAGTATGCAGCAAGGGAAGCGCTTGATCGAGTGTTGGCGGATAATCGAAGACCAAGCGCCGAACAATTTCGCAAGTGGTGGAAATCAGTAGAGAACTTGCTCTTAGCATACGCTATTGCCGTTGGACGAGGGAGCGTTCCCGAGCCGCCTCCTGCCGACTTGGCGGAACGTCTCTCGAACCTTGCCGGATATCTCGCGGTTGGGAGAATACCCCACGCTATCGAGCGTGCGCGATCCAAAGGAGGCAATCCGCGTGCGGGGCCAGATGAACGCCGGGCAAAAGAATTGGCGGTGGCCTATCACAAGGCATGTCTCCTAGGGATCATGCACAACGGCAAACTCGTTAGGATCGATGATGCCTGTCCTTTGGAAACGCTCGCTGAGTGGTTCGACGTTAGTAAGAACGCCATTCGTATGTGGCTCAAGCACCATTGCCCAGCCTTCCTCGGTATCAACGACGTAGATGCGAACGTGATCACCAAGCTCACCCAGCGCGCCGCTGACGACTACAAACATTGGGGACGTGGGCAAAACGCCCTACAACGTCGCCAGGGAAAGAGGCAGAGACGGTGAATGCAACCTAAAGGGTTCGCTGCAATGGACGTTTGACCATCAACTAGATAACGATCGGACCACCTCGGACACAGGTGGACCATGTACGCGTCAAGGTCGAACGCTCACGTCAATGACAAAATCGCGCTCCGCATACTCGAAGCGGCGCACGTATCGGGCCTTTCTCGATCGACGCTGTATTCCCTTATCAAAGAGGGAAAGCTCCCCTCCATTAAGGCAGGCCGTCGACGCCTAATTCTGCGCGCCGATCTGGAGGCTTACTTCGCTCAACTCCGACGGGAGCAACAGCGATGAACCGAGTTCGGGCCCTGTTTTCGACAGCCCAGTACAGAGTCCCAGGGGTAATGCTGCTCGGAATGGGGGTTCTGCTTCTGGCAGGATCTGCCGCCGCCGCCTGGAGCGCCTGGTACTACACGGGAGCAGAAAACTTGAAGGAGGCACCGGGATACGCAGTCGCCAGACTTCTTGCCGCATCCAGCGGTGTCACGGTCACCATTCTCAAGTCGCTCCTGCCGTTCTTCCTGGGTTTCATCTGGGACCACCACGTCCCGACCGCGCTGATTGTGCTCGTCACCTGGCTCTGCTGTCTCGGCATGTGCTGGTTGACCGTCGTGTTTGCCGCCTTGGAAATACCGACCATTGCTACTCTGCCGCCGCGATACATTGCGTTTCTCGCCATCATTTGGCTCGCGTTCGAGGTCCTCGCTGGCCTGCTGCCGACCGTCGGCTCCGCCGTTTCGGTGGCCGGACGGGATGCCATTGTTCGAAACCGTTCCTTCATCGCAGCGAACGCCTCGAACGAGCCTTCGAACCCGTCCGCTGCTTATGGCGGTCTGATGGACCTGCTGGAGCGCGCCAGCGTCAGATCGCGAACTTCCGCGGGGATTGACGGCGTCGAACTCGGTCCCGACGGTACCATTCGAACCACCCAGTCGGCCCTGGCACGATGCCTCAAGCAGAGCAAGAGCACCGTCAACGGCCGTTTGCGCTCCCTGCAGGCCGAAGGTCGCATCGACCTGCGCACCACGCCGAACTGCACGCATATTCGGCTAATCCCTGGCGATGAGGCTGGGCCGCAAAGGCATGCGCAACTTGACTCTGGTTTTCCAGCGAACGATCCGAAACGGGCTCTGGAACCGGACCAGAACGCCAAGAACGCCCCGAAGTTTTCCAGATTTCCACGAATGTACGCGTCCTTGCAGCGGAAACTGTCGATGATTGGCGCCAGTAGAACTCCGCGCCCGGGATGATCGGTGGCGCCCTACAGCGCTGAACCGTCGAGCCACTCCCCACCACCCGCACAACTACGCATTCGATGCCGTTCGCATCGAACGACCGGCTGCGCGCGAGTCGAACACCCGTTCATGCAACGTGATCAGCCATTGTCCTTTCTCTGGGCCGGCATAACAGACGCTCAGCTGGCAGCCGCAGGCCTTCCGTCCAAGGGCGGATCGAAACGGCAACTGTGCCGCAGAGCCATCGTCGCCAATCTCATCTGCGCCCAGCACAGTGGCCAGTGGGTGAGCTATGCGCGTGATAGGAACGCTTACACTGGGCGCCGGCGCTACGACGGTGCGGCATACACCTACACCCACGTGCGAACAGTGGTGGACGAACTCGAAGAGCTTGGTTTGATCCACCATGATCGGGCCTGGCCGGGCCGGGTCGGGCTCCGGAGCAGAATGAGGGCTACACAAGCCCTGATCAGGGCGGTTGGACCCGTCGACCAGCTCGAATACCGGCCCGGCGAGGTCATCCGCCTCAAGGATGCCGCCGGCAGGCTGGTCGATTATGTCGATACCCCATACACCTGCGGCATTCGCCACGAGGTCGCCGCGGTTAACGAGGTATTTCGGTCGGTCAACATCGATCTCGTCTCGACAGATGTCACCTGGAACGGCATTGGCGTGCATCTGGATGATGCAGTGGTGCACCCGGCCCGCGTTGTTGGCCACCGCGTTTTCAACGGGGGATGGCGATTTGGTGGACGTCTGTACGGCCCTTTTTGGCAAAACTTGAACAAGCAGAGACGCCTTCAGCTGACCCTGGATGGTACGAGGGTGGTCGAGCACGACTTTGCCCAATTGCACCCGCGGCTGCTCTATGCCGAATTCGGCCGCCGGCTCGTGGGCGATGCTTATACAGTCCGTGGCTACGAAAACGATCGCCCTACCGTGAAGCAGGCTTGGCAGGTCCTGATTAATGCTGCGTCCCGGAGGCAAGCTGTTCTGGCCCTTGCTAAAGAGCTGGGAGGCTTCCATCACCAGACTGAAGCGGCTCACCTCCTGGACACACTCGCGCAGCACCACTCTCCCATCGCTGGCGCCTTCTACACCGGTGCGGGCTTGCGGCTGCAGCGATGCGACTCGGACCTCATGATGCGCATCCTGCAGCAGTGCCTGTCCGAGGGCATTGTGGCGCTCCCAATCCACGACAGTTTGATCGTGCCGACTGGAAGAAGCGCCGACCGTGCTAATGAAATCATGCAGGATCAGTTGAGCCCTATTATCGGCGTAACTCTCTGAAAACATTGACTAAGATCCAAAATGATCTGACAGATGGAGGAGGAGGGAAAGAGGGAAAGGGAGAATCGTTGATCAACGGGGGCATCACAGTTGTTGGATCAGCCTGTGTTGGTTAGGCAACGCATGCGCGTGCTATTTCTATTTTTTTCTATTTTAGATAACAGGGGGATCACTCTGATATTTTTTGATAGTTTTTTCAACCCGCCTAAGGACGAAGGGGCCACGACCTGGGTGCTCAATAATTGTCGCGATTCCGCGCCCATCGCCTTTGAGAAGATACTCGACTACCTTCAATGCCTCGATAAAACTGCCACCGCCACTGTCTAGGCACAGATCGAATTGGTCGCCCAGGCTTACGTCCCGAGCGACGCATGGCCGCTTGAAGCCGTTAGCCGTGTCTACGTGAGCCGAAAGTCGCGAGGGCTCAGCAAATCGCGAAGTCCTACGAAGCGTGTAGATCCGGCCCCGAGTCCTCCCTTTTTTGACCTCCTCCTGCTCAATCGTGACGCCCCGTTCATGAAGCGCATCGCGAATGGCCGTATCCTTGATGAAGCGTTGAGACATCGACGGCGAAAAGGAGGCCGCCAAATCGCCCAACTCAAAATGCACGCGTTTCCGCTCTCCGAGAATTCGCAAGAGTGCATCAAAGAACCGCTCCCGGTTCGCGGTCTTGAGCCGGCTACCTCTAAGCTATCTAGGGCTCACTCTGTCCCTGCTGCATCTAAAGATCGGGGATCTGATGCGAGCCCGCGGGGACTTGGGCGAGGCAAAGGAGGCTTATCGGTCCAGCTTGGCCATCGCGGAGCGCCTTTCCGCCTTCCATCCCGGCAACGAGGAGCTTCAGCGCAATCAGGCGGAGGCACTCGCGGCGCTCTCGACGATGAGCAGCACGTTTGGCTTCGAACCCAAGCTCGACTGCGCCATAAAGAGCCTGGAAGGCTTCCCCTCTCTGCGTGAGGCACTAGCCTCTACGACGAATAGTAGGCTTGAGGTGCCAGCACCAGCGGCGGACGTTGAGGTGTCGGGGGTGGAGATCCTGGTAGCCGAGCGACCCCGCGAGTTGCAACTGGGAGTGAGAGATCGGACCGCGCCCGGCGATGTAACCGGCGGGCTCATTCACAACATCCCACGCAAGATGCGCGTTGGCGTGTTGGCGACGGTTGAGGTTCGCATCCCCCGCCGTCAAGCGGCCGACACGATCACCGTCCGGTTGCGCGCGCCGGAGAGCCGTTTTCTGATTTTCCCGCTGTCGCCGGAGACGTGCTGGACCGACGAGGCGGAGGGCGACCGGAATGATTATGCCATCTGGCGGTGGAACGTGACGCCGCAGCGCCGGGGACGGGCTCGCCTCCTCGTCTCCGCGCAAACTCTTAACGCGAACGGCATGGCGGCGGAGGCGGTCCTCCCCGACCAGGTGATCAAGATCCATGTCCGGGTGAACTATGGCCGCAACCTCCGCAAGGTGTCTGGCTGGGGCATACTCATGGTGGCCGGAGCGGCGCTCAGCACCTGGGGCCGCGAGCTGTACCCGGCCGCCCTAGATGCGCTGGGGAGGGTCTCGGGGTTGCTGGACAAGTGGGTGCAATAGGGCTCTGCTGGGACATTCGCGTTAGGGCTCGCCCCATCCTCCGTTTGCGCCCTATATGGTGGAGGCTAACGTCGTGACCCCACAGGGCAATTGCTCCGCAACCGCCCAACAAACCAGGTGCGACCGCCTGACACGGCCAGGCGGGCAAGAGCGGGCAGGTGGCCAGCGCCTTGGCATAGTGCGGGGCCGTCACTTCTTAACGAGAGCGCGTCCTCTATCAGTGAGCCACACCGTTGCTGTCTGTGGGGATTTGCCTGGATCGTGCTCGACCTTGATCAACCCGTGGCCTTCCAGCGTTTCCCAGGCGTGGCCTGCTCCACCTAGACCCTCGAAGGTTATTCCAACTCTGGAGAACGAGTACTGGCGTTCGAGCACACGATGCATGCGGTGGAGCGACTGCAATAGCTCACGTTGCTGCTTTCTACCTTTAAGGACGAACGGCATCTCGGGCCCCCACGAACGCTAAGGACTGGCCCCGCAGCTAAGAGCTACTGCGAGATTTCGCCCAAATATGGTCCAGGCGGCGCGCCGCAGGCGCGCACAACTGGGCCGACCCGCCACGCAGCGACAAGGTAGCGAGTCAGCCAATCATGGGCGCTAGGCTCTTTGGAATTGTCCTGTGTCTAAAAGATCATGCGAGGATCGCGATAGTCGCCCGCAGCCTCCCAATCAGCGCGACATGTTCTTTGCCGCCAACCCAATCGTAGTGGCCGCCGTCACTGAGGCATACTGGCTGGGCGCGGAGGGCCTTGGCGCGCTCAGTTGGTGGCATCGCGCTGTCGCAGCGCTGTGGTCGGCGTTCGCGCTAACGGACTTCTTCGCGACCGACATCACGAACCAGCGGTTGAGAAGCCAATTCAACGTTGGCGACGGGACGTAGGGCCTCCCGGCAACAGACTGTCCGGCCCGCCGTAGGCTTCACACACCACGACTTGCATGTTCCTGGCTCTCTCAGTGCGTGCCGATCACTCGGCGGCCGCGGCGAGCCGCACCACCTGCTTGCCGATATTGCCGCCAGACAGCATGTTGACGAGCGCGGCTGGAGCCGACTCGAGACCTTCGGCGATCGTCTCGCGGAATTTGAGCCGGCCGCGCGGAACCAATCCATCAGCTCATCGAGCGCCTGGTCACGTCGCGCGAAATGGCTGCCGATGCGGAACCCGCGGAGCATGACACTCCTGTCGAGGATGACACCGCCGTTTTGCGCTAATGGTTGCGCGGGCAAAGTCGTCGCAGGACAAAGGGAAACTGCAGGACCAATAGATCAAATCCGGACTTCGGAAGCAACCGTGAGTGCTCGGCGTATGGTGCTTCGAAGGCAACTCAAATCATGCGCTGGAACTCCTCGGAACGCAGATGACCGCAATCTACGCTTGAGTCCAAGCTCGTGATGAGCGGCCTCGAATCGTCAAGAAGAAGATCGGTGATCGAGCCTCTCCCGAGGACGCGGACGACGGAAGGTTTCGGGGGTATTTCTGCCGCGTTATGCTCAGAGCAAGTCTTTCCGAAAGTGACCCAGAACTGCCGTGGGAACGAACCCGCCAACCTCAGGATGTTCCAAGGGGAACATCATTCGTAGATCACGGGCGCAGCAGTTAGGTGGCGAGGCTCACACCATCGCGTCGACGTCGTGAACCAGGCTGCAACAGCCTCATGGCAAATCGGGATTAATGGACTTCAGCCACGCGAGCCTCGGCCTCGACGCTCACGCCTTTGGCCGTCCGCAGCGGTGATTCCGTCGTCGCTAGCGCGAAGCCATCACAAGCACCAGGATGCGCACGGGGATGGGAACCGACCTCACCGCGGGCGAGGCCGGTTCCCCCGTTACGGCAGCGGTGCGGGTAGACTGCCGCGAACAAGCCATCATACAATACACAATACGGCAATACGTATAGAAATTTTTTACGTATGAGACCGCGCAAAAAGCTATGATGTCGAGGGGTGCTGGTGAACCATGTTCTGAACGATGGTAACGAGGACTTCTAATTTCGTTCGAAGCCAGCTATCGGCACGACAGACCGTGAAGAGACCGCCACAAGGCGGGGCAAACCGCGACATGCCGCAGTCAGGGTGCCTACAACGCTAGCTAGCGTCAGGTGTTGTGACAGTCCCAGCTAACTCAAGGGCGCTTAAGACTCCTGGTTCAACCTACGCAACTGCCAAGACAAACGTGTGAAGAATTTGTTACATCTCGGCTAGACTGCGTTCGGAAGGGAGGACGGCCGTGAGTTAGGAGGACGGTCAAGCAGCTACTTGAACACCTGCTTTTGCGTTGATGCCAGCTTGAGATGAGGCACCTGATGTCTCGCCGCCCCCGCCTGCTCGTGGTCGAAGACGATCCTGCCATCCTTTCGTTGTTCGTGGCGTTTCTTGAGAAGGACGGCTATCAGGTCGCGGGAGCGGCAACGGCCGCCAGCGCCGAGACCTTGGTCAAGAAGCAGGAGTTCGATCTCATTCTGCTTGATCTCGGCCTGCCCGATGAAGACGGACTGGTGGTCGCACGCAGGATTCGAGCGAGCTCCACTATCCCGCTGGTCTTTGTTACCCACCGGGCCGACGACGCCGACAAGATTGCTGGCCTGGAGCTGGGCGCGGACGACTACGTCACAAAGCCCTTCAATCCTAGAGAACTTTCGGCGCGAGTTCGCAATATCCTGGCCCGCGCCGATAGGAGCTGTTCGCGGCAGGGTGTCGGGGACGTCGTGCACTTCGGAGACTGGGTCCTCGATCTCAGTCGGTACACGCTGACGGACGGAGGTGGGAACGCCGTGCCACTGACGCGTGCCGAATTCGACGTCCTGAAGTCGCTACTGCTGGCCAGCGGTCGCGCCGTTACGCGCGAAATGTTGCTTGATGCGATCAGGCCAAAGAATCCAGAGGGCTCGGACCGAGCTATCGATGTGCTCGTCAGTCGCCTCAGACGAAAGCTCGAAAGCGGCGAAGGGGCACCAACAGTCATCGTGACCGTCATGGGAGTAGGATACAGGATTGGCGTGCCCGTTCACCGGCACTGACCGCAAGACGTCCTCGCCCGTCGGTCCCACGCGGCTTTACAGGATTGCAACATGACATTCATGATGACAGTCCCGCCTGTGGTTCTGACTTGATGTCGGCCGATTGGGGGGCCACCGGCAATCGCGAACGGGGTCAGTCGACGAGGCTTCTATGAGTACCAAAACCGAGTTGGTCGGGCATGGGCTGCGCTTCTCAGATCCCAATACTGAGCGCGAATTCTTGAAGTTCTTCGATTCCCAGTTCATTGTTCAATTTCGGGCAGCGATGATCTTGGGAATTGTCCTAATTTGCATCGACGCGCTCGTGGATCATTTTGTGGCCCCAGTGGAGGCCATGCTCGGGAATGCAATTCGTCTTTTCTTTGTCAATTCTATTCTTTTGGTGTTGCTGGTAGGATCGTTTACAAGTTTTCTGAGGGCACACTTTCAAACTTACGTTTGTATGGTGTTTTCCATTGCAAGTATTGGCCTTCTTTATGGTGTCGAGCTAATAGCAGAAACGCACGCCCCGGTTATCACCACCTGGGTAGGCATCATCAACTATTTCTTTGTTATAATTTTTGCTTTCCTGATCATAGGCTTGCGAGTTCTTGCCGGCGCGACCGCGGGTGCGATCGTAACCGTCGGTTATCTCGGCGTTATGGCGGCGACGAAAGATCTCGACACCGCAACATTCATTTACAGCACGTATCACATAGTAACGATATACACGCTCGGTCTCTTTCTTGGCTATGTGCGGGAGCTTTATGTCCGGCGTGATTTCGCAGCCCAGACAGAGCTGCGGGACCGCCAGGACTCACTTCGCGAAGCGAAGGAAGCGGCCGACCGGGCGAACCACGCAAAGTCCGAGTTCCTAGCCACCATGAGCCATGAGCTTCGGACGCCCATGAACGGCATTCTCGGCATGGCCCGCCTCGCCGTCACAAAGCATTCGATGACTGATGAGCTTGCCCAGCTGCTGCGGACGATTGAGCGATCGGGCGATGTGCTGAAAAGGCTGATAGACGACGTTTTGGATATCACGCGCATTGAGGCTGGACAGCTCAAAATGGAGCAGGAGCCATTTGCGGTATCGGCTCTCGTCGAGGACATTGTCGAGATCGTTAGGCCGCTGGCATTGGAACAGAAATCGCGGATCGATTGGACTATCGCTGAGGCCGTTCCGGCCGAGGTCGTTGGCGACAAGGCACACGTGCGACAAGTGCTGCTCAATATCGTCGGGAACGCTGTCAAGTTCACGCAGAATGGCACCATCGCCATCGATGTAACCGCTTGTTCCACAGGCGAAAATCAATCTCGCTTGATGTTCACCGTGCGCGATACCGGCATTGGCATTCCATCCGACGAGCTGCAGCTTGTCTTCGAGCCACTCACCCAGGCCACCAACACTATTCGCGGGCTTCACGGTGGCACTGGTCTTGGCCTCGCTATAGCCAAACGCCTTGTAACGGCAATGGGCGGCGACCTTCGCGTCGAAAGCGAGCTTGGCAGGGGTAGCACATTCACGATCGAGATCCACGTCGGCAGGACCACGTCGTTGGACCTCGCCACACCGAACCATTCCCGTGGCCTTCAACCGGCTAAAGCGTCGCTGTCGCTGCTCCTTGTGGAGGATGAGCCGGTCAATCAGCAGGTGGCCAAAGGCCTCCTTGAGCTCGAGGGTCACGAGGTCACTGTCGTCGCCAGCGGCCAGGCAGCGCTTGCCGCTGTGGAGCGTCGCCGCTTCGACGCGGTCTTGCTCGATATGCGTCTCCCAGACCTGGATGGGCTTGAGGTTGCGCGCCGCCTTCGGCAGCACGAGAGGCTGGGCGATGCCGCTCCCCCGATCATCGCCGTTACCGCCAATGTGATGCCCAAAGAGGTGGAGGCCTACTACGCGGCGGGCATTGCGGTCGTGGTGGAAAAACCGATCGACCCCGCGAAGCTTTCACAGGCTGTCAGCGGTCATGTCACCAGTCGCCGGCCGAGTTCCGGTTCGCACTTGCACATACCGGAGTTGTTTGACCGGCAGCAGATTGGCCTGATCCTAGACAGCTTTGCAGCCGGGCACTCGGCTCAACTTCTGGCCAACCTTGAGGCGTCAATCCAGGACAGTCTGAAATCGCTCAAGAGATTTCTTGCCGACCGCGACTTAGCAGGGGTTTCGAGGCGTGCGCACCGTCTGGCGGGGGCCGCGCTGACCTTTGGCTTGCGGACACTTCATCAGTCGGCCCAAGAACTCGAGTCGTCAGTCGAGCTCGAAGACTGGTTCCTACTTGAACAGCGACTTCTGGAGACGGAGAAGTCTGCAGAGGCTGCACTGCAGGCCATCGCCCTCCTGCGTGTCAATCTGAGCAATGATGCCATGTTACCCGTGGCGGGCGGACAGGCCACAGCGAACGCTTAAGCGCGCAATCGCCGCAGCTTAAGGTCGGCAATGTAATCTTGCCGCAACGTCCGTGCAATTCGGCGTTTACATCGCGTTTCTACCCTCACCTTGGCTGTTGGTATCGGCGGGCAATCGGGGCTTCCGATAGTTTGACTGCCCATTCGGGGAACTGTTGCGAGGCGACAAGGTGGCTTT
>Ga0209382_10012358_pt1 | contig 10550 bp, 8 predicted proteins | sample SoiMetdeltSBSDD5_FD_187599 | JGI IMG/M metagenome (GOLD analysis project Ga0209382, IMG submission 187599) | Bulk soil microbial communities from a Populus tree surrounding site in Tennessee, USA - Soil MetaG P. deltoides SBSDD5 (SPAdes) (version 2) | ecosystem: Environmental > Terrestrial >...
CATTGCGACGCCCACGCCCATGACAGGAAGGGTGCGGAGCGCATGCGTAGGGGGGCGTGATGCATCGAAGCGTTGTCGTGGCCTTGCTGCTGCTGGTCCTGGGGGGATGCGCGGGGATGGCGGGCGTGGCCGCGCCCGAGACGGCGAAGGCGGTCGAGAAGGCGCGAACGGTCGGGGTGATTTCCGCCGTCGGCGGCAAGTTCGCCCTCCAGAAGGTGGGCATCACCGTGTTCGGCAACGAGCTCAACGAGGTCCCCATCGGCTCCTGGGGGCTCGACGATGCGGTGGCGAGCCGGGTGAGCGCGGCGCTTGCCAAGCGCTTCACCGTCAAGCGCATCGCCGTACCGCAGGACGCGTTCGCCGCCTACGAGAGCCCGGGCGGGGTGATCGGCGACTCCGATGCCACGCTGCAGTCGATCGTGCGCAGGGTCGCCGGCTCGGCCAATTGCGACCTGTACATCGTCGTCACCCGCTCCGGCGTGCAGTTCAGCGGCACCAACCAGGTCGTAGCCGGGCTCGGCATGGTCGAAGGCGGCGGCGCGATCAATCCCGATAACGTTACACTGTTTGCCGTGACAGTGGTCTCCCTCTACGATGGACGCACCTTCGAGCGCCTGCTCTGGCAGCGGCCCGGCTTTGCCATCGGCGCCTCGATGGGCAACGTCGTCAACGCGCCGCATCGCCGGTTGGACCGCACCTGGTGGCCGGCCACGCCGCAAGGGGTGAACAACGAGAAATACAAGGCGGCGGCACGGGCGCTGCTGACGGAGAGCATCGGCGCTACCATCCCGGAGATGATGGGTCTGGCAGGGAAGAAGGGCGGAGCGTAGGAACGCGACCCAGGCCGGCCGGCCGGCCGCCCGCCTCAGCGGCCACTCTCCCAAGGCCCGCCGTTGTACCAGGCCCGCCGCCGGCCGCCGCCAGTGGCACCCGAGGGCTCCAGCAGCGGCAGCAGCACGAAGCCGGCGATGAAACCGCCGATGTGCGCCCACCAGGCGATGCCGGCGGCGCCGCCGAAGGGGCTCATCAGCTCGCTCGCGCCTTGGAGCACCTGCATGAAGAACCAAAGGCCGGCGAACACCATGGCCGGGACGCTGAAGAACAGCGGGATGAACAGGATGGGAAAGATCACCCGCACCCAGGCATAGGGAAAGCGCACCGCGTAGGCCGCGATCACGCCGGCGATGGCGCCCGATGCGCCGAGTACCGGCACCGGCGAGGCTGCGTTGAAGGCGGCGTGCGCCACACTCGCTGCCAGCCCCGACAGCAGATAGAGGGCGAGAAATCGCGCCGGTCCCAGCCTGTCCTCCAGCGCCGGTCCGAAAATGTAGAGCGTCCACAGGTTCAGCACGATGTGCAGAAAGCCGCCGTGCAGGAAGGTGTTGGTGATGAACGGCGTGAGATCGAGCGGAGACAGGCCATTCGCGTCGCCCCAGGCCGGGAAGAAGTAGCGCCGCGGCACCAGCGCGTGCTCGTAGAGGAACCACTGCAGCTCCTGCTCGCCCAGCCCCAGTTGGTAGAGGAAGGCCACCACGTTGGCGGCGATGATCGCCCACACCGTGACCGGTGGGTGGCTCCTCGTGACGCTGTCTCGGATGGGAAACAGGGGGCGCCTATAGATCGCGAGAGCTGACGGAAGCTTCCTCCATCGCCTTAAATGGGAGCTGCTGACCAGGGCGGCAAGCGCGCAGTAGGTTGGGTTGGCCGCGAAGCGGCGTAGCCCAACATGCGCAATTGCAACCGTGGCGTGGCGTCTGCCGGTGGTGGGTTACGGCCCTTCGGGCCTAACCCACCCCACGCCTACGCCTTCACGAAGGTCTTCCCCGTCAGCTTCTCGATGTTGCGGAAGTAGATCTTCTCCCGGTCCTCCTTGGAGATGTCGAGGCCGTCGATGATCTTGATGGTCTCGCGGATGTACTGGGGACCGCCCTCCGGGTCGAACGGGCAATCGGACGCGAACACCACCTTGTCGGCGCCGAAGAACTCCAAGCCGCAGACGGTGGCCGCGCGCGAGCCGAACACGGCGGTGTCGGCGTTGAAGTCCTGCTTGAAGTAGTCGAGCGGGCGCTTCTTCAGGCTCTTGAGCAGCGCGAAATAGTCCTCATCGGAGGTGCGCTTGCCAAGCTGGTCCCACCCCGGCCCCACGCGGCCCTCGTGGTAGGGCACCATGGCGCCCAGGTGGTGCACGATGATCTTGAGGCTGGGGTACTTGTCGAGCGTCTTGGAGAAGACCAGGCGCGACATGGCCACGCTGGTCTCGTAGGGCCAGCCGAACGTCCACCAGATTTCGTAGAGGGACTTCTTCTCGTCCATGTAGTCGGGGTGCCTGGCGCCGCGCTCAGGGTGGATCCAGATCGGCTTGCCCGTCTTGTTCATGGCGGCAAAGAAGGCCTCGAACTCGGGCCGGTCGAGCGGCTTGCCGCCGACGTTGGTGTAGATCTGCACACCCGCCGCGCCGAGCTCAGTGATGGCGCGCTCGGCCTCGGCCACCCCGGCGTCGCCGGCCGTCAGCGCCACCTGGGCGATGAAGCCCGGGAAGTGCTTGGGATGCTTGGCCACCAGCTCGGCCAGACCGTCGTTGCCGATCTTGGCGAGCTCCAGCGCCACCTCCGGGCGGCCCTGGCTCAGAGTCTCCAGCGTCGGCGCCGGCAGGGAGAGGATCTGCGCATAGTCCGGGAACTGCTCGACCACCTTGAGGCGCGTCTCGAGGTCGTGGATGGACTTGATGGAGCGGGCGCGGTTGGCGATATCCTTCAGGTCGCTGCCAACCTCCGTCATCTTCTTGAAGTAGCCGGCGGGAAAGAAGTGGTTGAAGGCGTCGATGCGCATCATGGGCGTCCTCCTGTTGTTCAAACGGGGTCAGACCCCTCGCATCGACCGTCGATCTGAATCGAGGACGTTGGAGGCGAGGGGCCTGACCCCGGCCGCGCTAGTCGATCTTGCTCTCGTCCCGGTACATCACCTTGTGGCGCTCCTCGCGCACCCAGGCGTCAATCTGCTCGATGGTCATATAGTTGGCCATGTTGAAACGGTCCCAGCTCATGATCTGGGGCAGCGTCTTCTTCCAGCGCTTGTAGGGGGGCTTGGCGGGGACGCCGAACAGCATGATGTCGATGACGGAGAGATCCTCAGGGATGCCGAGCAGGGGTTTGAGCGCTTCCTGCGCCGCCTCCTGGCCGATGGCCGTCACCCACCACACCTGGTAGCCCAGCGCCGCAGCGGCCAGGTGCGCCGACATGGTGGAGGCGGCCACGCTCTGCAGCAGGATGCGCTCGGCGTTGGCCTGGTACTGCTTGTCGAGGTCGGAGCCGTCGAGCAGCACCGGGAAGGCGCGCATGAAGCGGAAGTCGGCCACCACCACAATGAACCCCGGCGCCGTCTCCAGGCCGCGGTAGTTGGGGGTGGGGAACTTCATCTTGAGCTTGGCGCGGCGGCGCTGCTCCTCGACGAAGTAGTCGGCGATCTTGCGCTTCACCTCGGGGTCGGTGACCGCGATGTAGTGCCAGGGCTGGGCGTTGGCCCCAGACGGCGCATGCCGGGCCGCCTCCATCACCATCTCGATGTGCTCGCGGGGGACGGGAGCGTCGGGCTTGAACTGCCGCGAGGTGAGCCGCTGCCGCACCACGCCCATCAGCTGCTCGTAGCGCGCCAGGTCGGGCACGAGCCCGTCCGCCCCGCGCGCCTCCGATCGGTCGCTCATCGTTTCCGCTCCATTCCATCCCCTTGCAGGACCGAGCTTATCCTACGCCGGGCAGCGGTGCGAACCGCTCTTGGCGCTTTATCAGCCCTGCGCCGAACGGGGTCAGACCCCTCGCGCCGGCCGTCCCCCTTGGCTGCCACGTTGGAGGCGAGGGGTCTGACCCCGGCCGATGTGCTATTGATTGGAACGGCATGCATACGGCTTTCGACCTGAGGTGGCTTCAGTGCGGCTGATACGCGTGGCGGGCCTTTGTGCCGGGTTCTTGGGTGCAGTGCTCGGGGCCTCGGGCTGCACCAACAATCCCTATCCTGAGGCGGACCGCGAGAAGAAGATCGTCTACTCCTCGTTCTCCGAGGCGCCTAAGACGCTCGACCCGGCCGTTTCCTACGATGCGGCCGCGCATGTCGTCACCGGCAACGTCTTCGATACGCTGCTCGAATATCACTACCTGAAGCGCCCCTACGAGCTGATGCCGGGCCTCGCGGAGGCGGTGCCCAAGCCGGAGACCCTGCCCAACGGCCACCAGCGCTACCGCTTTCGGCTGCGCCCCGGCATCCGGTTCCATGACGATCCCAGCTTCGCCTTGGGCCAGCCGGGCCGCACCTCGCGCGAGGCCACCGTCGCCGACATCGCCTTCCAGTTCGCGCGCCTGGCCGATCCCGAGGTCAACAGCCCGGTCGCCGGCACGTTCAGCGACGTGCTGGGCTTTTCCGCCTTCGGCAAGCGGCTCGCCGAGAAGCGCAAGGCTGATCCGGCGTTCGCCGCGCTGCCGCCGCACGAGCAGTACAGGCGCGTCGGGCCCATCGAGGGCGTCGTAGCGCACGGCGACCGGGACTTCGAGCTCGTCCTGGCGTCGCCCAACCCGCAGCTGCTCTACTGGTTCGCCATGCCCTTCACCACCCCTATGGCGTGGGAGGTGGTCGCCTATTACGACGGCAAGGAGGGGCGGCCGAACCTGGCCGACACCGCCGTGGGCACCGGCCCGTTCCGGCTCGCCCTCTATGAGAAGCAGCACCGCTTCACGCTGGCGCGCAACGAGACCTGGTACGGCCGGGCGCCGGAGAACGCCGGTGCGCCGGGCACCGTGTTCCCCAGGGAGATCGACAAGGAGGACATCGAGGCGAAGCGCATCGACCCCGCCTATGCCGGGCGGCGGCTGCCATTCCTCGACGAGATCAGGTACACGCGCGAGAAGGAGAGCATCCCGCGCTTCAACAAGTTCCTGCAGGGCTATTACGACGAGAGCGGCATCATCAAGGAGAGCTTCGACGCCGTCATAGTCGCCGGCGACCTGTCGCCGGACATGAAGGCGCGCGGCATGCGGCTCGACAAGGAGGTGGAGCCGTCGGTGTTCTACCTCGGCTTCAACATGGATGACCCGACGGTGGGCACGCCGGCCGGCGACAAGGGCCGCAAGTTGCGCCAGGCCATGAGCCTCGCCATCGACGTCGAGGAGTACCTGCGCCTGTTCACCAACGGCCGCGGCGTGCCGGCGCAGTCGCCCCTGCCGCCGGGCATCTTCGGCTACAGCAAGGACTACAAGAACCCGTTCCGCCAACCCGACACGAAGCGCGCCCGCCAGCTGCTGGCCGAGGCCGGCTATGCGAACGGCATCGACCCGGCCACCGGCCGGCCTCTGAAGCTCGGCTTCGACACTGGCAACACCACCGCCGAGTCGCTGCTGCAGTACGAGTTCCTGGTCGGGGCGTGGCGTCAAATCGGCCTCGATGTGGCGGTCCGGGCCACCACCTACAACCAGTTCCAGCAGAAGGTGCGCCAGGGCGCCTTCCAGATCTTCACCTGGGGGTGGATCGCCGACTTCCCCGATCCGGAGAACTTCCTCTTCCTGCTGATCTGCGAGAACGCCCGCTCCAAGAACAACGGTCCCAACACGGCGGGCTTCTGCGATCGGGAGTTCGACGCCCTCTACAACACCATGAAGAACATGCCGAGCAACGCCAAGCGCGCCGAGGTCATCCGGCGCATGCTGGCGATCCTGGAGCGTGAGCGGCCGTGGATCGAGCTGTTCCACCGCGAAGGCTACAGCCTGCGCCATGCCTGGCTCGTCAACGCCAAGTCCATGGGCATCTCGGTGCCGACCGAGAAGTACGAGGACGTGGACCCGGTCGTGCGTGCCCGCATGCAGGGCGAGTGGAACGCGCCGATCCGCTGGCCGCTCTATCTTGCGCTCATCGCGCTGATTGCCGTGACAGTTCCGGCCGTTCGCACCTACTACCGGGAGCGCCTGTAGCCGGGGCCAACGGCGGCGCCGGCCGGCCGCACCGGCAACATTTACGACGTTGTGGGCGCAAGTGTTGGGTCTTGGGCCGCTCGTCCCAACCTACGGTAAGACATGGCTTCCCCCGCCGGGTCAAGGCTTGGGGTCGCGCCTTGAGTGGCATGCCGCAACTGCATGGATCATATGTAACTTTGGTCGATGGGTTGATCGTGTATGAGGTATTGGCGCCGCTCGCGGGGACAGCTCCGGGGGCCGCTGCGGCGCGCTTTCGTGTGCTAGGATGCCGCAGGGGCACACGGACATCGGCACCGCTGGCTGAAGCGCGCCGCCACGGAATGGAGCAATGGGTACCTACCTCCTCAAGCGCCTCCTCCTGATCTTTCCGACCCTGCTCGGGATCATGCTGATCAGCTTCGCCATCGTGCAGTTCGCGCCCGGCGGGCCGGTCGAGCGCATCATCGCCCAGGTCTCCGGCACCGACGTGTCCGCCACCCAGCGTTTCGGGGGCGGCTCCGGCGACGGCCTGTCGGCCACGGGAGCGCAGACGGGGCTCGAGAGCACGGGCTCGAAATACCGGGGCGCGCAGGGCCTGGACCCCGAGTTCATCAAGGAGCTGGAAAAGGAGTTCGGCTTCGACAAGCCGGCGCACGAGCGGTTCTTCCTGATGATGAAGAACTATCTGATGTTCGACTTCGGCACCAGCTACTTCAAGAAGACCAGCGTCGTCGAGCTCATCAAGCAGAAGCTCCCCGTCTCCGTCTCGCTCGGCATCTGGATGCTGCTCATCACGTATCTGATCTCCATCCCGCTCGGCATCCGCAAGGCCGTCCACGACGGCGAGAAGTTCGACACCTGGACCTCGGGCGTGCTGGTTCTGGGCTATGCCATCCCCGGCTTCCTGGTTGCGGTGTTCCTGCTTGTCATGTTCGCCGGTGGCTCGTTCGTCCAGTGGTTCCCGCTGCGCGGGCTCACGTCGGACAACTGGGCGGAGCTTTCGCTCTTGGGCAAGGTGGGCGACTACTTCTGGCACCTCGTGTTGCCGCTGATCGCCCTGTCGCTCGGTTCGTTCACCACCATGACGTTCCTGACGCGCAACTCGTTCCTGGACGAGATCCGCAAGCAGTACGTGCTCACGGCGCAGGCCAAGGGCCTGGGCCAGAGGCAGGTGCTCTACGGTCACGTGTTCCGCAACGCCATGCTGCTGATCATCGCCGGCTTTCCTGGCGCCTTCATCCACGCCTTCTTTACGGGCTCGCTGCTGATCGAGCAGATTTTCAACCTCGACGGTATCGGGCTCCTGAGTTTCGAGAGCGCCATCAACCGCGACTATCCGGTGGTGTTCGCCAGCATCTACATCCTCGCGCTCATAGGGTTGGCCATCAACGTGCTGTCCGACTTCATCTACACCCTGGTCGATCCGCGTATCGACTTCGAGACGCGGGAGGTGTGAGCTGGTGGACACGCGCTACGAAGACGATCTGGTCGAGACCGCAGTCGGGCGTCGAGCTTCGGCAGTCGCAGGCTCCAAGCCATTGCCGACTGCCGACGCCCGATTGCCGACTGCGGAGCAACCCCCACCGATCGCGCGGAGGTGGCGCCTGCCGCGCCTCACGCCGTCGCCGCTCAACCGGCGACGCTGGCACAACTTCAGGTCCAACCGGCGCGGCTACTGGAGTTTCCTGGTTTTTGCGGCGCTGTTCGTCGTGACCCTGTTCGCTGAGTTCATCGCCAACGACAAGCCGATCGTGCTCCTCTACAAGGGCGAGGTGCTGTTTCCCGTCCTCGTGGACTACCCCGAGGAGAAGTTCGGCGGCTTCCTTGCAGTCACCGACTACAAGGAGCCCGTGATCCTCGACGAGATCAACAAGAACGGCTGGGCCATCTGGCCGCTGATCGGCTACTCGGCGCAATCCATCAACAAGGACTATCCGCGCATGAAGAACGCGGAAGGCCGCTGCCTGGGCTTTCCCGGCCCGGCGCCGTGGATGAGCGCCAAGGAGGTGTGCGAGGCGCCGCCTGAGCAGATCGCCCGATATCAGGCGCTCGGCAACCGCAACTGGCTCGGCACCGACGACCAGGGCCGCGACGTACTGGCCCGGCTGATCTACGGCTTCCGCATCTCCGTGCTGTTCGGGCTGCTGCTCACCGTCCTCTCCTCCATCATCGGCGTGACCGCCGGCGCGGTGCAGGGCTACTTCGGCGGCAAGGTCGATCTCGTCTTCCAACGGTTCCTGGAGATCTGGTCGTCGATCCCATCGCTGTTCGTGCTCATCATCCTGTCATCGATGCTGGTGCCCGGCTTCTGGACCCTGCTCATCATCCTGCTTCTGTTCCACTGGGTCTATCTCGTGGGCGTGGTGCGCGCCGAGTTCCTGCGCGGGCGCAACCTGGAGTACATCCTGGCGGCGCGCGCATTGGGGCTCTCCAACTTCCGCATCATGTTCCGCCATCTCCTGCCCAACGCCATGGTGGCGACGCTCACCTTCCTGCCGTTCAAGCTGTCCGGCTCCATCACCGCGCTCACCGCGCTCGACTTCCTGGGACTCGGACTGCCGCCGGGCTCCGCCTCGCTCGGTGAGCTGCTGGCGCAGGGCAAGGCCAACCTGCACGCGCCCTGGCTGGGCCTGGCCGCGTTTGTGTCGATCGCCGGGCTGCTGACGCTGCTCATCTTCATCGGCGAGGCGGCGCGCGACGCCCTCGATCCCAGGAAGACCTTCCGATGAGCGCCGCCCGAGCCTCCAGCATGACCGCCACCAACCCGCTCGTCGATGTGCGCAATCTGTCCGTCGAGTTCCGCTCGGCCGGCAACTGCGTCGAGGCGGTGAACGGCGTGTCGTTCAACATCGCCAAGGGCGAGATCGTGGCGCTGGTGGGCGAGTCGGGCTCGGGCAAGAGCGTCTCGGCGCTCTCCATCCTGAAGCTGCTCCCCTATCCCGCCGCGCACCACCCCACGGGCGAGATCCGCTACGGCAGCCAGGACCTGCTCAAGGCGTGCCGGCGCACCCTGCGCGAGATTCGCGGCGACAAGATCTCCATGATCTTCCAGGAGCCGATGACCTCGCTCAACCCGCTGCACACCATCCTGAAGCAGGTGGGCGAGGTGATGCGGGTGCACCACGGCCTCGACGACGCCACCGCGCGCGAGCGCGTGCTGGCACTGCTGCGCAAGGTCGGGCTCAACGACCCCGAGAAGCGGCTCAACGCCTACCCCTATCAGCTGTCCGGCGGCCAGCGCCAGCGCGTGATGATCGCCATGGCGCTGGCCAACGAGCCCGATCTCCTCATCGCCGACGAGCCCACCACCGCGCTCGACGTGACGATCCAGGCGCAGATCCTGGAGCTCTTGAAATCGCTGCAGCGGGAGAGCGGCATGGCCATGCTGCTCATCACCCACGACCTCGGCGTGGTGGGCAAGATGGCCGACCGCGTCTATGTCATGAACGCGGGCCGCATCGTGGAGGAGGGCCGCACGGCGGACGTGCTGGAGCGGCCGCAGCACGCCTATACGCGCCAGCTGGTGTCGGCGCAGCCCAAGGGGGCGCCGCCCGAGCCCAGCCCCTCCGCGCCTGTGGTGCTGGAGACGGAGAACCTCAAGGTCTGGTTCCCCATCAAGAAGGGCTTCCTGCGCCGCACCGTGGACCACGTGAAGGCGGTAGACGGTCTCTCTCTCAAGCTGCGCGCGGGCGAGACCATCGGGGTGGTGGGCGAATCCGGCTCCGGCAAGACTACGCTTGGCCTCGCGCTGCTGCGCCTCGTCGCCTCCCAGGGGTCCATCGCCTATGTGGGCAAACGCATCGACGGCCTCGGCTCGGCGGCCATGCGGCCTCTGCGCAAGGAGATGCAGGTGGTGTTCCAGGACCCCTACGGCTCGCTCTCCCCGCGGTTCTCGATCGGCCAGATCATCGAGGAGGGCCTGCGTATCCAGAGCCCCGGCCTCAGCTCCCGGGAGCGGCGTACCCGCGTAGGGTCCGCCCTGAAGGAGGTAGGGCTCGACCCTGACGGCCAGGACCGCTACCCGCACGAGTTCTCCGGCGGCCAGCGCCAGCGCATCGCCATCGCCCGCGCCATGGTGCTGGAGCCCAAATTCGTGCTGCTCGATGAGCCCACGAGCGCTCTCGACATGTCGGTGCAGGCGCAGATCGTGGACCTCTTGCGCGACCTGCAGCGCCGCCACCACCTCGCCTATCTGTTCATCAGCCACGACCTCAAGGTGGTGCGCGCGCTCTCCAACTACGTGGTGGTGATGAAGAGCGGCAAGGTGGTTGAGGAAGGCCCGTCCGCGCAGATCTTCGCCGGCCCGCGCGAGCCCTATACCAAGGCGCTGCTGGCCGCCGCCTTCGACCTCACCGTTGCCGGGCGTGCCGCCGCCGCCACGTGAAATCCGCCGCTGTGGGGAGGCGCCTCGTCATGAGCTGGCGGTCGCCTCTTTGTGGCCACCGTCTTGTTGGACAGACTGGCCTGGTTGCGGTGCCCATGCTGTAGTCGGATTGTTTCCTATGAAGCGTTTGGTGCTTTGCTTCGACGGGACCTGGAGTGCGCTCAGCGATCCCAAGGCCCTTACCAATGTGGTCAAGCTCGCTGACCTGGTGACAGTGAGTCACGACGGCGTGC
>Ga0209382_10012360_pt1 | contig 10549 bp, 10 predicted proteins | sample SoiMetdeltSBSDD5_FD_187599 | JGI IMG/M metagenome (GOLD analysis project Ga0209382, IMG submission 187599) | Bulk soil microbial communities from a Populus tree surrounding site in Tennessee, USA - Soil MetaG P. deltoides SBSDD5 (SPAdes) (version 2) | ecosystem: Environmental > Terrestrial >...
GAGGATTGCTCGCGATCAGCGACACCGGTTCGAAATCATTGAAGACATGGTACTGGAGTTCGTAGATCGCCCCATTGACGATATGCGTACCCCAATGGCCTATGCTGATCGTATAGCCATCGGGCGCCGCGCGCGCTACCCGGCCGACGCCGATTGTGCCGGCAGCGCCCGTCACATTCTCAACGATAATGATCTGCCCAAGCGATCCCCGCATCCGCTCGGCCATGATGCGCGCAATCGTGTCGGTCGGGCCGCCCGCCGAGTAGGGCACGACCATCGTCATGGGGCGTGTCGGATAGGCCTGCGCCCTTGCCATTCGCGAGACGGCTGGGAGCGCGGCAGCACCCGCTGCCAGATGCAGGAATTGTCTGCGGGGAAGTTTCATGGCGACCCCTCCGTCTCATGTGTTTTCACTCGATCACCTCGTCGGCGCGGCCGAGCAGCGAAAGCGGCACGCTCAGCCGGCAATTGTTGGTAATGACCGCGCGCCCAGCGGAATTCGATTGCCACGTTGCGGCCCTCGACGTAGCCGGATTCGCCGAGACCTACGCGGAACGCGGCCAGCGCATCGACCAGTGACTCCGGCGATGAGCCATTGAGAAATCCGATCACTGGCATCGCCGCTTGTTGCGCGCGCGCCGCCAGCGGCCACGTCGCCGCGCCGCCGATGAGCGTGATGAACTCCCGCCGCCTCATGCGTCCAACCCCAGGATCCGTAGCGGGCCTGACTATACCACTCTGGAAGGGGCTTGTTGGGGTGGGCCGATCCGCTTTGGGTCACAGCGGACATTCGGGGGAGGTCCGCTTCATGTCCGCTTTTCCCCCGAAAGCGGACATTGGACAGGGCCGTCGGCATGTCCGCTTTGTGCCATAAGCGGACATCTCGTCTACTCGATCACCTCGTCGGCGGTGGCGAGCAACATCGGCGGCACCGCGATGCCAAGGACCCTCGCGCTCTTGAGGTTGATAACCAGTTCGAGTTTCGTGGATTGCTCGATTGGCAACTCGCCTGGCTTGGCACCCTTGAAGATCTTGTCCACGTATATGGCCGAACGGCGGTAGCTGTCAGCGAGGTGCTGACCGTAACTCATCAGCCCTCCCGCTTCGACGTGCTCACGAAATGAGAACAGCGAGGGCAGACGGTAGTTCGTTGCCAGGTTCGCAATCCGCTGTCGCTGCTCGACGAACATCGCGTCCGGCGCGACGACCGCGGCATCCGCATTCTGCTCTTTCATCCTGGAAAATGCGCTGTCGATATCCTCGGCCCTCAATGCTTCCACCGGAAGGCCGACCCGACCGACCCCCTGCATGGCGACCTGAAGGTTGATTGCGATCGCGGCATTGGACGAGTTCCTGGGGTTCACCAGGATGGCTACACGCGAAGCCTTGGGCGCTACGCTAAGTAACAGTTCCACAGCCTTGGGGCTCGTATCAGGACTGAGGTTCGAGAGCCCGGTTGTGTTCCCCCCGGGCCGCGCGAGGCCCGCGACAAATCCGCTGCCGACCGGATCGTTGGACGTCGGCATCACGATGGGGATCGTCGTGGTCGCCTTTTGGGCGGCGTTGATGACAGGCGTCCCGCTCGCCACAATGACGTCCACCGGCACCTTAATGAGTTCGGCTGCCAAGCCCGCCAAGCGTTCGGTTTCGCCGCCCGCAAACCGCCACTCTATGGTGAGGTTCTTGCCCTCGATATAGCCAAGCTCGCGCATGCCTCGCACGAACGCGCCAAATCGGGTCGGTTCGAAGGGGTCCGGTCGCGAAGGCAATGCCAGGAAGCCGACCCGCCAGACGCGCTGTTGTTGTGCGAAGGCCCCCGACATCGCACAGGCGACCGACGAGCCCATTACCGCCAGCAATTTCCGTCGATCCATCATTCGACCACCTTGTCGGCGCGCAACACCAAGCCTGCAGGAATCTCGTGGCCGATAACTCGCGCCGAGTTGAGATTGATGACCATCTCGAAACGGGTCGGTTGCTCGACCGGGATGTCGGCGGGCTTGGCGCCCCGCAGTATCTTCACAACCATCCGCGCCCTTTGCCGGTACATCTCGGTAAACCGTGAGCCGTAGCCGACGAGACCGCCCTCTTCCGCCATTTCGGGCCATTGGTAGATGGCAGGCAAATGCACGACGGCGGCCTGCTCAAAGGCGATACGGCGGTGGACGAAGAACAGGGACGAGGCCAGAAAGTTGAGGGCTTGGGCACCGGCTGCTCTTGCCTCGTCGATGGCCGGCACGATCTTCTCCGGCGTGGCGACCCCGAATGCCAATAACTCTACACTGCGCACCCGGGCGGCGTCTTGCAGCGCCTCAAGGTGTCGCGCAGGGGTGACATTGGCGTCGGCAATCGCCGCCATGCGGCGCACGCCCGGCACCGCTTCAATGAGTATTTCCTGCCGCTTGCCGTCGAGTTCAGGCGACAGCAAGCTGATTCCGGTGACATTGCCGCCCGGGCGCGCGAGCGACGCCGCAAAGCCCTCTGCGACCATATCTTCGGTCATGCCAATAAGCGGTATCGTCCGGGTCACCGCCTGGAGGGCACGCAGCTGGAGTTCCGGGCCGCCGACGATCGCATCGGGCGCCGCCTTGACCATGGTCGCCGCCGCTTCGACGATCTGGTCGTTGCGGACGCCGAAGCCGCCCGGAACAACGGTAAGGTTCTGGCCCTCGATGAAGCCGCTGAGACGAAGCTCATCGAAGAACGCGGCCACTGCCGGCGTCTCCCGTCCGGTAGGAATCAGGAAACCGAGGCGATAGTTGCGGCCCGCCTCCTGCGCCTGCGCCGCCAGCGGCCACGCCGCCGCGCCGCCGAGCACACCAAGAAATTCGCGCCGCCTCATGGGTCCAACCCCAGCCAGCTAAGGGCCAGACTATAGCACTCTGTGAGGGCTTGTTGGGGTGGCAGCCAATGTCCGCTTTGGGTCATAAGCCGACATTAGCCCATGTCCGCCCCATGTCCGCTTTTCCCCCGAAAGCGGACATTGGACAGCGGCGGGGCATGTCCGCTTTGTGCCAACAACGGACATCGGCCCGGCCGAGGTCACGTCGTCGGGTCGGCTGAGCACCCGCAATTCGCGGAACGGGCGTTATTGCGGGGTCGCGCGGGTTACTCCGCCTTGATGTTGAGGGTTCGGATGACGTTGCCCCATTTCTCCGTTTCGTCGGCGATGAGCTTGCCGAAGTCGGCGGCCGAACCGACCAGTGGTGCGCTAGCCAGATCGGCGAGCCGCGCCTTGATCTTGTGATCGGCGAGCGCGGCGTTGATCTCCTTGTTGAGCTTCTCGATGATCTCGGCCGGCGTGGCCTTCGGTGCGCCGACGCCGGACCAGGTGCTCGCTTCGTAGCCGGGTGCAAATTCGGCGACCGTCGGGACCTCGGGCAGCATCTCCGAACGAGTCGTGGTGGTCACCGCTAGCGCGCGCAGCTTGCCGGCCTTGACGTGTTCGATTGACGGGGCCGTGGAAGCGAACGTCACCTGCACTTGTCCGCCGAGCATGTCGGTGAGCGCCGGCGCCAGCCCGCGATACGGCACGTGAACCAGGTTGACGCCGGTCATCATCTTGAACAATTCGCCGGACAGATGGCCCACCGTTCCGATGCCGCCCGACGCCATGCTGATCTTGCCTGGATGACCCTTGGCGTAAGCGATGAACTCGGGAACCGTGCGAGCTGGAACCGCTGGATTCACCGCCAAAATGTGGGGCTCGCGGCTGATGGCCGCGACCGGCGCGATGTCCCGGCTCAGATTGAAATTGAGTTTGTCGTAGAGCAGCGCGCTGGTTGCGGCGGCTGCGCCGACAAGAAGGAGCGTATAGCCATCAGGAGGCGCTTTCACCACCGCCTCGGTGCCGATGGTGGTGCCCGCGCCGGGCCGGTTTTCGATGACGAACTGTTGGCCGAGCCGCTCCGACAGCCATTGACCGATCAGGCGTGCCATAATGTCGTAGGTGCCGCTCGGGGCGGCGCCGACGATGATGCGCACCGGCCGCGTCGGATAGGCTTGCGCCCATGCGATGTGCGACACCGCCGGCAGCGCGGCAGCGCCTGCGGCCAGATGCAGAAATTGGCGACGGGGAAGTTTCATCTTGGCATCCTCCCCTCTCGGCTTCACGTCACTCGATCACCTCGTCGGCGCGGGCGAGCAGCGTCGCAGGCAATTCCAGGCCGAGCGCCTTGGCGGTCTTGAGGTTGAGTACCGTTTCGTATTTGGTCGGCGCCTGCACCGGAAGGTCGGCCGGCTTCTCACCTTTGAGGATGCGATCGACATAGCTGGCGGCGCGGCGGAATTGATCGACGTTATCGTGCCCGTAGGAGATCAGGCCGCCGCTATCGACGTGATAGCGCAAGGGGTAGACCACGGGCAGCTTGTGCCGGGCCGCAAGCGTAATGATCACGTCGCGATGAACGATCGCCATCGTGCCGCTCGTCACGATCAGGCCGCGATTCGGGGCGCTCGCGAAGGCGGTGACCGCGCGCTCGATCTCGGACGCGTCGCGCACGTCAATAGGGCGCAATTCCGCCCCCAACGACGGCGCCACGGCCTGGATGGCGGCCAATTGGCTGGTTCCGGAGCCTTGGGTGGGATCGCGCAGCACCCCGACCCGCGTCACGCGCGGGGCGATCTCTTTGAGTAATTGCAGCCATTTCGCGCTGATACCGTATTCGAACGAGGTAAAGCCGGTGGCGTTGCCACCCGGCCGCGCCAGACTCTCGACAATGCCTGCGGCGACCGGATCGGTGACGTTTACGAACACGATCGGCACGGAGCGGGTCATCCGTCGCAGCGGGTCCACTATCGAGGCGCCATTGGCCAGGATGACATCCGGCGCGAGTTCGATCAATTCCGCCGCTGATTTGCGGATCTTATCCCCATCGCTCGCTCCCCAGCGGGTATCGATCCGCACGTTTCGACCGACGGTCCAGCCCAATTCTGCGAGCGCCTGCACGAATGCCGTGTAGCGGGCCTGTGATTCCGCATCGTCGGCGGCCAGATTCATGAGCGCGCCGATACGCCGCACCCGCGCGGGCTGCTGCGCGCGCGCGCCGAGCGGCCGCGCTATCACCGCGCCGCCGAGAAGCGTGATGAACTCGCGTCGCCTCATGTGTGCTCTCCTCAGCCGAGGATCGCACCCTATCACACCGTCCAAGGCAAAGCCGCGTTGTGCGTCACAGCAAATTTGAGGCGCCAATGTCCGAGTTGGGTCAAAAGCGGACATTCGGGGGAGGTCCGCTTCATGTCCGCTTTTCCCCCGAAAGCGGACATTGCTGGGTGCCGTCGCCATGTCTGCTTTGTGCCGTAAGCGGCTGTGAGCAACCGCACCAACCAGCTATTCGATCACTTCGTCCGCGCGCAGCAGGATCGATGTGGGCATGTCGATGCCCGCGGCCCGGGCCGTCCTGAGATTGACGATCGTCGTGAACTTCGTCGCGCGCTCGATTGGAAGGTCCGCTGGCTTCGCACCTTTGAGAATCTTGTCGACGAAGACCGCGGCGCGCCGATCAAGCTCTGGTAAGTCTATCCCATAGGCCATCAAGCCGCCTGCTGCCGCGAATTCTGGGAAGCCGCATGCTAGCAGCCGGTGCCTGGCCAAAATCTCCACAATCGCCTTGGAGTTTGCATTCAGCACCTGATCTTCATAGAGGACAACTCCGCCAATCTGCTGACTGACCATCGCTGCAAAGACGCCCTCGAAATCGCTTGGCCCACGCGCCTCGAAGGTGAGCAATTCTACCTTCAAAGCCTTCGCGGTCGGCTCCAACTCGCGGAGGGCGATCTGGCTCCCGGCCGGATTGTTCGCATTCAATAGCACAGCAGCCTTGACCAGAGACGGCGCCAGTTCCTTGAGCAATTCGAGCCGCTTCGCAACGAGTTCAGCATTGAAGAAACTCAATCCGGTCAGGTTCCCTCCCGGACGCGCGAGACTTTCGACGAGCCCAAAAGCGAGCAAATCAGATGCTGCCGTGATGACGATCGGGATTGTTGATGTCGCCTGCTTGGCCGCAATGGCGCCGGGCACCGTGTGGGTCGCAATGACGTCGACGTTGAGCCGCACCAGTTCCGCCACCAGGCCCGGCAGCCGGTCATACCGTCCCTCGGCCCAGCGGAACTCGATCACGATATCCTTGCCTTCGGCGTAGCCGAGGTCGCGCAGCCCGGCGCGAAAGGCAGTAACGCGCGGGGTATGCCAAGACGCGGAGACAAGACCCAAATACCCGATACGGGCGACCTTCGCCCGCTGCTGCGCGCGCGCCGGCAACGGCCACACCGCAGCCGCGCCGCCGAGCAGCGTGATGAATGCGCGCCGCTTAATTCGATCACCTCGTCGGCGGTGGCGAGCAGCGACGACGGCACGGTGAGCCCGAGCATGAGCGCCGTTTGGGCGTTGATGACGAGCTCGAACTTGCTCGATTGCACGACCGGCAGGTCCGCGGGCTTGGCGCCCTTGAGCACGCGCCCGGCGTAGACCCCGGCGTGACGATAGGCATCCACGATGTTGGTTCCATAGCTCATCAGTCCACCGGCTTCGGCGAACTCGCGCACGGAAAACGACGTGGGAATGGCATGGCGCGCCGCCATGGTGGCAAGCTGCACGCGCCGGGCGACGAAGAAGGGGTCCGGGCCGACGAACAGCGCGTCGGGCCGCTCGCGCGCAAGCGCTACGAACGCCGCGTTGATCTCGCGGCCGGTGCCGGCATTGAAGACTTGGATTTGCAGGCCCATCGCGCGTCCCGCTTGTTCCGCCTCTTTCACTTGCGATGCCGCACGCGCAGGATTGGCCGGATTTACGAAGACGGCGACACGGGTCATCGCGGGCACCAGTTCACGCAGGAGCTCCAGCCGTTTCGGCACCAGCTCGCCGATGAAAATATTGGCGCCCGTGAGGTTGCCTCCCGGCCGGGAGAGGCTGGCGACGAGTCCGAGTTGGACGGGGTCTTCAGGAACCATGAACACGATCGGAATAGTCGTGGTCGCCGCCTTGGCGGCGATGGCCGGGGCGGTGCCCCCGGTCGCAACGATCACCGCGACCCGCTTGCGAACCAGATCAGTCGCCAGGCCGGGCAGCAGGTCGAGCCGGTTGTCGGCCCAGCGGTATTCGATCGCGACGTTCTCGCCCTCGCCATAGCCGCTCTCCTTCAGGCCCTGGCGGAATCCGCGCAGACGTTCGGTGAAGCCATCGGGCGATACGGCGCCGAGGAACCCGATCACTGGCATCGCCGGCTGCTGTGCGCGGGCGGCGAGCGGCCAAGCGGCAGCGGCGCCGCCGAGCAGGTATAAGAATTCGCGGCGCTTCATTCGATCACCTCGTCGGCGCGCGCCAGCAACATGGGGGGCACGTCGATGCCGAGCATCCTGGCCGCTTGGATATTGATGACGAGCTCGAACTTGGTCGATTGCAGAACCGGCAGATCGGAAGGCTTCGCGCCCTTGAGAATACGGCCGCAATAGATGCCGATCTGGCGGAATGTATCTGCGAAGCTGGTCCCGTAGCTAATCAGCCCACCGGCTTCCGGATAGTCGCGCACTGAGTAAGTCGTTGGAATCGCATTGCGGACCGCCAGCATGGCAAGTTGCACGCGCCGGCTATTGAAGAATCCATCTCCGGCAACCACGAGTGCGTCGGCTCGCTCGCGCACGAGGTCTGCATAGGCTGTGTCGATCTCGCGGACGGTACGGCATTGAACATTTGGATTTGCAACCCCAATGCAGGGGCCGCGGCCCGCACATCTCTCGCCGTGGACTCAGCCGACGCGGCGTTGGCCGGATTGACGAGAACCGCCACACGCGTCGCCGCGGGGACCAGTTCGCGCAGCAGCCCGAGCCGCTTTGCCGCCACTTCGGCGGTAAAGAAGTTGACGCCTGTCACGTTGCCGCCCGGCCTGGCCAGACTCGCGACGAGACCGAGCCTGACCGGGTCCTCGCCAACCCCGAAAACGATCGGGATCGACGAGGTCGCAGTCTTCGCCGCGAATGCCGCTGGACCGCTGGCGCCGGTGGCGATCACGTTCGCCTTGCGGCGGATCAGATCGGCCACCAGCTCAGGGTACCGATGGTAGCGGCCTTCCGCCCAGCGGTATTCGATCGTCACGTTTTGGCCCTCGACGTACCCCGATTCAGCCAGGCCAAGCCGGAATGCCGTCACCCGCGACACCGAGGTCTCGGGAGATCCGGCGTTGATGAGCCCGACCACCGGAATTGCCGGCTGTTGCGCGCGTGCAGCCAGCGGCCAACCCGCCGCACCGCCGAGCAATGCGATGAACTCGCGGCGCCTCACTCGATCACCTCGTCGGCGCGGGTGAGCACACTCGTTGGCATATCGAAGCCGAGCGCCTTGGCGGTCTTGAGGTTGATGGCGAGCTCGTACTTCACCGGCGCCTGCACCGGCAGGTCGGCAGGCTTCTCGCCCTTGAGGATGCGATCGACATAGCCGGCGGCGCGCCGGCATTGGTCGAGGAAATCGGGCCCATAGGAGGCCAAGCCGCCGGCGTCGACGAAGTAGCGCCCGAAGTAGACCGCAGGGAGCTTGTGCCGGGCCGCCAGGGTAACGATCAGCGCGCGATGGCGTGTCGCCTCCGGGCTCCCGGTCACGATCAGGCCGCCATTCGAACCTTGCGCGAAGGCCGTGATGGCGCGTTCGATCTCGCCGGGATCGCCCACATCGACCGGGCGCAGCTCCACGCCGAGCGACGGCGCCACGGCCTGGATCGCGCCGAACTGGCCGGGCCCCCCTGCGATGGCGGAGTCGCGAAGCACCGCCACCCGCGTCACGCGCGGCGCGATCTCCTTGAGCAGCTCCAGCCATTTCCCGCCCAGGGCATATTCGAAGACGATGAAGCCGGTGATGTTGCCGCCCGGCCGCGCAAGACTCTCGACATAGCCGGCGCCGACCGCATCAGCGACGATCGCGAACACGATCGGAACGGCGCGAGTGACCTGTCGCAGGGTCGCCACTGCGACGCTGGTGAACGCCATGACGACGTCCGGCCCGCCTGCCACCAATTCCACCGCGTGCTTGCGAATAAGATCGGCATTGCCGGCGCCCCAACGGGTGTCGATGAGGATGTTGCGGCCGTCGGTCCAGCCCAATTGCTGCAACTCCTGCAGGAACGCCGCCAAGCGGGCCTGAAATTCCCTATCGGCGGTGGCGGAGGGGAGGAGCACGCCGATGCGCCGGATGCGCTCCCCCTGCTGCGCGCGCGCCGCCACCGGCCACCCGGCCGCCGCGCCGCCGATGAGCGTGATGAACTCGCGCCGCCTCATTCGATCACCTCGTCGGCGCGGGCGAGCAGCGTTGGCGGCACGTCAAGGCCGAGCGCCTTGGCGGTCTTGAGATTGATCGCCAGTTCGTACTTGGTCGGCGCCTGCACTGGCAGGTCGGCTGGCTTCTCGCCCTTGAGGATGCGATCGACGTAGCCGGCGGCGCGGCGGTACTGGTCGATCGTATCCGGCCCGTAGCAGGCCAGCCCTCCGGCCGCGACGAAGTAGCGGTAGGGATACACGACCGGCAGCCGGTGGCGGGCCGCAAGGCCGACGATCAGATTGCGATGCACGTTGCCCGGTGCGGACGCAGTCACCAGCAGTCCCGCATGCGGGGCGCCCGCGATCTTCGTGACGCCGGCCTCGATCGCATCGGCTTCGCGAACATTGATCACGCTCAATTCGATGCCGAACACCGGCGCGACCGATTGCATCGCGGCCCACTGCCCGATCCCGGCGGGATCGAACGCATCGCGCAGGACAGCGGCACGCGCGGTGGCCGGCGCGATCTGCTTGAGCAGCTCCAGCCATTTCCCCACCACGCCATATTCGAACTGGGTGAAGCCGGTGATATTGCCGCCGGGGCGCGAGAGACTGTCGACGACACCGAGCCCGACCGGATCGATCGTCTGCGCAAAGACGATCGGCATGCTGCGGCTCGCCTGCACCAACGGCAGGATCGACACCCCGGACGTGGCCAGCACCACATCCGGCCCAAGCGCGATCAACTCCGCCGCATGAGCACGCAGGCGATCGAAATCGCCATGGCTCCACCGGTAGTCGACCTGCAGATTGCGCCCGACGGTCCAGCCGAGCTGCTGTAAGCCCTGCACGAATGCGGCGATGCGAACCTGCATCTCGGCGTCGTCAGGGCCGGGATTGGAGAGGACGCCGACACGGCGCATGCGCTCGCCCTGCTGCGCGCGCACCGCCAGCGGCCAGGCCGCCGCGCCGCCAAGCAGCGCTATGAACTCCCGCCGTCTCATTCGATCACCTCGTCGGCGCGCACCAGGAACGATTCCGGGATTGTAAGGCCGAGCGCCTTGGCGGTGGTCAGGTTGACGACGAGTTCGAATTTGGTCGGTTGCAGCACCGGCAGGTCGGCAGGCTTCTCACCCTTGAGAATGCGGCCGATGTAGACGCCGGCCTGGCGATAGTTGTCTCCGCTGCTGCTTCCATAACTAAGGAGGCCGCCGGCGGCGCCAAACTCGCGCGCATAGTAGATCGTGGGCAGCGCATGCCGCGCGGCCAATGCGAGAAGTTGCTCGCGTCGGACGCTGTAGAGCGGATC
>Ga0209382_10012361_pt1 | contig 10549 bp, 17 predicted proteins | sample SoiMetdeltSBSDD5_FD_187599 | JGI IMG/M metagenome (GOLD analysis project Ga0209382, IMG submission 187599) | Bulk soil microbial communities from a Populus tree surrounding site in Tennessee, USA - Soil MetaG P. deltoides SBSDD5 (SPAdes) (version 2) | ecosystem: Environmental > Terrestrial >...
CCGAACTGGTCGCGGTGGCGGTGCTTCTGCACGATCTCGGCCTGGCGCGCGGTGGCGCTCCCGATCGTCGCTTCGAGGTTGTGGGAGCGGACATCGGCCGCGCCTTTGCCCTTTCGCATGATATGGGGGAGCGCCGTGCAGAAGTAGTTTGGGACTCGATCGCGCTCCACACCACTCCGTCGATTGCGCAGCATAAGGGCGCCGACGTGGCCTGCTGTCAGAACGGCATCGCGTGTGACTACGGCGGACTCGGTTACCAGGAGCTGAGTGATGACATCAAGAAAGTCATCCTGTCAGCCTATCCTCGTCTTGACATGAAGAACATGCTGACGACGTGCCTTTGCGGCATAGCCAAAAATCATCCGAGTACAACAAGGGACAATTTCATCGCAGACTTCGGCATCAAATACATTCCAGGATATACGCGCGTGTCCTCGGTTGACTTGCTACATCAAGCCCCCTTTGCCGAGTAGGCACATCCAACGGAGCTCGATCCCATGACGGGTACAAAAAGAGAAGCACACGCATCGCTGGAGAAGCGGGCAGCCGCACTGGAAATCGTGCTCAGGCGGAAGGCCGACATGCCGAAAAACTTTGTTGCCGAGTTCACTGAGCATGCCGACGATGCCTGGATTACCGCGAACGGCGCCCAGATGGTGGCTCGCGCATGGACTGACCCCGAATATCGCGCGCGCATGCTTGTTGACGGCACGGCGGCAGCCCGCGAGCTAGGATTTGAGTTTCCGGAGCACCATCGAAACCTTGTTGTACTGGAGAACACGGCTACCGTTCACAACGTGATCGTGTGCACGCTGTGCTCTTGCACGGCTTACACAATCATCGGGGCGGCGCCGGATTGGTACAAAGACCTGGACTATCGGGCGCGGGTCGTTCGCGAGTCCCGCACGGTGCTGCGCGAGATGGGACTCGACCTACCAGCGACTACTGAGATCCGGGTTTGGGATACGACGGCAGACACTCGCTACATGGTCTTGCCGATGCAGCCACCCGCGACGATTGGCTGGCCCGTGCAAAAGTTGGCAACAATCGTGACGCAAGACTCGATGATTGGTGTTACGCGCCTGGAACAGGTGAAAGGCTGAGATCTGGACGGTATACACGACCTAGGCGGCAAGCAGGGTTTTGGCCGAGTGAAGTATCCGTCGGCTCCCCACAATGAGAGTTGGAGGCCGCTGGTTCGAGCGCTGCAGGCATTCGCCATTGAGACCCACATCTGCAACATGGATGAGTTTCGCCATGCCATAGAGCGCATGACGCCGCGACATTACATCAGCGCACCCTATTTCGAGCGCCACCTGACCGCGATAGCCACATTGCTTATAGAGAAGGGAATCGCAACGCTGGAGGAACTCGAGTCGCTGGTCGATGGAGAATTCCCACTGTCGGGTCCGTTGGGACCCGGCCGACTTCCTTTTGCTCCCCAATCCTTTGCAATCGGCGAGACAGTGCGCGTCAAGAACGAGTTTGTTTCCGGTCACGTTCGGGTACCCGCTTACATTCGCGGAAAGACGGGCACGATCGTGCACGCCTCGACACCAACCCCGTTTCCCGACGCAGCCGGACACAACATGCAGGCTGAGATGGAGCCAACTTACGATGTCCGCTTCCGCGCAAGCGATCTTTGGCCTGATACTTCTGACGAGGCGTTGAATCATGTAGCCGTATTTCAAAGCTATTTGGAGAAAGTCGAAAGTGCGTAACGAACTCATCGTTCAAAACGTTCGTCCGATGATCGAAAGCACACCTCTCCTCGAGGCCCCGAACGGTTACGCACGCATGATGAGTACTTCACCCAGGAATTGGTCCAGCGTGTGCCGGCACGCAAGAACGTGGAAACGACCCTCGAGCTAGAACGCCCGCCGCGAGAAAACTGAAAATCACGTGGTGATCCCAAAGGGGAAGCGCCAAGAAGAGCGGGTAGCCGTTACACTTCTTCACCGTTCGCACATACTTGCCTTACACGCCGGCGTCATCGTCCTCATGGGGCCGAAGGTGATCCCGCGGCCCCGGAGGAGACAATCATGAACCGACGCATCGCGATGGTGGTCGCTCTGGTTGTGGTCGCAATGGCGGTCGCCGGAGTGATCGGGACAACGGCCTATCGAGCCGGCCTGGCTCGCGGTCTGGCCGATGCCGGCAATGTCCCCGGGCCCTGGCTCTACCACGGGCCGTTCTGGTATCCGGGACCCCTCGCCTTCCTGTTTGCGCTCCTCGGGTTGTTCGTCATCCTCGCTGTGGTGCGTGGGCTTTTCTGGCGCGGCTGGTGTGCTGGCCGCGGCTCGTGGAAAAGCGGAGTTCCACCGATGTTCGAGGAGTGGCATCGCCGGGCCCACCAGTCCCCGCCGCCAGGCGAATCCGTCCGCTGATATCAACGCAGATCAACCCAGCACACCTCTGGCCGCAACCATGAACGACGAGGTGTCCCTTCTAAAAACTCGTCTGTCTCAACGATCTTGCGCTGTGCGAAGTGATCGGCTATTTGGCCGGTCATGGTCAGATGGCTTGGGATCCTTCTTCGGACATTCCGCTCCGCGGTTCGCACGCGCCGCGAGTTGGCGCTGGAGAATCTCGCGCTGAGGCAGCAACTCGCCGTGTGGAAGGCGCGCCAGCCGCGGCCGCGGCTGACGGAGATGGACCGGATCTTCTGGATCGTGTTGTCGAGACTCTGGAAGAATTGGCGGAGTTCCTTGCAGGTGGTGCGGCCCGAGACCGTGGTGCGGTGGCACCGACGGGGCTTCAAGCTTACTGGGCATGGAAGAGTCGACGCCGATGGGGTCGGCCCGCGATTGGGAGGGACGTGCGGGATCTGATACGGCAGATGAGCCGCGCCAATCCGCTCTGGGGCGCGCCGAGGATTCACGGCGAGTTGCTGAAGCTGGGCCTGACGGCGTCGCAGGCGACGGTGTCGAAGTACATCCTCCGGCATCGGCGGCCGCCGTCGCAGGCGTGGCGAACATTCTTGAAGAACCACGCCACGGATCTAATCGCGTTGGATCTCTTCACGGTGCCCACCGCGACGTTTCGAGTCCTGTTCGTGCTCGTGATGCTGAACCACAGCAGGCGCCGGCTGGTGCATTTTAATGTCACGGAGCATCCGACTGCCGAATGGACGGCGTGGCAACTGATCGAGGCGTGCGCGCTGGAGGCGGGGCCCCGGTATCTGATTCGGGACCGAGACCAAGTCTATGGAGAACGATTTTCGCATCAGGCCCGGATGTTGGACATCCAGGAGGCCGTCATTGCGCCCCGCTCGCCGTGGCAAAACGCGTACGCCGAGCGGGTGATTGGCTCGATTCGTCGGGAATGCCTTGACCACGTAGTCGTGATCGGCGAGCGGCATCTTCGCCGGATCCTGTCGAAGTACGTCGACTACTACAACGGGACGCGGACGCATTTATCATTGGCTAAAGACGCACCCGAGCCTCGCAGTGTGCAGTTGCCGCGCCAGGGTAGGGTCGTGAAGGTGCCTCGCGTCGGTGGACTGCATCATGAATACCTGCGGCGCGCGGCGTGAGGCCAATCCGACGAATAAGTGGAAGGCACAGCTTCGATCGCTGATCGGCCGGCCCGGCGTCGCGGCGCCGCCTGACGTGCCGTCTGTGGAGTGGGAGAAAGAGGTCGCGCCCACGGCCGCGCAGAAAACCGACACCAGAAACGTGGCGACCAGCAGCAGCAGCGCGACTGTCGTCACGGCGACAACCAGGAAGATCCAGATGTTGCCAGATGTTGTCGCGCCATCGATCGAGACGTCGAACGGCGTCGAATCCGTTGGAGGATCCGACGCGGTCGACTGGGCGGCCGGTCGGCAAAACGCGCGCTGGCGGAATCAAGAACTCACAAAGCGCGGCGCAACCGTGCGAGCCTCGGCCGCCCGGCACGGGCCTGAGGACGAAGCGAGGCATCGACCCGTCTCGACGCGACCGCGAGCGCCGGTGACCGCTGTCTCCCAACACCGAGGCTCGCCGCGAGGCCACGCAAGGCGATGACGCGTGGCGCATATGGAGCGAAGCGAGCCCAGAAGCGTGAAGTCATACGGCCTCCTTACGACCGTCTTCACTCTAGGCGGCCACTGTCTCGGCCGGCCATTGGATCTTGGTCCGGGGTCGCGTCGATCAGCCGCTCGGGTCTCGAACTCGCCGTGATGGATGAAGGTCCAATAGGCGGTCCGGACATCGCGGAGTAGATTCGAGGAGCGGTGAACGATTTCATCGCCAATGAGGTGGAGCATGAAATCCCTGTCTTCGTACGTCTCGTTTGTCCAGCAGAAAGCAGCAGCCCTCTTCCATCGCACCGACCAGCTCAAGTCAGACTCGGCTGAACGGCGGCAAGCTTGGAATCGAGTGATCGCGGAGCACCAGAAGCCGCTGGACCCGCCCACAGACTCGGGAAAGATTACTCTGACGCCGTCGTAAGAGGGAATCGGACGCCGACGAGCAGCTCCGATGGGAAAGGTCGCGCGGCCGCCCTCAGATCACGTTGAAATGCCGAAGCGCCTCTTCGATTGCCTCCCGCTTCTCGGGAGGGCAGGGCTCCAGATGACGACTCCGACGGGCCCTCTTCGCCCCGCGCAGCGTCAGTATGCCGTGAACTTCCTTGACATGGGCGATCCACCCCGTTTTCGGGATGAAGCCGTGGTGATGCTGAGAAGCGCGGACGCGGCCTGCTAAGCGTAGGCGATGATCTCACCCGTGTGCGTCTGCACGAGGCTCCCCACCATCGCTTGGCTCTGGACGCGCATGGACATCTCGGGGAGCTTCTGCGCCAGGGCCTGGACTTCGGTCGCCAGCGGTGGCCCGACCGCGAGCACGGCGCCGCTGAGCGCGGCGAGGTACACGACACCGATCGCCAACAGTCGGCTCGAGATCAGCCAGCGTTGCGCGAGCCGCACGAGCGGAAACAGAAGGTAGGCGAAGAACAGCAACAGCGCGGCAAGCAGCAGAACTCGTCGGACGGCATACGTGAGTCCGATGGCGACGAGGATTACCAGGATGGTCCATGCGACGCGCGCCGTGCGAGGGTCAACGAAGAACCGGTTCATTGCATTGCCTCACTCTAGTCGCCACGATCACGCCCGCCTATTGGACCAAGGCCCACTAGGTGGCGTTCCTCCACGCTGTTACTGTAGGCGTCGAATGCGATGACGTCGCGTAGGATCGTGTCGCGTATCCCTCGTCTTGCGCCATCCCGTCTTACGCCAAGCGTCGTCTGGTCGCTACTCGCCGAAACGTTCTTCGAGTGGTACGAAGACCGCGCGCCGCGGCTGGGGGCGGCGCTCGCGTACTACACGGTTTTCGCACTGGCGCCGGGGCTGATCCTCATCATTGCTCTCGCTGGACTCCTCCTCGGGAAAGAGGCGGCCCAGGGCCAGATCATCAGCCAGGTCCAGGACCTCGCCGGCGAGGCGGGAGCCCAGGCGGTTCGGGCAGCGATCGAGAGCGCCCGCAACGCCGGCGGCAGCCTTCTCGCCACCGGCCTCGGCGCCGTCACGCTCCTCTTCGGACTCTGGGGCGTCTTCGGGGAGTTGCAGGACGCGCTGAACACCATCTGGGGCGTGACGACCAGGCCAGGCCGGGGCGTCATCGGTGCCATCAAGCAGCGCTTCTGGTCGTTCACGATGGTCGTCGGCATCGGGTTCCTGCTGCTCGTCTCGCTCGCGGCGAGCGCCTGGCTGGCGGCGCTCGGGAAGTTCTTCTCCCGGCTGCTGCCACTCCCCGCGGCGATGATGGAGACGACCAATGCTCTGCTGTCGTTCGTGGTCATCACCTTCATGTTCGCCATGATCTACAAGCTGCTGCCGGACGTGACGATTGCGTGGCGGAACGTGTGGATCGGCGCAGCCGTGACGGCGGTCCTGTTCACGATCGGCAAGACGCTGATCGGACTCTATCTGGGCCGCAGCACGGTGGCATCGGTGTACGGCGCCGCCGGGTCCCTCATCGTCATCCTGCTCTGGGTCTACTATTCGGCGCAGATCGTCTTCTTCGGCGCCGAGTTCACGAAAGTCTACGCGAGACGCTTCGATGCGGCTGCGATGACACCCAGCGACGACGTGTCCGCCGCGGGGCCTGCAGGAGGATCGCTCAACCGGGTGCGCCGACTGAATCCTCCTGCGCGGATGGACCAAGATCCACTTTCTCGCTTGGACGACACCGCCTAGATTCAAGATGCCGGCCGTCGGGCGAGTGCAGAGAAGTCCACTGAGGCTTAGGGGTGGAGAGGACGCGGGTGCTGAAAGGCGACGAATCCGGCTGGCAGCAGCGGAACACTCCGCCGGTCGGCTCGATCGGCTAGACCGGGAGCTACTGCGAGCGCTCCGCGAATTGTCGTTGAAGTGTCCGTGGTCTCTGTCCTGGAGGCACGCGGTCCCGACTGAGGCGTATTTCGTCTGCACGAGGAGCCATCGTGGGCGCCTTCAATGCCGCAGTCAGGGTGATCGCGCAGTTCCGGAGGAGGAGCCATGGATTCTGCCGCGTGCGTGATTCAAGGACTACGGTCATCGTCGCCATTTTCTCGCCTAGTATCGCTGGTGTTCGCGTTACTCATCGTCGCGTCCGGGAGCACAGCCTCCGCCGAGAGTGCGTGGGTGTTTTGGTTAGAAGAGCACTCGCTTTACAACGTGAAACCGCCCCAGAGTTTCGATGAGTGGTTCTTTTACTCATCGTATGCGGGGCACGCCGAGTGCGAGGCTGCGCTGGAGACGAAAGCGCAGCAGATGATGGAATTTCGAAGGAACCGCGCCGCTGCGACGCAGACGATCAGTAGAGACGGCAACATCATTTCCAGCGTGATATCGAAGTCTAGCGACGGCAAAGTCGTGGTGACCTCGCACAGTCGCCTCCTCTGCCTCCCCGACACCGTGAACCCGCGCGGGCCGAAGGGAGGCGGGCGATGAACGAGGCGACAAAGACCGTCGCGGATCTGGGACGTGCCGAGACTGTACGACCGGCTTCTGCGATCGACAGCGCTAAGGGTATTCAGCATCAAGTCGATGTTGTTGAGTTCTTCGAGTCCGACGTCGAGCGGTATCGGGAGGAAGAGGAATGAATCCAAGCGGCGCGAACGTCGCTACATCGAAGGTCGACGTCGTCATGAAATATGTGCGGGCGAACTTTCCCGACAAGGAAGTCGATCATCTGCCACGCTCTGACGGGTACGCCGATCTCTTCCGCGTCATCGACAATCGCGAGCCTCGGTATCAAGTTCTCGTCACGCGGAAGTGGTTCGATGCTTGGGGCGGTGCCGACGCCCTCGAGAACGGGCTAAAGCGTGGCAACGTCGCCGAGCAGATGCGAAGGTCTCAGACGGGTGGCGTCGTCATTCTCGATCGATGGCCCAGATGAATGCCGCGAGCTACACGACGACCGAAGGCGGGCGGGTCCCGGTGCCTCCCCGACGGTCTTCGGAGCCGCGAGGGTCCGACGATTGCGCCGTCGTTCAGTATCTTCTTGCTCAACCTTCGCTGATTCAATCCAATAGCACTGCGTCTGAGGGCCCAGATCAATCGGTTCGTAGTAGACTTTGGTCCACTATCAAGGCCGGAGCGCGCCCCGCTACATTTGAGACACATCATTCTTTCAAGCACCAGGAGGTGCCTCATGCAAGAGCGACGCGCGTGGCTTAAACCAGGACTCTGGGGCGTTGTAATCGGCAGCATCCTTACCATGATTGTGGGTTTCAGTTGGGGCGGCTGGACGACGAGTAGCACGGCGCGTCAGGTGGCGATGCAGCAGACTGATGCGGCGGTTACGGCAGCACTGGTTCCGATCTGTGTCGCCAGGGAGAAGGTTGATCTTGTTCGCACCAAGAAGCTCGCCGAGCTCACGGCCATACCGTCGTCCTACGACCAGACTGAATTCGTGATGAAAACCGGATGGGCGACCTTCCCGGGTCAAGCGGACCCCAATCGGGGTGTGGCAGAGGCCTGCGCATCCGCACTCCTCAAGACCGCCGCCGCTAAGTAGCGCCTCGTAGTCTCCGCTCTCCGCGATGGCACAGCATCGCGGCGTAGCGATTTATCTGTGAAGGGCGGCGGCCCGCTCCCCCAACGTGCCGGCAAGGATGGGACGAGCTGAGCGACGGGGATCCGGCCGTTCCAGCGCCACGACCGAGGGCAGAAATGGGTCCATATTGGGAATCCGCGTCTCGAGCGTCCCGCAAAGTTGCATCTCCCCGGGTTGTTTGCATCGAGGATCTCCGGCCTCTGGGCGCGTCGCAGAGTGCCGAAAGCCGTTTTTGACTATCTGGACGGCGGCGCCGAAGGCGAGGTTACGCTTCGCGAGAATTGCCGCGCCTTTGAGGATGTGACATTCCGGCCGCGCCATGCGGTCGCGATTTCGAGTTGCGATTTGCGCGCCCGTGTCTTGGGCTTCGACCTTTCCCTTCCATTCTTGCTTGCCCCTGTGGGATACAGCCGTCTTATGCACCCGGGCGGCGAAGTGGCGGCCGCTCGGGCAGCCGGCAAAGCCGGCACTGCTTATATTCTCTCCACCATTTCGGGGCACAAGCTGGAAGACGTGAAAGCGGGTTCCTCCGGGCCGGTGTTCTACCAGCTCTATCTGATGGGCGGTCGTGCAGCCGCCGAGGCTGTCATTGAAAGAGCACGCGTCGCTGGGTTCGCCGGTCTAGTCGTCACTATCGATACACCCGTATCTGGGATGCGCGAGCGCGACTATCGTAACGGCATGAAGGAACTGATCAGTGGGAGTCTGCTGGAGAAGATCCCCTTTCTTCCGCAAACACTCTCACGCCCAGGCTGGCTCATCAGTTTCCTACTCGACGGCGGTCTTCCGGCGCTGCCGAACGTTGTCATTCCCAGCAAGGGGCCGATGCCGCTCGTCGATATCAATGCCGCACTCGCGAGCTCCGCTGTGACGTGGGCAGACCTGCGTTGGATTCGCGACTGTTGGCGTGGTCCGATCATTATCAAAGGGGTCCTTACAGGCGACGACGCTCATCGTGCCATTGATGAAGGCGCTGCAGCGATTTCGGTTTCGAACCATGGCGGCCGGCAACTAGACGGCGTTCCGGCCTCTTTGCGAGCCTTGCCAGAGGTGGTGGCTGCGGCAAACGGTCAAGTTGAGGTATTGATGGACGGAGGCATTCGCCGGGGCACCGACATCGTCAAGGCAATTTGTCTCGGGGCTCGCGCGGTTCTCTGTGGGCGCGCCTATGCCTATGGCCTTGCCGCATCTGGCGAAGCGGGGATCGCGCGAGCAATTGACATATTGCGCGCTGATCTGGAGCGTACCCTAAAGCTGCTCGGTTGTCCGTCCATTGCCGCCTTGGATCGTTCATACGTGAATGTCTCAAAGAACTGGGAGTGGAGTTGACGCGGGTTGGCGGAAGGTGAACTGCTCTCCGGGATCAGCGTCGGCTACGGGAAGTCGAGCACCGGGCTGGGATCAAGGGGAAGTCCGAGCAGATCCTCTGGGTCACCGCGATGAGCTTCGACCGCGGACGTCCGTGAGGGGCTTAGCCCTCGTCCGCTCGTTCAACGCCAACAGGGACAACCCGGGCTGTTGCCACACCGCCTGATTATCCGTCGTCTATCGCGTACGAGACGACGGAGTCATCGCCGCCGCAACAACTCGTTCAGGCGGCGCGGCTCTTCGTCAGCGCGCTCGAGCGCGACCTCGCCGACGTTGAGGTGCGCATCCAGCGAGATCTCGGGTACGACGTCGCGCGCGAACTGCGTCAGGATCCGGCGTCCATCGACACGGCCGGCGTCGACGGATTCCTCTGCCCTGACGACTGCTCCTCTGAAAGACGTGTCGGCCATTGACATCTAATATCTTCTTATATAAGATATATATAATCTGAGTGAGATATACTCAAGAGGAGCCAGTTATGAACGCCATGCTTCGCTGGTCCCCAACTCGTCAGTTCCACTTCCATCCCGACATTGACGAACTATTCGATCGATTTGTCGGCGCCACGGATGAGGCCACTCAGCCTTCCCGGTCGTGGCTCCCCACCGCTGAGGGATGGATCGAGGACCGCACCTACGTCATCCAGCTCGCCCTGCCGGGAGTGGATCCGAAGGACGTTCAAGTGTCGTGGATGGACAACGTCCTCACCGTCAAGGGCGAGCGCAAGGCCGATCACGACACCACGGGCAGGGACTACTTCGTCCGCGAGATCGCGTACGGCGCATTCCAGCGGAGCTTCGCGTTGCCCGAAGGCGTCGATGCGGCCGAAGTAAAAGCGAAGCACACCAACGGGATGCTCGAGGTGCGGGTCCCCGCGCCGCGCGCTGCGACGCCGAGGATGATCGAAGTCACCGCTAACTGACTGCGGTCGGCTGGGACCCGAGGCCGTGCCGGTGGTCGACCGGCGCGGGCCCCGGCCTTCGCTCGTCACCACGGCGAGGGCATGGTTCCAGCCGCGTCGGCTCGCAGACGGTCTCGTCGATTCGCCGCGATACTCACAACCTTTCGGTATCTCTGTTGGCCGTCAGCCGGTGGCCGCGCATCATTCCGGTAGGTTGCAGGCCGCGATGTCTTCGGGCTTCCAGACGTCGGCGTGGAGC
>Ga0209382_10012363_pt1 | contig 10548 bp, 10 predicted proteins | sample SoiMetdeltSBSDD5_FD_187599 | JGI IMG/M metagenome (GOLD analysis project Ga0209382, IMG submission 187599) | Bulk soil microbial communities from a Populus tree surrounding site in Tennessee, USA - Soil MetaG P. deltoides SBSDD5 (SPAdes) (version 2) | ecosystem: Environmental > Terrestrial >...
TACGGCGTCAAGGCCGCCCGGCCGGTGCTCGAGACCATTGCGCAATACGTGCACGAGCAGGGGCTGTGCGCGCGCCGGGTCGGGCTCGAGGAAATCTTCGCCAAGAGCACGCTCGACGTCTGAGGCGCGTAGCAAGGGCAGGGGGCGCGAAGCGAGACGATGAGCAACGGCTACGACTTCATCATCGTCGGCGGTGGCTCCGCCGGCTGCGTGCTGGCCAACCGGCTGAGCGAGGATCGCACCGCCAGCGTGCTGCTGCTCGAAGCCGGCGGCCGCGACCTCAATCCGCTCATCCACGTGCCGCTCGGCATGGGCAAGATGCACGACTACGGGATGTTCGACTGGGGCTACCACACCGAGCCCGAGCCGAACCTGAACAACCGCCGCATCGAGGCGATGCGCGGCAAGGTGCTGGGCGGCTCCTCCTCGATCAACGTGATGGCCTATACCCGCGGCAATCGCGGCGACTACGACCGCTGGGCGCAGAAGGGCGCGCGCGGCTGGTCCTATGCCGACGTGCTGCCCTACTTCAAGCGCTGCGAGACCTGGCAGGACGGCGAAAACCCCTGGCGCGGTGGCAGCGGCCCGCTCGGCACCCAGCGGGCGAAGACCCCCGATCCGGTGTTCGATGCCTGGATCGAGGCCGGCAAGGCGGCCGGCTTCCCGCACACCGAGGACTATAACGGCCGACAGCAGGAAGGCTTCGGGCGCGGCCAATACACCATCCGCGACGGCTACCGCTCGTCGGCCGCCACCGCGTTTCTCAAGCCGGCGAGGAAGCGGGGAAATCTCACGGTCGAGACCGGCGCGTACGCGACGCGCGTGCTGACGCAGGGCACCCGCGCGACCGGCGTCGAATACGTCAAGGCCAGCGGCGACGTGGCGCGCACGCAGGCGAGCCGCGAGGTGATCCTCTCCGGCGGCGCCTTCAATACGCCGCACCTTCTCATGCTCTCCGGCATTGGGCCGGCCGCGCATTTGCTCGACATGGGCATCGAGCCGGTCGCCGATCTCCCGGTCGGAAAAAATCTGCAGGACCACCTGGCGGTGATCATCTTCTTCGAGCGGCTCACCGAGAGCCCGTTCCGCCGGGAAATGCGGTTCGACCGCATGGCTGTGAGCATGATCCGCGCCTATTTCTTCGGCACCGGGCCCGGCACGGTAGTGCCCGGCGGCCTGCATGCCTTCGTCAAGACGCGCCCAGAGCTCGCGGTGCCCGACATCGAGTTCATGTTTCGCGGCGCGCCGGCGAAGGCCGATCTGTGGTTTCCGCTGATCCGGCCGGCCTATGCGGACGGCTACGGCATCCGTCCGACGCTGCTGCATCCCGACAGTCGCGGCGAGATTCTGTTGCGCTCGGCCGATGCGCGCGATCCGCCGCGCATCGTCTACAATTTCTTTTCGGCGCCCAACGATCTGCCGACTCTGCGCGAAGGCTTCAAGCGCGCGCGCGACGTGGCCCATCAGAAACCGATGGATCCCTATCGCGGCGCCGAGACCTCGCCGGGCGAAAATGTGAAGACCGACGCCGAGATCGATGCCTTCATCAGGCGCACCGCGATCACCGCGCACCATCCCTGCGGCACCTGTGCGATCGGCATCGGACCCGACGCGGTCGTCGACCCCGAGCTGCGGGTGCGCGGCGTGGAGCGCCTGCGCGTCGTCGACGCCTCGGTCATGCCCGATCTCGTTTCAGCGCATATCAATGCCTGCGTGCTGATGATCGCCGAGAAAGCGTCCGACATGATTCGCGGCAGGCCGCCGCTGCCGGCCGAGCTCAACGCGTGAGGCGCGCGATTCGCGTGCGAGCGCCTTTTTAGACGAATTATTCGCAGTCGCGATCGTCCTGCAGCGACTTCGATCGCTTGCGCCGCATTAATTCCGCATAAAACGTGAAGCGCCGCTGCAGATCATTGATACGATGGCTCTTTTTGCCCGCGCGCCGGTCACGGGCGAGTCAAGAAATTGTGCGTTGCAGTCCGGCTATGACGCGCCGCACATGCGGGTCGCGAAGGACGGGGTCACCTGGAGAACAATCATGCAGATGAAGATGCTCGCGGCCGCAGCGACGCTCGCCGCGATGATTGCGTCGCCGGCTTTGACTCAGACCCTCGGCCCGCAACCGCCCGGCGCGCAAAGGACGCCCGATCAGACCTTCGGTCAGGCCGGAACGGGGCCGGGGCAGCCGATTCTCAACGACATCCAAACCGATGGTCGCCGGCACTCCGACAACCCGGCGAACGACGTCTACCTGAACCAGCGATATGTCGGGTCGGATCCGGATCCGTATATCCGCTGGGAGTTGCGGCGCGACGTTTCGCCGACCGAGTGATCGCGGCGCCGCGCACTTTTTGAACTGACATCGAGCGGCCCCGGACGGTTTCCGGGGCCGCTCGATCGTTGTACGCGCGACGCTTGCGCCGGCGGCGGGTGCGAATTTTTCGGATTTCTTACGCGACGCCCACGCGCCGCGCCGCGGTCCGATTTGTGCAACGCATTAACTCCGCATAAAACGGATATGTCTTCTATACCTTTGTGAATACGATATTTTTATGGGATTTTCTCACGGCAAGTTCAACAATTTGTGCATTGCACCTAGAGGTTCCATGATACATCAATCGCGCGGGCGACGAATGTCTGACCAAGGAGACACATCATCATGAAGACCAAGATGCTTGTTGCGACCGCCGTGCTCGCCACCGCCATCGCGACGCCGGCCCTGGCGCAGACCGCGACCCCGCGGCCGCAGACCAATCCGTCGCAGCTCGATCAAAGCAATGGTCAGATGGGTCCCACGCGTTCGACCAATCGCAGCTACGACGTCTATCAGAACGGCCAGTACGTCGGCTCCGATCCGGATCCCAACATCCGGCTCCAGTTGCGGCGCGAATTCGAAGGTGTCGAGTGGTGACGCGCGCTAGTGCCGCGAACCCGAAGTTCGCACACATCGTGCGCAAGCGCGGTTGCGAACTTCGGGTTTAAAGCGGCACTAGAATCATGAAGTTGCTAGTGTCCCTTTGATTCCGAAGTTCGCATCAGAGGGCGCCGCGAGGGCTTGCGAACTTCGGAATTGGGACCCTAGCGCACGTCGAAAAACGAAAGGCCCAGGTGCTGCCGGGGCCTTTCTGCTTCTTGCGTGGAGAGCCGGAACCGGCCGCCGATCAGAAGCGGACGTTGAGGCCGGCGCGGAAGATGTTGGCGTGGAACGACACGTTGCCGTTCGCGAGCAGGCCGCAATTGAATCCGCAATTGTAGTCGCCGAGATCGACATAGAGATACTCGCCCTTCACCGTCACGTTGCTCACGACGGCGAATTCGAGCCCGGCGCCGATGGTCCAGCCCGCGGTGGTGACGGTTCCGCCCGGAAAGCCCGGGACGGTCGCGCGCACATTCCCGGCCGCAAGCCCGGCGGTGACGAATGGCATCAGCCGGTCGAAGGCATAGCCGGCCCGTCCACGCACGGTGGCGAGCCAGGAATTGCGGGTCTCGCAGCCGGGCGGACAGAGCGTGTTGGTGGTGCCCTTGATGCCCGACCAATCGATGTCGCCTTCGACCCCGACCACGACTTGGCTGAACTGCCAATTGTAGCCGATGGTGGCGCCGATCAGGCCGCCGGACAGGTCGAAGGTGTCGACGCCGGTCCAGGCCGAGCGGCCCCAGCCGCCGCCGCCGTTGATGCCCAGATAGAAGCCGGTCCAGTTGTAGACCGGGGAGTAATACGGCGCCTTCACCAGCGCCGGGTAGCCGCGGCTAAGGTCGGCGGCTCCTGCAACTGTCCCCGTGGCGGCCGCCAAAGCCAGCACGCCTACGCTCGCAACAAGTACACGTTTCATTACCCTACCCTCCTGATACGTCCATGGGCGGCAGAGTATTCGCAATTTTCTGTGCGTCTAGTGCAAGAAAGCAACAGATGAAATCAAAATATAGTGCCACCATAAGACTTTAAATACGCCATCTGGGAGCCCGATATATTAAAACATTATTACGAGATGGCGGGCATTATGGTGAATGATTACTTAATTTTTGGCCGGATCGGTTGAGCGTGGGCGGCGCCACCGCTTATTCGCGGAAGCCCGCCGCGGCGTTCGAATGATTTCATGTCCATCAGCTGCGGATCGGTGGCCGGTCGCCGACCAAGCCCTTAACTTTCGAGCCATGAACGGTTCCAAGAAGGACGTCGATCCGGCAACCGAGCTCGTCGAGGAGGACGAGGACGCGGCGCTGCCCGAGCTCGAGCAGGAGACCGCGATCGATCTGTCCGCCACTGGGCCGCTCGCCGCCGGACGCGCCGCCGTCGCGCGCCATGCCAAGCTGGCGCCGGCCTCGCCCGGCGTCTATCGCATGATCGATGCCCAGGGCGACGTGCTCTACGTCGGCAAGGCCAAGAACATCCGCAAGCGGATCGTCGCCTATACCCGTCCGACCGGCTATGACCCGCGCATCGAGCGCATGATCGTGGCGACCGCCACGCTCGAATTCGTCTCCACCGCGACCGAGACCGAGGCGCTGCTGCTCGAGGCCAACCTTATCAAACGGCTGCGACCTCGCTTCAACGTGCTGCTGCGCGACGACAAATCGTTTCCCTATATCCTGATCACCGCCGACCACTGGGCGCCGCAGATTCTCAAGCATCGCGGCGCCCGCACGCGGCCTGGCAGCTATTACGGTCCGTTCGCGTCGGTGTGGGCGGTCAACCGCACGGTCACGGCGCTGCAGCGCGCCTTCCTGCTGCGGTCCTGCTCGGACGGGTTCTTCGACAGCCGCACCCGGCCCTGCCTGCTGCACCAGATCAAGCGCTGCTCGGGCCCTTGCACGCGCGAGATCGATTTCGCCGAATACACCGAGCTGGTGCGCGAAGCCAACGCGTTCCTGTCGGGCAAGAGCCAGGCCGTGAAGGACGAGCTCGCGGGCGAGATGGAAAAGGCCTCCGGCACGCTCGACTTCGAGCGCGCCGCCATCTATCGCGACCGCCTCGCCGCGCTGTCGGCGGTGCAGTCGCATCAGGACATCAACCCGCGCGGCGTGGAGGAGGCCGACGTCTTCGCCGTCCACCAGGAGGGCGGCTTCAACTGCGTTGAGGTGTTCTTCTTCCGCACCGGCCAGAACTGGGGCAATCGCGCCTATTTCCCGAAGGCCGATCGCTCGCTCACGGCCGGCGAGGTGCTGGGCGCGTTCCTTGCCCAATTCTACGACGACAAGCCGTGCCCGCGCTGCATCTTCATCTCCCACGAGATCGAGGAGCGCGCGCTGCTGGCCGAGGCGCTAAGCACCAAGAGCGGCTACAAGGTCGAGGTCGCGGTGCCCCGGCGCGGCGAGAAGAAGGACCTCGTCGACCATGCGCTCGCCAATGCGCGCGAGGCGCTCGGCCGCAAGCTCGCCGACACCTCCTCGCAGCGCAAGCTGCTCGGTGCGTTGGCCGAATGCTTCGGGCTGCCGCGGCTGCCGCGGCGCATCGAGGTCTACGACAACAGCCACATCCAGGGCAGCAACGCAGTCGGCGCCATGATCGTCGCCGGTCCGGACGGGTTCCGGAAAAACCAGTATCGCAAGTTCAATATCCGCTCGGCCGATCTGGCGCCGGGAGACGACTTCGGGATGATGCGGCAAGTCCTGGGCCGCCGCTTCAAGCGGCTGATCGACGAGGCGCCGCGGGCGGCGATCGCGTTGCCGGCGACGATCGAGACGGCGCTGGCCATGGCGTCGCAGCAGGACGGAGCGCCGATCGACATCGCCGGTGCCGCCGGCGACGACGAGGACGAGTCACCCTGGCCCGATGTCGTGCTGATCGACGGCGGCCGCGGCCAGCTCACCGCCGCGCACGAGACGCTCACCGCGCTCGGCATCAGCGACGTGCCGCTCATTGCTATCGCCAAGGGGCCGGAGCGGGACGCCGGGCAGGAGACCTTCTTCATGCCCGGGCGCGAGCCGTTCAAGCTCAAGCCGCGCGACCCGCTGCTCTATTTCGTGCAGCGGCTGCGCGACGAGGCGCATCGCTTCGCGGTGGGCTCGCACCGCGTCAGGCGCAGGCGCGACATCCGCGAGGCCGGACTGCAGGAAATCCCCGGTGTCGGGCCGACCCGCAAGCGCGCGCTGCTTCGCCATTTCGGCACGCTCAAGGCGATCGAGCGCGCCGCCGTCGCCGATCTGGCCAAAGTTCCAGGCATCAGCGCCGAGACCGCCCGCAAGATCTACGACTTCTTCCATGAGCGGGCAGTGTGATGTCGCATGCGTGCCACGCATGCGCGGTACTCCTTGCGGGGACCCGAGGGTTGTAACTTGTGCTATCCCGGCTGGTCGGAGATGGTGGGCGAAAGTTGATGTGGAATGCGCCGGGGCATTGCTTTTGATGCCGGAACAGGAAGGGTATTGTCTCGCGTCATGAAAGCCGTCGCATCGAGGCCCGTGGTGACGGCGCGCCCGCTCGCGCTCCCGAACCTGCTGACCTATGCCCGCATTGCCGCCGTCCCGGTCGTGGTGGCCTGCCTCTATTGGCAGGACATCCTGGAGGGTGGGCTGTGGCTGCGCTGGGTGGCGCTCGCCATCTTCATCGCCGCCGGGGTGACCGACGTGCTCGACGGCTATCTGGCCCGCAAATGGGGCGAGCAATCGACCTTCGGCCGCATGCTCGACCCGATCGCCGACAAGCTCCTGGTGGCGTCGTGCCTGCTCATGCTGGCCGCCGACAGCACCATCCGCGGCTGGTCGCTGTGGGCGGCGATCGTCATCCTGTGCCGCGAGATCCTGGTCTCGGGGCTGCGCGAATATCTCGCCGAGCTGCGCGTCAGCGTGCCGGTGACCCAGCTCGCCAAGTGGAAGACCACGCTGCAGCTGGTCGCGGTCGGCTTCTTGATCGCCGGCAAGGCCGGCGACGCGGTCCTGCCGGTGGTCACGCCGATCGGGCTCGCCTTGCTCTGGCTGTCGGCTTTGCTGACGCTGTACACTGGCTGGGATTATTTGCGTGCCGGCATGCGGCATCTGATCGAGGACTGAGCGTGAAAGTTCGCTACTTCGCCTGGGTGCGCGAGCGCGTGGGCAAGCCGGAGGAGGAGATCGAGCCGCCGGCCGGGATCACCACCGTGGCCGAGCTGATGACTTGGCTCGCCGGCCGCGGCGAGCAATACGCCCATGCATTCGAGAACCCGAAGGTGATCCGCGCCGCGATCGACCGCGCCCATGTGCGGGCCGACACGGCGATCGGGAGTGCGCGCGAGATCGCCTTTTTTCCGCCGATGACCGGGGGATAAGGTTCCCGAAACGGGACCAGTGACGTCCGGAGAGTAACGGCCGATGTCCGCCACCATCCGTCTGCAGCGCGAGCCGTTCGACGCCGCGGCCGAGGCGGCGAAGCTCACGCGCGGGCGCTCCGACATCGGCGCCGTGGTCACCTTCACCGGCATCTGCCGCGGCGACGAGAACGGCCGGCCGCTGGCGGCGATGACGCTCGAGCATTACCCGGACATGGCCGAGGCCGAGATCGCGCGCCACGTCGAGGCGGCGCAGCGGCGCTGGCCGCTGCTCGGCGTCACCGTGATCCACCGCTTCGGCCGGCTCACGCCCGGCGAGGACATCGTGCTGGTGCTTGCCGCCAGCTCGCACCGGCAGGACGCCTTCGCGGCCGCCGAATTCCTGATGGACTACCTCAAGACCCGCGCGCCGTTCTGGAAGCAGGTCGAATACGCGCCCGCCACGACCGGCCGCGAGCCGGCCGAGACGATCTGGGTTGACGCCAAGCAGGCCGACGACGTCTCGGCCGATCGCTGGACCAGGCCGCCGGGCCGGCCCGCGGCGGCGGAATGAAACACGCGCGTGCCGCGGTCCTTCGGCGGCTCCGCCTCATGCCGTCAGCAGGGCGGCGAAATCGAACGCGTCCGCCCATTCGGGGAAGTCGATGAGCGGGCTGCGATTGCCCTGGCGCTTGAAGATCGCCTGATTGCGGTGGCGTTCGTAGCGATTGGGCGCGGCGCCCCGGTGCCATGCCAGGAGCGTCGGGATCCGATCGGCGGGGAGGGAGCGCTTGGAGATACGGCCAGGATAGCGAAGAAGGAAATAGAGGGTCGCGCGCGCCACGATCGCCTTGCCGCTCTTGGGCTCGAAGCCGAACGCCGAGGAGTCGACCTGTTCACGCTTGCCACAATCGTCCTGCACGACGTCCCGAAAATCGGGGAAGTCGAAATAGGGCGTGTTGCCTCGAAACGAATTGCAACGATTGCCGCACGCGAACAGGTGATGCATGTCGCCGCGCATCGGCTCGCTGCTGCGAAACCACGACTGCGGCACGACATGCTCGCAGTTGTAGGGCGAGGCCGCCGCCAGCAGATCGATCTCCTGGAGTCCGGCGCTATCGGAAACCCGGCCGTCCGCCATCCGGGCTTCCAGGGTCTTGATGCGCTGGTCGAGAAGCACGACGTCCGCGATCGCTTCGCGAGGATCGAAGGTCGCGCCCGAATAGATCGAGCGCAGCAGCTGGTCCTCGTGCAGATCGGCCCAGGTGTAGATCGAGCGTCCGCTGTCGTAGCGGACGCGGGGGTTGTGAGTCGCTTCGAGATGGTTGCTCAGGGCGCTTGCGGGCGGCGGACGGCCACCCAGAGATGCGTAGTAAGCGTCACGGTCGGTGCGGTCCGTGGCTTCCGCGTAATAGGGTTGCGCGCGCGCTGCCTCGAATTCGGCCAGCGCCTGGTCGACGGCGCTGGCGGTGCTGCTGTCGGCCGGCTGGGCAGGGGGGACGCTCGGATTGACCACCATGGCGATCTCCGCCCGTAGCGCATCTTCCCACGAAGAAAATGCGACAATCCGACAAAGCATCCGATGGCCTTCCTGTCCTGCGGATCGGAAGGCGCTTGTTCTTCTTATAGATGTATGTCACATACAGAGCAATCGAAAGTTGTCAAGACGAGGCGGCGAATCACGCCGCCGCGGCCTTGCCCTTGGGCTGTACCTCGGCGGTGTAGTCGGTCATCAGCTGATTGGTGATGCTGCCGGGGGTGAATCGCCACTGGGCGATCTCCGACACCGCCGTCACCTCGGCGGCGCTGCCGGTAATGAAGCACTCCGAGAACTGGGCCAGCTCGTCGGGAAGGATACGCCGCTCGATCACCTCGATGCCGCGTTTCTTTGCGAGCTCGATCGCCGTTTGCCGCGTGATGCCGTCGAGGAAGCAGTCGGCGATCGGGGTGTGGATCTTGCCGTCCTTGATGAAGAAGATGTTGGCGCCGGTGCATTCGGCGACGCGGCCCTGCCAGTCGAGCATCATGGCGTCGGCATAGCCTTTGCGCTCGGCCTTGTGCTTGGAGATGGTGCAGATCATGTAGAGCCCCGCCGCCTTGGCGCGCACTGGCGCGGTCGCCGGGTCGGGCCGGCGGTAGTCGGCAAGATCGAGCCGGATGCCCTTGAGCCGCTGCACCGGATCGAAATAGCTCGGCCACTGCCAGGTGGCGATGGCGAGGTGGATCTTGTTGTGCTGGGCCGAGACCCCCATCATCTCGGAGCCGCGCCACGCGACCGGCCGCACATAGGCGTCCTGCTGCCCGTTCTTCTCCAGCACCAGGCGCTTGGCCGCATCGATCTCGGCGACCGAGTAGGGGATCTCGAAGTCGAGCACCTGCGCCGAGCGCTTGAGCCGCTCGGAATGCTCCGTGCACTTGAAGATTTCACCGCCATAAGCGCGTTCGCCCTCGAACACGCAGCTGCCGTAGTGCAGGCCGTGGGAGAGCACATGCATGGTCGCATCGCCCCACTGGACGAGCTTGCCATCGTACCAGATGACGCCGTCGAGCCGGTCGTACGGTTTCTCCGCCATGGCACTTCCTCCTCGGACCTCTGTCGCGGTTGCCGGCGCCGGCGCGGTCGGCGGACTGGCGTCGCGGCGCTTTTGCGTCCCGGGCCAACTCCCGGTATGTTTTCGGCTGCCCATGAGAGCGTGCTTGCGCGTCGGGCGCAACGTCCGCTCAGGGGCAAGGCCGCCAGCACGATCCTTTCGTGCCGGCGGGGTATTGGATAACAATCTAATCGAAATATGTCAATATGGCTGACCTAACTGCCCCAGTCGGGACCAATCGGCCGTTGGCCGGCGGGGAGCGCGCGTCGCGCCCGGGCGAGCCCAATTGGGACGTGATCGAGCTCCTGTTCTTCGCCTATCGCGACTTCATCGGCGATCCCGACGACGTGCTGGCGAAGTTCGGCTTCGGGCGCGCGCATCACCGCGTCCTGCATTTCGTCAACCGCAATCCGGGCATGAAGGTGGCGGAGCTGCTCGACATCCTCAAGATCACCAAGCAGTCGCTCGGCCGAGTGCTCAAGCAGCTGATCGACCAGGGCTACGTGGTGCAGAAGGAAGGCGCCAACGATCGCCGCCAGCGCCTGCTCTACGTCACGCCGAAAGGCGAGGCGCTGGCGATGAAGCTGGCCGGGCTGCAGACCGCGCGGATCACGCGCGCGCTGTCCGAGCTCGGGCCGAATTCCCATGACGCAGCCTGCCGCTTCCTGGTCGCCATGATCAATGCCGACCACCGCGACAACGTGCTGCGTTTCATCGCGAGGGCCGACCGCGCG
>Ga0209382_10012365_pt1 | contig 10548 bp, 14 predicted proteins | sample SoiMetdeltSBSDD5_FD_187599 | JGI IMG/M metagenome (GOLD analysis project Ga0209382, IMG submission 187599) | Bulk soil microbial communities from a Populus tree surrounding site in Tennessee, USA - Soil MetaG P. deltoides SBSDD5 (SPAdes) (version 2) | ecosystem: Environmental > Terrestrial >...
TGGGAGGAGTTCACGTGGGAACCCGCGCGCCACCAGGCGCGAAAGCCTGTGTGACCGCCACCTAACAGGAGTTGGACGGCCCGCGTGCTCGTTTCGGACCGCTGCTCGGAAACTCCCCGCAGCCGCCACGCGTAGGTCCCGGCAGGTTCCGTTAGTGGAATCTCCCCCTCGGCAGAACGGCGCGAATGCGATCGGCGAAGAGCGTTGGCCGGATCATCGGTGCCCTGGTGTTCCTGCACCTGGCAACCGGACTCATGATCCCGTACATCATGCTGCAGTCGCTGTCGGCGTCGTCGGCGAGCGCCTTGGCCGTCGCAGCGGGCATGGAAACCCAAATCCGGCTGGCAGTAGCGCTGCTGTTCGTGGGGGGCGTCATTCCAGTCGCCATCGCCATCACTGCATGGCCCATGCTCCTCCCGCGCAGTCCCGCGCTCGGCCAGTGGCTTCTGGCGCTCGCCGTCGTCAGCCTCGCGATGCAGATCGTCGAGAACCAGCACTTCCTGTCCCTGCTGTCCCTGAGCCTGGAACATGGCCGCGCCAGCGGCGACGCCGTCGCCGTCCTGGCGGCGACGGCCCCCATCGTCCGCGCCGCTTGGCGGTGGGCGCACTACACGCACCTGCTCTCGGTCGTCGGCTGGATGCTGCTCTTCTGCGGCGTGCTGTTTCGCCTGGCCCTGGTTCCGCGCGCCCTCGCGGCAGCGGGAATCGTGACCACCATGATGCAGCTGGGCGGCATCACCCTCCCCGTGCTGCTGGGCTATCGCGTTCCCTTATCCCAGGGGGCATGGGGTGTGCCACTCGGCGTCGCGTACCTGGGTCTCTCACTCTGGCTCATGGCGCGCGGCTTCGCCGCCGAGCCGGCCCGTGGCGAAGCTCCTAACGCGTGAGTAGGTCTAATCCATCTCGACCGCTTCGTCGGTCAGCTTCATCCTTCGAAACCGGGAGCGGCTTAACAAGCGGTTGAAGCTATCCGTTAGGCAGCGACACGAGGTCGTCTCGGTGATCGATCTACGACAAACGGTCAACTTCTCGGCACGCGCGGCCACGGTCGCAATGGTGGTTGGTGGCGTCCTCGGTGTCGTGGTTGCAGGCGCGGGCTCGCTCGAGGATATACTGGTTTATGGGTTTTGGGGTGGTGGCGCCAGCATCCTGCTACTCACCGCGCTGGCAGGAGCCGTCATTGCCGGCAAGCAGCGAGGGCTTGCTGAGGCGTTGGCCTTCTCGGTCGGTGCTGGTCTTGGCCTATACCTCAGTACTTCTCGCGCCGTAGTGGAGTCGGTGGGAGGTGGCCTTTGGTTTGCGGCCGTAGTCGTTGGACTTGGCGCGCTCACGATCTCTCCTCTTTTTCTCATCGCGCGGCGAGCCCTACGGTCGCGCACCAAATCCGTGGGAGACGCCGCTGCCTAACAAGCGCTTGAAGCTGGCGGCGCGCGTAGAAAGCGGCATGACCTCTACGACTGTTTGGACCTGCCTCCTGACCATTGCTGCGGCGGGCGTTGCCCTCGCTGCACAGGGAGGGGCACCTCGTTTCGAGGACTATCCCGCCACGGCCGGCCTTCACGGCGCACCGGTCCCTCCGACGCTCAGCGAGGATCACGAGTGGTTTCGGACCGCGCTTCGACGGGGTGCGGCGCGGGGGCCGAACTTCGCCGGTGCGTACACGGTGGTCATCTGGGGTTGCGGTACGTCGTGTCAATCCGGAGCTGTTATTGACGCACGCAGCGGACGTGTATGGTCGTTGCCGCAGTCCTTAGTGCGAGGTGCTGATTTCAAGCTGGCGAGTCGGCTTTTCGTCGCCGATCCGGTTCCGCCTCAGCCTCAGCCACACGAATCGCCGTACGTGACGTACTACGAATGGCAGGATACAGCGTTTGTGCTCATCGATTCGCTACGAGCTCCGAGCGTGCCGACGCACTGAGTTCCCTGAGCCGCTGCCCAACAAGCGCTTGAAGCTGGCGGCGCGCGTAGGATATTGTATGACTGCTTTTTCACCAGCGCGCCGCAGCTTAGGCGCGATCCGTTAGCCCGCAGCGCAGGTTCTTGGGAGGCGTGAATGAGCCCACCGGACATCGTATTCATCAAGGTCGTTATCGCATTTGTGCTCGTGGCGGGGACCGGAATGACCGGCTTTTGGCTCTGGCTCCGGGCGCGGGGTCGAGCTGCGCCTGACCTCAGCAAGTTCCTCGATTCCGTTCGCGAGGAAAACGCGCAGCTCCGCGAGGACCTCAGCGCCCGCATTGCTGAGTTGGAGGAGCGCGTCGATTTCACGGAGCGGCGCATGGTGCAAGAGCGGGAGCCTGTGCGGTTGCCGCAACCGCCGAAGGCTCGGACGCCGGTCTGAGGCGCTCCACGAGATAACGGGTGACCGCCAATAATCATGACCCTTCTTCATCGCACAATCACGCCGCTCTGCTTCTTACTCTGGACCCGTACTTGCGCGGCTCCTGGCCGCACGGCGCCGAGCGCGCGACGTCAACCCCGTAATATGTGATCACCAAGATTCAGGATATCCAGGAGCTGCTCGCCAGAGGGCGCATCGACCCGGGAGCCGTGTTTCCAGAGATCAGGGTCATGGCCGCCAGCGACCAGTGGCAGACGCGAGAGGTTGCAGCCACGGCGCTCGTCGAGATCGGCAAGCGCCATCCGGCTTCAGTCTTGCGCCAGGCTCGTCTTTGGGCCAAGCACAAGGACAGCAATCTTCGACGAGCCGCGAGCGAAGGCCTACGCGGCATCGCGAAAGTGGATCCAGAGGCCGTTCGACCAGTCATCGAGACCCTGCGTGCCGACCCGGACCTGTACGTCAAGAAGTCCGTTGCGAATGTGCTTCGCAACGCCAGCGGGAAGCACGCGGCGTTCGTGCTTGGCGTCTGTCGGCAATGGGCGCGGTCGCGTAGCCCGCATACCCGGTGGATCGTGAAGGATGGGTTGCGCAAGCTCAAAACTTCACGACCCCGCGAGGTCGCCGCTGTCCTTGCGTCGTGGGATGCGCCAGCCTCTCGTTGAGACCACGGCGAGGGCTCGCTCCCCGCAAGCCTGGGCGCGGTCCCTGACATCTTCGCTACCCTGTTCGTGGAGCGATATCAACGATGACTATCGCGGCGCTCGCCTTCCCGGTGCTGGCACTCATGGCGTGTGGGAATCAGCAGCTCACGGGAATCCATGCGGCTGCTAGGGACGGCAACGTGACTCAGGTCAGGGCTCTGCTGGATCAAGATCCCGGTCTCGTGAATGCCGCCGAACGACTCGGATGGACGCCGTTGCACTTTGCGGCCCAGGGGGGTCACGAAGCGGTGGCGAAGCTCCTGTTGGCCAGAGGGGCCGATGTCAACGCCAGACTGATGGTGACTGGGGGGTTACCGCTACACGTGGCAGCGACAACGGGTCACGCGCCCGTCGTCGCCCTCCTGTTGGCCAACGGTGCCCGTGCGAACACGATAGACGGTAACGAATGGACGCCGTTGCACCGAGCGGCGATCTCCGGCAACCGGGAGGTGGCCGAGCTGCTGCTGGCCAAGGGCGCGAATGCCTACGCCTGGAGTAATACCGGTGTCACACCGATCGATCAGGCCAACGCGAGCCGACAGGTCGAGTTCGCTGCACTATTGCGTGAACGAGTGCCCGCGACCCTTCCCATGACCGACAACTTCGCGGACGACTGTCGCTGGACCAGCGGGGAGAATCCGACGTTCTCGTTTGGTTGCGAGCACGCGGCGTATCGCCTGCACCTCAAGAAGGCAGGGCCCGTCCACGTGACCCAGAACTTTGATTGGAAGACTCGGGCGGTGAGCGCCGAGATCGATGTCACCGTGGAGAGTAGTCCAGGGGCAGCGGCGGCGGGCAAGGCGTTGGTCGGCATCGGCTGCCTGGCGAGGCCCGACAGCGGCTATGTGGGCGTCTTGGGTACGGACGGTGGTTGGGCAATCATGCGGATCGCCGGAGGGTTCACGCAGCTCGCAGGTCCGAACACGCCTCGGGCCATCACGGGGCTCCGCGCCACGAATCGGTTGCGCGTCGTATGTGCGCGCGGAAACCGTGGGGCGACCGTGGTGACCTTCTTCGTCAACGACACAGAGGTCGGTTGGGTCGCCGATGAGTCTGGATCAGCGCCGTTCAACGGCGTCGCCCTCTACACCGATACGTTCCCGGGCGTCGTCCGATTCGAGCACTTCGCCGCGCGTAAGCTGTTGGACTAAGACCGGAACGCTCAGTTCCGAATGAGTTTTTGGATCGGGCGCCACCCGATGAGGATCACGTGGTTATCGGCGAGGGCCTTCCGAAACTCGGCGCTGGAAATGACGTCGACATCACGCTGGCGCCAGGCGGCATCCCACACCGGGTAGTTCACGGTGACGGCGCGCATCTCCGCGTCGTCGTGCGCGAGATGCACGAATAGCTCGGTCACACCCGGTTGCAGATTCTTGACGACGTTGAGGTAGTACTCCCTCCACGCAGCGGGCTGCACGTCGCCCTCCGGCGAGAAGATCGCATCCGGAAACGGGACTCCGGCGTCCACGTAGGGCAGCAGGTCCCGGAATACCTGCTCATTGCGTGCCATGCGAATCGGCAACCGGTAGTCTCGCGCCACCTTGCGCAGCACCGCGAACAGCTGCGGCGAGGCATAGAGCGCGTGCATGTGAGCATCGAGATGCGTGGGCTCCAGGCCCATGGACTTGGCGCGCTCGACCTGTGCCCGGACCTCGGTTTCGACTTCGCCGACCTTCGCGTGACTCGCAAACTCCTCCGTCGTCGAGTAGAAGAACCCATCGGGCCCGACGAGGCTGGGAACGAGGTTGCGCGGCGTTACCGGACCCCAGCGGAACGTCTGCCACTCGGCGGTCAACGTCAGATGGAGGCCCAGATCGGCGTCGGGATGGGTCTTGGCGTACGCGGCAACTTCGCCGAACCACGGGGCCGGAACCATCACCGTGGCGGAGGTCACGAGCTTGTTGTCGAGGGCGGTGAAGCTGGCTGCGTTTTCCGAATGCGACATGGCCAGATCATCGGCGTTGATGATCAGCAGCTTGGAGTCGGCGGGATAGCCGAGGCGCACGTTCAGGGGCTGATCGGTGCGAGGGCCCGTAAAGCCGGCGGTGAGAACCGCGGCGCAGAGCAGGGCGACGTAACGCGACGGCATGGTGAGGCTCCGGAGTGATTAGTGCGTTGGATGGGGAAGCAGCCCCGAAAGTTGCAGGGCCCTCGTTTGCTACGATACACCATCGGCGATACTCTTTCTCGACGATTCTCGCCGTGTTCGCCACGGAACCCGACGCGCTCAAGGGACTGTGAGACCCGATCCGTCGACCAGCACGCCCGATGGCATCCGCATCACCTGGAGAGCCGTCGGGCAGACGCTCCGCCGACCGTACCCGGTGACGATTCCCATGGTCCTGCTCGTTTCCCTGGTCCCCATCTACCTCGTCATTGCGGGCCGAGCCCGTGCCGGTGGGGCGTACGCGCCCGCGCTGGCGTTGGACCGGCTCTTGCCCCTCGTACCAACGTGGGCGCTGGTCTACGGAGCGCTCTACGCCTTCCTCATCGTGCTACCGGTGTTCGTGGTCCAGCAGGAGGAATTGATTCGCCGCACCGTGTGGGCGTACCTAACGGTGTGGACCGTGGCGTACATCTCCTTCCTGTTGTACCCGACCATCGCCCCGCGTCCAGAAACAGTGATGGGAAAGGGCTTTGCCGTCTGGGGGCTGCGGGCCCTCTACGACGCTGATCCGCCATACAACTGCTTTCCTTCTCTCCACGTCGCGCACTCGTTCGTCTCAGCGTTCGCCAGCTATCGGGTGCATCGCACGCTTGGGCTCGTCGCAGTATCGTTCGCCTTACTAGTCGGGGTTTCCACGCTGTTCACCAAGCAGCACTATGTCGCGGATGTTATTGCCGGGATACTCCTGGCCTTGGCTGCCTGTGCGGTGTTCTTCCGCGGCGATTCTCGCGCGAACGTCCCTGAGCTCGACCGCCGCCTCGCACCACGCCTTGGGCTCGTTGTCGCCGGGATCGTCGGTCTCGGCTTCGTCTGCTATTGGGTAGCGTACATGCTGGGGGTACAGGCGTAATGCCGGTGTTGCCTGTACTTCCGGGCCGTGCCCAGGTGGAAGCGACGCTGATTGGAGGCTCAACCGTGGCAATGAAGCCGAAGGATTGGTGCCTCGACGCGCTCATCGTGCGGAGCGTCGTGACCGCGGCGATGTTAGCCGTGGCCTCCACGGTATCCGCGTGGGCCCAGGGCGCCTCGGCCACGCTTGACGCGCCCACCGCCGGTCGGTTCGCGGCTTTGGCGCTGGCGTGCGTCCAAAAGGAGTACCCGAACAAGATCGCGCATGTCCTGAATTCCCCCGACGACATCAAGGCACCGCATGAGCTGACGCCCGCCTTTTACGGATGTTACGACTGGCATTCGTCGGTGCATGGTCACTGGCTGCTGGCGCGTCTCGTCCGTGAGTTTCCGCAGGCGGCTTTCGTGCCCGATGCGGTCGCCGCCCTCAAGGCGAACCTCACACCGGCCCGCATCGCCGGCGAGGTGGACTACTTGAACGGCACCGGACGGGAGACCTTCGAGCGCCCCTACGGTTTGGCGTGGCTGTTGCAGCTCGCCGCCGAACTCCGCGAATCCCAAACGCCTGACGCGGCGGCGTTGGCATCGGCGCTGAAGCCGCTCGAGGCGACGGTAGTCGCGCGCCTCGAGGCATGGCTGCCGAAGCTCGCCTATCCCATTCGGGAAGGGGAGCATGCGCAAACCGCCTTCGCCTTTGGGTTGATCCTGGACTACGCACGCGGCACCGACACGGCCCTGGCCGCGATGGTCGTCGCCAAGGCTCGCGAATTCCACCTCCACGACCGCGCCTGCCCGATCAACTACGAGCCGTCCGGCCAGGACTTCCTCTCGCCGTGCCTCGCCGAGGCCGACGTGATGCGCCGCGTCCTGCCCCCGCGCGAATTCGCCGCGTGGTTGACGACGTTCCTCCCGCTCCTGCCCACCACGAGTTCCGGCGCGTGGCTGCCGATTGGCGTCGTAACCGACAAGACGGATGGCAAGCTGGCCCATCTGGACGGGCTCAATCTCAGTCGGGCATGGATGCTGGAGGGGATCGCGGCGGGGTTGCCCGCGGGCGATCTGCGCCGGCGCGCCTTGCTGGCCGCGGTGCGCAACCATGCCGCCAGCGGACTCGCCGCGGTGACGGGCGAGCATTACGCCGGCGGGCATTGGCTCGGCAGCTTCGCCACGTACCTCACCACGCGCCGCGGGATCGCGAACTAGTGCCCGTGATCCGCAAGATCGGATGGGTGGTGATGATCGTGTTGGCAGCGATCATTGCCGCCTACGCGATCGCCGTGCTCATCCTACCCGCGATGCGACCCCCGTTCTTGCAGCAGCGCTTCGTGACGATGCCGCTGGCGGCGACGCTACACTTGGCCGGTGCGGCGGTGGCGCTCCTCGCCGGGGCACTGCAGCACAACGCGCGCCTGCGCGGGCGCTTCCTCGACCTGCATCGCTGGACCGGCCGCGTGTATGTCCTCGCCGTGTTGTTGGGCGGGGCGGCCGCACTGCGGCTCGCGCTCGTTTCAGAGGGCGGCCTGCCTGCCCACGTCGGCTTTGGTTTTCTGGCGGTGCTCTGGTTGCTGACGACGGGCCAAGCCTACCGGTTCATCCGGGCCGGCGATCAGGATTCGCACCGCCGCTGGATGATCCGGAGCTACGCACTCACCTTTGCGGCCGTGACGCTCCGCATCTACCTCCCCCTCAGTCAAGTCGCCGGCATTCCATTCGAGCCCGCTTATCAGACGATTGCGTGGTTGTGCTGGGTCCCGAACCTCGTGTTGGCCGAATGGCTGACGTGACGAACCAGCGAAAGGTCATCGTCCACATCGCGACGAGCGCCGACGGCTACATCGCGCGCTCCGACGGCGACATCGACTGGCTGACGTCCCGTCCGGCCCCAAAGGGCTTTTACGGCATGACCGCGTTCATGAAGACCATCGATACGACGGTGCTCGGCCGAAAGACCTACGAGGTGAGCCTCGCCATGGGGGCGCCGTTCGGCTCCAAGGGGACCTTCGTTTTCTCCCATCATCCGGCCCCCCCGGACGCCCCGGTGGAGTTCGTGAACGAACCCATCGGGCCCTTCGTGAGCCGCCTGCGCGAGCGGCCCGGCAAGAACATCTGGTTGATGGGCGGTGGTGGCATCATCGCCTCATTTCTCGATGCCCGGGCGATCGACGAGTTCGTCATCAGCGTCGTGCCGGTCTTCATCGGTGACGGCATTCCGCTCATCGCCCGCCGTCACCGCCAGGTCCCGTTGTCGTTGCTCTCCACCGAGAAGTTTGCCGATGGCCTCGTCCAACTTCATTATGCGATCGATGCTCATCCAAGAGCTTGAACGGACCCGCGACGAGACGCTGAAGTGCTTCTCGCTCAACCGGGAGGCCTTGGCGCGCAGCTACGCGCCGGGCAAGTGGTCGGTCGCCTATATCCTGCACCACCTCTCCGACAGCGAATCCGTCTTCTTTGAGCGCATCCGTCGCGTGATCAGTGAGCCTCGTCCGGTGTTGTGGGTGATGGATCAGGATGCCTGGGCGAAGGGTCTCGATTATTCGCGCGTCCCGCTCGAGGTCTCGCGACGCGTCTACGAATCGGTGCGCAACGCCATCATCTATTATGCCGGCGAGCACTACGAGCGCAGCGGCCATCTCGAGTGGGTGCACAGCGTGGACGGCGTGCGGACGTTGAAGGATGAATTCGACAAGGTCGCCGCGCACAACGAGCATCACCTGAGTCAAATCCGGTCGGCGTTGAGCCGCTCCGCTCCCTAGCACGCCCTCGAAGCTGGCGTACGCCGAGGCGGTATCCTATCGTAGAGCTCCCCCAACGGAGCGATCCCTATGCGAGATATTCTGACGGGCGCGGTGCTGATTGGCGTGGGATTCGTGCTCGGCGCCTCCGTTTTCATGGGCGACTTCAGCGTCTTCAACATCATCTTCGACGGCCTCGGCGTCTTTTTCATCGTGAAGGGGCTAGTCCAGGTGGTCAAGAGCAAACAGGCTGCCTGATGCTGCGGGCCAGACTCCTCGCGGTGGCGCTGGTCCTCGGTGCCTGTGGAAAGCCGAAGGACGCGGACTTCGCCGCCATGCAGGAGCGTGGGCGCATGGTGATGGGGGTGGACCAATACACGTCTGCCCACGTTTTCGAGGACCTTCCCGATGGCGGACGCGTCGTCCTCGACCGCGACAGCACCGGGGACTCGAGTGGGGTGGCCACCATCCGTCAGCACATGCGCGACATCGCCGCCGCCTTCCAGGCCGGAGACTTCAACCAGCCGTTCCAGGTGCACGCGCAGGTGGTGCCCGGCACGGCCGTCATGCAGGCCCGCCGCTCGGCCATCACGTACGAGGTGGTCGATCGCCCGCGGGGCGGGGAAGTGCGCATGCGGAGCGCCGACCCGGCGGCGGTCGCGGCCATTCACGAGTTCCTGGGATTCCAGCGCGCCGGTCACCACGCCGCTGGCCACGAGCCGCCGCCATGACCGCGCAAGAGTTTCGCAAGCTCGCCTTGAGCCTCCCGGAAGCGTCTGAAGCGTCGCACATGGGGCATCCCGACTTCCGTGTAGGCGGGAAGATCTTCGCCACGCTCGGCTATCCCACCAGCGCCTGGGGCATGATCGCGCTCACCCCCGAGCAGCAAGAACTGTTCGTGGGCGCGCAGCCTCGGACGTTTTCGCCTGTCAAAGGTGGGTGGGGGCGTAAGGGCGCCACGCAGGTGCGTCTGCGGACTGCAGGGAAGGGGGCGGTGCGCGAAGCCATGTCGGTCGCCTGGCGCAACCGCGCACCCAAACGACTCAAATGAAATTCGCGCTGCTTGCCGCGCTCGTCTTCATCATGATCCTTGTCTTCTTGCTCTGGAAGGCACGCTACACGCGGGCCATCCGGCACGATGCGATTCAGCGCAGCCTCGCCGTGACGACGGGGAAGGTCTATGAGCAGATCGTCCCATACCTGCCGGACTTTCCCTTTAACCCCAAGGACGTCCGCTTCCTCGGCTCGCCCGTGGATTTTGTGGTGTTCGACGGCTTGAGCGATGGACACGTCACGCGCATCGTATTCGTCGAGGTCAAGACTGGCGACGCCCAACTCTCCGGCCGCGAACGGCTGGTACGGGACGCGGTGCAGGAACCCCGGGTGGAATGGTACGAATTGCGAGGACTCGATGGCCAAGAGTGACGAGTAGATTCCGCCATGCTCTTCATCCTCGACAACTACGATTCGTTCACCTACAACCTCGTGCAGTACCTGGGCGAGCTGGGGGAAGAGCCCGTCGTCTATCGCAACGACGCGCTGACGATCGCGGATGTGGTCGCGCTGAAGCCGACGGCGGTGGTATTGTCGCCGGGCCCCAAGACACCCGCCGAGGCCGGCATCCTCGTACCCTTGGTCCGCGCGTTGGCGGGGAAGATTCCGATCTTGGGTGTCTGCTTGGGTCACCAGGCGATCGGCGAGGCCTTCGGCGGCAAGGTGGTCCGCGCGCCTCGGCTCATGCACGGGAAGACG
>Ga0209382_10012366_pt1 | contig 10547 bp, 8 predicted proteins | sample SoiMetdeltSBSDD5_FD_187599 | JGI IMG/M metagenome (GOLD analysis project Ga0209382, IMG submission 187599) | Bulk soil microbial communities from a Populus tree surrounding site in Tennessee, USA - Soil MetaG P. deltoides SBSDD5 (SPAdes) (version 2) | ecosystem: Environmental > Terrestrial >...
TGCTGGATCGAAGCGAGATGATCTGCTCGCTGGACCCGAACGACCCGTTCCCGTTCTGGTCGAGCCAGACCTTGTCCAGCAGGTTGAAGTTGGTCCGGCTGATCTCGGTGCGGAGCGGGCCGGTCGTCACGGTGATCCGATCCGCCGTCTCGCTGACCACGACCGACCGGGACGGCGATGCCGTGGGAGCCTGCTCCCGGAGCGTGAACGACCTGGCCACGTTGGCGCTCAGCGAGGCCTGAAAATCGAGCAGCAGCCACGGGGCCACGCGATGAGGCAGGACCGTGGTCTGGAGCGGGATCTCGCGCGCGCCGTCGAACAGCGCCCAGCTCGCGCCCACCTGGGTCGGTGAGATCGGGATCCCGGTCGTCACGGGCTCGTTCACCCGCGTGACACCGGTGTAGTCGCGGACCGTCAGCGGGATGGGATCGGCAGCGGCCGCCGGGGCCCCACCGGTCCTCGAAGAACCGGGAGCCAGCGTCGAACCCAGGACACCGATGACGATCAGGTAACGATGACCGACTCGCAAGGTGCACCATCCATGATGTGGATCGAGCCGGGAGTCCGGGATGTGGAGGAGCGGCGACGCAAGCCTGCCCTCTCGCTGGCCGGTCGTCAAGGGCGTCGGTGGCGTGGGCTCCGGCCGACGCCGCGCTTCGGTTAGTCTAGCTCCTCCGCAGGGGAGGGGGGGCAGCGGGCCGTCACCCGAACAACGATCGCAACCGGGAGGGACAATGAACAGGATCGCGGTGCTGGGCTCCGGGATGGTCGGCATGGCCCTGTCCGACGGGTTCCTCGCGCTCGGCCTCGACGTGATGCGCGGCACGCGGGAGCCGGCAAAGCTCGCCGCGTGGAAGGACCAGGCCGGGGGGAAGGCATCGGTGGGCACGTTCGCGGAGGCCGCGCGCCACGGCGAGCTGATCGTGCTCGCGGTCAAGGGGGACGCGGCCGAGGCGGTGCTCGACCAGTGTGGCGCCGAGTCGCTGGCCGGCAAGACGGTCATCGACACCACCAACCCGATCGCCTCGCGTCCGCCGGTCAACGGGGTGCTCTCCTTCTTCACCTCCCTCGACGAGTCGCTCATGGAACGGCTGCAACAGCGCGTCCCGGCGGCGAACTTCGTCAAGGCGTTCTCCTGCGTCGGGAACGCCCTGATGGTGAATCCACGCCTGCCCGGTGGCCCGCCCACGATGTTCATCTGCGGCAACCGTGAGGTGGCGAAGGCGGAGGTGAGGGGGATCCTGGACCGGTTCGGCTGGGAGACCGAGGACCTGGGCGCCGCGGAGGCGGCGCGCGCGATCGAGCCGCTGTTCATCCTGTGGTGCATCCCGGGCTTCAGCCACAACCGCTGGACCCACGCGCTCAAGCTGCTCCCGGCCTGAAGGTCGCGGCCGGCGGAGTCATGTTCGACGCAAGGCCAGCGCGACCAGCAGCAGGCCGACCGCCGCGAGGCCGAAGCCCCAGGTGAGGCGCGTATCGACACGCGCGACGTTGCGCCTCAGCTCGATCGTCGCCTTGCGGAGGTCGTCCATGCTGCCGTCCGCGAAGCGCACGCGAACGACGTGGTCCCCCGGGGTGACCACGTCGAACGTCGAGAGGCTCGTGGTCGTCCACACGATCGAGGCCTCGTCGTCCCGGGTGCCGATCGCGCCGTCGCGCGCCCACATCCGCCGACCCGCGGCGTCCGCCATCTCGATCTCGTAGCGGATGCGCGTCGAGCCCACGGGGGCGTGGCCCGCGCGCAGCACCGCGCGCAGAGGATTCATCCCCGGCTCGAGGGCAATCGGGCCGAGGAGGGCGGAAGATCCGGGCCCGCCATCCGGCACGTCCAGCGCCGCGATCCGGGTGCCCGAACCGTAGAGCGCCCAGAGTCCGTAGCCGATCGCGATCGCCGCGCACGCGACGAAGCCCAGCGACACGAGCGTGGGGAGGGGGCCCCGCCTGCGAGCGGCTGGGAGCGGCATGACCGCTGCCGACGGCACGCTCGGCGGTTCGACTTCCTTCCGGGCGAGGTGGTCCACGTTCCCAGTTCTCGGCCGCCACCGCACCGAACTCGACCCGGTCGGCGCCCGCGGCCGGCGGCCGGATGAGCCCGACTTTGATATCATGTTCGGTCGCTGCCATCAGCGTTCCGCCCGGCCCCCGCGGCCGTGCCCGCCCGACGGCCCACCGGTCACCCTGAGCCATGTCCACTACCGTCGTCCGCGACGTCCGCGATCGTTCCCCCGCCTCCGGATGGGCCTCCGGGCTGGGCGAGCGGATCGCCATGCTCCCCGGGCACCTCCTCGTGCTGGCCCAGCTCGTCGGCCTGGCCCTGGTCGTGCGAGCCTTCGCGCTCGAGAGCCCCGCGTTCGGGCGCGTATTCATGCTGGTGGTGGCGGGTTACGGCATCCAGCTGGTGTTGCCCCTCCGGCTCCGCCTTCCGTTCTTCGCGGCGCTGTCCGCGATCGGCGCGGTCATCGTGTTCGGGGCCCCGCAGGCGGCCTGGCTGATCGCCATCGGCTTCGGGCTCATCGGGCTCGCGCACCTCCCGGTGCCGTTCGCCGCCCGCATCGTGTTGATGTTGACCGCCGGCGCCGCCCTTGCGCTGTTCCGTGCCGAGGTGTGGACGTCCCCATGGTCGTCCATCATCTGGCCGATCTTCGGCGCGATGTTCATGTTCCGGCTCATCGTCTACCTCTACGACCTGCGCAACCACGCGGCGCCGACGGGGTTCTGGCGCGCGGCCTGCTACTTCTTCATGCTGCCCACGGTGTGCTTCCCCCTCTTTCCCGTCGTCGACTACAAGACGATGTGGCGCACCTGGGTGGCTCCCAAGGACGCGCTGCGCGTCCACCAGACCGGCGCGGACTGGATCCTGCGCGGGCTCGCCCAGCTCCTGCTCTATCGGCTGGTCTACCATTCGCTCTGGGTGGAAGCCGCCGCGGTGGAGAGCGCGTCGCAGGCGCTGCTCTTTCTCGTGCGCCCCTACCTCCTCTATCTCAAGATCTCCGGCAGCTTCCATCTCGTCATCGGGATCATGCACCTCTACGGCTTCGATCTGCCGCGCACCAGCCACAACTACTTCCTCGCGAGCAGCTTCACCGACTACTGGAGACGCATCAACATCTACTGGAAGGAATTCCTCCAGAAGATCTTCTTCAACCCGGTCTATTTCCGGCTCAATCGACGCATGGGCGCCACCGCCTCGCTGGTGGTGGCGACGCTGATCGCTTTCTTCGCCACCTGGGCGCTGCACAGCTATCAGTGGTTCTGGATCCGCAAGACGTTCCCCGTCACGTGGCAGGACATCGTGTTCTGGTCGGTGATGGGCGTCGCGGTGCTGGGCAACGTGCTGCTCGAGGCGCGGCGCGGGCGCCGCCGGCGGCTCACCCGACCCGGGCGCTCGGTGCGCACCGAGCTGGGCCTGGCGCTGCGCACGGTGGGCACCTTCGCCGTGATCTGCCTGAGCTGGGCCGTCTGGTCGACCCGATCCTTCGCCGAGCTGGGTCTCGTGTTGTCCCGGCTGCTGCGGGTGGGTCCCGCGGATCTGGCGTGGATCGTCGCGGGGGTCGTGGGGCTGGGCCTGGCCGCGGTCCTCTACGAGCGGCGGGAGCAGCGCGCCCTGCAACACGCGGGGGCGCCGCCCCGGGCCCTGCGCCTGGGACCGCTGCGCGTGTCGTGGGCGGCGGTCCGCGTCGGCGTCACGGGCGCCGCGCTCCTGACCCTCGTGTATGCCTCGCTCGTGTTCTACTACCCGCCGGCGATCGCCGACGTCGTGGACCGACTGAAGAACCCGCTGCGGCTCAATCGCGCGGACGCGGCGCTGATGGATCGCGGATACTACGAGGAGCTGACCGACGTCTCGCGCTTCAATCCCGAGCTGGCGCAGGTCTACGCGGAGAAGCCCGCCGACTGGGACCGGTGCTGGGCGTTCCACTCCACCGACAGCTTTCCGACGTTCGAGATGCTGCCCTCGCGGCGGGTCGCCTACATGGGCGCCGTGATGACCACCAACCGGTGGGCCATGCGCGACCGGGACTACGAGCGGAAACCGCCGGCCGGCACGTACCGCATCGCCCTGCTCGGGGACTCGCAGGCCATGGGCGGGGGCACCGAGGATGGGCTCACGTTCGAGAACGTGGCCGAGGACCGGCTGAACGCGGCCGCCGGCACGCCGCACCCGCGCTACGAGATCCTCAACTTCTCGATCGCCGGCTACGGGCCGGCGGCACGGCTGTGGCTGCTGGAGCGCTCGGTATGGGCCTTCACGCCCGACGCCGTGATCGTGACGGGCGTGGACGACCTGACATGGGTCGCGCGGGAAGTCGTGGGCGGCGCGGCCGGACGCTATGCCCATCCGTTCCCCGAGATGGCCGAGGCCGCCGGCGCCGCGGGGATCGATGCGACGACGCCTCATGAGGTGGCCATGGCGAGGGTCAAGCCGCACCGCGAGCAGGTCCTGCGGGCCGTCTACCAGCGTTTCGTGCGAGGGTGTCGCGACCATGGCGCGCGACCCATTGCCGTGTTCATTCCCCAGCCGCGGGTCGAGTCGCCGGAGGCGATGGTGGAAATCCGCCGGCAGATCGAGATCGCCCGCGAGGCGGGCTTCGATACCATCGACCTGCTCGACACCTACGCCGGGGTCTCCGACCTCGCGCCCCTGTGGGTTGCCATGTGGGATCGACACCCGAACGCCCGCGGGCATGCGATGCTGGGGGAGCGCCTGTACCGGGCGCTGCGACGCGAGCTGCACCCGTGACCCGGCCCTGCGACGCTGGGGGTCGGTTCACGCCGACGGGGACGTGCGGAGCGCCGGAGAGTCAGGTCCGACATCGGGAGGAACGATGAGCGATACGCAGGAGATCCACGGCAAGGTGAAGGCGTTCATCCTTCGCGAGTTCCTCGACGGGGAGGATCCGAGCGCATTGGGCCCGACCACGCAGATGTTCACCACCGGCATCCTCGACTCGATCGCCACGCTCAAGCTGGTGGCGTTTCTCGAGAAGGAGTTCGACATCTCGATCGAGGCGCACGAGGCCGACGCCCAGAACCTCGACACGCTCGACGACATCGCCCGGCTCGTCGCGGCGAAGCGATAGTCGCGAACGCCTCCGGAGGCCCCATGTCGCTGCACGACATCCTCGTCCGCTCCGCCGCCCGTCACCCGGACCGCGTGGCCCTCCGCGAGCCGGGCGGCCGGACGTTGTCCTATCGGGAGCTGGACGCCCTCTCCGATCGGCTTCGCGACCGGCTCGCGGCGATGGGGGTGGGGCGTGGGGATCGGGTCGGGCTCCATCTCCACAAGTCGATCGATGCCGTCGCGTCCATCTTCGGCATCCTGAAGTGCGGCGCGGCCTACGTGCCGGTCGATCCCACGGCCCCGGCGACGCGCAACGGCTACATCCTGGCCGACTGCTCGGTGAAGGCGCTGATCGTCGAGGCGCCGCAGCGCGAGGCGGTGGGGGCGGAGATGGAGCGCCTGGGGGCGCGTCCGATGGTGATCGCCCCCGAGGGGGTGGGAGGCGGCGAGCCGCTGCGTGCGGCGCTCGCGGACCACGACGCAGGGTCCCCCGCGCCGGCGGCGACGACGGTCGCCTCCGCGCCCGACGAGCTCGCCTACATCCTCTATACCTCGGGCTCGACCGGCAGGCCCAAGGGCGTCATGCTGACGCACCTCAACGCCACGAGCTTCGTCCGGTGGTGCTCCGACACGCTCGCTCCGGTGGCCAGCGACACCTTTTCGTCCCACGCGCCCTTCCACTTCGATCTCTCGATCCTCGACATCTACCTCCCGCTCTCGCATGGGGCGGCCCTGGTGCTCATCCCCGAGGCCACCGGCAAGGAGCCGCTGGCGCTCGGCGAGCTCATCGCCCGCGAGCGGATCACCGTCTGGTACTCCACTCCCTCGATCCTGAGCCTGCTCGTCCAGTACGGGAAGCTGGACACGCTGGACGGTTCCTCCCTCCGCACGGTCCTGTTCGCGGGGGAGGTGTTTCCGGTCGTGCATCTGCGCGCGCTCAAGGCGCTGTGGCCGCGGCCGCGCTACGTCAACCTGTACGGCCCGACCGAGACGAACGTCTGCACCTGGTACGAGATTCCCGCGCTCGTCCCGCCCGATCGCACGGAGCCCTTTCCGATCGGCCGCGTGTGCTCGCACCTGGAGGGCATCGTCCTGGGCCCGGGCGGCGAGCCGGTCCCGGCCGGGCAGGAAGGCGAGCTGTGCATCCGCGGGGCGGGCGTGACCCGGGGCTACTGGAATCTCCCGGAGCAGACCTCGCGCGCCTTCCTTGAACGACCGGACGGGGGACGCTGGTATCGTACCGGCGACCTGGTGATGGCCGAGCCGGGCGGTGATCTGAAGTTCCTGGGCCGCAACGACCGGATGGTCAAGAAGCGTGGATACCGGGTCGAGCTGGGGGAAATCGAAGCGGGCCTCTACCGTCATCCGGCCGTTCGCGAGGCCGCCGTGGTGGCGGTTCCCGATGCCGAAGCGGGGCTGAAGATCCGGGCCCACCTGGTCACCCGCGACGGGGCACGGCTCTCGATCATCGAGCTCAAGCGATTCTGCGGAACGTTGCTGCCGAGCTACATGATCCCCGATGGGTTCAGCTTCCATGCCGAGCTGCCCAGAACATCCACCGACAAGACGGACTATCAGCGCCTGATCCAGATGGCGTAGGGCGCGGACGCGCGCCGCGACTCGATCGAGGAGAGCCCATGGACTTCGGCTGGTCGGAGGAGCAGACGCAGCTGCGCGACACGATCGCGGACTTCGCCCGGACCGAGCTCAATGACGGGTTGCTGGAGCGCGAGCCGCGCGGCGAGTTCAACCGTGACGGGTGGCGGCGATGCGCCGAGATGGGGGTCCACGGGCTGCCGGTGCCCGCGGAATACGGCGGCATGGGCCTCGACGCCCTCACCACGATGGGGGTGCTCGAGAGCCTCGGATATGGCTGCAAGGACAACGGGCTGGTGTTCTCGATCAACGCCCATATGTGGACGTTGGAGGTGCCGCTGCTCGGGTTCGGCACCGACGCGCAGAAGCGGCGCTGGCTGCCACGGCTGTGCAGCGGCGAGCTGATCGGGGCGAACGCCATGTCGGAGCCCGGATCCGGCTCCGACGCCTACGGGCTCGCCACCCGGGCCGAGAAGCGGGGCGACCGGTACGTCCTCTCCGGCAGCAAGGTGTTCGTCAGCAATGGCCCCGTCGCCGATCTCTACCTGGTGTTCGCCACCGTCGATCCCGCCCTCGGCCCCAACGGGGTCAGCGCCTTCCTGGTCGAGCGCGGCGCGGCCGGACTCACGGTCGGCGCTCCGGTGCACAAGATGGGGCTCAAGACCTCGCCCATGAGCGAGTTGTTCTTCGACGGTTGCGAGGTCCCCGCGGGGAATCTGCTCGGGCGCGAGGGCGCGGGGAAGAACCTCTTCACCGACTCGATGACCTGGGAGCGGAGCTGCATCCTGGCGAGCGCGGTCGGAGCGATGCAGCGCCTGCTGGACACGAGCGTACGCTACGCGAGCGAGCGAAAGCAGTTCGGTCAGCCGATCGCGAAGTTCCAGCTGGTCGCGAGCCGGCTGGTGGACATGAAGCTGCGGCTGGAGACGTCCCGGGCGCTGCTCTACCGTGCGGGATGGATGAAGGGCAGGGGCCGCAGCATCTTTCTCGAGGCCGCGCTCGCCAAGCTCCACATCAGCGAGAGCTGGGTCGCCTGCGCCCAGGATGCGGTCCAGATCCACGGCGGCTACGGCTACATGGCCGAGTACGAGGTGGAGCGCGAGCTGCGCGACGCCATCGCCAGCCGGATCTACTCCGGCACGTCCGAGATCCAGCGGATGATCATCGCTCCGCTGCTGGACGTCTAGTGTCGTGTCCCGGGACACGACACCAGGCCCGCGCTCGCTCACGCGACCGTTCATGACCGCGGCCGCCCGGGGGGTCCCCCGAGCGGCCGCTGGAACGACGGATCGGAGTGGCTTCAACGATAGAGGACCTTGATCTTCCCCCAGGTGCTGCCGCCGGTGGACGTGACACCGTGCTTGAGCGTCGGCACGCACAACAGCCGGCTGGGTCCCAGCTCCACCCCGTGCTCGGTGAACTGATCCTTGATGAAGGCGCCGAAGATATGCGGGTCCTCGGTCTGGAACTCGTAGCAGGTGTAGTGCTGCTCGGGATCCAGGATGGGATAGACGTTCGCGGCGTCGATCCGTTTCTCCACCGGGTTGCAGAAGAGCCGCGGGGACAACACGGTCGCGTCCCACGGTCCGAACTGGTCGGTCATCCGCACTGCGACATCCACGGGCGAGCCCTGGCAGTTGTAGCACTTGTAGTGATTCGCCGAAGGCAGGTCCCCGGTGGGAATCCCGGTCAGGCTCTTGAGCGCGGGGTTGAGCAGATAGACCGCGTCGAAGATGTTGAGCGTGTGGTCGCCGAACTGGTCGGTCGTGGTGATGAGCCCGGTGAAAGGCTGCGCGCTGATCCTCCACCACGCGTAGTGCAGGTTGGGGTCGTTGATCGGGTACGTCACCGCCGGCGGAGGAGTGAGCACGGTCTTCTCGGTCGGATTGGCGAACCGCTCGAGCTGCTCGACGGTGTGGGTGAACTGGGTGAACTGGTCGATCAGCGTGACCGGCGGGATCGAGATCGTGACCGGCGGGTTGACGAGGTACACCTTGTAGTGATCCCAGAGCGGATTCAACTGCGCTCCGGCCGGTGCGGGGAGCACGGCCAAGGCGGCCACCGTGATCCATGCCAGGGGAACCCAACGATGGTTCGTAGCGAGTGTTCTCATGCTGCACCTCCGAACGTGCCCGCGCGATCGTCGGGGTCCGAGGTGGGGGCCTCGTGCGCGCGGGCGTCCTGGAGAGGATGGGTCCCGTGGGGTGGGGGAGGCGATGCGACGCAACTCGATCGCGAGTGAGGACGGCGGCCGAACATCATCATCCCGCGACGCGATTCCCCGCGGAAGTCCGCGGACGCTCTCCTCGTCCGCAGCCGCCGAATTCCACGCCTCGGTCTCGACGAAGTCCAGTGAATTCGCTCGTGCGCCTGCGCGCGGGTGTCCTCGAGCCGGTTCCAACGAGTTCAATCGAGCTGAACGACGATCGGCCCCGACGATCGATGAAGGTCGATGGTCCGCCGATGTTCTCGCGTACTGCGCGTGAATGCGCGAGTTAGGTAGAGTTCGCGTCGGCGGGGCCGTCCCGTCGTTTCGTCTCGATGAACGTCCCCGCCTGGAGCTCGGCATAGGCCTGGCGCAGCTCTTCCTTCGTGTTCATCACGATCGGTCCCGCCCAGGCGACGGGTTCCTCGAGCGGCTTGCCCGACACGAGCAGGAAACGGATCCCCGCCTCGCCGGCCTGCAACGTGATCTCGTCGCCCGGGCCGAACATCACGAGCGAGCGATCACCCACCGGCTCGCGGGCGACGATCTCGATCGGTCCCGGCTGCTCGACCAGAACGCCGATCGGTTCGGCGGCGTCGCGAAACGTTCCGCCCCCCTCGAACACGTAGGCGAACGCGTTGCGTCGCGTGTCCATCGGCAGCGTCTTGCGCCTTCCCGGCGGAACCCACACATCGAGATAGCTCGGATCGGCCGCGACCCCGTCGATCGGGCCGCGCTTGCCCCAGAACTCTCCGCACACGACGCGGACGCGCGTGCCGTCGTCGTCCACCACCTCGGGGATCGCCTGCCCGGGCACGTCCTGGTAGCGCGGCGCGGTCATCTTGAGCGAGGAGGGCAGGTTCGCCCACAGCTGGAAGCCGTGCATGCGGCCCTGCGGATCGCCCTGCGGCATCTCCTGGTGGAGGATGCCGCGCCCGGCGGTCATCCACTGGATGTCGCCGGCACCCAGCGTCCCGGCGTTCCCGAGGCTGTCGCCGTGGGCCACCGTGCCCGCCAGCACATAGGTGATCGTCTCGATCCCGCGGTGCGGATGCCACGGAAAGCCCGCGAGGTAGTCGGCCGGGCGCTCGTTGCGGAAGTCGTCGAGCAGCAGGAACGGATCGGTTTCGTCGGTGTCGCCGAAGCCGAACGCCCGGCGGAGCTTGACACCGGCTCCCTCGATCGTCGGCTGGGCCTGGACGATGCGCTTGACCGGACGAATGGACATGGTACCTCCTCGATGGAACGTCACTCCCGGTGCGTGCGTGGGGACGCGCCACGCGACCGCCGTGGACCGCGATTAGATGCGGCGTGGTCGCAACGGATGCCAGGGCGCTCCCGGAGGATGGGAAATCAGCGCGGCGGCGGCCATGGAACGCCGCGACCGCGGTGACTCGGGAAGCCGGCCGGGGAGGGCTCGGGTCCGGCGGTCATGCGAAAGCCCCCCGGCGCCAGCGAACGGAAGCCGTTCGAGCACCGGGGGGCGAGTGGCGAACTCCGCCCAGGAGGCGGAGCTATGCGGCGTGCCGGGTCCCCGGCCGGGCAGAGTCTTCCGCCCGCTTCACCCGATGGCGGTCGAACAGCAGGTAACCCACCGCCACCACACCGAGTGCGCACAGGAAGGCCCAGCCCGCCGTGGTGATGGATTGGACCAGAAGCACGATCTCGCTCATTGTCGGCCCC
>Ga0209382_10012369_pt1 | contig 10546 bp, 9 predicted proteins | sample SoiMetdeltSBSDD5_FD_187599 | JGI IMG/M metagenome (GOLD analysis project Ga0209382, IMG submission 187599) | Bulk soil microbial communities from a Populus tree surrounding site in Tennessee, USA - Soil MetaG P. deltoides SBSDD5 (SPAdes) (version 2) | ecosystem: Environmental > Terrestrial >...
GCCGGGGCCTGGGCGACCACGACCCAGTGTGCCTTCCCCTCGGCCACGCCGATGGCGCCGAGGCTGCCCCCGACGGGCCCGCTGGGCAGCTCCGAGTAGAGCGGGCCGGACACGATCCCGACGATGTCCGCCGTCGAGACGTCGGCCTGGGCGTAGCCGTTGGGGAAGCACCACCCGGGCAGGTCCTGCCACTCCGGGCCGGCCTCCGCCGATGAGTCGACCGCGGCCCGGTAGACCCGGATCGAGATGCCGTCGATGTCCCGGACGAACGCCTTCGCGAGGGGACCGTCCACCCCGCCGCCGATCAACGGGAGGTACCTGGCTCCGGTCGTGGGATCGGTTCCCGCGGCCGCGAGCGTGTCGGAAACGGCACCGCCCAGGCTGACGGTGGGCAACCCGCCGGGGCTGTCCTCCACCGTGACGCGCTCGCCGCCGGAGCCGATCGCCACGTCGGACTCCTGCTCCCCGCCGCGACGGCCGGCGAGGAACCCGAACGCGGGCCCCGCCACCAACGCCATGACGAGCGCGACCGAGACGGCTTGCAGCTTTCGCCGGTGGCGGCGCGTGATGCGGTTGGTCAGCCCGTCGAAGTCGGTCTGCTCGGGGACCGACCTCGCCTGCCGGGCCAGCGATTGCCGGATGCGGTCATCGATTTCGCTCACGGCATCACCTTTCGGAGCTCGGCGAGGGCGCGGTAGATCAGCGACCCGACGGTGCCGGGCCGGCAACCGAGGGCGGCTGCGATCTCGGCCTGGCTGCTGTCGTGCCAGAAGCGCAGGACGACGGCGGCGCGCTGGCGGTAGGGCAGGGCGGCGATGGCGTCGATCATCTCGTCGGCGCCGAGGTCGACGTTCTCGACCCGTGCGGTCGCGGAGTGCCGCCGTTGCACGCTCAGGCGGCGGTAGTGCGAGCGGCAGGCGTTCACGACCGTGCGCCGCAGGTAAGCGCGCGGCTCGTCGATCCGATCCCAGCGCCCGTGGAGGCGTACGAACGAATCCTGCACGAGGTCGTGAGCGGTCTCGACCGACCCGGTCAGCAGGAACGCGAGCCGTGCCATCTCCGTGAACGTCGCCCGGTAGAAGTCGGCGAAGGCCGGCTTGCTCACTTCGACGACCATCGGCGTCGTCTCGATCCGCACTTCCAGCAAGGGCGCCACGTCCTGCACACCCTTCTGACGCCTGGCCGCCCCGTCTTCTTGCACGAGCTCCCCCAAACCCGTGGGCTCACATGAGCGTGAGCACCACGTTGCCCGTCTTCTGCTCGGTCTCGACGTAGCGGGTCGCCTCGACCACTTCCTCCAAGGGATAGCAGCGGTCGACCACGGCCCGGTACGCGCCCGCCTCGATGAGCCCCTTCAGGAACAGGACGTGCTGCTTGGAGTAGCGGGGGAGGGGCATCCGCACGCGGCGGGTGCCGAAGCGGGATGTCACCGCCGTGCCCAGGGCCAGGAACGGGTTCTGGCCCCGCGGCCCGAAGTCGGTGACGATGAACAGCCCACCCCGGGCGAGCGAGCCGCGGCAGCGCCCGAACGCGTGCTTGCCCACCGCGTCGAAGATCACGTCGTAGGTCTCGCCGTTGCGGGTGAAGTCGTCCTGCGTGTAGTCGATGACCTCGTCGGGGCCGAGCGAGCGCACGATGTCCACGTTGGGCGTGTTGCACACCGCGGTCACGTGGGCCCCGAGGTGGCGGGCCAGCTGAACGGCGGCGGTGCCGATCGATCCCGACGCGCCGTAGACGAGGATGCGCCGGCCAGGCCCCAACCCGGCCGGGCGGAGGCAGGTTCGGGCGAGGATCAGGCCGTCGCACACGGCCGCCGCTTCCTCGAACGGCATGCCCTCGGGCACGGTCGCCAGGGGGGCCCGCTCGCGCAGGCAGGCGAACTCGGCGTGCGCCCCGAACCGGCTCTGGTCGACGCCGAACACGCGGTCGCCGGGCACGAACTCGGTGACGGCCGTGCCCACGGCCTCGACCACTCCGGCCAGCTCGTTGCCGAGGATGCGGTGCTTGGGCCGCCGCACGCCGCTGAACGCGCGGACGAAGAACGGCTTGCCCTGCCGGAAGCCGCAGTCGGTGCGGTTGACCGTCGTGGCATGGACCCTGACCAGCACCTCGTCGTCGCCGGGGACCGGCCGCCCGACCTCATCGAGCCGCAGGACCTCGGGTCCGCCGTACCTGTCGTGGACCACTGCTCTCATCCGCGCACCTCGCTCCCCCTACCGTCCCATCCCTGGATGCCGCGTTGGCGTCGCCTCACGGCGCCACCAAGACCGCGCGGTCGCCGGCCAGGGTGCCGCCGAACGGCTCGCCCTCGCCCTGCCCGTCGCTGGCCACCACCACGCGGCCGCTCACGTCGAGCGACGCCGGGTCGGTGCCCATGTTGACCGCCACCACCAGGGTCTCGTCGCCCGAGGACCGGCGCCACGCGACCACGTCGGGCGGGGCGGGCAGCGGCTCCTGGACGCCCCGCTGGAGGGCGGGCGAGGCCTGGCGGGCGGCCAGCAGCCGCCGGTAGAGGTGGACGATGGCCTCGGGGTCGGCCGCCTGGGCGGCCACGTTGCGCACGCCGGCCTCGGGCGGCCAGGGCAGCCAGGGGTCGGTGACGCCCCAGCCGTGGTCGGCGTCGCCTGTCCACGGGATCGGGGCCCGGCAGCCGTCCCGCCCGCCGGGGTCGACCACCCGATCGGGAGGGATGTACGCGTCCTCCAGGCCCAGCTCCTCGCCCGCGTACAGCACGGGCGATCCCCGCAGCCCGAGCAGCAGGAACAGCGCGGCCCGGGCCCGGCTCTCGGAGCCGTAGCGGGTGCGGTGGCGGGGGACGTCGTGGTTGGACAGCACCCAGGTGGGCCAGCCGCCCCGGCCCTCGATCCACCGGTGGGTGTTCTCGATCTGGCCCCGCCAGCGCTCGGCGTCCCACCGGGTGAAGAGCGGCGGGAAGTTGAAGCTCAGGTGCAGCTCGTCGCCGCTGCCGTAGTAGGTGGCGACCCGCTCGGTGTCGAGCAGGAAGACCTCGCCGAGGATCAGCCGGTCGCCCGGGTAGCCGTCGACCAGCGTGCGCATGTCCCGCAGGATCTGGTGGGTCTCGGCGGTGTCGTTGAGGGTGGCGTGGGGGAGGCTGGTGCCGGCCGGGTCGTCGGGCAGCGCCGGGTCCTTGCCCATGCCGTGGGCCACGTCGATGCGGAAGCCGTCCACGCCCCGGTCGAGCCAGAAGCGCATGACGCCGTGCATGGCCTCGACCACCTCGGGGTTGGCCCAGTTGAGGTCGGGCTGGGCCGGCAGGAACAGGTGCAGGTACCACTGGGCGCTGCCCTTGTCCCAGGTCCAGGCCGGCTCGTGGATGAAGGCGGCCCGCCAGTTGTTGGGCGGAGGCCCGTCGGGCGAGCCGTCCCGCCAGATGTACCAGTCCCGCTGGGGGTCGTCGCGGGAGGAGCGGGCCGCCTCGAACCACGGGTGCTGGTCGGACGAGTGGTTGGGGATAAGGTCCACCAGCAGGCGCAGCCCGCGCTCGTGGGCGTCGGCCAGCAGCCGGTCGAAGGCGGCCAGGTCGCCGTAGATCGGGTCGACGTCGCAGTAGTCGCTGACGTCGTAGCCGAAGTCCGCCTGAGGCGACGGATAGAAGGGCGAGATCCACAGGGCGTCAACGCCCAACCACGTCAAGTGGTCGAGGCGGGCCCGTATGCCCTCCAGGTCGCCGGTCGGGGACGGCACCCCGGCGGCGAAGGATCGAGGGTAGATCTGGTAGAAGACGGCCGAGCGCCACCACGGGTCGGGCATCCCGCCGACTCTAGGGGACGCTTGATTCGCGCTCCGGGTGCTTAGGGTTCGCTTTCCGGCGTGGACGTGGTAGGAAATGGGTCGGGACGCCCCGAGCGGTACGCTGCCGAGCGCATATGCTGGCCTGGTCGGCGATACACTTTCCCGCCGAACGCAACCTACGTGGGAGCTGGCCCGTGAAGAAGGGTCGACATCGCAGATTCGAGGAAGCGCGCGCTCTCAAGCGCAGTAACGACCTCGATCTCACTGCAATCTTCGAGCGGGCGGACGCCGAGCCGTGTCCCGAATGTGGGGCCGAGCCCGGCGACGACCATGCCGCATGGTGCATGGCCGATCTCGCCGACGACGACGACTGACACCACCGGCGCTCAGCGGCGCCGCAGTGCTGGGTGAGCCAGGAAGCTCAGGTTCCCTCGCGCCTCGTCACGGGCCTCGACGTAGGCCACGAACTGGTCGTAGGCCCAGCCGCCCACCATCTCGACGATCTCGTCCCGCAGCTCCTCGTACACCGGCCGCCCGCCGCTGAAGGCATCGGGCGCGTCGGTGCACCACCAGGCGAAGTCGTGGCCGCCCGCGCCCCAGTCCCGCCGCTTCCACTCCCGCAGCGTCGAGGTGACGTGGCCCGACGTCTCGTCGGTCGACTCCACCAGGCGCAGTGGGAGCTGCCAGCACACGTCGGGCTTCCAGTCGAGGGGTCGCTCGCCGGCCTCCAGGGCCGCCCGGTGCAGGGCGCAGCCCGGGCCGCCGGGGAAGCCGGGCCGGTTGAGGAAGATGCAGGCCTCGCCCACCAGCCGGGTGACCAGCACGCCCTGGCGGTTGCGCCGGATCGGCCCGCCCCGCTGGACGGCCTGGCGCCGGTACTGCCACTGGGCCGGGGTAAGGCGGTCGGCGTGGTCGAGCACCGTGTTGGCGTCGTCCTCGTCCACCAGGTGGGCGCCGTAGCTGCAGCACCCCTGGTGGAGCTCGGGCGCCGGCTCGGTCAGCACTCCCTGGCACCCGTGACCGAAGATGCACTGCCACGAGCTGGTGAGGAACGTGACGTCGAAGCACCAGGTCCGGTGCTCGTCGGGGGAGTCGAACGACACGTACTCGTGGCGGTCCGGGGGCGGGGCGGGCATCGTGGTCACGTTGGCACACCCGCCAGGTGCAATGCTGCATCGATGGCCGGGGAGTTCGACGACATCCGCCAGCGGCTGGAGGCCATCGGCGAGGAGCTGGCCGACCTCGCCATCGCCCGCCTGCGCGAGTCCATCGACGCCGGGGGCACCGAGCTGCCCGTCGACGAGCGCCGCCTCACCCGCGCCCGCCGAGCGGTCGAAAAGGCCATCGGCATCCTGCGGGAGCCCGACGACGTCGGCGACTTCGACTGAGCCCGATGACTTGCGGGCGACCGCGACGTTGTAGGGGTACGACCACCGCAGCGAGGAGGCCCCCATGGGCAAGGTCATCGTCGGGCTGAGCGTGTCGCTGGACGGCTACATCGCCGGACCGGGCGACGGGATGGACTCCCCGCTGGGGCGGGGCGGCGAGCGCCTGTTCACCTGGATGGGCGCCGGGCCCGAGTCCAACCGCCTGGACCGCTTCCTGTGCCCGCCCGATGCCAGCCTGCCGGTGGTCAAAGCGTGGCAGACCGAGTGCGGCGCGGGCATCAGCGGCCGGCGCACGTTCGACATCGCGCGCGGCTGGAAGGACGGCCATCCCATCGACGCGCCCATCTTCGTGCTCACCCACGAGGTGCCGACGGAAGGCAAGTGGAGCCCGCAGGTGACCTTCGTGACCGAAGGCCTCGACCGGGCGCTGGAGCTCGCCCAGGAAGCGGCGGGCGACCGCTACGTCTCGTTGAGCGCGGCCGACGTCGCGCAGCAGGCCCTACGGGCGGGCAAGCTCGACGAGATCGAGCTCAGCCTCGCACCCTGCCTGCTCGGCGGCGGGGTGCGGCTGTTCGACCACCTGGGCGGCGAGCCGATCGACCTGGAGCAGATCGGGGTGATCTGCTCCGACGGCGTCACCCACCTGCGGTACCGGGTGGTGCGCTGACCTCCAGGGGCGGCGCCGACCGGAAGCCGTTGATCGCTTTGATCATGTCCCGGAAGCGGCCGGCCTGGCGGACGTCGAAGGGCAGCACCAGGCGGGGCAGGTCGAGCTCGTCCTGGTCGGCCACCTCGGCCGGCAGCGGCTCCGTGCGTTCGATCGCACCGCCCGGCGCCAGGTCGCCGAACTCCTCGTTCAGCGCCGCCATCTCTGCGTCGTCGGGCTCGGCCCGCAGCCGGATGACCAGCCGGCTCCCCACCCAGCGCAAGCCCTGGTAGTTGCGCCAGAAGCCGCGGATGGCGTCGACCGCCTCGTCCACATCGTCGGTGATCGAGTACAGGTTGCTGTCATGCGGTGACACCCAGCCGGGGCCGACCAGCTCCTCGCGCACGAACGACTCCCAGGCGTGCCAGTAGGTCTGGCCGGGCACGTCCAGCAGCACGACCGGGGCCGGCGTGGCCTTGCCCGTCTGCAAGAGCGTGAGCAGCTCCAGGGTCTCGTCCAGCGTGCCGAAGCCGCCGGGCAGCGACACGAAGCCGCTCGACTCCTTCATGAGCATCAGCTTGCGGGTGAAGAAGTACTTCATGCTCACGACCCGGTCCGACCCCGAGAGGGGACCGACCGACGTCTCCTCGAACGGCAGCCGGATGGTCACCCCCAGGCTGCGCTCGGGGCCGGCGCCCTCGGTGGCGGCGGCCATGATCCCGGGACCGGCGCCGGTGACGACCATCCAGCCGGCGTCGGCCAGGCTCTCGGCCAGCTGCCGGGCGTGGCCGTAGAGGGGATCGGTGGTCAGCGTGCGGGCCGATCCGAACACGGTCACCTTGCGCACGTCCCGGTAGGGGGCGAACAGGCGGTAGGCGTCCCGCATCTCCCGCATGGCGTCGCGGGTGATCTTCAGGTCGAGCCGGTCGGCGTCGTCCGACGCCAAGTCGTAGGCGGTGCGGAAGATGTCGGCCAGGACGTCGCGGTTGCGGGTGGCACCCGTCTCGTCGAGCAGGTGGCGTACGAGCTCTCGATCCATCGTGCTGCCCAGGCTGCCATGCTTCCGGGCGTGAGCGACACCGATCACACCTGCGGGCGGTGCGGCGCGGTCGGCTCCGCCCCGCCGGACGGGCTGCCGGCGGGCTGGTCGCTGGCGTCGTCGGAGCGGGGCGTGGACCGGTTGTGCGCGGCGTGCACCCGCGAGAACGTCCGCTCCATCGAGGCCAAGCTGGACGAGGAGTGGTGGTAGCTCAGCCCCGGGCGGCGGCGCCCTCGACCGGCGCGTAGAGCGTGGTGCGCTCGGCCAGGGTGCGGCCCAGCGGGGCGATGACCTCGGCGAAGTCCTCGGGGTGCATCTCCTGGCCGTGGGACGCGCCGGCGGCCCGCGAGATGTTCTCGTCCATGAGCGTGCCCCCGACATCGTTGCAGCCAGCCTGCAGCAGCTGGACGGCGGCGGGGACCCCCAGCTTCACCCACGAGAGCTGCACGTTGTCGATCAGGCCCCGGTAGGCGATGCGGGCCACCGCGTGCATGAGCAGGACCTCGCGGAACGTCGGGCCCCGGCGGGCCTTGCGCTGGAGGTAGATGGGCGCGGCCATGTGCACGAACGGCAGGCCGACGAACTCGGTGAAGCCGCCGGTCTCGGCCTGCAAGGCCCGGGTGCGCAGCAGGTGGCGGGCCCACGAGCGGGGGGACTCGACCGCCCCGAACATGATCGTCACGTTGGACCGCAGCCCCACGCCGTGCGCCACGCGGTGGCACTCCAGCCACTCGTCGGTCGTGATCTTGTCCGGGCAGAGCACGGCCCTCACCTCGTCATCGAGGATCTCGGCCGCGGTGCCGGGTAGCGAGCGCAGCCCCGCGTCCATGAGCCGGCGCAGGTAGGCGTCGAGCGGCTCGCCCAGGCGGCGGGCGCCCTCGGTGACCTCCAGCGCGGTGAAGCCGTGGACGTGGATGCCGGGCACGGCCGCCTTCACCGCCCGGGCCACGTCGATGTAGTAGTCGCCGTCGAAGTCGGGGTGGATGCCGCCCTGGAGGCACACCTCGGTGGCACCCCGCTCCCACGCCTCCCGGGCGCGCTCGGCGATGTCGTCCAGCGTGAGCAGGTAGGGCGTGCCCCGCAGGTTGAGCGACAGCGGGCCCTTGGAGAACCCGCAGAAGCGGCACTTGAAGGTGCACACGTTGGTGTAGTTGATGTTGCGGTTGCGGACGAAGGTCACCGTGTCGCCCACCGCCTCGCGCCGCAGCTCGTCGGCCAGGGCGGCCACCGCCGCCACCTCTGGGCCGCGAGCGGCGAACAGTGCCACGATCTCGTCCTCGCCCACCGTCTGGCCGGCGCGGACCCCGTCCAACACCTCGGCCACCCGGCCCCGGACCGGCGTGCCGTCGCCCGGGTAGGGGATCAGCACCGGCGGCTCGGCGTTGGCGCCCGAGTACCAGGCGGTGGAGCGCACCCCGGTGAGGACGAAGTCGGCGCCCGTGCCCGCCTTGGCGTTCTCCAGCGTGCGCTCGGGGAACACCGAGCCGGGGTCGTCGCGACCCAGGCCCTCGGCGTCGGCCCGGTCGCCCACCAGGAACACGAGCCCGGGGTCGAGCCAGCGTTGGGGCGCGGCCACGAACTCGGGGTAGATCGTCAGCCGGGGGGCGAGGGCGAAGCCCCGCGCCTCGGTCACGGCGCGGAGCCGGTCGAGGGCAGGCCACGGGCGCTCGGGGTTGACGTGGTCGGCGGTCACGGGCGACACGCCGCCCCAGTCGTCGATGCCGGCGTCGAGCAGCACACCGAAGTCGTCGGCCAGGTTCGGCGGAGCCTGGACGTGGACGTCGGGCGGGAGCACCAGGCGGGCGAGGGCGATGGCCTCGAGGTGCTCGGCCGGGGGGCACGCGGGCGCCTGGTGCATGGAGGTGCCCGGCTTGGGCAGGAAGTTCTGGACGATGACCTCCTGCACGTGCCCGTGGCGGCGGTGGGAGTCGGCGATGGCCTCCAGCGCGGCCAGCCGGTCCTCCCGGGTCTCGCCGATGCCGACCAGGATGCCGGTCGTGAAGGGGATGCCCAGGCGGCCGGCGGCGTCCAGGGTCGCCAAGCGACGCTGCGGATCCTTGTCGGGCGAGCCCCGGTGGGCGTCGAGGTCGTCCCGCAGGGTCTCGATCATCATCCCCTGGCTGGGCGCCACCGGGCGCAGGCTCGCGAGCTCGTGCTCGTACAGGGCGCCGGCGTTGGCGTGGGGGAGCAGGCCGGTCTCGTCCAGCACCAGCCGGCACATGGCGGCCAGGTAGTCGACCGTGGACTCATAGCCGTGCTCCGCCAGCCAGGCGGCCGCGGCCGGGTAGCGCAGCTCGGGCCGCTCGCCCAGCGTGAACAGGGCCTCGTGGCAGCCTGCCTGGGCGCCGGCGCGGGCGATGGCCAGCACGTCCTCGGGCGCCAGGTACACCTTGTCGAGCCGGGCCGGAGGCTGGGCGAAGGTGCAGTAGCCGCAGCGGTCGCGGCACAGCATCGTGAGCGGGATGAACACCTTGGGCGAGTAGGTCACCCGCGTCCCCGTGGCCGCGTCCCGCACGCGGCGGGCCCGGGCGGACAGCTCGTCGGGGGGCAGATCGAGCAGGTGAGCGTGCTCCATCCCGCGCACACTACCGGCGGCCTCCGCCAACGCCGCGTCCGCCGGGTCGAAGGTTACGGCCGCGACTCGGCCGCGGCCTGGTCGACCAACTCGTCGACCATGGGCTCGTACATGCCGGTGGGGGTGCTCCGGCCCCGCAACGCCACCGTGCCCACGTCGCGCCAGCGGCCGGCCTCGCCCGAGCCGCGGCGCACCGCTTCGGCCGAGGCCAGCACCTTCACCGCCCGCCCCTTGGCCACCTCGGTCAGCCGGGAGGCCTCGTTCACGGCCGGACCGATCAGCGTGTACTCGTAGCGGGCCTCGGTGCCGACGTTGCCCGCCACCACCTGGCCCGACGACACGCCGATCCCCGCGGTGAGGCCCGGATGCTGCCCGGCCAGCTCGGCCAGCGCCAGATCGAGCTGGCGCGCGGCCCGGAGCGCCCGGGCCGCGTGGTCGGGCTGGCTGCCGGGCACGCCGAAGATGCACATCGCGCCGTCGCCCTCGAACTTGTTCACCCAGCCGCCCTGGCCGTCCACCGCTCGCACCACGACGTCGAAGAAGTCGTTGAGCGTGCCTACCACCTCGTCCGGGGGCAGCACCTCGGCCATGGCGGTCGAGCCCACCAGGTCGACGAACACCACGCTGGCGTCGGCCTGCTCGCCCCGGAGGCCGCTGCCCCGCTCCAGCGCCTGGGTGGCGACCTCGCGGCCCACGTGCCGGCCGAAGAGGTCGTGGATCTGGCGCCGCTCGCGCAGGCCGTCCACCATCCGGTTGAAGCCGGACTGGACCTCGCCGATCTCGCCGCCGTCGTCCACCACGAGGCCGACGTCCAGGTTGCCGTCCCGCACCCGGGCGAGGGCGTCGCGCACCGCGTCGAGCGGCTCGGCCACCGAGCGGGCGAACGAGACGGTGGCGATGAAGCCGGCGGCGAGGCCCGCCAGGGCCAGCGTGACGAGCGCCCAGCGGGAGATGTGGTCGCCGTCGACCAGGATGACGAGCCCGAGGGCCAGCAGGGGCACCGCCGAGCCCACGGCCCACGCCAGCAGCAGGCGGAGCCGGATGCCGGGCGTGCGGGGCCGCGGCTCGGGCATGTCGTCGAGCACCGCGGCGAACAAGGGCCGGAACGAGCGCTCGATCATCAGGTAGGCGAGCGCGCAGGTGGT
>Ga0209382_10012371_pt1 | contig 10545 bp, 9 predicted proteins | sample SoiMetdeltSBSDD5_FD_187599 | JGI IMG/M metagenome (GOLD analysis project Ga0209382, IMG submission 187599) | Bulk soil microbial communities from a Populus tree surrounding site in Tennessee, USA - Soil MetaG P. deltoides SBSDD5 (SPAdes) (version 2) | ecosystem: Environmental > Terrestrial >...
GTTAACAACGACCTGCCGGCGCCGCGCAATTGAGCCAGCACGGTTGCCGCCGAAGCGTTCATTCCATCCGTGACGGCCTCGGCAAACTCAATCTCGGGATCCACAAGGCGGGCAATCTCAGCAGCCACAGGAAGTCCGGAAACGACGAGGTCCTGCTTGGCAGCGATCCGCGCGACGCCGCGTGCGTTGACAGGAATGGTTGATCTGGAGGTGATGTCTCCAGACCCGACATCCTCGCGCAGCGCAGCGACGAGAACATCACGGATGAGTTGGATGTCGATTGGCGTCACGTTGACAGCCGATTCAGACTTTCGGTCAGCTTCGCGGCTTGATCGCGATACTCAGCAAGCCGCCGCCGGTTCTCTTCGACAACTTCCTTTGGCGCACGTTGGACAAAGGAGTCGTTTGAAAGCTTTCGTTCCAGCGAATCGATTTCACGCTGAGCCTTCTCCAATTCCTTCGTGAGTCGGGTCCGTTCCGCTGTCACATCGATCAGTCCGGCCAGCGGGACTTCGAGCGCAAGGTTCGCAGCAACGGCGCGAGCGGCAAGCTTGTCCTCGCCGAGCGACGGCACAACTTCGAGTGTGCTGACCTGGGCCAGCTTGAATACGTAATCGCGCGCATCCAAAAGCAGGTTTTTGATCGCCTCATCGGTTGTGGCGATACGTAGCGGAACGGTCTGTTTCGTATCCACTTTCATTTCCGCCCGGATATTCCGGACCTTTTCGATCACCTGCTGAACCATCTCGATCTGAGTTTCGGCCCGCTCGTCTATAAGTTCGGGCTCAAATTCCGGATACGCCGCGAGCATGATGGATTCGCCACGGTGCGGCAGGTTCTGCCACAGTTCTTCCGTAATGAACGGCATGAACGGATGCAGCAACCGCAACGCAGTTTCGAACACATAGATGAGAACAGGCTTCGATCGCTCCGGATGAAGCTTCGTCATTTCCAGGTACCAGTCGCAGAAATCTCCCCAGAAGAAGTTGTAGATCTGGCGCGACGCTTCGTGCAGGTTGTACTTATCCAGAGAAACGTTCGAGCTCTCTATGGCCCGAGCCAATCGCGTCAGGATCCACCGGTCCGCGGTGGACAGGTTCATCTGCCGCAACTCAGCAAGCGACGGCAGGTGATCCGCGTGATCCACGTGCCGGAACGTAAAACGAGCGGCGTTCCAGATCTTCGTCGCGAAAGCCCGATAGCTTTCGAGCAGTTCGTCGGAGAGTGCGATATCCGTTCCCGGCGCGCCCATACGGGCGAGAGCGAAGCGCACCGCGTCCGTCCCGTACTTATCCATGATCTCGAGCGGATCGACAACATTGCCCTTCGACTTGGACATCTTCTGCTTTTCCGCATCACGAACGAGGCCGGTGATATAGACCTCGCGAAACGGAACGTCGCCCATGAACTTCAAGCCGGACATGATCATTCGAGCGACCCAGAAAAAGATAATGTCGTATCCGGTGACGAGAAGACTGCCCGGATAAAACACTTTCAGATCATCGGTCTGATTGGGCCAACCGAGTGTGGAGAACGGCCAGAGCTGCGAACTGAACCAGGTATCGAGGACGTCCTCATCCTGTCTTATCTTTCCAGATTTACAGCCGGGACAACTCGTAACATCCGTTCGCGACACGATCATCGTGCCACAGTCGTCGCAGTACCAAGCGGGAATGCGATGGCCCCACCACAACTGGCGAGAGATGCACCAGTCGCGGATGTTGTACATCCACTCGAAATATGTTTTCGACCAGTTCGGCGGAACGAACTTCGTGCGCCCTTCCTGAACAGCCGTAATCGCCACATCGGCAAGAGGCTTGATCTTCACGAACCACTGTTCGGATAAAAGCGGCTCAACCACCGTCGAGCATCTCTGGCACTCGCCGACACTGTGGAGCAACGACTCGGTTTTCTCCAACAGTCCCTGCGCCTCGAGGTCGGCAAGCACATTCTTGCGTGCTTCCATGCGGTCCTGTCCCGCATAAGCACCGCCTTCACCGGTGATGCGCGCATCCTCGCCAATGACGCTTATTTGCTGCAACTGATGCCGGACGCCCATTTCGAAGTCGGCCGGATCGTGCGCCGGAGTCACTTTCACGGCCCCGGTGCCGAATTTCGGATCGACGACCGAATCCTGAATGACAGGCATCTCACGATTCATCAGAGGCAAAACGATCGTTTCGCCTGCAATGTCGCGGTAACGCTTGTCATCCGGATGCACAGCGACCGCCGTATCACCGAGCATCGTCTCGGGACGCGTTGTGGCAACGGTAACAAACCGGCCGGCCTTGTTCTTGATCGGATACTTGATGAAGTACAGCTTCGAATCGCGCGACTCGTGCTTGACCTCGAGATCGGACAAAGCAGTTCTGCATCGTGGGCACCAGTTGATCAAACGTTTGCCGCGATAAATCAGACCTTCGTCATAAAGTCGGACGAATACTTCGCGCACAGCGCGGGAAAGCCCTTCATCGAACGTGAAACGCTCGCGCGACCAGTCTGCCGACACGCCGATGCGTCGGAGCTGGTGCAGAATCATGCCGCCGGATTGGCGTTTCCATTCCCAAACGCGCTCCACGAATTTCGCGCGGCCCAGATCGTGACGAGTCAATCCTTCCTTCGCAAGTTCGCGCTCGACCACGTTCTGAGTCGCAATACCGGCATGGTCCATTCCGGGAAGCCACAGCGTGTTGAAACCCTGCATCCGTTTGCGACGCGTGAATATGTCCTGGACGCTGTGGTTGAGCATGTGCCCGATGTGCAGCGAACCGGTGACATTCGGAGGCGGCATCATGATGACAAAGGCGGGGCGTGCCGACTTGTTGTCGGCTTTGAAGAAGCCCTGCGACTCCCACCAGGAATACCAGCGACCCTCGACGTCCTGCGGGTTGTACGTTTTGGAGATCTCCACTTTCATCGCTTCCTCTGAAGCTCCTCGCGAACGATTCTCTCTGTCAGATCCGGAACGATCTCCCATGCCAGGCTCTCGATAACCTGGGGTGAGATCCGTTGAATTACACGGTCGGCAATGCGATCGATGTCCTGTTCCGAAAGCACAAACGACGGCGTCGGAGTGGGCTCCGCAAACAGGTTTTGCAGGCCAAGCAAGTCATCGTCCTGTGCCTCGCTCTCCAGTGGTTCCGGCGGCGCTGGAGGCGGAGGTGGTAGTGGCTGTGGCTGTGGCTGTGGCTGTGGCTGTGGCTCTGGCGCTGCCATTTCGATCACACCGGGCGTCAATTCATCGTATGTTTCGATCGTCGGCGGAGCCGGCTCACGCTTGGAGACAAAACTTGCGGCCTCATGCGGCGGCGGCACAGCCTCCTGTACGGCAGGCGCTTCGACAGGGGCAAACTTCGCAGCGGCGCGCGGCGCGCTCTGCGACTCCGGCAAAACGGATTCGACCAGCGAGACGAGCGCTTGCGGCTCAAACGGTTTCGTAATGTTCGAGGTCGCGCCGGCTTCTCTTGCTTTCTCCTCATCGAATGCGTCGAAAGCGCCGACCAGAAGAACAACCGGGGTCTTACCGAAATGTGGATGCTGGCGAACGTAAGCGCATACTTCGTAGCCGTTCTTGCCCGGCATGTAAATGTCGGCGAGAACAACGTTGGGTTGAATCTCGTCGAATTTACGAATGGCCGCCTCGCCGTTGCTGACGGAAACAATATCGTAATCGCCGTCGGCAAAAGTGTTCGTCACAAGACGTTGGATTGTCGGGCTATCGTCAGCCAGCAAAATTGTTCTTCTCATAAGTTATCCAGGCGAAACTGTAGGGGCGGTCTATGACCGCCCGCGCGGTCACAGACCGCGCCTACAGGGCTTCTAGACAAATGGGGTCAACCCGACGCTCCAGGTTGACCCCAATGTTTTTCGGCTCCGAATTTTTTCTTACCGCGGCTTTTTCGCCGCATCAATCGTCAAGCTCCTGTTAGCCGTATTGTCTTTGTTGTTCTGCCGGTTGTCCTTCGATTTGTCATCCTTCGACTTGTCGTCCTTCGGCGGTTTCTCTTCCTTGGGCTTTTCGTCTTTCGGAATCACTGACGACGCGGTCGTTTCGGTAGTGATTCCGGGTCTGCGACCGAAGGTGCTGAAGAACTTTCCGACCATTCCTTTCTCTTCCTTCAATTGTTTCCCTCGCGCCAGTGCCGCCGGATTTGGATCAGGTATGGGCTTGTTCATGGCCGAGAGCTGATCCTTGGCTGGGTTCACGCGAGTCGAAAAAGGATAGTCGGTGACGATCTTCGTGTAATAAATCGCACTCTCCGGATTGTCGGCCTCGCGAAGCGCTTCGGCGAGATTGAACAGAACGTCCGGCGTGCCGGTGTAATCAGGATACTTGTCCAGTACTTCGTGATATCGGCTCACCGCGGCGGTGTACGCCTTCTTGATCAAGTAATGATTCCCGATCTTGAAAACACCTTCTGCAAGGATCTCCTGGATCTCGCGCAACAGAGATTTTGCTTCGTCGAGCAGCGCGCTATCCGGATAGGTCTCGATCATCCGATTCAGTTCGGACTGCGCAAGCATCGCCTGTGTCGGATCGCGGTCGGCTTTCTCACGCATTCGCACGTGAGTCATGGCGATCATCAACTGCGCATCGTCGGCACGGTCGTTCATGGGAAAGAACGTGATGAAGTCCTTGAACTCCACTTCCGCCTGATTGAGATTCGACGTTGTCCCCTCGCGATAAAAGGACTCCGCCATCGCATACTTTGCTTCAGGCATGAACTCGCTGTCGGGATACGTGCTGATCAACGTATTCAGAGTCAGGCGAGCAACAGTGTACCGGCCCTTCTTGAGGTCCTTGAGCGCCTGCTCAAACAGGACGCGATCCGGGTCGGCGCCCGTGCCTCTGGTTTGCACTTCTACGTTCTTGCCGCCGCAGCCCCACAAAAACAACAGAGAGGCTAAAACCCACACTCTACGCATTCAAAAACCCTTCTCAAACAAAGTTCGAATGATAACTAAGCGGTGCCGCCAATTCTAGCATTTCGCGGACCTTTGCGCCCGGATCTGATGAATTGAATATGGCTGAGCCCGAAACCAAGACCTCTGCACCGGCGCGGACAACTGCGGGCAAAGTGTTCAAATCTATGCCGCCATCGACCTCGATCAGACAGCGCAGGTTTTGATCATCAATCATTTGACGGGCCTGACGGATTTTGTCTACTGAATATCCTATGAATTTTTGCCCGCCAAAGCCCGGATTCACACTCATGATCAGCAGCATATCCGCCAATCGGAGCACGTGCTGGACCGCAGAAACGGGCGTCGCGGGATTGATCGAAACACCAACCCCTACATTGAACGACCGGATGTAATTCAACGTTCGGTCCATGTGCACCGTGGCTTCCGCATGAATCGTGAGCGAGTCGGCGCCCGCATCCACGAATGCAGGGATGTACTTATCCGGATCCGAAATCATCAGATGGACGTCGAGTGGCAGTTTGGTTACCTTGCGGATCGCCTTCACAACAGGCGGTCCGATGGTGATGTTCGGGACGAAATGACCATCCATAACGTCCACGTGCAACAGCTGTGCACCTGCTTCTTCAACTTTGCGGATGTCGTCGCCGAGGTTTGCAAAATCGGCGGACAGAATCGAAGGTGCAATGCGAATGCTCACTGGCTTACATCCAAAAGAATGGTGTCCTGTTTGGATAGACGATAACCCGCCTGTGGTTTCTGCTGAATTACTACACCGGGTTCGGCGTCCGGATATTTGTGAAAATTCATTTTGCCGATCCGGAAGCCCTCAGCTCTTGCTCTCGACGCGACCAGTTCAGCGGGCTGTCCGATAAGATCCGGCATGATGTAGAACTGCTCCGCCGGCCCCAGCGAAATTAGGATATGAACGCTGGGATCACTGCCTTCCGTCGTTCCGGCTGTCGGCGATTGATAAACAACCGTTGAAGGATCGCCCTCCGGCGTGTGCGCATAAAGCGTATTGCCGAGCGTCAGCCGGCGATTGTTAAGCGTCAACTGAGCCGCGCGCAAACTGGTTCCGAGGAGATTGGGAACCGCGTATTTACGATCGCCGAGTGACAGCAGCACTTTCACGCTACGACTCTGTTTGAGCCGCGTTCCAATTGCCGGAATCTGCTCCACGATTCGGCCTTCCGGAATATCTGCGCTGAAACGTTTGCTCGACACCTTCAGCACTAACCCTTGTCGCTGCAGAAGAGCCTGGGCCTCAGCTTCCGTTTTTCCAGTCAACGAAGGGACCACGACCTCGCGCCCGCGGATCGCAAATCTCATAGCGGTCAGCGCGCTTAGAATGCCGGCGACGACGAGGATCGCGATCATCAAAGCCAAGCCCGACAATTGCGAAAAAGATTTTGGCTTGGACTCGGAGATTTCGCCGTCCGGCAGGCTGGAATCGATTTCAGAATTCATAGTTTGCGCTCACGAATTATCCGTCACCCGCTCAAATTTTTCACCCGCTTGGATTCGAGCGCCATTCGCAAAATCCACACCGCTGACCGGTTTCCGGTTTTCCGGCTGTAACTGCAAGATTTCCAAGGCGGTACTCCCACCGCAACTGACACGCAACGACCGTCTGTCCACGGCAATTGTGCCCGGTTCACCTGCATGCGCGGACACCGGTCGCGTCTGCAAGACCTTGCACATACTGCCACGGAAGCGCGTTATTGCACCCGGCCATGGATTGAACGCTCGCACTCTATTGTGAATCTTGGGTGCAGGCGCGGTCCAATCGATGTAGCCATCCGTCCTCCGCAATATCGGAGCCGTTGTCGCTTTTGAATGATCCTGCGGCACGGCCTTCAGCGTTCCGGCAAGAATTCCATTGATTGTCTGGACCATCAAGCTGGTTCCCATTATGGCGAGACGCTCGGACAACTGCGGTACGTTTTCCTCCGGACCGATCGTTGCTTTTTCGTAGAGATACACCGGGCCGGTGTCGAGCCCTTCCTCGACCTGCATTGTGCAAACACCGGTTTCGGTCTCACCATTTGCGACCGCCCAATGGATCGGTGCGGCTCCGCGATATTTTGGGAGTAAAGATCCGTGCAGGTTCACTGCGCCATAACGCGGCATTTTCAGCAGCCACGGCGGCAAAATCTTGCCGTACGCAACAACCACGATCAGGTCCGGCGCCAGCGCCGTGAAGAGTGAAAGCGCACTGTCATCTTTAAGTGACGTTGGCTGATAGATAGGCAACTGCAGTTCGTACGCTTGCTTCTTAACGGGCGGCGGCTGCACAGCCTGACCTCGGCCGCTTGGCTTGTCCGGCTGCGTAATGACGCCGCTGATGTTGAATCCTTCTTCGAACAGGCAGGCGAGTGTGGGCACCGCGAAGGCTGACGTGCCCATGTACACGATCCTGGTGGAAGCTTGCGGACTACGAATTATTCCCACTTTCCCTGCCGTATCATTTTTTTGATACGGCGTTTGATGATGTCGCGCTTGATGAAACTGAGGTGATCCAGGAAGAATTGGCCATTCAGGTGATCCATCTCGTGGCAGAAGGCGCGCGCCAAGAGGTCAGAGCCTTCCACAATGACTTCTTTGCCATCAAGGTCTACTCCCCTGATGACGACCTTCTTCGGACGAATGACTTCCGCCGAAAACCCGGGCACGCTCAGGCATCCTTCCTCTTCGTATTGTTCGCCGTCGGTGGCTACGATCTCCGGATTTACAATTGTGATGAGCTGGTTTTTCTTTTCACCGGCACTCGGGTCCGTGACCATGATGCGCTTCGAAACGCCCACCTGATTCGCAGCCAGCCCCACACCGGGAGCTTTGTACATGGTCTCAACCATGTCCTGGACGAGCTTCACTTCGTCTTCCGTAATGTTCTCGACAAGGTCGGCTGGTTTTTCCAGGACATCACTGCCCCAGAGCACGATGGGACGGATCATAAGTATCTATGTTACACGGTTTTGCTTCATCTGTAGGCGCGGTCTGTGACCGCGAGGGCCTCACAGAGACTTGAATAAATTGCCTTAGCCGCGGAACGGCGACATTCTTCCAGCCCCCGGCTTCAGCCGGGGGATAAATTTCAGTAACGTGATGACAGCGGCGGAGCCGCGAAAGCTGTTGAATTCACCAATGCGTCGACGGCTTGCGCCCCTTACGGGGCTTTGAATGGGCTTACGACGAAACGTCCCCCGGCTAAAGCCGGGGGCTGGCAGAGTGTCGCCGCTACGCGGCTAAGACAATTCATCCAGTCACTAATAGTTCCGGACTTGTTCCAGATAGCCATGGTAATTACGCAGCATTTCACCCATGGAGTCCCCACCGAACTTGGTTAAAGCAGCATCCGCGAGCACCAGTGCGACCATGGACTCACCAATGACGCCTGCGGCGGGAACCGTGCACGTGTCGGACCGTTCGTGCTGAGCCAGGAAAGGCTCTTTCGTGATCATGTCCACGGATAGCAGCGCCTTTTTCAGCGTGGGTATCGGCTTGAGATAGCCGGTCACACGGATTTCCTCACCGTTCGAAATGCCACCTTCAATTCCACCCGCACGGTTGGTCAGCCGATAGAACCGACGCTCAATTTCGCTGTAGGCGATCTCGTCATGAACTTCGGACCCCATTGCTCGAGCCACGGCCACACCGCGGCCGATCTCGACAGCCTTCACTGCATTGATCGACATGACGGCCTGGGCCAGCTTGCCGTCCAGACGCGTATCCCAGGCGGTGTGCGACCCGAGGCCGGTTGGAACATTTCGGGCAACGATCTCGAAAGTGCCGCCGATCGTATCTCCATCCTTTTGAGCCTTTTGAATTTCTTCCACCATAGCTGCGGCAACGTCCGGGATAACGCAGCGGGAAACGTCGTCGTTGCGGATGCTTTCCAGTTGCGACCACTCGACGCGAAAGTCGTCCGGTAAGGCTACGCCGCCGATTGCCGTTGTATGGCTAAGAATCTCGATATCCAATGCCTTCAGGAGGATCTTGGCTATTGAACCGGCGGCAACGCGCGCAGCGGTCTCGCGCGCGCTCGACCGCTCAAGGATGTTCCGGGCATCGATCTGGTCAAACTTCAGCGAACCCGCAAGATCCGTGTGGCCGGGGCGAGGTCTGGTGACCCGGCGCTTTGCAGCCGCATCTTCGAGAACCTCCCGGACCGACATCACGTCCTGCCAGTTCTCCCAGTCTTTGTTTTCAATGAGCATGCCGATCGGACTGCCCAAAGTCCTCCCATGCCGGATACCCGAAAGGACCTCTACGCGGTCCTTTTCGATCTTCATGCGGCCGCCCCTGCCGTAACCGCCCTGGCGACGTTTGAGCTCATTGTCGATAAAGTCAAAATCGATAAGGAGATGTGCCGGGATTCCTTCAATCAGCGCAATCAGACTCTGGCCGTGCGATTCTCCGGCGGTGCGGAAGAGCAACATTCGGGCAGTATAGCTGACCTGTTCAGATGACAAATGACAATTGTCATTCACCTGATGGCCCTGTTCTAGAAGGGGCTACCGCCCGTAACTCCTTGACCCTAAAAAAACATTTCCGCTAGGATGGCGTGATGCCTTTTACCCTGAAAGCTGCGATCAAGGAGGTTCAGGATATCTCCCTTCTGGCGGCGCGGGCATTGGGCAGCGTTTTCCGACGGCCCTACTACGTCCGCGACATCCTTCTCCAAATGGACCAAATCGGCGTAGGATCGCTGTCCGTCGTCATCCTCACCGGATTCTTCACAGGCGCTGTTCTTGCGCTGCAAACGTCAAAAACACTCTCCACCTTCGGAGCCAAAGGACTTACCGGATCGCTGGTCGCCGTTTCGCTCGTTCGCGAATTGGGCCCCGTTTTATCCTCGCTAATGCTGGCGGGCCGTATCGGATCGGGTATCGCGTCCGAGCTGGGCTCGATGGTGGTAACCGAGCAGATCAATGCCATGCGCGCGCTGGGCACCGATCCGATCAAGAAGCTCGTGGTGCCGAGAATCCTGGCATCGATTTCGATGCTGCCGATTCTAACGATCGTTGCGGATGGCGTCGGCGTGATCGGCGGATTGGTTATCGCGGTGCAACTACTGGGACTAAGCTCCGGCCTGTATTTGAACTCGGCGTGGAACTCGCTGTCGTACATGGACCTGTTTGGTGGCTTGCTGAAACCTCTCATTTTCGGTTTTATCGTCGCGATAGTCGGCTGTCATTGCGGTCTCCGGACGTACGGAGGAACGCAGGGGGTCGGACGCTCGACAACCCAGGCGGTGGTTGCCGCCTCCATCCTGATTCTCGTCTTCGACCTCTTCCTGACTCGAATCATCCTCGCCTACACCATATGAGCGGACCCGTACTCGAAATGAAAGACGTGGTGAAGTTTTACGGGGACAAGCTTGTGCTGGACGGGGTTTCGTTCAAAGTCTACAGGGGTGAAACGAAAATCATTATCGGCGCGAGCGGATCCGGAAAATCGACGATTCTGAAAGTAGCGATGGCTCTCGATCGGCCTGATGAAGGGGAAGTATGGATCGATGGCCAGGAGATATCGTCACTGACGGAAGAGGAGCTCGTGCCTGTTCGGCAAAAGATCGGAATGGTATTTCAGGAGTCGGCGTTGTTCGACTCAATGACC
>Ga0209382_10012373_pt1 | contig 10544 bp, 9 predicted proteins | sample SoiMetdeltSBSDD5_FD_187599 | JGI IMG/M metagenome (GOLD analysis project Ga0209382, IMG submission 187599) | Bulk soil microbial communities from a Populus tree surrounding site in Tennessee, USA - Soil MetaG P. deltoides SBSDD5 (SPAdes) (version 2) | ecosystem: Environmental > Terrestrial >...
CATATTGCTTTCACAATGATCCGGTCAAAAATCAGGCGGCGATAGCGCCGTAAGTCCTGAGTTCGTCATAGCAGGCATGATTTTTTACCCAAGTCGGGTCCAGAGCCAACTTCTCCATAAAGACATCGAGCAATCGTTCGTTGAAGTGACACTGCTTCCAGCTTGCCATCGAGAAGACGTGTGGCTCCTGGCCCTGCGGCATACCCAAGTCCTCTGCACGCACCAGATTGAGTGTCGCCAACGAGGCGTTGAAATGAAAATCTAAGGCTGCGGCGGCGCGTGCCTGACAATCGAGAAGCCCAGTGAACTGTTTACTGTCGCGGAAGAGAAATTCGATCTGAAAACGCGCGGCGTAGAGTTCCACCAGCTTGTGTCCGTTCAGCTCCGGATCAGTCGAGGCCAGCACGATGAAACGCGGCTTGGCCGGGTCTTTCTGGTTGAGAAGGACCACGATACGCAAGCGACGCTGCAGCGTCTTGTGCCACACCACGGCGGTATACAAGTGCAGATGCGGCTCATCTGCTCGTGTGCCGAGATCCTCGAAACGGCTCAAGTCTTGGAAGTTGACCTTCCCCGCATATTTGCGCCGTGCCCCACGGCGCTTCGGGTGTGGTCCAGTGTAGAGAAACACGCAGTCGGCGTCGCTCCGCAGTTTGGTGATCGCATGCAGATCGAGGCTAACAACTGCATCAATATATTTCTTCTTCGCATAGTAGCCATCTACGCAATGATAGGTGATACTCGGCGGCAAGCGATGCCGATGCGCACGCAGTTGCTGCGTGTAGAAGTCGACCCGCGTGTTTTCCGGCTCGGCCTGTGTGGCGTCCTCTCCTGGTGGTGTCTGTCCGGCGGCGAGCGTAAAAGCACACCGGCGTGTGACATCGACCACGGCAAGCGTGGAAATCTCCAGTCCACGTTCGGCACGGCTCGCACAACCATTGAAGAAGTGCCCGAGACCGAACGTTTGCTTGCCACTCTTTGGAATGAAGGACGCGTCATGCGCTGAGACCAGTTCCGCGTGCGGGTCGAGCGCCATCAGCAGCACACGCTGATGAAAGTCGGGCCAGTCAAACGGCTCCCGAAACTGCCGGGCGATGGTACGTTCCGAGTAGTCACAGTAGCGACTCAGGTTGCGGAAGTTGACGCGACCGCGTAGCACAAGGATCGTGACGAACAACGTGGCGAGGAACTTCCGTTGGGGTTGACTGAGTCCGGGCATCTGTTTCAGGATGTCGTGGACAAGTGTCATAAGCCATGCACCAGTTAGAGTAGGAGTGGGATACGATCACCCCATTTAACCAGCTCGTGGCCTCCTTTGTTAACCCCCTGCACTCAAAAAATGGCCGAAGTATTGACTGATAAGGTACTCCAGCAATTGCGTCCGTGACGGATAGGCATGCCAAAGCCCCTTTTCTCCCCCCGTGCCGCCGCCGCGTCGCCCCAGCCCTCCGCTCGACGACCGCGTGCCGCGCGCCGCAATCGGTATGGCCCGCGGTCGCCATGTGGCGCCAGGTAGATGTCCATCACGAAGTTGATGACCCATAAGATGACCCCGACCGCGTAGAACAACTGCAGGCGAATCGACAGTTCCTTTAGCAGGTCTTCAGGGAGCGTTGTCGTCCAGTGGCTGTCGAGATTTGAGACTTCTTGGGATCGTGGCCCTGGTTCGAGGAATTTAGGCTGAGGTGTGCAGAGCGTCTGCGTGCGATCAAGAGCTCGTGACGTCATCTGTTCCTCCTGCATCGTGGTCCACTTCCGTAGCCCCACACACTCTCTCTCGAAAAACCCATTCGCGTATGTAGGCCGGACAGTTTCTAAGTTCGATTCCGCTCGCCTCCGCATGCGCAAGAGCCTTGACCGCTTCACTACTCACCAGAGTGACCTCTGTGAGATCAATGGCCAGTCCGCCTTTCGCTCTCTTCTCTTTCTGGGTCAATTCCCGCAGCGTCTCGACGTGCGTACCGTCAATGCGTCCACTCACGTGCAAGACCACAAAGCCATCCGGAGCAAGAATTCGTTCAATTTTGCAGGTCATCACGCACTCCGGTTCAAGCTCGGTGCCACGGAAGTTCAACCTCTCCAGTACACGCTCCTACCGAGCCGACTTGCGCTACATTCCAGTGGCGCCCACCATTACCAGGCGCTTCGGGCTCCGCGGTCGGAACTTTCATCCACGATCCGAAGGTGTTGCAAAGCGCGTTCATTGAAGCCACTTGGTGAGTCGCTGTCATGACAGTGCGCGCTCCTCCAGCCAATCGACAAAGAGCAGGCGCTCCGCAAACAGCCACGAGCCGTCCATCTTCACGAACGTGTCGAGGTAACGGAGCGAAGCGAGCATCAAGCGTCGCTTTCCGCCGTCGACCGTGACGTGATACGCGAGACAGTAGGTCTCGCCGGTTCCGCGGTCGTCGGTCAGCGTGAAGATTGTGCTCTGTCCGACGAAGTGCGTAGTGGCGTCGTACTTGTTCAGCTCTGCGAAGACTGAAGCGAGCGCCTCGCGCGAGTGTAGCTCCTGTGAAGGCGTCGAATCCTTGGCGTTCATATACACCACGAAGTGGGCGTCTTCGGTAAAGAGAGACATCTGACCTTTCGCGTCGCGCCGATCGGCGCAGTGCGCGTAGGCTTCGACGAGTTCTCGGATAGCCAGGCGATCCGCGGCTTCGGTTGGGGAGATGGTGACGTGCTTGCGCATGAGTTGGTCTCCTTGTTCGATTCATTCAGGCGCGGCGAGAGTGTGCACTCGAGGATCGCCTGCGGTTCGAGAAATGCCTCGATCCCGAACATGCCGAACTTGCGGCCGAGGCCGGAGCGCTTGAACCCGCCGAGCGGCGCCTGCTGATCGGCGAGCATGCAGCCGGGCTGAATCACCGACACCCCGGACCACGTGCGTTCGCCTCGTCGTTACACGGTCGTCAACGGTAGGCTCCGATACCTCTTTCGAGTCAATCGAAAGAGAGCATTGACGACGGCCGGCGCGATCACAGGTACGGGTGGTTCGCCGACGCCGGTTGGCTGCTCGGCGCTGGGCACAATGTGGACGTCGATCGATACCGGCGTGTCAGGCATATAGGGCGGCGCGTACCGGTCGAAGTTGCCTTGTTCAACGTGCCCGTCTTTCAGCGTAATCGCTCCGTTCGCCATGAGCTGCGTCAGGCCGAAGACCAGACCGCCCTGCATTTGGTTCTCGATCGACAGGGGATTCACGGCCAAACCGCAATCGACCGCGAGCGTCGCACGGTGCATTCTTGGACGCTTATTCTCAATCGAGACCTCGACCGCGCACGCCACGCACGTGCCGTTATATTCGCTGCAGGCGATGCCGGAAGCGTGATTCCGTGGAAGCCGGTGACGCCAACCGCTCTTTTGATCCAAAAGGGTAAGCGAGGTGCGGAACTTCTTGGCGTCCGGCTTGAGCAGTTTGAGCCGGTAAGCGATTGGGTCGGCCTTGGCGCGCGTGGCCAGCTCATCGACCAAGGTCTCCCTCACGAAGCTGTTGTGGCCGTAACCAACAGATCGGTGAGACAGCGTCGGAACATTCGCCTTCGGATGGTGCACGGAAAGATGCATATTCGGCAATGTGTAGGGAGAATCGTCGGTTCCTTCAGTCGCCAGTCTGTCGACTCCATTTTTAACCAGAATTGCCTCCTGTATGACGCCGGTGCCGATGACGAAGGACTGTCCGACAATCACGTGTTTCCACGTGATGGGCATCCCGTCCGGACCGATCCCTACCTCAACACGATGAACAAACATGGGACGGTAGTAACCGGACTTCATGTCGTCTTCGCGGGTGTAGATCAGCTTAACGGGTGTGCCGGGCAGGCGCTGGGCAATAGCGGCCGCCTCGCGCACGAAGTGCGAGTCCGTCGTCCCGCGTCTCCCGAATGAGCCGCCGGCGGCGAGCACGTGGAACGTGACCTGCTCCGGTCTTAGCCCCAGTACTTCTGCGATGGCGGCCTGTTCCCACGTCGCGATTTGAGATGGGGCCCAGGCCTCCGCTCGGTCCCTATCGTAGCGGACGGTGAGGTTGAGCGGCTCCATTGGCGCGTGGGCCAGGTAAGGAAACTCGTACTCAGCTTGAATGCGATCAGAGGCCGGGATGTGGTCTATCGCGTGCTCATCGCCCAGCCTGACAGCGATATTGCCCGGCATTTGCGCTATCTCTTTGTACTTGGCGAACAACTGCAAGCTGTCCGGATGGTCGATGCCCGATAAGTCCCAATCAACTTTCATTCGGTCTCGCGCTTGCTTGGCGGCCCAGAAACGGTCAGCCACCACTGCGACAGCGCTTCCGGTCACAAGCGGGATTTCGAAGATGTCCCGTACTCCGGAAACGTTACGCGCTTCGCGATCGTCAAAACCCCGTACACGGCCGCCAAAGACAGGTGGGCGCGCCAGAAGGGCGATGAGCATTCCTGGCAGGTCGAGATCGAGGCTGAACTTTTGGGATCCGTCGCACTTCGCGCGGCTGTCGAGCCGCCGCACAGGTTTGCCGATAAGATGAAATTGCGATGCGCCCTTGAGTTGCACGACCGTCGGCGCCGGCCTGCGAGCTGCATCCTCCGCCAACTCAGCATAGCGAGCGGAACGGTTTCCCGGGCCGTATACCACGCTGTCTTTTGTCCGGCATTGGTCTGCTGGAACGCCCCATCGGTCCGCCGCGGTGGCGATCAGCATTGCCCGCGTCTTGGCTCCCAACTCGCGATACTGCTGGAACGAATTGGGGATAGAACACGATCCGCCGATCATTTGGATCCCGATTAAGGGATCCTTGTAGAGTTCGCCGGCAGGGGCAAGTTGTGCGATTACTTGAGACCAGTCGGCGTCCAACTCGTCGGCCAGGATCATCGGTAGCGCCGTTTGTGCGCCCTGTCCTACTTCCAGCCGGTTCACTGTGATAACTATCTTCCCATCGGGCCTGATGTTGACGAATGCCTCCGGCGGATAGACCTTCGCGGGCGGAGCCTGATTTCGCTCCGGCGCGGCTGCCGACAGATCGAGGTACAACGAAACCAACAAGCCGCCGGCTGCCGCCGCTGATGCACACAGGAAGCTGCGTCGGTTCACATGCATATCGGTTTCATCTTTTGGCGTTGCTCGCATGGCGCCTCCTTACGTCAGTTGGCCAGACGCTCTCTTGATGGCTTCACGGATGCGCACGTAGGTGCCGCAGCGACAGAGATTGCCGCCCAGCGATTGCTCGATGTTCGCGTCGGTGGGTCTCGCCGTCGTCTTCAGCAGCGCGACCGCGCTCATGATCTGTCCGCTCTGACAATACCCGCACTGCACGACATCCTTTTCCACCCAGGCGTCCTGCACCGCTCGACCCACAGGATCATTTCCTATCCCTTCAATGGTCACGATCGGACGGTCCCCGATCAGCGATACCGGCACGACACACGAGCGTGTCGCAATGCCGGCAACGTGCACCGTACATGCGCCGCAGGCGCTGATCCCGCAACCGTATTTGGTGCCCGTCAACTTCAACTCTTCACGCAGCACCCACAGGAGCGGCGTCGTTGGATCAACGTTCACCTGTTTGCGCTGGCCATTGACATTGAGTTCATACGTTGCCATGGCGGTTCTCCTATCTTCCCGGCGGGCACGGTGTCCCGGCTTCCACCCAACGGCGGGTCGCGGCGACAAATTCTTCATGTGTCAGCGGCGGCAGTGTGCGCATCGTGCCGTCGGGTCGCCGGCCGGGCTGCCAGGCCCAGCGGACGAGCGCCTCATCTTCGTGGTGCTTGAGCAGGCCCGGCCCGTCAAGGTGGTGATTCTTTGACTGATCGGTGATGGCACGGCACACCGCCACGCTCGACAAGGGCTCGTCATTCAGGTCTTGCCATCGCATGGATAGTGGCGCCAAATGCCAGTTGTGACCACCGGGCACTCCCGTGCTGTCGGCATTCGTCTCCTGATGACAACTCGCACAATTGAGTCCGGCCACCCCTTTGCCTTCTGGACCTCGAATGACGGTGGCGAAATGACGGTGGCGATCATCGCCCTGTTGAGGGTAATTCGTTGCCGTATGGCAGTTGATGCAGCGTGGACTGGTCAGTACAGAGTAGACCTGCTGCCAGGCGACGAGGCCCTCCGTTCGCGTCCTCGCACGGTCCCCATGCCGCGCTTGGGGGCTCGCAAAACTCATCAACAATAGCCCCGCACCACAAGCGACCAGAATGACAGTGACTGACCGCAGAATGCGGTTTGCGTTGGGCGCGGCCTGGTCAAACACGCTACCCGTGCGGCGAGAGCGAAGCAACATGACTACACCTCCTGCTCGGTTGGCCGTATCCGGATCGTGTTGACGGCGACGCGCCGTAGCCGGGTCACGACGTAGCACACAGTGCCGGCAACGTCCATGTCGTCGAAATCGAACCCGCGACCGAGCGCGTTAACTATCAGCGCCTACATATGCGTCTTTCCTCCAGTTGCTTCCCTGAGAGATAGTTAGGCATTCTGCACACTTTATGCCATGCGTAATCTACAGAAACCAATGACTTTATGAATTCAGGTCTCGTCGTGAAATTGGTGGATTTTGGTGAGACAGGTGAATTTAGTGAGTTTGGTGAATTTAGTGAGGAGGATCAGGTTTTACCGGTACTTGAACTGCCACTTGTTAATTTTGAAAACTTTGATCCTGTGGTCGAGAGTTGAGGGGGGAATTCCAAGCCTGGCCGCTGCCCCCGAAGGTCCGGAAACCCGCCCTTTGGTCTCGGCCAGCGCCGCCTCGATTATCTCCCGCTCGCTGCGCGGCTCAATCTTACTCTTATGGTGTGCCGACGCTGCAATCGGAGATGCTGGTGGGAAGGTTTCTTTCGACATCCACGATTCGTCAACTGAAAAAACATCGCTGGAACTGAGAATCACGGACCGCTCAATGATGTTTTGTAGCTCACGGATGTTGCCGGGCCAGTCGTAAGCCTGCAACACGTCCAGGGTCTTTTTGTCGATCGAGCGGAAGTTTTTGCCCGCCCGAGAGGCGTAGCGTTGAATGAAATACTCGACCAGCATCAGGATGTCGTCTTCCCGTTCTCGGAGGGGCGGCACCTCGATGGGGAACACGTTCAGCCGGTAAAACAGGTCCTGGCGGAAGGTCCCATGAGCCACGGCGGTCTGCAGATCACGATTCGTGGCGGCAATGACGCGAACGTCGACATGGATCGGTTGGCTTCCGCCGACTCGCTCGAATGCGCGTTCTTGAAGCACCCTCAGTAACGCGACCTGGATGTCGGGCGAGAGTTCGCCGACCTCATCGAGGAAAATCGTTCCGCCGTCGGCAAGTTCGAAGCGGCCAAGCCGTCTTTGCGTGGCTCCCGTGAAGGCCCCCTTCTCATAGCCGAACAATTCAGAGGTAATCAGCGATGGCGCAAGCGCGGCGCAGTTCACACTGACGAAAGCGCGTTCAGACCGATGGGAGCGTTTGTGCACGGCGCGGGCGATGAGTTCCTTGCCGGTGCCGGTCTCGCCGGTGATGAGCACTGTCGCATCGCTGCCCGCGACTCTGGACACGCGAGAAAGCACTGCTTTCAGCGCCGGTGCAGTTCCTACGATCTCCTCGAACATCGAGGCCTTGTCGATCTCTTCGCGGAGAGCCGCATTTTCCTGTTGCAGTTTCTCTTCGGCTCTCTTGCGGTCTTCAATATCCGTACACGCAACATACCAATGCAGGACCTGTCCCTTGTCGTCGCGCAGCGGATTATAGCGGACCAGAAACCAACGATAACTTCCGTCAGCTTTCCGTATCCGCATCTCGACCTCGTGAGGAGCGCCAGTAGAAAAAGCGCGAGCCACATGAGCGTTATACCGCTCCAAATCCTCAGGATGAGCATCGGCGATTGAGTCTATCCGCCGCCACTCATCAAGAGTCAGCCCCAGGTAATCGAGCGTAACGCGGTTGGCGTAAAGACGTTCGTGGTTGGGTCCGAATACCCCCATAAGTTGAGGCGCGAAGTCGAGAATCTGTTGGAGCTCCCTCTCGCTTTCCCGGAGATCATGCGCGCTCCGGCGTAGTTCCTCGGTTAGTTGCTCTTGCTCGGTGACATCCATGCCGACACCGAGAAACCCTTTGAAAACGCCTTGTTCAACGACGGGAACAGCCACGCAGCGAACGGAGCGTAGCTCGCCGTCGGGCCGAACAATGCGCGTGGTCGCGTCGCACCCACGATTGTGCTCAAGCATCATCTTGATGGCCTCGGCCATAGATGCTCGGTCTTGTGAGTGGATGATGGCCAGAAACTGTTCAGTCGTCGGGACCCCGTTCCGTCGGTCAAATCCATAAATTTGGTACAGTTCGTCAGACCAATGACAACGTGAACCGTCGGACGTCCAACTCCCCATTTGAGCAAGGCGCTGCGCTTCGCGAAAATGAGCCTGGGTCCGCTGCAGGGCCTCCTCCGCGCGCCTGCGCTCAGTGATGTCCTGGACGGTGCCGAACAATTTGTAGGGCCGTCCCAATGCGTCTCTCTTCGAATCGCCCGGCATCGAGCTCCAGCGCTTTGATGTGAGGGCGTGGACTGTACGCACCTCCCCGCTGGGAAGAACGATCCGAAATTCAGCATCGGGGCGCACCCCGGCAAGAAGGTCCTCGTCTACTCCCTGGTAGAGCGACTCGCGGTCTTCAGGGTGGACCATTGCGCGTACCGTCGCTAAATCCATGGGACGTTCCTGCGGCCTCAGGCCAAAGATACGGTAGGTTTCGTCCGACCAGATCACAACATCCGTCTCGAGATCCCATTCCCAGTGGCCGACGTGGGCGACGCGTTGGGCTTCTTCAAGCCTGGCTTTGCTTTCCAGTAAGTCGTCTGTCATCAAAGAGTTGATAGGCCCTGTCGCCAGCCGCTGACCCTCCGCGAGGTATGGCTCTGCCTGCTCCCGGTCTTCAATGTCGAGGTTGACTCCGATCCAATACCACAGAGTCCCATCGTTTGCTCGTACCGGTTCCGTGCGACTGAGAAACCACCGATACCCTCCTTCAGCATTGCGAACCCGAAAACTCACCTGACCGGCGCAGCCCGTGCGGAGACATGTTGACCAAACCCTACGGGTCTCTTCGTGGTCGTCCGGATGTAAAAAGGGGATATGAGAATCCCACTCTGCGCCAGTATTAATGCCGAACCGTAGAGGATGGTCCTTCGGTAGACCAAGGTAATCCGAACCTCGTTCATTCAGGAAGGTGAGCGCGCCGGACGGGACAGCATACCAGGTATGCGCCGGAATCAGATTAAGAGCGACCTGTAATTCTTCTCGAAGCAGTGGGCGTTTCTGAGTAGCGCTATTTACGGATAGGAATTCCAAAGCCCCATTTCTCCCCCCGCGCCGCCACCGCGTCGCCCCAGCCCCCCGCCCGACGACCGCGGGCCGCGCGCCGTGATACCATGCCTGGGCGCCAAGGCGCCGGGGCAGCTCCAAACCACCTTGTAGCAGACCAAGCGGCCTGAGGTCAAGCTGTTGGTCTTTGGAGAGGGGTATGACTCCCAGCTGCTGGCAGTCCTGATTCGGCTCTTCATCCGTGCGATTTTCTCCTCGCTGCGCCGTCGTGCTCGTGCCTGCGGGATTCTGCGCGGCCAGTACGGCGCTGTCGCTTTCGTGCAGCGCCTTGGCTCCGGCCTGAATCTTCACCCCCATGTCCACGTTCTCGTGCTGGATGGCGTATTTGCCGGGTTGGAAGGAGAAAGCCCGCGCTTCTATCCCCTGCGTGCGCCGGATGACCCGGATGGGACTGCCGTGGCCGAAACGACATCCCGCCGCACGCAGGTGCTCCAGCGATGGAAAACCGCGTTCGTTTTTCCTATGCTTACGACCCTGACGCGGTCGGGTGCTATGGAACTTCGCTTCGTCGGGGCTCTCTTGGCCGCTCGGTCGCTATGATCGAGCGGCCTTTGTGTTTACGGCTTTTTCGTCGTGACCTATCAGGTATGCCCGGCCTCAATCCGACACCATCTTGTCGTGGCAGCGCCATCGTCTCTCGTTGCCATCACCTCCGGGCATTGCCCGCGCGATGCCCGCGGATGACGTGCTCGACCAAGGCCTCGCCGAACGGCCTCGTCAAGGGGCCCGAGCGCAATAACAAGCGGTAATAAATCGCGCCAAAGATCGCGTCGTTCAGGAGTGCAGGGTCTGCCTCCGACCCCAACTCGCCGGCCTGCTTGCCGCGTTGCAGCTCGGCGATGGTCGCCGTCCGCCGGGGACGCACCCAGCGGTCAAAGAACTGCTGCAGCATGCCGGGCTCGCTCTGGCCCTCGGCGATCAGCCCGGCCACGATCGTGCCGAACGGCCCGGTGAACGCGTCGATCAAGCTCTGCACGCGAAACCGCAGCGACGCTTCCGCGGTCAGGTCCGACGGCTGCTCCAGGTTGGGGGCCATCCGCTCGCAGAGCATGGCCAACACCAAGGTCGCCTTGGTCGGCCACCATTTGTACAGGGTGGGTTTGCCGACCTTGGCCCGCTTGGCGACCTCTTCCATGGTCAAGTCGCGGACCGACTTTTCCTGCAGCAGCGCATAGACGGTATCCATGATGGCGGCATGCGAGGCCGCCCTGGCG
>Ga0209382_10012374_pt1 | contig 10543 bp, 6 predicted proteins | sample SoiMetdeltSBSDD5_FD_187599 | JGI IMG/M metagenome (GOLD analysis project Ga0209382, IMG submission 187599) | Bulk soil microbial communities from a Populus tree surrounding site in Tennessee, USA - Soil MetaG P. deltoides SBSDD5 (SPAdes) (version 2) | ecosystem: Environmental > Terrestrial >...
GGACTGGAGAGCAGAGTCGCGACCAGTCGTGGCCTGACCCCAGCCTTAGCGCGCCGGCGGCGCGATCGCGGACTGCTCTTGGAGCTTGACGGCGGTGGCCGCGAGTGGTAGGCCACGCATAGTCCTGCGCACGTTCCCGCACTTAGGGGGTTAACCATGCGCGCATCACCGCTCGCGAGCGCGGCCGTCGCCGGCCTTGTCCTTTCCGTCTGCCTGACGGCGAGCGCCGCGGCCGCACCATTCACTCTGGGGCCGGACGTCAAGGTCAACGGCGGCTCGACGCTAACCGGCTGCCCGTTCGGCGCCTCGCCCGACTTCGCCGCCGCTTACAACAACACCGAGGTCGAGCCACAGGTGGCGGTGGACCCGACCAACCCTGCGCGAATCACGGGCGTGTCGCAGCAGGATCGCTGGCCGGACGGCGGCGCCCGCGGCCTGTCGTCGTGGCAGTCGAGCAACGGCGGAACCAGCTGGGCCAAGCTCGCGGACGTGCCGTGGAGCGCGTGTCAGGGCGGCCCGCAGCGGTTCGGCCGCGTGACCGACCCGTGGGTGTCCTATGACAGGGCCGGCACCGCGTACTTCATCGGCCAGCCGATCGACTCGGCCGCGCTGGGGATCTCGGCGATCTCAGTGACGTCGACGACGGGATCCACGTGGCGGCCGCCGCAGATCCTGATCGAGGACGAAGGCAGCCGCGGCATCACCAACGACAAGGTCTCCGTCACCGGCGACCCGACGCGCGCGGGCTACGCGTACGCGACGTGGCTGCGGTTCACCCATCCGGCCGAGGGCAGAAACGGCCCGGTCGCGGACCAGCACTCGTTCGCCTTCCGCGGTGAGCCGATGTTCTCGCGGACGACCGACGGCGGGGCGACGTGGTCGGTTCCCAAGCCGATGCGGCAGTCGAACTCGTACTTCCAGGGCAACCAGATCGCCGTGGCCCCGGACGGGACGCTTTACAACGTCGCCGCGAACCTGTTCCGTGGTGCGCTCGCCGGCGGCAACGCGACCTACATGAGTGTCTCGCGCTCCAACGACGCTGGCCTGCACTGGTCCTCGCCGGTGCAGATCGCGCCGATCAGCTTCGTTCAGCTGTTCGTGCCGGACGACCACTTCCCGATCCGGGCGGAGGACTACCTGCCCGACATCGCGATCAGCCCGACCAACGGCGACATCTACGTCCTCTGGTCGGATGGGCTCGGGACGCCAATCAGCAAGGTCGTGATGGTCAAGTCGACGGACGGCGGCCGGCACTGGAGCGGCCCGACGGTGGTGTCGACGGGCGGCCCGAGCGTACAGTCCTATAACCACTCGATCGAGGTCACGGCGAACGGCACAGTCGTGCTGACGTACTGGGACGACCGCAACAATGTGCTCGGCGACGGCATCGCCACGACGGACGTGTGGCTGCGCCATTCGCACACCGGCGGCACGAGCTGGGAGCCCGAGCAGCACATTTCCGGTCCCTTCGACCACTACAACGCGCCGATCTCGTACTTCGCGCCGGGCGACCCACGTGGTCTGTTCCTCGGCGACTACATGGGACTTGAGACGATCGCGGGCAACAGCGTGATCAATTTCCTCTCGACGACCATCAGTGACGGCGCGGACGTGCACGCGATCCGCGCAAACCACCCGTAGCCGACAATGACGCCGGGCGCCCACGTCAGCGGCGCCCGGCGTCACTGCGCCGCAACCCATAGCTCTCTATCCGGCCTCGGGATATGGTCGCTCAGCCGCTCATCTGCCGAGGAAGCAGCAGCCGCGGTCCCGCCTTTCCCATCGTGCACCTCGACGCACCGATCGCCGTGCGCCGCGGTCGCTCCCCCGCTGTTCCTTGCGCCTGAAGGGACGCCTCTGCGTGTCGTGGTCTTCGCTGCTCAGTTGGACGATCTTCAGCGCTCTCGACGGCCGATTCCCAGTCTCGTCTGACTCTCGGTTTGCGGGACGAAGCAGCAGCGAGATCGAAGCGAATCCCCGTTCACCAGCGCCGCTGGTCGTCCATCTCGAAAGCGTCGTGCTCCGCCATCGAGACGCTCGTTCCCGTGGCAATGCGGCAGCTTCGCGGGCGGCATCGGCGTTCGGGGACGGCCGATCGAGTGGGGGCACTGCGTATGGCGGTGTCCGTTCGATTCGCCGGCACCGCTCCGTTGCGTCACCGGATTGGACGCGTGGCCAGGCGGCTTGTGAGGTACTGGGCCGCTGGCGCCAGGGAGCGCCGGGGACGCAGTCGGCCCGGCCGGTGCCCGCGGTTGGGGGCGGTCGTTCAGCCGGCGCGGGTGCGGGTGGTGGTGGGGCCCGGACCTCGAACAGGATGGCAAGGGCGCCGGCCGTAGCTGGCGCCCTTTCGGCCGCTTGCTGCCCGCTAGTGCGGGCAGTCGGCTCCGGGTGACGGCTCGTCGATCCGAGCCGGGAGCGGGGGCGAGGTACGCGGCGCGAGGTAGGTCGCGTAGAGGACGAGCTGCTCGGTGCCCTCGTTTCGCGCCAGGTGAACCTGGCCGGGGTGCGTCGTGAACGCCGACCCGGGGCCGTACGTGATGCCCTGCGTGCAGGCCTCGTCGTGATACAGGGTGATCGCGCCCCGCAGGACGACGTTGATGTTGTCACCGGGGTGGCTGTGCCAGCCGAAGGTCGCCCCCGGCTCGGCGACGATCCGCTGGGTGATGACCTCGACGTCGCCCTTGGTGTGCAGCCGAACCTTCGCGTCGTTGGCGAACTTGCTGTGGAACTTGAGCTCGCCCAGGGGGGCCCGGGCGGTCTCGGCGCTTACGCCGCTCGCAGGCGTGCCGAGAGCCGTGCCGACGAACAGCCCCACTCCAATCACCGCAACCACTGCGGTCACCTTGATCATGACGCTCCTCCTCCTATGAACCCCGCGGCAGCAGCCGCGTGGTGGTTGGTCATCGTCTTCTCCGTCATCAGCTCTACGGCAGGTCGAGGTACTGGCCGAGGAACGCACGCGCGTCCGCGATGTCGAGCCGCTGGCTGTAGTTCTGGGCCCGGCAGACCGCGTCGCCCCCGGTTGCGAGTGCTACGGCGGTGTTGGTCTGGTGGATGAGCTTCGGCGACCCCGAGTCCCCGAAGCAGATGCCACCGTTGCCCTCCTCGGCGTTGGAGTTCATGAGCAGCCTCAGGTAGGCCGGGGTCAGCCCCTGGAAGAGCGACGTCGAGTACATCCGCCCGGGCGGGTTCTCGTATGTCGGCGCACCCTGTCCGAAGCTGGCCATGAAGCCGTAGCCGACGTTGTCGAACACGGTCTGCGGCCGCAGCGCGCCGTTGGCGGCGAGCCGGTCGAGCAGCCCCGCGGTCGGCAGCTCCACCGGGTCCACATCGACCGTGTCGGCGAGCAGCACGACGCCGTAGTCCTTGAAGTTTGAGTGGTCGTGCCCGAACTCGGGATGGAAAGCGATCGCGATTCCCCGATGCCAGTTGGTCGCCGTGACCGCGTCCGTCTCATCGATCGTCACCGTCGGGTCGAAGGTGACGCGCAGCTGGTCGGGCGTGTTGTTGTCGCTCTCGGGCACCCACGCGACGCAGTGACCGGCCGTAATGAAGACACCGATGCCCGGAGCGCTCCTGTGCTCGCCGGCGTAGAAGCCCGAGCAGACGAAATACCGCTTGCCGTCCTCCTCGACGGTCAGCAGCCCCACGTAGGGGTGCCGGTCGCCGTCCGGGACGCCGTTGCTGATGGCGAGCGCGGGCGCGGCCGGCAGCAGCGCCGCGAGCGCCGCCAGTGCGACGATCAGTGCGACCCTCCGGCCCGCCGTCATGCGTGGTGCAAAGGACATGTGGTCCTCCGTTCGTTGCTTGCCCGGCGACCGTCACGCAGGCCGGTCGAGATGCGGTCGAGGCCCGGTGTAGCGACGCCTCTACCGCATCTCTACCGCCGTGGTGCATCGTCCGCGTGTGCCCGAGCCCGGCGATCTGCATATCGGTCCCGACCACCTCGAGGTGGCGGCCGACCGTGGGGCGCTGGCCGCGATCCTCGACGCACGCGGCCGGCATCGCGAGGCGCAGCAGACGCTGCGGCACGTCCTGTCGGTCATCGAGATCGTGCTCGGACCCGACCACTACGAGGTCGCGGCCACGCTCGACCGGCTCGCGGCGAGCGCGCAGCACACAGGCGACTACGCGCAGGCGGCCTCGCTTCATGAGCGCTCGCTTGCCATCAAGCGCCGGATCCTCGGACCCGGCCACGCCGATGTGGCCGAGACCAGCGCTCGGCTGGCCGAGTGCCGGGCGGAGGTGCCTCGCGGAGACGGCGATGAGCGCACTGGATGAGCAGCCCCCGTCCGACATAGGATCGCAAACGGAAGTCGGGGCGACGAACATGGACGTCAAGCTGCTGGGACCCGTCGAGGTGGTCTCGAACGAGACCGCGGTCGCGCTCGGTGGGCCGAAGGAGCGCGCGCTGCTCGCCATGCTCGCGCTCGAGGCCGGCTCGACCGTCTCGGTAGAGCGCCTGATCGACGGCCTGTGGGGCGATGCCCCGCCGGCCACGGCGGCCAAGCTCGTGCAGCTGTACGTTTCTCATCTCCGCAAGGCGATGGCCGGCTGCGCTGACGAGGGCGCGATCGCCACGCGCGGCGGCGGGTATGAGCTGCGCGTCGGGCGCAACCAGGTGGATGCCGCGCGGTTCGAGCGGCTGCTGGCGCAGGGTGCCGCGCGCGAGGCGCTTAGTCTGTGGCGCGGCCCGCCGCTGGCCGACGTGGCCAAGGAGCCGTTCGCCGCGCCTGAGATCAGGCGCCTCCACGAGCTGCGAACCGCCGCGCTCGAGGTCGCAATCGACCAGGACCTCGAGGCGGGCCGTCACCGCGAGGTGCTGCCGGAGCTCGAGTCGCTGCTGGCCCGCGAGCCGCTGCGCGAGCGCTTGCACGCCCAGCGCATGCTCGCCCTGTACCGCTGCGGCCGCCAGGCGGACGCGCTCGAGGCGTACCGGCAGGCGCGTGCCGCGCTGGTCGAGCAGATCGGCGTGGAGCCCGGGCCCGCCCTGCGCCGGCTGCACGAGGCGATCCTCCGGCAGGACCCGTCGCTGGACGCGCCCGCCGACCGGGCCGGAGGGCCCGGGCCGTCGACGCCGCTGCTGGGCCGCGACGCCGAACTCGAGCGGCTGCGCTCGTTGTGGTGGCGAGCGCGCGAAGCGGGCGGCGCCGGCGTGCTAATCACAGGTGGGCCCGGCATGGGCAAGACGCGGCTGGCGCGCGAGCTCGCGCACGAGGTCCGGCGCGACCGCGGGGAGGTCCTCTGGTGCGACGGGGAGGCGCACCCGGACGCCGCGCTCCGCGCCGCGGCCGGTGCGCGCCGGGCGGAAACGCCGACCCTGCTGGTCATGGACGACCTCGATCGCGCACCCGCCCGCGTCCGGGATGCCTTCCGCAAGCTGACGGGCAGCCCGCCTCGAGCTCCGCTCCTAGCGCTGGCGACCGCGACCGAGGCGGACGGGATCGCGGCGGACGAGATGCTCGCGCTGGGTGGGCTCGCACCCGATGCAGCCGCCGCCCTGGCTCGGTTCCACGCCGGCGCGCGCGACGGCGGCGACCTGCCCGTGGACCGCATCGTCGAGGAGACCGGCGGTGTCCCCGCGCGCGTACAGCAGGCGGCTACCGAGTGGACGCGCGCGCAGGCGATGCGCCGGCTCGGCGACGCGGCCGCCCGCACCTCGGCGGAGCGCGCCGGGTGGCGGCTGGCCGAGGACGACCTCGCGACGAGCGTGGTCGAGGTGCAGGACCTGCGCGAGCGCGCGGTCACCGCCGCCGGCGACCGGCGGGCTCCGGGGTGCCCGTTCAAGGGGCTGGCGTCGTTCGACGTCGAGGACGCGGCGGTGTTCTTCGGGCGTGAACGGCTGGTGGCCGACATGGTGGCGCGCCTGCCGGGCGCACGCTTGATGGGCGTCGTCGGACCGTCCGGGAGCGGCAAGTCGTCGGCGATGCGGGCGGGCCTGCTCGCCGCGCTGGCTGGCGGCGTCCTGCCAGGCAGCGAGCGCTGGCCGCTCGTGGTCATGCGGCCGGGTCAGAAGCCGATGGACATGCTGCAGCGGGCGACGCCCGACGTGCCGGCGCGCGGCCGGTGGGTGCTCGCCGTCGATCAGTTCGAAGAGGTCTTCGCGGCCTGCCGGCACGAGGACGAGCGGGCCGCGTTCGTCGACGCAGTGGTCGGGTGCGCTCGCGACGCGCACCGCGAGGCGCTCGTGATCGTCGCGATCCGCGCCGACTTCTACGGGCACTGCGCACGCTACCCGGAGCTGTCGCGCATGCTCGGCGCCAATCACGTGCTCGTAGGGGCGATGGGGCGGCACGAGCTGCGCCGTGCGATCGAGCTGCCCGCGCGCCACGCCGGGCTCGACGTGGAACCGGAGCTCGTCGACGCCCTGATCGCCGACGTCGAGGCCGCGCCCGGTGCGCTGCCGCTGCTGTCGACGGCGCTGCTCGAGCTGTGGCAGCACCGCGACGGCCGGCGGCTGCACCTCGTCGCCTACGAGCAGACCGGCGGCGTCCACGGCGCCGTGGCGCGACTCGCCGAGGCTGCGTACACGCGCCTCGACGACGAGGAGCGTGAGCAGTCGCGACGCATCCTGGTGCGCCTGTCCGGCGACGGCGGCGTCCGCGCGCGCGTGCCGATCGCCGAGCTGGGCGACGCAGACGCGGTCCTGGAGGTGCTCGCCGGCGAGCGCTTGGTCACGATCGGCGAGGGCGAGGTCGAGGTCGCGCACGAGGCGCTGCTGCGCGAGTGGCCGCGGCTGCGTGGGTGGCTCGATGAGGACGCCGACGGACGTCGGGTGCACCGCCGGCTGACGTATGCCGCCCGCGACTGGGACGCGGCGGGCCGCGACCCCAGCGCGCTCGACCGCGGCGCCCGGCTCGCCGCCGCGCTCGAGTGGGCGGCCACGCACGACGGCGACCTCAACATCGCCGAGCGCGCTTTCCTCGACACAAGCCGTTCCGCGAGCGAGCGCGCCCAGCGCCGCCTCCGCGCGGGGCTCGCAATCGTCGCGTCGCTGCTCGTACTCGCGGTGACCGCCGGCGTCGTCGCGTTGAACGAGCGCGGCACCGCCCGCCACGAGGCGCTCGCCGCGGCGGCCCAGCGCCTCGGCGCGCAGGCGCTCGTGGAGGACGACCTCGACCGCTCGCTGCTGCTCGCGCGCCAAGGCGTGGCCCTGGAGGATTCGGTCCAGACACGGAGCAACATGCTGGCCGCGCTGCTCAAGAGCCCAGCGGCGATCGGCGTGGTGCGCGGCGATGGTGACCGGCTGATCAGCCTGGATCTCAGCCCCGACGGCGGCACGCTGGCGCTTCTCGACAACGACGGAACGCTCAGCTTCGTGGACGCGCGCACGCGCCGTCCAGTGGGGCGCGCGATCACGGTCTCCGGCATCGCCGGCGTGATCATCGACGCGGCGTCAGTCGGGCTCGACTTCCTGCAGTTCAGCCCCGACGGATCGCGGCTTGCAGTCGGGGGCGGCGAGCCGGTCGTCATCGACGTTCGGACCCATCGCGAGCTCTTCCCCTTGCGGGTCACCGAGCGGATCGTCTACGGCCTGCGCTTCGCGGACGACGGACGCACGCTGCTCGCGGCCGTCCCGGCACCACCCGAGTTCACGGCCACTATCCAGAGCTTCGACGCGCGCAGCGGTCGACCGCTCGGCCCGGAGCGGCGGATCCGCGAGACGGGCGACCCGACGCTGCTGGCCACGAGCGGCGGTCGGCGACTGGTCACGACCGTCGGCGGGCCGCGCAGCATCATCCGCGACTCTGACACGCTGCGCCCGCTGCGGCGCGTGCCTACCGGTGCGGTCCAGCTGAGCCTGAGCCCCGACGATCGCACGATGCTCGTCGGCGGTGACGACGGCTCCGTGCGCTTCTTCGACCGGATGACCGGCGACGTCAGGCACGCCTCCGGACGCCACGACGGCCGAGTCGTCGGGGCGGTCTTCGGCGCCGACGGAGCCACCGCCGTCTCCGCCGGCGCGGACAGCCGTCTGATCGTCTGGGACGTCAGACGGGCGTCGGCGGTCGAGACGCTCGAGGGACACGCCGGACAGGTCACCGGCATGGCGATCACCCGCGACGGCGCAACGCTCTACACGGCCAGCCTCGACGGCAAGGTCATCCTCTGGGATCTCTCCGGCGCCCGCCGCCTCGGCCGCCCATTCAAGGTCGGACGCGACAGCGAAGAGGCCCCCCGCTACGCCCTGAGCCCCGACGGCCGCGTCCTCGCCATCGGACAGCTCGACGGCACCGTCGCGCTATTCGATCCACAGACGCTGCGAGAGGTGTCGAGGTTCCCGGTGGTCCCGGAGGGACCGGTCCGGGGGATGGGGTACGTGCCCGGCGGCAGGCTGCTCGTCGCCGGCGGCGACGACGGCTTCCTCGCCCTCGTCGACCCGCAACGAGGCAGGACCCTGAAGCGGCTGCCCGGCCACCGCGACACGGTCTTCACGCCGAGCATCAGCGCCAACGGACGCCTCATGGCAACGGCGAGCGGCTTCGACACCGTCCGCCTCTATGCGTTGCCGTCGGGCCAACCGGTCGGCCGTCCGCTGCGCGGCCCACCTGCCGTTGGAGACGTCTCGCTCAGCCCGGACGGGCGAACGCTGGCAATCACGCGCCCGCCGAGCGGAGGCGTCGAGATCCGCGATGTGCCGACGCTCCGACGCCGCACATCGCTGCCCCAGAGCGAGACGGTCTGGGACCTGGCGCGCTTCACGCCGGACGGACGCTACGTCGTCGGCGGCAGCTACAAGGGCTGGGCGCGGCTGTGGTCCGCCGCGACCTGGAAGCCGGCCAGCCGCAGGTTCGTCGGTCACGCCGGACGGGTGGAATGGCAGTCCGCGAGTCCCGACGGCCGCACGCTCGCCACCGGCGGCCCTGACGGCACGGTCCGCCTCTGGGATCTGCCCACGCAGCAGCCGCTCGGCGCGCCGCTCCCCGGCCGCACCGACCGCTATCTCCTCCCCCAGTTCGCACCCGACGGCGCGCATCTGTTCGCGATAGCCACCGGCCGCGCTTACCGCTGGGACGTGCGTCCAGCCTCATGGGCACGGCACGCCTGCGCCGTGGCCGGCCGCACGCTCACCCGATCCGAGTGGAAGGACGCGCTCCCAGAACGCGACTACGACCCGGCCTGCTGAGCGTCCCCGCCAAAGGCAGACCGAAATGCGACACGCCGCCGTGCAGCGTCGGAAGTGCGCGCCCAGAAGCTTCCTCGCGCGCAGGCCCAGCGGGGCACCACTTCCGATGTCGCGTGAAAGGAGGCGTCTTTGCCGAGCGGCCGTCGCTCTCGCCATGGACGACCACCAGGCGTCAGCCGGGGGGAGATCCGCGCCGAGCTGGCTCCTGCATCGCCCTGAAAACCGAGAGTCCGACGAGTCCGCATTCGCGACGTCGAGAGCGCTGAGGATCGTCCGTTGTGACACTGATCGCGGGTCTGCCGAGAGTTGTGCAACCACGCGGGAGCGACACTTCGGCGTCCCCGGCCGCGAGCCGGCGCTTCGCACAGTGACGGCTTGGCGTTTACGGCTCCGGACGGAGATCACGCACGCGCGTTCCGCCCGGAGCCTGGACTGGCCGCCTACTCGCAGCTGCCCGTGAAGCTTGGGGTCAGCGTGTGAGGGTTCGGGCCCTCGACGAAGACGGCGAGAGGTGAACGCCGAAGTGGAAGGTCTCAAAGGCGGACTGGGGCGCATTCGCGGTCAGCCCGCCGGCGATCGCGGACGTGTTGTCGCTCGCGTTCGTGAGACAGTGCAGGTGCCTCGGGACTTGGGCGCTCGCGGGTGCCGCCGAAGCCAGGACACCGGCGAGGACGCCGGCGAGTACGACGCGGCGCATGTGTCTCCTCCCTCCATGGAGATCCGCTCCGGGCGCGGATCGGTCGACCTGTCGACGCTAGCGCTGGACGGGAACCGGCGTCAAGCCCGCCGCCGGCCTCACACCCGGGTGGCTGAGCGCGCGCTGAGCCTCGCTGCTCCTTGGCGCGACGAACAGCAGCCCAACCTCGGAGTGCTGTTCCCGGACGAATGCGGGCGTCCGGACGCGAGCGCCCGAGACCGCTGAGATGGACGACAAGCAGGTGCGCGGCCTGAGAGCGCTGCTTTTCGAGGAACGGAGAAGTCCTCTCCTGTCCGACGAGCAGGGCCCGGACCCAAAGATTCGGTCGAGCAGATGGCCGACGCTGTCACTCAGCAAAGCGGTCTACTGGGAACTCTAGGCCAGCCGTTTCTAGCGAATTTGCAAGGACTTTGATGGAGCTAGCCGGACTCGAACCGGCGACCTCCTGGGTGCGATTCAGGCGACCCCCAGCCCTGAGTTTGGCTTGTTTGCGGGGTTTTCGCGGCGGTGGAGGCCCGGTCCGGAGGCCCGGATTTGGACTGTTTTCCGCCCATTCCGGCTGGGATCGGGCCAAAGAACGAGGTCTTTGGCCCGACCTCGCCGCTCATGCGGGTTCGTGAGGATGACGCTCCTCGTGGTCTGCGCTGGACCTAGGCTTGCGCGGTCGCCGGCGGACAGAGACTTAGACAAAACCTAGACAGCATGGGCCCCAGGCACTA
>Ga0209382_10012375_pt1 | contig 10543 bp, 11 predicted proteins | sample SoiMetdeltSBSDD5_FD_187599 | JGI IMG/M metagenome (GOLD analysis project Ga0209382, IMG submission 187599) | Bulk soil microbial communities from a Populus tree surrounding site in Tennessee, USA - Soil MetaG P. deltoides SBSDD5 (SPAdes) (version 2) | ecosystem: Environmental > Terrestrial >...
TAAATCTCAAAACCTTGGAATCCTCCTGCAGTTGGCGCTGTATCCGCTGCTGCAAAAATCATTTCAAGTTTCCATTCTTCAACATCTCTATTTTCGAATTTTCTCTGTGATCTTCTATTCAGCATAATATTGAAGATGTTCGTCTGTACAATATCTGCTACATCGTGGCTTGGAACCTCTTCTTTAGGATATAGCAGTTGTGTATTCTTATCAGTAAACATTCTTGCAAAAATATCACTCGGAAAAGACACATACTAGTAATATCATCCAAGTTATTAAACTGGATCAGTTCAGATTACAGTAATCTTTGATACAGAACGATTATCAATCCTGCCAAGCGAAACCAATTTAGTTGATTAAATGTTTTTAAACTACCCATTGATTACCACCAAATGGTCAAAAATGGTTAGGAAAAAATCAAGGGATTGAAACGGTAAAGCATCAAGAACTACGTACAATAAGGACTTCGAACATTCAATCTATAATTGAGACCTTACAAAATAGTATAATTGATATTACAAATGAGATTGCAAAAGTTCAGCCAGCCACGATTTGCGCAATCAGTTTCAAATTTTCAAACTGAATATCTTGAAGCTATAAGAAAGGTAATTCAGAGTTTAACAAAGTTTCAAGGTACGTTTATCGAATATAGTTGGATTAACTTTGACAATAAATCAGCATTTTATACTGAGCAAATTAGAAACAAGTTAATACATTAGCTAAAATTTTATCAGAACCTGCGATATTTGGAATCAAATTACTTTAAATTTGATTGATATTTCACAAGAGAACATAAAAATGTACACCCAAGCAATAACAACATCAATGGAAACGCACAATAGATCTCTAATTAGCTCTGGAATTCATTCCTCATTCCTTTATATTGCTAGCAATCAGAAGAATTTTTTAACTCTTATAGATCCTTGATATATCAACCTAAATATTCTGCCAGCCTAATTTAATGAAATTGATTCAACTAATTGGGACAAGTCAATTCTATAGTAATCAATCTTAGCTGCATCATACTGTTGAACTATCTCAATTGGTTCTCCTTTGTTCTTTCTATGAATAATAAGTTCCCTTTGATAGTAGCTTGTAACGTATGTGTACCCACGCCTTCTAGCCTCCTTTAGAAATTCGGATCTGAGCATATGACCTCCTTTTTCTCCCAGGTACCCAGTTTTAATAGCAATCCATTCCATAAAAACTGAATTCATTTTACCCAAATTTTCATCGTTAGTACCGCGTCTGAGGGATTCCATATGTATACTATCCATTTTACCCAAATTTTCATCGTGCATGCCATGTTTAGGCTTGTGTTTTTCCAACGGGCCTCCTTTTACATACCCAACTATTTCTCCTACCTTACTATTAATTCTAAGCGTGATCAGAATAGTATTTGGATCATAGAGTGATTTGCGAAATTCTCTATCATTAAAATTTGTTGGAGAACAATATTCATAACGTATCCTCATAATCATGTCACACAAATCCTTAGTCATTTTATTTTTCACATCCATAATATTTTCTACAGCTGTTACCAAATTGAGTTCATTCTTGCGTAATGACGCTTTTATCTCCAGTTCTTTTTCCCAAGCCTCTCTAAAACCTTCAACATTATCAAAAAAATTTTTTCTGCACACAACTGGTAAACTCTGTATTACTCTCTCAACGGTGTCTTTATCATCTTTTTGTTTAAGTGCGGCAAAGTATTCAACAGACTTTACATTAATGACCTGCGAATGCCATCCAATACCTCGAGCATTGCGTCTTGCAAGCTCCTTAGCATAATTAAAATCACCCAAACAATATCCTGCGATGCGGTCACAGATAGATAAGTACAGCCCAAGCTTTTCATAATGCTGCCTTGTACTAGTATCATCTTTTTGGATACCTGCCAAGGAAAATAATTCATGCATTCTTTTTAATGCATGTTCCTTTTGTGTTCCAGAAAATGGATATGTTGTTCTATGTATTAACGCAATCACTATATTCAGATCAATATCAAACGAGTGAATAAGTTTAGCTAATTTTTGATCGTTTCTAATAAACAGCTCAATATTATCCTCATTTGGTTTTTCAAATTCCTTTCTTGGATCAAAATCATGAAAAAGTGCGGCAACAAAAAGATTTTTGATGTCTTTATTACTCATTTTATTTTCTAATTTTTGCTTTCCTGCCGACAATAATGAAATATACGCAACTTCAAGATTATGATTGATAGTGTGATAGCCGGGATAATCCGATCCTAATCCGTGTTTAGAAAATTCGGATACTGCATGCCTTATAATTCTTGATGTTGCCTTTTTATCAAAATCCATTTTTGCAACTAATTCCAATATCTTGTCCTTATGAGATGCCTCTTTTGTTAGACCGATATTATATCGAGTCCACCAGGGAAACAATCTAATTCTTTTATAATACTCATACCACCAAGGTAATGGCTTGATAGGAGTAATATGATATCCAATTTCATTTTTTTTGATTTGATCATTTTCATCGATTATCACTAAATGGCACCCTCCCATAGAGAATACAACTGAATATAAAAAACTTATTATGAAAGCTTATCCAACATTAGAAATATAACAAATAACATATTAATGATGATAAATTATAAAAATATTTGATTTATGATGTATTTCTTACTTCCAGGGGTTCTGCATACTTTTGTTTTAAGGGTCAGATAACTGTTCACACTTGATGTGCTGTCCACTTATCTATTCCATCTCTGATAGAGATTCATCCTACAACTTTTTGGACTTTTTGGACAGCATTTGATGATCTTATCAATTCATCACAGAATTCCTTTTTCCATTTCTATAAGCAGCTATCATTTTGGAGAAATTTGCGTATACTACCTTACAGCTATTGGCCAGACTTTCAAATTCAGAACTTTTGCCATCTAAAATAGCATCTGCACTTATACCAACTTCCTTCATCTCACTTCCATAATTTTGTGTCCAATTATGAATCATTTGGGACGTTACTTCAAGATGAAACAAAATTCCAATGGAGTTACCAAGTCTAAATGCTTGTGGATACAAATTGGAGGACGCCAAAAGTATCGCTGAATTTGGAAGTTTAAAGGTATCTCCATGCCATTGGAAGACTTTTATGTTCTCATTAGCTATCCCTTTGAAGATATCATTCTTTCCTTCATTATTTATTACTACGTCGAACCATCCAATCTCTTTTTGCTCTCCTTTATGCACTTTACCACCTAATGCTTGGGCAATTAATTGCGAGCCTAGACAGATTCCAAGTAGAGGAACTTGAAGACGATTGGCATTTCTAATCAAATCTTGTTCTTCATTCAGATAGGGTAAGGTTTCATATACAGACATATATCCTCCCAAAATGACTATTCCTGCATATTTATCAGGTTCTTGGGGAATTTTGTCTTTTTTAACGTTTATAGTCTCGATCTTATACCCGTCGGATTCAAACAATTCCTTGAAATTGCCCAGTGTCTCAATCTCTGTATTTTGGATAGAGAGGATGATGTCTTTCAATTAGATAATGTTAAAATTAATTCATTATATCTACTTATTCAGGAATAAACCAAAATTCAATTTGTGGGCTGCTACGCTAGGATTAAATAAACACATTATGTCAAGAAAAAATCTATTTTTTTCTTAATTCCATATATCTAAAACAACTTATGGTGTGATCATTAACCATTCCTATTGCTTGCATCATTGAATAACATATCTTCGATCCCACAAATCTGAATCCTCTATTTCTAAGATCTTTACAAATCAGATCAGATTCTTGCGACGTAGAAGGAACATCTTTGTAGGTCTTCCATGAATTTTGTATAGGTTTGTATCTTACAAAGTTCCATATATAGGTATCAAAACTGCCAAATTCTTTTTGGATCCTAACAAATGCATTAGCATTACTAATTGTCGCCTCTATCTTTTTTTTATTTCTAATAATGAATGGGTTGGAACAAAGTTCATTAATTTTCACAATATCATAATTAGCAATTTGTTCCACTTGGAAATTATCAAATGCCTTTCGAAACTGTTGACGCTTATTGAGAATAATGCGCCAACTTAGACCTGCCTGCATTCCCTCAAGTACTAGAAATTCAAATAATTTCCTATCATTGTGTACTGGAACTCCCCACTCATTGTCATGATAGTCTATCTCAATCGGCTCTTTTGCCCAATCACACCTAGGGTTCATTTCTATTATACTAGGCATTTTCTATCCACTATCATCGTTATAATTCTAATCATGCCGACCATACGATTTTCATGCAAATAAACCCATATATCATAAATTTAGCGATTCTAGGAGATGGGCCCATGCACCAGAGACAATAGCAATCGAATAAAAAATTTATAACGACACTGTTAAACAAAGTGATGGTAAGTCATAGATTGATGCTACTAAGGCATACGATTTTGCTAAAGGTTTTTGGATTTGTTGCTGTATTGCTTGTCACCAAAGCAGCAATTCACCATTTTGAATTGGACTTTGTTGCTATTAGTCCTCTTGTAACTGCGTTTGTAGGTGGAGTAATTTTTATTATTGCAATTATTCTTTCTGATACGCTCTCTGATTATAAGGAAAGTGAAAAAATCCCATCGGAATTAGCCGCTTCGATTCTTATTCTCTATAAGGATGTTAGGATGACAAGCACCGATAATGAGAAAATCAGTACTATGCGGGATAGAATAAGAAGACTACTGACCACCATAAATTCAAATTTTAAAAGTAATTTGTGGAAACAAACGGATGTAAATTTGGCTATGGATAAGATAGATGAAGATATTGTATCTCTCGCGCACAAAGGAACGCCTCCACAATTTATCGTAAGGTTGAGGAATGAGCTTGCCAATATTGATAGAATCTCAAATCGCATTGAGACGATAAAAGAAACTACATTCATTCCTGCCGCATATAATGTTGCCCAATTAGCAGTCGGTGCTGCGATACTTACGTTACTGTTCACGAATATTGATCGTTTTATAGATGGCATTATCATGACTGGCGTCATTTCACTGATTCTGATTAGCTTGATACTATTGATAAAAGACATGGATGATCCCTTTGAAGTAGGTAAAAAAACTTATGCCGACATAGACCTCAGTCTCATGTACAAATTAGAAGAACGACTCAAGACCCTATGATCAATCTTTTAATCTTTCCCTGATGGAAGACCTGTCAAAACATCCATCTATAGAGATTAAAAGGTACACAATTCTTTGGTTAAGAATTAATTAGGATTGACTCATGATAAAAGGTCGTCTCTTGAGAACTTGCCAGCTAGAATTCTCCCGGGTTTTGATCTATAATCTGGAATGCCTATACCAACGGAGATCATGACATCCTTATCCTTTGCATGAGGTGAGAAAAACTCAGATACGGCATCATCATAAAAAGTAGACCCTGAGGCCCCAATTTTTTGATTATATGCAGACAGATAAATCCTCCCAGCTATGATACCTGATTCAAATTGGCATGATCTATATCCTCTGTTTCCTAATATATCCACTATTAACCCAAGGTTTGTCATAATATAAAATACTACACTAGCATCACTGAATAAGGATTGTTCTAGACACAAATATCCTGATACATCTCTCTGAACGTTAGCTTTCAAGAGATCAATTGAATTATCCTTTCGATTAAGAAAATACGCTCCTTTTTGCATGTTAGTCACATCATTGGCAATAAAATAGATGTCTATCATTGATTTTTTATCACCAAAGTCGGAATGAGTAGGTCTCGTCAAACTATATAGTATGTTTGAGAGCTGTGCAAATGTAATTGGCTGTCTCGAAAATTTTCTGCTGGACCCCCTTAAAAGTATGACATCAGATAGCGATTGTGAAATGATAGGTCCAGGTTCTATCGGTTTTGACTGTATCTTCACATTAACATCTTCTGTTTCTCTAATTTCTTGCATCATAGCTATAGAGCGAGTCCACTCGCGCACTTCATCACTTGAATTTAATGATGATGCGTTATGTAACTTCCAAATCTGATCATATTCAACTTCTTTCCCCTGTGATATAGGAACGATATCTGGAACAAATCTAGAAGGATATTCAATTTGCTTAGGTTCTTCTTGGGACAACCCAATCCCAATTGGTGCCAAAACTATTGAAGCTTCCTTTTTTTCTTCAAGACATAACATTTCATTTACAACTTTATCTACAAACCCCGTAATCATTTTAGTATCCAAACCAAATGACATAGCTGTGGCAATCATGTTCGCTGTAATTACACCAGAATCCCAGAACCAATGTCTGTAAGAACGCGCTTGATATTTCCAGGCATTTCGCCATGCGATGGAGGTAAGTACTATTGTAAATGGTGAATTCTTTATTGCAGGGTCAGATCCCGCTGCTTCAGATAAAAGCTGTCTATAATCCCCTTCTCTCAATTTCGTTAGGGTGAATTGACCAGGGCAGAAATGATATACACCTGCTTGCAAACCATTAACGTTTTCACATACTATATACAATTCTATTGGATATAATGCACCAGTAGCAGGTGCTGCACGCATAAAATATCTCCCATGCGGAAACTTGATTTGCCTTGTAATTCCTGAAGAAAAAAAAAGTATTGATGACAATAATTCCATATTTATCTTATTATTTTCTGAATAGGAGATTTGATCTGACTCTTTCATGGTAATAACATTCAGACTCGGTAGGGGAAAATCTGCTGGAAGTGGAATTGACGGAATATTGGTATAAAATTTAAATGGTTTTGGTTTGTTATCCCAATCTAGGTAATGATTGGATAATCTAATACTGGTCGGAGAATGCTTTGTCTCCTGATGATACACTAATGCATATTTGATTTCTTTATTCAATTATCATCTAGTAAATTAAAACAACTGTATTATAATAATTGATCTGGCTCCATTGGGATTGTGGAATCAATTTGTTATCATAAATATATTTGATTGAAGTCTAAGAACCAATTAAAGTAACTGTCATTTTTATTACTCTATGAATTCTATTTTTGATGGGATCTCTTAATCTCCGATATTAACGGATAGTAAATGAGAAAATTTAAATAGTTTATGAGATCACTATTTTCAATGACTCTCTCAATAAATTGTAAAGACGCGGGGGATCCAGTTTGCACTCACACAATGTACGGAGAGACGGAGGAAGAATTACTTCAGAATGCAAAAGAACACGGAATTAAGGTCCATGGATACACAGAAGAACAATGGAATGAAGAGATTTCAAAGAATTTAGAACATTTTAGAAAAACCATAAAGAAAACTTAAACCTGTCCTTGATTGTATCCTTAGTTAGTAAAATTATTGATGTTGAGAAGTATTTAGCATGAAATCAGTTCCTAGTAATCTTCCTTAACAAATGACTATAAAGTTACTGGCAATCGAAAGAGTTAATATTGGTCTTGTACTCACATGAAAACTAAAATGTCTGAAGAAGGGATCGCAACTCATTTACTACAGGAAAGTGTTGGGAAAATTGTGCTTGTTAAACTAAAGGGAAGAAGGTCAGTAAGAGGAAAAATCAAGGGTTTTGACAAACAAATGAACATCGTAATAACCGATGCTATAGAGGTAATAGAACAGCCAAACAATAATAACAATTCAGAAAAGGGCAAAGAGCAGGAACAAGAATCTCAAATAGGTGATGCATTAATACGCGGTGATAATGTAATAACGATAGCAGTTCTATAATACATAGATATTTTGAAAATTAGTTTGATTTCATTTCTCTACTCTTATGAAAAAAATTATTCCAAATAGATTGAGTTATTGTGCCCATTTATGGTTTATTAATTGGTAACATAATAATTTTTTCCATAGGGTCATCCGTTAATCGAAAATCTTAATCGCGTCACTGAATTCTGCAGTAGTTAGTGGTGCTACTTTTGCAAGTTCAATATTTTCTTTAACATGATTAGGTTTTTTATGTCCAATTAACGGAGCAATTACGTTTGGAGTTGATCTGGTTATTTGTACTATCTTTAGTAATTGATCGTTATATCCCAAGTAATCTGGTATTTTGGCGCCAAATAATTTTGCTTGTAATAATGGTACGCTAGTGAAAACTCCAATCTTTAATTTATTGCAGGCTTCCAAGATCGTAAGGCCATTATCGACACCTACGGATTGGTTCTTGAGCAAATAAGCTTCTCTATACGCTAGATTGTATGGAAGTTGGATAAAACGGAATCCATGATTTTTTCCTCCCACTTTTTCTGCTATCTTTACCATTTCTTCCAATGAAAGATATTCTCTTTCGTTCTGAGAAAGCCTAAAACATGTCCAAGTCGCCATTCCATAATATTTAATTTTGTTACTTGACCTATACTCTTCGTAAACCTGAAAAACCTTTTGTATCATTTCATCAAACTCCTCTCTGCTTATATCATCAACCCAGCTCTCATACGCATTATGAACATACACTAGATCAATCGTATCAAGTTGCATGTTTGTCAACGATTTATCAATACATTTACGGATATAATTGGGATTTAGTACGTTATAACCGGAGCTAATATCCTTTGAGTCTATTATTCCCTGTGAAATAAACATGTTGTGCATATATTCAAGGACATCGACCGTTGGATAATCCCCATCATTGGTAATGTACCCGTTTTTTGTTGATATGAAAATTTGATCCCGTGAAATAATCCCCTCTTCTACGAGCCTTTTAATTGCATTTCCAATATTTTTTTCTGATTTCATAGAACGATAATTTATGGCAGTATCAATTACGTTGATTGCACCAGACTTGACTGATTCATAAATTGCGTTCTCTAAATCCCTATTATCTTCTGATGTAATTTGGCCCAGATAGGTCCCCATTCCCAAACTTGACAAATTAAGGTTATCAAAAGACCGAAAGTGTGAGTTTGATATACCATTTTTAATAGCATTTTCCATATATTTTTTTGTACCTTCGGTAGTTGCAAATCCACCAATGGCACGATATTCGCTAACCAATGATATGGAAGTACTAATATCCATTTTATATTTTAATTGAAAAAGTCAATTGAGCAAATAACATTATATTTTAGATTGGTCTTAATTTCATATTAATGTCCAATACAAGTAAAGATTATTTAGAGAGTCTATCAAAGGAAATATTAAAAATCAGTTCATCACTAAGATGGATTGCAATAGCTGATTCTCAGGGCAAGATACTGAATATAGCAAGAAGAGAAGGTCTGGATCCATTGATGAATCGTGAGGAAAATCAAGAATATACATTGAATGCGATAGCTCGACATAAATCAAGGATAAAATTCGAGGATAAGCTGGGTAAACTCGTTTACTCGTTAGGAAAATATGAAAAACTGGTAAGGATTGTTACTCCTATAAATGATAAATATTATGTTTTACTTACAATTGACGTACAAGAACCTCATATTGATTCCATAATGAGAGAACAGATAATTCCAAAAATAAGAGATAATATTAGGAATTTTGAATAGCTATTTGGACTGCTTGTGAATATGAATTTGAATACCTATCAGGATCGTCAGGATATTGAAAAAATGTTATCTTATTTCATTAGTTTTTAGACTACTATTCAAAAACTAATTTTGAGAAATTATAAAGTTTTAAGGAATATCCGTCATATTCGTAACATGTCTCTCAAAGATCAAATTAACAGTGCTAAGAGGATAATTGATATAGAAACCACAAAAATCCTTTCAGATTCTTCGTTGATAGGATACGGTGGATGTGCATCATGTCATGTATTGTTTAAGCTGATTGAAACTCTGTCGTTAAATGAATCTGATGCTGCAGATCTATTATCCCAAGTACTATACGAGGATCCACAATTAAATGAAAGATTTATCGAAATGGTAGAAAAAATACATATGAAGGAGCGAATGATGGGAGTTCAATTTTCAATTAAGAGCAGGGAAGCAAAGGACAGATATATTGATGCAAATATAAAAAATGTTATTTCTGAATTAGCAGTTGATATCAAAAACTACGGAATAGAACTGGTCTTGAGGAAATTATTATTATCACTCGTCTCAGTCCAATTAGCACAAAATATAGGCGTAGATCATCATGCAGCAACTGAAGAGCTCTACTATTATATGAAAAAAAACAGAGACACCGACACTTCAATATATGAATTTATCAACAAGATATCTAAAATAGACAATAATAGCAGTTATTCATGAATTAGATATATCACAGTATCTAAAAATCAATATGGCCTTGACACTTGCTTTTAAAAAAACGGATAATTGCATCCGATGAAAAAACATCTTTTGATCAAAAATATAATAAATAGTTTTTATTTTGTCAATCTATGGATTATTCAAAGCTATGCGAATCTATATTCAATCTGAACAGCGATATACGTTATGTAGCAGTCATTGATGATACGGGATTGCCTGTTGTTGGTGGAATGAGAGGAGGCTTGGATTCTATTATGGATGAAAACAATGAGGAATTATATCTGACACACACAGCGTTGCGTAAATCTATGAGAGAAAGGTTTGACGATAACATGGGCAGATCAAGATTTGCTTATGTTGAAAGAGAGAAGATATCTATTCTTAC
>Ga0209382_10012376_pt1 | contig 10543 bp, 8 predicted proteins | sample SoiMetdeltSBSDD5_FD_187599 | JGI IMG/M metagenome (GOLD analysis project Ga0209382, IMG submission 187599) | Bulk soil microbial communities from a Populus tree surrounding site in Tennessee, USA - Soil MetaG P. deltoides SBSDD5 (SPAdes) (version 2) | ecosystem: Environmental > Terrestrial >...
TAATGCGACCTCTCGTACCACAGCCTGTTTGGCCTCCTCGACGAACCCGCCGACGTCGCGGCCCTGCACGTTCAACAGGACGGTCGCGAGCAGCAGGCCGTTCTCTGACGACACCATGGCCGGTCCGCGCGCGTGTTCGAGGCGCGCGAGCTGCTTCAGGGAGATCTGCGAGCCGTCGCGTGAAGCCACGAGCACCTCGCCGAGCGCTTGCGGATCCGCACGAAACTGCGGCGCGTACCGGACGCGCACCGGAAACCGTGCGCGTCCCTCGACGGTCGTCGTGAGTACCGTTTCCCCCACCGCAATTTCGATCACCTGCTGCACTTCGCCGACGCCGATGCCGTAGCGAGCGGCGGCTGCGCGATCGACTTCGATGTTGAGGTACTGACCGCTTGTGACTTGCTCGGGATAGACATTGGTGGCGCCTGGCACACGGCGAATGACGTCCGCTATGCGGCGGGCTGTGTCTTCCAGTACGGCCAGGTCGGTGCCGAAGACTTTGACGCCGACCTCAGATCGGATGCCCGTCGTCAGCATGTCGATGCGGTTGATGATGGGCATCGTCCAGATGTTGGACACGCCAGGCAGTTGGACAGCGCGGCTCATCTCGGCGCGCAGTTGATCGAGCGTGAGGTCCGGACGCCACTGGTCCCGCGGCTTCAGATGGACGATGGTTTCCGTCATGTTCAACGGAGCGGGATCGGTCGAGGTATCGGCGCGCGCGACCTTGGCTACGGCATACTCGACCTCCGGGAACGACATCAGCACGGCGTTCTGACGGGCGGCGATCTTTGTGTTCTCCTCAAGCGAGATACTGGGGTCGGCGATCGGCATGAACATGAGGTCGCCTTCATTGAGTGGTGGCATGAACTCGCTGCCGATCCCCCGGGCTACTCCCAGTGCCCCCACGAAAAGCACAGCGGCGACGAGCAATGTGATCGCGCGGTGCGCCAGCGCTGTTTCCAGGACGGGCCGATACAGCCGGCGCAGCAGCCGCATCACGGGATTCGCGTCTTCACCGTGAAACTTCCCACCAAGCAGCAGCGTGCACAGCACCGGGACGAGCGTCACTGCGATGACCGTCGCGGCCAGGACGGCAAACGTTTTGGTGAATGCGAGCGGATGAAACAGCTTGCCTTCCTGCCCCGAGAGCGCGAACACCGGGATGAACGCCAGCAGGATGATGGCCATGGAGAAGAACACAGGCCGCCCCACCAGCCGCGTCGACGCGAGGACGGTTTCCCAGACGCGTTGACGGTCGCGTGGATCCACGCCGCGTTGCTCGACGTACCGAAAAGCGTTCTCGGTGACGACGATGCCTGCGTCCACCAGTACGCCGATGGCGATGGCAATACCGGCGAGGCTCATGATGTTGGACGAGATGCCCGCGTAGTACATGCCCAGGAATGCGAGCAGCACCGCAAGCGGGAGCGGGATCGTCACGATCAGAATGGAGCGGAAGTGCATCAGGAAGACGACGTGCGCGAGCGTGACGAGCGCGATTTCTTCGATCAGCGCGTAGCGGAGCGTGTCGACGGCTTGATCGATGAGCGTGGAACGGTCGTAGAAAGGAACGACCTTCACACCAGGCGGGAGACCGCCCTGAATTTGAGAGAGGCGCGCCTTGACCGCGTCGATGACGGCCTTCGTGTTCACACCGCTGCGAGCGACCACGACGCCGCCGACGGCTTCGTGCGTGCCCTTGACGAGTGAAGCGACGCGAAACGCATCACCCAGCTGGACGCTCCCGATTTGGTCGATGTAGATGGGCACGCCGTTCGATGCGCCCACGACGATTTTCTTCACGTCATCGACCGATGCGATCAGGCCAACGCCGCGCACGATCAGCCACGCGCCGCTGGATTCGAGAACGTTGCCCCCGACGTTGAGGTTGCTCTCGCGGACAGCGGACACGACTGTGCTCAGGGGCAGGTTGTAGAGACGCAGACGATTGGGGTCGACGTCGATCTGATACTGCTGGACGAAGCCTCCCACTGACGCCACTTCGGCCACGCCAGGAACGGCGTTCAGCTGATAGCGGATGAACCAATCCTGAAGCGTGCGAAGTTCCCGGAGCGAATGCGTCGAGCTCTCGACCGTGTACCAGAACACGTGCCCGACACCGGTGGCGTCAGGGCCGAGGGTCGGATTTACACCTGACGGAAGCGTCTTGGTGACGAGGCTCATGCGCTCGAGGACCCGGCTTCGAGCGAAGTACAAGTCGATATCGTCCTCGAAGATGACGTAGATCATCGAGAAGCCAAAGGCAGACTGCGACCGCACGACGCGCACACCGGCGAGACCTTGCAGATTGACGGTCAAGGGATAGGTGACCTGGTCTTCGACTTCTTGCGGACTGTGGCCGGTCCACTCCGTGAAGACGATGACTTGGTTGTCGGACAGATCAGGGATGGCGTCGATGGGGGTCGCCTGCAGCGCCCACCAACCCCAACCGGCGAGGGCGACGTAGACAACGACAACCAGAACGCGATTGCGAAGCGAGAGTTCGAGAAGCTTGTTGATCATAGGCCACGACACTCGTCATGCCGGTGCACGTATGCACACAGCGACCAGCTCGGACGCACGTCCGAGCGGACACACGACGACTGTCAGTGGCTAGACGAGGAAGACGGAAAGGAGAACGTGCTTGGGGATGGAACCGATCGGAATCGGTGCGGATGTTCGCCAGGCACTCCTCACAACCAGCTCCGGTAGGGGAGCCGGAACAATGACGCACGGACCAAGGACGGCGCTTGGAATGACCGTGACGAACGTTGGGGAAGATTGATTTGACTGCTGTTGTTCAGATGCGGCGCAGCACGTGTCTGCCTGCGCCTGGGTGATGACGGGCGCGGAGTGGGAGTGGTGCGACTCGCCCTTGTGCATCGGACACGCATCGCCATCCGTGCAGCACGCCATGCGGGCTTCTGGCGTCGGTGACCAGCCCGCACACAACGCAACGTTGCCGGCGGCAAGCGCCAGCACAGTCGCGAAGGCGGACAGACGACGCAACCAGTTCACCACTGTTCTAAGCATGCAGAGTACGTGGTGAACTGTCAAACCGCACGAAGTAACTCAGCTACCCAGTAACCAAGCCATCCGGCTGCCTAACGCCAGTTGCGATGATGGGTCACTCGGTGCGCAACGCTTGCAACGGATCGATTCGACTTGCTCGCCACGCGGGAATCGAGACGGCAGCGAGCGCCACGAGGCTCAGAAGAAAGGGAATTGAGACGAACACGGCTGGATCATTGGCAGGCACGCCAAACAGCAACCCTCTGATCGCCTGCGCGAGACCGAGTGCACCGGCTATGCCGATGCCGACACCAACGGCTGCGAGGCGCATCCCCTGGCGCACGACCATCGCCCCAATGCCGAAAGGACCCGCGCCGAGCGCCAGGCGAACGCCAATCTCGCGCGAACGCTGCTGCACCCAATGGGCGACGAGTCCATAGATCCCGATTGCGGCAAGGCCGAGTGCGCAGAATCCGAAGGCCGTCATCAGCCATGTATTGAAGCGTGTACGAGCGGTCGATTCGGAGACGACGTCCGTCAACGCCCGTATGCGCGTCACCGGCAGTTGTCCAACGCTCGATTCGAGTGCCGTCTTGATTGGCGCGCTGAGCAGATGTGGGGGCGTGGCCGTTCGCGCGATCCACACCAGTGGCAGCAGCTTCACATTCACCGAGGTCACACCATCCGGCTCCTGCGCCATGGGGACGTACATCGCTGGCCTGGCGGCGTCGCGCAACCCCGTATCGCGAACGTTGCCGACGATGGCGATGATCCGCCGCACGGGTTCCTGGTCGTACGCGGCCCGCATCCCACGTCCAATGATCAGGTGATCATTCAGCGGATCTCCAGTCGGCCAGTACCGGCGCGCCATCGCCTCGTTGATGATCACGACGCCCGGGGCATTCGCGTCGTCGGCGAACGAGAAGTCGCGACCCTTCAGGACAGGGATGCCGAACACGTCAAAGTAGCCCGGCGAGATGAACGTCCATCCTCCGAAGCCGTGGAACGTCATCGCTCCTGCCTGGGTGAGGCCTTCGCCGCTCCGGCTGGCGATGACGAACGGGAGCTGCCACACGGTCTCAAGCGGCATGCAGCAGGTGGTGCTCGCGCGAACGACGCCAGGAATCGCCTGGACGCGATCTACTCCTGCTCGCGCGAGCTCGCTGATGCCGGCGCGTGTCTCGAAACGCGTTCCGCTCACCGCCATGCGCATCGTGATGACGTTCTCCGATTTGAAGCCTGGATCCACCCGTCGCAAGGCCACCGACGTCAGTATGAGGAGTGTGGCACCGACGACGAGAATGACCGCAAGCGCCATCTCGGTGACGACGATCATCGCCCGACCGTCGAATCGACGACGAGTGGCACCGGGCCCGCTCGAATATTGCAGCAACGGGTTCAGCTCTGGTCCGCCCACGTAACGCGATGGCACCAGGCCAAACAGCACACCCGTGCCGATCGAGATTAGTAGAGCGAATCCGAGCACACGCCAGTCAACCGTCACGGCGGCACCGGCATCCCCGATTCGCGGAATCGAACCGAGCGCACCAAGCGTGAAGGGGTTGCTGCCGGGATACAGCCGTAGGAGCGCCTGCGTGGCTAAGACGCCAATCGCGAGGCCGACCGCGCCCCCAAGCACAGAGAGCACGAGGCTCTCGATGAGAAGTTGTCGCACGAGACGCGTGCGTCCAGCGCCGATGGCGGCTCGGATCGCCATCTCACGCTTACGCGCTTCTGCGCGAACGAGGAGAAGGTTGGCGACGTTGGAGCAGGCGATCAGCAGCAGAAACGCCACGGCGCCGAGTAGCAGATTGAGCGACGACCGAGCCGATCGCACCATCGCGGTCTGCAGTGGTTCCGCGAGCCAGCGCACCTGTCGAGTTGCTGCAGTTGCCGTGCCCGCTGGCGCAGTCGTCAGCCTTGCATACTCGACGGCGAGCGCGGCATTGGCAACATCAGAAGTCACTCCGGGCCGGAGCCGTGCCGTCACCTGGTAGATGCTGCCGCCATCGAAATGATCAGGATCCGCCTGCAGCGGCACCCACGCATCCGGGCGAGGCTCGAACTGCTCGCTGTCGAAATCGGAGGCGATGACACCGACCACCGTGTGCGGCACGCTCCCGAGTGCCACCCGCTGTCCGACAATGTTCGTGTCCGCGCCAAAGCGACGGACCCAGAGCCCGTAGCTAAGTACGACAACAGCGAGTCCATTGGGCCGGTCCTCGTCGAGGCTGAATGTCCGTCCCGCGATCACGGACGCGCCGAAGAGACGAAAGAAGGGTTCAGACACTCGTCCGACCGAGATCTGTTCTGGTTCGGACGTTCCCATCAGTGGTACGGAATCGAGGCGATGCGCAGAGACGTCTTCAAAAACGTCACGCGACTCCTTCCACACCTTCAGCGTGTAGGTACCGGGCATGTCCGTTGTTCGACCGTTGTCGATGCTCAGCGATCGAACAAGTCGGTCGGCATGAGGGGCGTTCAACGGTCGAAGGACCACGGCGTTCACGACCGAGAAAACGGCGGTGGCGGCACCGATGCCGAGGCCCAGCGTCAGGACGACGACGACTGCGAATCCAGGAGTCCTCGCCAACGCGCGGAGCGTGTGTCGAAGATCACGTCGTGTGTCCTCGACCCATCGCGTGCCGCGACCGTGGCGATCGGGCTCCTTCATTGGTTCGACGCCAACGTCGCACACAGCCCCGTGACTGTCAACATGCCAAATTCAGTGATGTAGCGTACACGTCAGGCGCAGCAGGTTGGCCCGCAGCAACTCTTCGCCACCTTCGCAGGCTTCTGAGCGCGGATGAAGGCGCTCATGATGCGGCCGTCGATCTGCGCCAACGTCGCATCGTCAGACAATCCGGCTTCCTGAAGAAACTGCTTCGCATCGGCAGAACGATAGACGCGCGTCGGTTCGACATCGACGGCTTCGAATCCCGCTCCCGCCAACTTGTTGCGATACGTCGTTTCCTCCAATGCGCCAGCAACGCAGCCCACCCAGAGTTCCATGCTGCGGCGGACCTCCGACGGAATGTGGTCGCCCCTAACGACCACGTCAGACACCGCGAATCGACCACCAGGTTTGAGCACCCTGAACGCTTCGGCGATTACCCGGTCCTTGTCGGCAGAGAGGTTGATCACGCAGTTCGAAATGATCACGTCGATGGAGTTGTCGGGAAGCGGGATGTGCTCGATCTCGCCTTTGAGGAACTCGACGTTCGTGAGGCCGGACCTCGCCTGATTCTCTCGAGCCAGCGCCAGCATCTCGTCCGTCATGTCCAAGCCGTACGCCTTGCCTGTAGGTCCGACCCGCCTGGCCGACAGTAGTACGTCGATGCCACCTCCGGACCCCAGGTCGAGGACTACCTCGCCGGGCTTGAGCTCCGCTAAAGCAGTCGGGTTCCCGCATCCGAGGGACGCTAGCAAAGCCTCAGCGGGTACTCCCGATGCCTGGATGTTGTCATAGAGATTCGATGTAATCGGGTCGGTCCCACACGATGTTCCGCATCCGCACGCCGCCTTCGCGCCGCTCCTGGCCTGCCGTGCCGCCTCGCCGTACTTCTGTTGAACTGCTTCCTTGATTGCGTTCATGGTGGCTCCTTAAATATTCGCATTAGCGAATATATGATCGCCGTGATACATTCGTCAAGACGAATATATGAAGGGAACAACCACGGCGAAGAGTCGGGCCGCAATCGACGAATTGGAGAACGTCTACAAGGCGCTGGCCGACAAGACCCGCCTTCGCATCCTGGCGCTGCTGGGAAATAACGAGGTCTGCGTGTGTCACCTCCACGACAGCCTCGGCTTGCCTCAGCCCACTGTGTCCCGTCATCTTGCGTATTTGCGCAAGAGCGGGTTGGTTGCAGCTCGTCGCGACGGCGTGTGGATGCACTATCAGGTGTCGAGATCGTTGAGCCCGCTCGTCAGGGCGATCCTCGGTGCCGCTGTTGATGCGCTCCAACAAGTGGCGGCCACCACTCAGGATCGGAAGCAGTTCCAACGTTCATTCGGGCAGCTCTACGTGCTTGACAGCCCCGCCGGCGGTGCGTGCTGTGCTCCACGAGCGCAGGAGTCGGAGCAATGATCGAACCCGCGACGGAACGGGACCTGGCGGAAGTCCGCGCTTTGCTGCAGCGATTGAGCCTGCCGCTCGAAGGCGTCGATGAACACGTCGACACGATGCTCGTCGCCAGGGCAGACGGACACGTCGTCGGGACAGTGGCTTTGGAACTTTACGGAGACGGCGCCTTGCTCCGTTCGGTCGCCGTCGACCCAGGTCGTCAAGGTGAGCGCCTCGGCCACGAGTTGACGGAGGCGGCGCTGTGTCTCGCCGCACAGAACGGCGCCAGCACGGTGTTCCTCCTCACGACGACGGCCGAGCGTTTCTTTCCGAAGTTCGGTTTCGAGCCAATTGGGCGCGACGACGTTCCCCCTTCTGTTCAGGCGTCAGTCGAATTCCAGTCCGCCTGTCCGGCGTCGGCAACCGTCATGCGAAAGCACCTCCGATGACGGCCAACTTTCCTCGCCGGCTCACTGCCGAAGCTATCGGCACAGGGATGCTGCTTGCTGCGGTTGTCGGATCTGGCATCATGGCCGATAGGCTGTCCGGTGGTAACCAGGCGATTGCCCTGCTGGCCAATACCATCGCAACGGCCGCCGCGCTCGTCGCATTAATCCTGACGTTCGGTCCAATCTCGGGCGCGCATTTCAATCCGGCAGTTTCTTTGGCAGACGCCTCACAGGGCGGCCTCCCGTGGCGCGAAATGCCTGCGTATGTCGCGGCGCAAGTGTGCGGCGCGGTTATCGGCGTGTGGACGGCGCACGTGATGTTTGGCGAACGGGTGTTCGTGCTCTCCCTTCGCGCGCGGAGCGGTTCGGCGCAGATGGTGAGTGAGTTCGTTGCGACGTTCGGTCTTCTCTCCGTGATCTGGGGATGTTCGCGGCGCCGGTCGGACGCCATGCCCTTTGCGGTGGCGGCCTACATCGCCGCTGCGTACTGGTTCACGGCATCGACATCGTTTGCGAATCCCGCGGTCACTGTGGCCCGGGCACTCACCGATACGTTCGCCGGCATTCGCCCCGCAGACGTGCCGGGTTTCCTCGTCGCCCAGTTCGCGGGCGCGACGGCGGCGACACTCTTGTTTCGCTGGCTCGTGCCAGCGCTTCCACGCTCAGCTGAACGTGTCGTTGTACCCCGGGCTGAGATCTCGGCATCATGAACACCGTTCTCTTTGCGTGCGTCCACAACGCCGGGAGATCGCAGATGGCGGCAGCCTTCTTTTCTGCGCTTGCGGACCCGGCAAAGGCGGTCGCCGTTTCAGCCGGGACGCAGCCGGGGGAGCGCGTGCACCCGGAGGTCGTCGACGTCATGCACGAGGTGGGCATCGATCTGAGCGTGCAGCGACCGCAGAAGTTGACGGATCAACTTGCGAGAGACGCCTCGCTGCTGGTGACGATGGGGTGTGGGGACGAGTGCCCGTACGTCCCTGGCCTGCAAACTGACGATTGGCCACTCGAAGATCCGAAGGGCAAGCCGCTCGATCATGTTCGCCGCATTCGCGATGAGATTCGTCAGCGCGTTGAGACGCTCCTCGAGCACAAAGGATGGCGTCGGACCGTCAGTTGAACAAGCCTCAGGACTCCGTCTCTGTCGCGGCCGGCAACTTGATGGTGAACATGGCGCCGCCTTCAGGGCGATTTGCCGCGATCGCCTCACCCCCATGCAACTCGACGAGATGTTTGACGATCGCCAGTCCCAGGCCGGTGCCACCGGGCCTGGCGCGTGACTTGTCGACCCGATAAAAGCGCTCGAACACCCGTGTCAGGTCGTCGGCAGGGATGCCCGGCCCCGAATCGGCAACGGTGATGGCGTACGAGCCGTTCTGCTGCGCGGCGCCCAGGCGAACTTCGGCGCCCTCCGGCGAGTAGTTGATGGCATTTTCCACGAGGTTGCGGATGATGTCGTGAAGCTTGGCGGGATCGCCGTCGACCTGTCGTGCCTCTGGCGCGACGTCCTGCGTGACGTGCTGGCCCTTGGCCTCAATGGAGGGAGCAAGGTCTGCGGTCACCGCGCTGAAGATCTGGCGGATATCGCAACGCGCGGTCTCGAGCAGCTCCTGCCGGGCGTCGAGGCGCGCCAGCCGCAATAGATCCTTGACCAGCCGCTCCATGCGCGTCGAGTGCCGCGCGATGATCTCGAGGAACTTGCGCGTGCTCTCCGCGTCGGAGGGCCCATCGAGGAGCGCCTCGACATATCCCCGGATCGCCGTCAGCGGCGTTCGCAGCTCGTGCGACACGTTGGCAACGAAGTCGCGCCGGATCTGATCAGTGCGGCGGAGGTCGGTGATGTCGTGGAGCACCAGGACGGCGCCGCCGCTTGGTCCCGTGACTGGCGCGACCCGAGTGAGGAGCGTACGCCCTGGATCGCGCGCGAGCGTCAGTTCCTGTCCGCCGATCTCTTCGCCGTGGAGAGCCGCCGTCAGTTGAGCGGCGATATCCGGGTGACGGATGACTTCGAGATAGGGTCTCCCGGTCGCCGACGGCTCGACGCGCAGCATCTGCTGCGCCGCGCGGTTGACGAGCTGCAGGCGCCCATGTCGATCCACGACGAGCACGCCTTCGACCATGCCGGTGAGAATGGCTTCCATGCGCGCGCGATCGCGCGAGAGTTCCTCGATACGCCCACCGAGTTGCTGTACGGAATCGTCCAGCGCCCGGGCGACGGTCCCGAGTTCATCCGAACCATGATCGTAGATGGGTCGGGCGAGATCGCCGGCTGAGTAGCGCTCAGCGACTCGGGCGATTGCGCTGACCCGCCGCGCCAGGGATGCTGAGACCAGCCAGGAGACGAGCAGCGCAAGCGGAATCGATACCGCTAACGCGGCCAGCGTCGCGCGCCAGATCGCGCTCAGTTGTGAGTCGACATCCATCATCGGCAGCGACAGCCGCACGTATGCCACGATCGGATGAGCCGCGCGCACCGCCACGTACACCATGTCGGTGCCCACGGTGTCGCTATGTCGCTGACTGCTGCCAAACCCGCGTTCATGTGCCGCCACGACTTCAGGGCGGGTCAGATGGTTCTCGAGCGTCCGGAGTTCGTCCTCGGTCTGCGTCGAATCGCCGATAACGCGACCGTCGCCGGCGATGAAGGTGACCCGGCCGGCCAGGATCTCACCGAGCCGATCGGCCTCCCGATCGAGGCTCGACTCGTCGAGCGACGTGGCCTTGGCCAGCAGATCCGCGATGAGATACGCCTCGTCGGTCAGATGCCTCTCGATCGAAGCGCGCTCTCCCTGGCGCTCCTGCCAGACCATCAGGCTGGCCAGCGCGAGCAGCGACAACGCCGCCGCAGCGAATGCGCCAACGAAGACTTTCGTGCGAAACCCGGTCTTCATGTCAGCTCGCGGTCTATCACTCTAGCAGGGTGCTGAAAAACAGCGGTTCACCGCTTGATTCCGTTGCTCGTTGATGTCGCTGCTGTGATGACGTTGACTCATGTCCATCGGTCGCCTCGATCGTT
>Ga0209382_10012377_pt1 | contig 10542 bp, 7 predicted proteins | sample SoiMetdeltSBSDD5_FD_187599 | JGI IMG/M metagenome (GOLD analysis project Ga0209382, IMG submission 187599) | Bulk soil microbial communities from a Populus tree surrounding site in Tennessee, USA - Soil MetaG P. deltoides SBSDD5 (SPAdes) (version 2) | ecosystem: Environmental > Terrestrial >...
GGCCGTGGGGCACCAGGACGTCGACCCGTCCGGACTGCTGGCTCCCGTCGGCATCGAGGTGATCGGAGCCAGCAGCGACCATCTCATCGTCGGCGCCGGGCGCGACAGGCTACCGATCGGCGCCGAGGTGTCGTTTCAGCTCAACTACAGCGCGCTGGTCAGGGCCATGACGTCGCCTTTCGTGGGCAAGGTCGTGACCGTGGCGGACGAGGGCGCACCAGTGTCTGTTGCTGCCTCGCTCCCGGGCTGAGGCGCTCTCGGTCGCCGAGGGCGTCTACTGCAACGACGGCGCAACGCTGCCCGAGTCGGCGGCCACGGGGTGTACGCCTGAGGGGTTCAGCGCGGAGGAGCGCGCCCTGCTCCCGCCGGCGACTGCGACCCTCGCTCTGTACTGACGGTAGAGGGAGCCGCGGCGGGGGACGGGGCCGGGGGCGGCCTGAGCCTTTCCGACGCGACGTACGCGACCGCGACCGCGATGATCACGAGGGGCGTGACGTCGAGGCCGTTCGACCCCAGGAGCAGGGTTGCGATCAACACCGCGGTCAGCGGGAAGCCGAGCATCACAACCGTCATCGCCCCCATGCCCATGGCGGCGCCGGCGACCGGGTCGAGCCCGGGTAGGTGCGAGAACGCGACTCCACCCACGGCTCCCACGAAGAGCGCGGGGAAGATGGGACCTCCTCGGAAGCTGCTCATCGACGCGGCGTAGGCGAGGGCCTTGCACGTGAGCAGAAGGACGAGCGCTCCGATCGTGTAGCTCCCGGTGTCGTCGAGGAAGGGTCCGAGTGCGTCCTGCCCCGAGAACAGCACCAGCGACGAGCTCTTGTCGCTGACCTCGGCGAAGACGATGGCCAGTCCGGCCACCGCCAGACCCACCACCGGGGTGAGCGTCACGATCCGTCGCTCGACGTGGGGTCGAACCGCGCGCGCGAGGCCGCGGATGCCCAGGCCGACAGGAGCGGCCGCCAGACCGATCGCGAGCGCCCATCCGAACTCGCCGACGGTGGGCGAACCGGCGGCGGGTAGGTCGGGGATCGCCAACGAGAAGGTCCCGAGTCCGGTCAAGGAGTCCAGACCCACGAAGATCAGCGTGCCGACACCGGCGGCCACCAGGCCAGGGACCAGCACCAGCCCGATCATCGGTCCGCCCAGGCCGGCGGCCTCCATGAGCACGAACGCGGCGATCAGGGGCGAGCCCATGAGCGTGCTGAGCGCTGCGAAGCTCCCGGCCGCAGCGACGACCGACAGCGACCTCGCGGGCACGTCGCGGTTGGCGAGGCGCACTGCGCAGGCACCGAGCCCGCCACCCAACGCCATCAATGGCATCTCCGGCCCGATCACGGCGCCCAGGCTGAGGCCAGCCAACGCGGCGAGGAAGATGCCGGGCAGTTCGGCCGGCGTCGATGGTGTGCCGCCCGCCCTGAACCCGTCGGTCGGCGATTCGCCGCCCTCGCCGGGGAGGTACCGGATGGTCAACGCGACGAGCAGGCCGGCCAGGGCCAGGAGGGGCAACGGCCACCACAGCGGCTCTTCGTCGAACCCGAGGTGGCGTTGAAGGTCGGTGTAGAGCCAGTCCTGCAGCTCGCTGACCAACCAGAGGAAGCCGTACGCGGCCGCCGCGATCGGCGCCCCGATGGTCGCCGCGAGCACCAGGAGCTTCACGTAGCCGGGTGAGTGCAGGACCGCGCGTGGAGACGAGGGTGTCGACACGTCGGACTCTCCCGGGCTGTCGGTCGAGCGGAAGGTCATGGCAAGGATGCGGATCCGCGTGAGGGTGGCAGGGCGTCGAGGCCCTCCGCTGGGAGGAGGCTTCGTTGGTCGAGGAAGTAGAGGAGACCGAGCGAGGGCAGGATGACGACGGTGGCGACGCCGAACACCACGAGAACGGTGATCAGCGTGGCCTGCGGGGCCGCGGCGGCGGCGACCTCCAGGCTCGTCGGGAGGATGTAGGGCCACTGGGCCACGCCCCAAGCCCAGATGATGCTCGCCACGGCGCCCATGGCGAGCAGGCGCGCGCCACGCGGCGACCGGCGCAGCAGTAGTACGAGCGAGCCGATCCCGCACAACGAGGAGAGGAGGACCAGCGGCAGGGCGCGCGAGGCCAAGCCGTCGAAGAGGTAACGGGCGTCGGAGCGGAGCACGACGATCCCGAGGAGGGCCACCGGGCCGGCAATGATCGCGGCGGCGATGGCACGCCGCCGGAAGTAGTCGACCATCGCGTCGTCGGCCAACCGGCGGGCATCCGAGATGAGATAGACGGCGGCCAGATAGGCGCCGACGGTCACGGCCAGCACGCCACCCACGACCGAGGTGGGGTTGATCCAGCTCGACCACGGGTCACCCGCCTCGCCACCTGCGGGTACCCGGCCGGATGCGATGGCTCCTGCGACAGCGCCCATCCCGTAGGGCACGAGCACCGAGGAGAACGCGAAGATCGCGCCGAACGCCCGTCGCTGGGACGTGCGAAAGAGGCTCTTGCGGAACGCGAAGCTTGCCCCCCGCAGCACGATCCCGAGGGCGACCAGCATGAGCGGGACGAAGGCGGTGAGGGTGATCGACGCGAAGGCCTCGGGGAACGCGGTCCACAGCACGACGAGCGCGAAGATCAACCAGACGTGGTTGGCCTCCCACACCGGCCCGATGGCGTGGTCCACGAGCGCGCGCGGTGCTGCACCCCGTGCTGCTCCGCCGGCGACGAGGTCCCAGAACCCGGCGCCGAAGTCCGCACCGCCGAAGACGGCGTACGTGGTCACCGCGACGAACAGCACGACCGCGACAGCGTCATCCACTGATGTGCTCGGCTTCCTGCGCACGTTCGGCGGAGACCTCGCGCGGGCCGTAGGGGGAGTCGGTGTCGACGAGCCCGTCCTGCTGCCGGAACCGCCGGCTCATGGTCCTCAGCACGAGGACCACGGTCGTCGCGAGGGCGAGGTAGATGGCGACGACGGCGATGAACATGACCCAGACGCCGCCGTTGGTCGTGGCCGCGTCCTCGACCCTCATGTGGCCGCGGACGATCCAGGGCTGGCGACCCACTTCGGTGACCGTCCAGCCTGCCTCCATCGCGAGCACTGCGGCGACGCCGGCTCCTGACGCAGCCCTGAGGAACAGCTTCGAGCGCGGCATGTCGCGCCGGACGATCCAGGTGAGCCCGTACCACACCGACAGCAGGAAGAGCAGCGTTCCCAGGCCGACCATCACGTCCCAGGCCAGGTGGACCGTGTTGACCTCGGCGGTCGTCGGTCGCTCGTCGGCGGGGAACGAGTCGAGCCCCTGGATCACCGTGCTCGTACCGGTGCTCGGATCGGACAGCCACGAGGCGAGCCCGGGGATCGCGATCCCGCCGCTGACCTGCCCCTCCGAGTCGAGGCGGCCCAGCAGCGTCTCGGGAACGTCGCTGTCGCTCTCCGGTACGAGCTCGATCGCCGCGAACTTGGTCGGCTCGTTGGCGTAGACCCAGCGGGCCAGCGTGTCGCCCACCACCATCTGCACGGGCGTCGCGATCGCCGCGATCGTGAACGGGATGAGGAACCCGAGCCGGTGATAGTGGCCGCGGCGGCCCCGCAGCATGGCGACCGCGTACACCGACGCGATCATGAACCCGCCGACGAGATACGCCGCGACCAGCATGTGCGACGCCTCATAGGGCCACGCATCGTTGAAGATCACCTTGAGGGGATCGACGTCGACGACCTCGCCGGCCTTGTTCAGCGTGAAGCCCGCGGGCTCGTTCATCCAGGCGTTGGCGGCCACGACCGAGAGCGTGCCGCCGATGCCGGCCACGACGATGGGGACCCCGGTCCAGAAGTGCGGCCAGGGCCGCAGACGCTTCCAGCCGTAGATGTAGATGGCGATGAAGATCGCCTCGAGGAAGAAGAAGAGGCCCTCGACCGAGAACGGGATCCCGAACGCGGCACCCCACGTGCCCATGAACCTCGGCCACAGCAACCCGAACTCGAAGGTCAGGACGGTCCCCGTCACCGCGCCCACGGCGAAGGTGACGGCCATGTACTTCGACCAGCGCTGGGCCAGCAGCAGCGCGTCGTCGTCACCCCGCCTGATCGCCCGCCAGTTCGCCACCAGCGTCATGCACGCCCAGGAGACGCCCAGCGGGACGAGGATGATGTGGCTCGCCAGCGTGAACGCCATCTGCCCGCGTGCCCACGGCACGGGGTCGACCGCCAGCATGCTCCCCCCCGGGGGGAGGGGGAGAGCGGTCATGTCGAGGCGCCCAGCCGTTCGAGGAGGTGATCGCCGACGCGCAGCGCGTTGGCCATGGCGGTGAGCGCCGGGTTCACGGCGCCGATGCTGGGAAAGAAGCTGGTGTCGACGACGTAGAGGTTGTCGACCTCGTGGGCTCGGCAGTTGACGTCGAGCACCGAGGTGGCGGGATCGGTGCCGAAGCGGCACGTGCCGGCCTGGTGGGCGACGCCGGCGACGGGGATGGCGGTCTTCAGGTAGGCGTGCCGGGGGATCAGGTGGTCGGGGTGCAGGCCCAGGTGGCCGAGCATGGACTTGAGCTGGTGGTACAAGCGGTCGCCGGCCGCCTGGTTGCCGATCTCGTAGCGGAGCCTGATGCTGCCGTCGCGTTCGAGGGTGACGCGGTTGTCGGGCCGGGGCAGGTCCTCGGTCGAGAGCCAGAAGTCGACGGCGTGGGTGGCGATGTCCCGTAGGGCACGCGTCGGCGCGAGCTTGGTCTCGAGCGGCTTCTCGCCGCGGTACATCTCCTCGGTCGACTTGCCGACCATCTGGATGTTGCCCATCGGGTACTCGAAATCGTCGGTCCCGAAGTAGAAGTCGTTGACGCCGAGGGTCTTCTGGAAGACGGTCGGGTTCGGTTCGCGGGAGAGCGCCAGCACCGCCTGGCTGTTGTGGAACACGTAGTTCCGCCCGACCTGGTCGGAACCGTTGGCCAGGCCGTTGGGGTGCTGATCGTTGGCCGAGGCCAGGAGCAGCTTGGCCGTGTTCGCCGCCCCGCACGAGACGACCACCACGTCGGCCGTGAAGATCTCGCGCTCACCCTCGTGGTCGACCTCGACCTCGGTCACCGCGCGGCCGGAGGCACCGGTGCCCAACCGCACTGCCGTGGTGCGCGTCAGCAGGGTGACGTTGGGATGCTCCAACGCTGGGCGGACGCCGAGGACCTCGGCGTCCGACTTGGCGTGCAGCGGGCAGGGGAACCCATCGCAGAACGCGCAGCGGACACATGTGCTGTAAGGCAGGTTCGCCTCGTCGAGCATCACGCCGCACGGTGCATGGAACGGGTGGTAGCCCGCGGTGGCGAGGTCGTCGGCGAGCTGCTGGATCCGGGGTTCGTGCGAGAGCGCGGGGAACGGGTAGGGGGCGCTCGCCGACGGCTCGGTCGGGTCTTCACCCCGGGCGCCGTGCACCTGGTAGAGCTGTTCGGCCAGCGTGTAGTAGGGCTCCATCTCGTCGTAGGAGATCGGCCAGGCGGGCGAGATGCCGTCGTGGTGGCGCAGCTCGCCGAAGTCCTCTCGGCGCAGGCGGTAGAGCGCGGCGCCGTAGAGCTTGGTCGCGCCGCCCACGAAGTAGTGGACCTGGGGCTGGAACGCCTTGCCCTCGGCGTCGTGCCAGGTGTCGGGGGAGATGTAGCGGCTGTCGACGAACACGTCGTGGGCCGACCAGTTGCTGGGCTCGCGCGGCAGCCAGTCACCGCGCTCGAGGAGCAGGATGCGCTTGCCCGACGGGGCGAGCGCCCGGGCGAGGGTGCCGCCGCCGGCCCCGGTGCCGATGATGAGGACGTCGTAGCCGTCGGTGGTGGAGCTCGAGCTCATGTCAGCTCCGCCGTCCGCTCCAGCAGGATGATCCGCGCCGCGGCCTCGATCAGCGCCAGGTGCGAGAACGCCTGCGGGAAGTTCCCGAGGTGGTGGGCGGTGTCGGCGTCGAACTCCTCGGCGTAGAGCCCCAGCGGCGAGGCGACGCGGAGGAGCCGTTCCATCAGGTCGCGGGCGCGCTGATCCTCGCCGATGATGGCGAGGGCGGAGACGAGCCAGAACGAGCAGATCAGGAACGTCCCCTCCTTGCCGGACAGGCCGTCGTCGGTCTCGTCGGTGCGGTAGCGCAACACGAAGCCGTGCTCGGTGAGCTCGTCGGCGATGGCCAGGACGCTGGCGCGCAGCCGCTCGTCGTCACCGGGGAGGAACCCGAAGATCGCGGCCAGCAGCGTCGAGGCGTCGAGCGCGTCGGTGTCGTAGTGCTGGCGCAGCACGCCCCGGTCGTCGAGGCCATGCCCGAGGATGTCGGCCCTGATCTCGTTGGCGACGTCTCGCCACCTCGCCGCCTGGTCGGCATCACCCCGGATCTCGGCCAGCTTGGCGGCGCGGTCGAGGGCCACCCAGCACATGAGCTTGGAGGACACGTAGTGCTGCGGTTTGCCCCGCGCCTCCCAGATGCCCTGGTCGGGTTCCCGCCACACCTCGGTGGCGCACGCGGCCTGCGACTGCACGAGCGGCCACAGGCCCCTCGGCAGGCGCTCGCTGCGCCGGGTGTGCAGCAGGATCGAGTCGAGCACCGCGCCGAACACGTCGTTCTGCCGCTGATCGAAGGCGCCGTTGCCGACCCGTACGGGTCGGGCGCCCCGGTAGCCGGACAGCTCGTCGAGCGTGGTCTCGGTGAGGTCGCGACGGCCGTCGATCCCGTACATGATCTGGAGCGCGCCGTCGCTGTTGGCCTCGAGGTCGCGGGTGAACTGCATGAACTCGTCGGCCTCCCAGTCCAGGTCCAGGTAGTGGAGCGCCTGGAGGGTGAAGGTCGAGTCGCGCATCCACGTGTAGCGGTAGTCCCAGTTGCGTTCGCCTCCGGGGGTTTCGGGCAGCGAGGTGGTGAGGGCGGCGACCGTCGCGCCGGTGGGCATGTAGGTGAGGCCCTTGATCGCCAGCGCCGACCGCTCGAGCGCCTGCCGGTAGGGGTGATCGACGGCACGCGCCCGCCCGAGCCAGGCCCGCCAGAAGCGCGTCGTAGCCGCCAGGCGCTCGCTGGCCTCGTCGACGTCGTGCGGAACGGCGAGCCCAGCGGCCCACGACAGTGCGCAGAACACCTGGTCACCCGGCCTCAGCACGTGCCGGGCCCGTACCCGGTCGCCCTCGATGCCCAGCTCCATGTCGGTCTGCAGCCGGATGGTCTGGCCGGCCCCCGAGGCATCGCCGGTGTGACGGCTCCCGTCGACCAGGGTCCAGGCGGCCGTCGTGCGGCCGTAGTCGAACACGGGCTCGCAGACCAGTTCGACCTCGACCTCACCTTCGATGCAGACGGCCGTCCGGACCAGGGTGTGGTCGGCGTCGTCGTCGGCCGGGGGCCGGGTGTGCGGTGTGACCTCGTCCTCGCCCTGGCGGGGGCCCATGGTCAGCGCGTCGCGGACGACGACCCAACCACCCGGAGCGTTCCACGTCGTGGTGAGGATGTTGGTGCCCGGCTCATAGGCCCGTGCGGTCGGGACGTTGATGCCGAACGGCCCCAGCCGGAAGAACCCCGCCTCGCGGTCGAGCAGGGTGCCGAACACGCTGGGCGCGTCGAAGCGCGGCACGCACAGCCAGCCGACGCCCCCGTCGGGAGCGACCAGGGCACCGGTGTGGCAGTCGGAGAGGAACGCGTAGTCCTCGATCGGTGGGAACGGCGACGGCATCGCCGCGCTCTGCTCACGCTGTGCCGAAGATGCTCTGGCACTGCTCATGACGCCTCCCAGGGGGTGTGCCACTGGCTGTGACCCGCGACGATCGCGTCGGCGGCGGCCGGCCCCCAGGATCCCTGCGGGTAGCGGTGGACCGGAGGTGGGGCATCGAGCAGGGGTTGCATGATCCGCCAGGTCTCTTCGACACCGTCCTGGCGGGTGAAGCGGGTGCTGTTGCCGACCATCGCCGCGTGGAGCAGCACCTCGTACGGCGTCGCACCCTCGCCGCCCTCCTGGGCGAACTCCATGTCGAGGGTGATGGGCTCCGGGCCATCGGCATCGGCCCGTCGTGCGTCGATGCGGAGCCTGATGCCCGTCGTCGGGTCGAGCTTGATCACGAGTTGATCGGGCTCCGGTGCACGGTCGCCGGTGAACCCGAAACCGAGCCTGGGTGGGCGCTCGAAGACCAGCCTGACCTCGGTCTGCGTGGCGGCCAGGTGCTTGCCGGTGCGGATGAAGAAGGGCACGCCCGACCACCGCCAGTTGTCGATGTCGAGGCGCAGGGCGGCGTACGTCTCGGTGGTCGAGCCGGCCGCCACGCCCTCGGTGTCGAGGTAGCCGTCGTACTGGCCGCGCACGTAGTGGGCCGGGTCGGCCGTCTCGACGGCCCGGAAGACCGCGAGCTGGGCAGCCTTGATCGTCTCGGGATCACCACCGGCGGGTGCCTCCATGGCGGTGGCCGAGACCACCTGCATGAGGTGGTTGACCACCACGTCGCGCAGCGCGCCGACGGGGTCGTAGAAGTGACCGCGGTCCTCGACGCCGAAGCTCTCGGCCATGGTGATCTGGACGCACTCGAGGCTGTGCCGGTCCCACACGGGCTCGAGCATCGTGTTGGCGAAACGGAGGTACAGGAGCTCCTCGAGACCCATCTTCCCCAGGAAGTGATCGATCCGGTAGATCTGGGACTCGTCGAGGTGCTGGTGGAGCTCGGCGGCGAGCGCCCGGGCCGAGTCCTGGTCGTGACCGAACGGCTTCTCGACGACCACCCGGGCGGTGGCCGCGAGACCGGCACCGGCCAGGCCCTGGACGACGGTGCCGAACAGGAACGGCGGGATCTCCAGGTAGAACACCGGCTGCTCGGCGCCCTTGATCGCCGTCGCCACCCGTTCGTAGGTGGCGGCCTCGGCGAAGTCACCCTGCACGTAGGACAGCCGGGCGGCGAAGCGATCGAACACCGGGGGATCGAGGACCTCGCCGGTCCCCTCGATCGCCTCGCGGGCGCGCTGCCGGAGGTCGTCGTCGGTCCAGTCGTCGACCGCCACCCCGACGATCGGGCACGACAGCAACCCGCGTCGCTCGAGGCGGTACAGCGATCGGAACGTCATCACCTTGGCCAGGTCACCGGTGATCCCGAAGACCACGAGGACGTCCGCCGGCTGTCGTCCGGGGCTGCTCCCGCCGTTGGGTCGTGCCATCGTCGAGCTCCCTCGTTCAGTCCTGGTCGGTCCTCACCGAGATCCGGCCGGCGCGCTCGTGGGTGAACCCCGCCCAGGTCCAGTCGACGACGGCCTTGGCCCGGTCCTCGCCGGTGGACAGGAGCGTCAGGTGGACCGCGCCCCAGGCCAGCGACGCCGTCTTGCCCTTGATCGTGCGCCCGCCATGGGTCTGGATCACCGCGGCGCCGCGACCGATCGTCGCCATCGTGCCCTTGTCGTGATAGACGAACGGCTCGGTGTCCTTGCCGGCGACGAGCCGGGCGACGTTCTCGCCCGCTCGCTCTCCGGCCTGGAGCGCGACCGAGCCGAGCTGCGGGAGCACATCCTTCGTCTTCTGGTCGGTGATCCAGGCGATGTCGCCGACGGCGAACACCTCGGGATGGCCGGCGACGCTCAGGTCCGGTGCGACCGGGACGCGGTTGCCGTGTTGCAACTCGAGGCCGAGCGAGTCGACAACGGAGCTCGCCTGCAGGCCGGCACCCCAGATCAGCGTGTGCGCCTTGAGCACCCTTCCCGATCGGAGGGTGACGCGCGTCGAGTCGACCGACGCGACGACCTCGCCCAGCAGCACCTCGACGCCCCACTTCTCCAGCGCCTTCTTCGTGTAGGCGCGGATATCGGGCTTGAACATCGACATCAGCGCCGGGCCGGCCTCGACGAGGACGATGCGCGCCTGGTCCTGCGCGATCGCGGGGTAGTCCTGGGCGAAGTTGTTGCGGTACAGCTCGGCCAGCGCGCCGGCGCTCTCGATGCCCGTGGGCCCGCCGCCCACGACGACGACGTTGACCGCACCGTCGTCCACCAGCGCCGGGTCCCGGTCCGCCGCCTCCCAACTCTGGAGGACGTGCTCCTTGAGGCGCACGGCATCGGCGAGCGTGTACATCGGGAAGGCGTGCTGCTCGGCACCCTCGACGCCGAAGAAGTTGACCCGGGCACCCAAACCCAGCACCAGGTAGTCGTAGGGGAGGGGTGCCATCTCGGCGAACCGCACTTCGCGCCGGGCGAGGTCGATGCTGGTCGCGGTGGCCGCGTGGACGGCGACGTGCGGCTGTTCGTGGAACAGGTCGCGCAGGGGATGGCCACACGCAGACGTCTCGAGCAGGTCGGTCGCGACCTGGTACAGGAGCGGCTGGAAGGTGTGGAAGTCGTTCCGGTCGACCAGCGTGACGTCGACGTCGGCGTCCTTCAACTTCCGGGCCGCGGCGATACCACCGAAGCCGCCCCCGAGCACGAGCACGTGCGGGCGCCCGGCCCTCGTCTCGGGCGAGGTGGTCGGCGTCTCGTTGTCGGGAGATGACACAGGGATCTCCCTCCTTGGCCGTACCGAGAGGAGGTTAAGGAAGGGGCCGCGGACCCCGCATCACCCGATCGGGATGAAATCTCCCGACGTGCAACCAGGATGCATCGGCCCACGGC
>Ga0209382_10012378_pt1 | contig 10542 bp, 10 predicted proteins | sample SoiMetdeltSBSDD5_FD_187599 | JGI IMG/M metagenome (GOLD analysis project Ga0209382, IMG submission 187599) | Bulk soil microbial communities from a Populus tree surrounding site in Tennessee, USA - Soil MetaG P. deltoides SBSDD5 (SPAdes) (version 2) | ecosystem: Environmental > Terrestrial >...
TCAGCACCTGTTCATCGGCGAGACCGATACGGTCACCGACCTCGCCGATGGCTTCCTCGGGGCAGCGCTCGGCGGACTTCTCCTCGTCGTCTGGGCGCTTACGCGCTACACGAGCCGCCGGCCTCGAACACGTGTGGAGTGGGACATGCTGAGAACTCCGCCGCCTGCGCACCGAGCTTCGAGCGGCCCTGATCCCCTCGCCTAGCGGCGCCTGGTATCACGCAGGCCTACCTGAACTGGCCATTCGCCTTGGAGCGAGCGGCCGTAGGGGATAAAACAACCCGCCGAAGACGTAGTTCGGCGTGCCTTTCCTGGCTCAGTCGGGCACCATGACAATCGGGTCCGACCGAGGGAGAGATCGTCATGACGCAGATCGAGGAGCGTCCCGCCACGACGGCCGCGGAGACGGCCGACAAATGGTTGGCCGCGTTCAACGCCGCGCTGGAGAAGGGCGACACCGCCGCCGTCTCGGAGCTGTTCCTGGAGACCAGCTTCTGGCGCGACCTGGTCGCGCTCACCTGGAACCTGACGACGGCGGAGAACCCGGACGGGATCAGGGCGATGCTCGACGCCACGCTCGCTCACTCCCGCCCGCGCGGCTTTCGCACGACCGAGCCGCCGACCGAAACCGAGGGCGTCATCGAGGCGTGGATCGAGTTCGAGACCGAGGTCGGGCGCGGCAACGGCCTCCTTCGCCTGCGCGACGGCAAGGCGTGGACGCTGCTCACGGCGCTCTACGAGCTCAAGGGGCACGAGGAGCCGCGCCTCGACCAGCGACCCAAGGGGACCGAGCACGGCGCCTTCCGCGATCGCGAGACCTGGCTCGACCGCCGGGTGCGCGAGGGCGATGAGCTTGGCTACGAGACGCAGCCCGAGGTCCTGATCGTGGGCGGCGGTCAAGGCGGGATCGCGCTCGGCGCCCGGCTGCGGCAGCTCGGGGTGCCGACCATCATCGCCGACAAGCACCCGCGCCCCGGCGACCAGTGGCGCAAGCGCTACAAGTCGCTCTGCCTCCACGACCCGATCTGGTACGACCACCTGCCCTACCTCAAGTTCCCCGAGAACTGGCCGGTGTTCTCGCCGAAGGACAAGATCGCCGACTGGCTGGAGATGTACACGCGGGTGATGGAGCTGAACTACTGGGGCTCCACGACGGTCACGAGCGCGAGCTACGACGAGGACGCGAAGGAGTGGACCGTGGTGCTCGAGCGCGAGGGGCACCCGCTCACGCTGCGCCCGAAGCAGCTCGTGCTGGCCACCGGCATGTCGGGCAAGCCGAACGTGCCCGACGTCCCCGGCCAAGACGTCTTCCGCGGCGACCAGCACCACTCGTCCGCCCACCCCGGCCCCGATGCCTACGCCGGCAAGCGCTGCGTCGTCGTCGGCTCGAACAACTCGGCCTTCGACATCTGCGGGGCCCTCTGGGAGGTCGGCGCGGACGTGACGATGGTCCAGCGCTCGTCGACGCATATCGCCCGGTCGGACTCGCTGATGGACATCGGGCTCGGCGACCTCTACTCCGAGCGCGCGGTGCGCTCCGGCATCACGACGGAGAAGGCGGACATGATCTTCGCATCGTTGCCCTACCGGATCATGCACGAGTTCCAGATCCCGCTCTACGAGCAGATGGCCGAGCGGGACAAGGAGTTCTACGACCGACTCGAGGCGGCCGGCTTCGACCACGACTGGGGCGAGGACGGCTCGGGCCTGTTCATGAAGTACCTGCGCCGCGGCTCGGGCTACTACATCGACGTGGGCGCCGCCGACCTCGTCGCCGACGGCGAGGTCAAGCTCGCCAACGGTCAGGTCGACCACCTCACCGAGGACAGCGTCGTCCTCGAGGACGGCACCGAGCTGCCGGCCGACCTCGTCGTGTTCGCGACCGGCTACAACTCGATGAACGGCTGGGCTGCCGACCTGATCTCCCAGGAGGTCGCGGACAAGGTCGGGAAGGTCTGGGGGCACGGCTCGGGCACGCGCAAGGACCCGGGCCCATGGGAGGGCGAGCAGCGCAACATGTGGAAGCCGACGCAGCAGGAAGGGTTGTGGTTCCACGGCGGGAACCTGCACCAGTCCCGGCACTACTCCCTCTACCTCGCCCTGCAGCTCAAGGCGCGCGCGGTCGGGATCGACACGCCCGTCTACGGGCTTCCGGAGGTGCATCACCTCAGCTGAGGCGAGAAGCTCCGTCACCGAGCCGCACCTAGGATGATCGCCATGGACATCACTATTCACTCGACCTTCGAGCGGCTGCGGCTCCCTCGGTGCACGGAGACGCTTCGCAATGGCTGAGAGGAAAGCTGCCAAGAGGGGCACGCAGCGGTCCGCCAAGAGCACCGCCGGCAAGGCGTCCAAGAGATTCACGGACGAGGAACGCGCCGCGATGCGGGAGCGCGCCCAAGAGCTGAAGGCGGCCGAGCGCCGGGCGGACGGAGAAAGCGACGTGCTCGAGAAGATCGCCGAGATGCCGGAACCGGATCGCGCCAAGGCCGAGCGGCTCCATGCCATCGTCAAAGCCAGCGCGCCAGCGCTCTCGCCGAGAACGTGGTACGGGATGCCTGCGTACGCCAAGGACGGCAAGGTCGTCTGCTTCTTCCAAAGCGCGCAGAAGTTCAAGACGAGGTACGCGACGTTCGGCTTCAGCGACAAGGCGAACCTCGACGATGGCGTCATGTGGCCAACTGCGTTCGCCGTGAAGGAGCTGACCGACGCCGAGGAGGCAAGGATCGGCGAGCTGGTCAAGAAAGCGATGAGCTGAGGCAGCCCCGTGGCCCGAGCCGGCGCAGCAACGCGCGTTGTCAACGCTCGCTAGCCGCGTCGTCGGGCCGTGATCAACCAGGAGCGCGAGTCGAGGAGCACGCCGCGCTCCTCGCTGTAGTGCGCCGCGAGCATCGCGCGCAGGCGCTCGACCGTACGGGCCGCCTCGCCGTCGTTCATGCCCGCAAGGGCCGCGTTCGTGTTCTGAAACCCGCGGACGAATGCGAGCGCGGCATCGAGGTCGTGTCCGTAGAGCACCGGCTCGTGAACGCCCTCGAAGCGCACGCCGTCGAAGCCGGCGCCCTCGAGGACGCGCGCGGTGGCTTCGGCATCGCCTAGCGAGAACGGGTCCGCACCCGGCGGCGGCGGCCGCGCCGCGTCGCCCAGCGCGGCGTCGATCGCCCGCGCCCATTCGTTGTGCTCGAGTCGCTGCCAGACGAGCAGCACCAGGCGCGCCCCGGGTCGCAAGGCGGCGGCGATGTTCGCGAACGCAGCGGCCGGATCGGAGAAGAACATCGTCCCGAAGCGGCTGATCGCCACGTCGAACCCGGCGGGGTCGAAGCGATGCACCTGGGCGTCGGCGAGCTCGTAGCTGACGTTGCCGAGCCGTTGCACCGCCGTCACGTGACGGGCGCGCTCGAGCATGCGCTCTGACACGTCGACCCCGACGACGCGGCCCGGCGCCGCAGCTCGCGCCGCCTCGCGAGTCGTCAGCCCGGTTCCGCAGCCGATGTCGACGACCTCGTCACCCGGGCGGATCCCATAGGCGACGCGAAGGTGCTCGTGGTGAGCGCGCAGCTCGGCGTCGTAGAAGTCCAGGCTGGTCGGCGAGGACACTGACGCGGGCGGTGAGGCCTACCCCTGCAACACCTGGTGCGCGAACCGCACGGCCAGCGCCCCGTCGCCGACGGCGCCCGCCACGCGCTTCGTCGCCGCGCCGCGGACGTCGCCCGCGGCAAAGACACCCGGCCAAACCGTCTCGAGCAGGTTGGGCTGCCGGTCGCTGAGCGGCCACCGGTACGGTCCCTCGCCGGCCGCGGCGGCTGGGCCGCACTTGATGTAGCCGGCCTCGTCGAGGTCGAGCATCAGATGCACCGCCTCCGTGCAGGGCTCGGCGCCGATCATCACGAACACGGTGGAGGTGGCGACGCGGTCGATGCTCCCGTCGTCGCGGTTGCGCAACTCGGCGTACTCTAGCCGGCCGTTCCCGCCCACGGCACTGACCTCGGTGCGGGTCATGAGCTCGATGTTTGGGCGGGACTCGATGCGCTCCAGCAGGTAGCGGGACATCGTCGAGGCCAGGCCGTCACCGCGGATGACGACGCGGACGCTCCGCGCAGCGCGCGACAGGTGCCCCGCCGCCTGCCCCGCGGAGTTGCCGCCCCCGACCACGATCACGTCCTCGCCGCGGCATCTCTCGGCGTCGGACGCCATGGCCGCGTAGTACACGCCGGCGCCGGTGAAGCGCTCAGCATTGGCCGCCGACAACGTGCGCCACCGTGCGCCGGTCGCGACGACGACCGTGCGGGCGAGCGCGTGCTGGCCGTCATCGAGATCGATGCGCACGAGACCCTCCTCGCCGCGCGCGAGCTCGACCGCACGGTGGAAGCTCGACAGGACGGCGTCGAAGCGGCGCGCCTGCAGCGTTGCCTTGCGCGTCAACTCGCCGCCGGAGATCCCGGTAGGGAAGCCGATGTAGTTCTCGATCCGCGTGCTGGTACCGGCCTGGCCGCCAGGCGCCCACGCCTCGGCCACGAGCGTGCGCAGGCCCTCGGACCCGCCGTAGACGGCGGCGGCGAGCCCGGCCGGCCCGCCGCCGAGCACGACCAGGTCAAACCGCTGGCCGTCGATCTCCGCGCGCAGGCCGAGCTCGCGGGCGACCTGGGCGGCCGAAGGGTTGCGCAGGACCGCGGTGTTGCGCACGAGCACCGGCGTCTCCTCACGCGGGATCTGCAGCCAGTCGAGCATCGCCGCGCTCTCGGGGTCGGTGTCGACGTCGTACCAGCGAACCGGGATGAGATTCCGCTCGAGCAGGTCGCGCACCTCGAATGCGCGCCGGGAGTCGCGCGGCGCGATCAGCCGCAGCACGCCGTACCCGTGCTCCGCGTGCCACTCCCTGCGCGCCATCATCGTGCGCAGGACCAGCTCGGCCATCTCGGGCCACGCCGCGAGCATCGCGCGCAGCTCCGAGCGGTCGAAGGAGATCACGGCGGTCTGCTCGTCCGCGACGCACTCCGCAATCGCCGGCTCGCCGGTGAAGGTCGCGATGTCGCCCAGGAACGTACCCGCGTCCGCTTCGGCGATCCACACGTCCTTGCCCGGCTTGCGGTCGAGCACTCGCACCCTGCCGCTTTGGATGACGAGGAACGGAGCGTCGCGCTGGCCCTGCGCGTAGAGCGTCTCGCCCGGGGCGAACGTCCGGCGGGTGCCCAGACTCGCAAACTTCTCGATCTTCGCCTCGGACATGCGCGGGTACATCACCTCGTCGCCGAGGTCCGGGAAGGACTCAGCGCGGATCTGCTTCGGTGTCGCCTGCTGCTCGATCGCCACGGTCGTCCGTCCAAGGGTTAGCAGACGGACACGGTTCCGCGGGCTCAGCCCAGGTGGCGGAGGGCCGGCCACTCCTGCGACCATGGGCGCACGGGGCCGCGGCAGACGTCGACGTGCGTGCCCTGCTCGTCGTTGTCGGTGCCGAGGCCGTCGTCGATTCGCGCGACGACGCGGCAGCCCCGCAGGCGCGCGAGGTCGGCGAGCGGCAGACCGACGGCGACGACGGGCGCGCTGCCGTTCGGCGGCGGGCCCAAGTCGCCGTAGGCGTACACGGTCGCGCCCGCCGTGAGGGCCGACGGGATGCGCAGGACCGCGAGCGAGTCCGGGGCGATCTCGCTCATGGCGCGCGCGACCAGCGGGGTGAACGGGCCCTGGTCGGCGTACGCCCAGGCGAGGTGGCGCCCCGCGGCGAGGAAGTACAGCTCGTCGCGGTGGTAGCCGTAGCCGCCCGCGAAGACGACGAGCACCGTGGTGACCCCTGCAGCGATCGAGACGACGATCCGGTTCACGTGCGACCACCATTGTCGGCACGGATCTCAAGCGGCGCTCGGACGTATCCGACCGCCTGGAGCCGCCCGGCCGGCCGCGGCGCATAATCGTTTCGAGGCACCGTGTTCCTCGTGTATCTGACGCTCGGCGGGTGGGCCCTGCTCGAGATGGGCTTGCGCGTCAGCGAGCGCGTGCACCACCGGGGCGGTGGCGACCGGGACCGCGGCACGCGCATACTGATTGTCCTCACGCTCGGGGCGGCGTTCGGCTTGGCGCCGCTCGTGGCGTCGGCGGCGCCCTCGCTGCGGATTCCGGGGCCCTACCGGGCAGTCGGGTTGATCGTCATGGGGCTCGGGCTGGCGATCCGCATCTGGGCCATCGCCGTGCTCGGCAACGCGTTCCGCACGACCGTCGAGGTCGACCCAGGCCAGCGCGTGGTCTCCACCGGCCCCTACGAGTGGGTCCGCCACCCGTCCTACACCGGGTTGCTCCTGATCATGTCCGGCTTTGGCCTCGCCGAGGGCAGCTGGCTGGCGCTGGCCGCGTGCACAGTGGTGCCGCTCCCGGCGCTGCTGTGGCGCATCCAGGTGGAGGAGGCCGAGCTGAACCGTGTGCTCGGCGACGCTTACCGCGCCTACCAAACACACACCAAGCGTCTCATCCCCGGCCTGTGGTGAACACCGACAATGCGTCCCATTGACGCGCAGTGCCGGTTTTTCGTGGCGGTGTGAGCCTTTTCACGCACGTGCCGTTGCCCCGACCGTAGCGTTTCACTCGGTGAAGTAGTCGACGGGCAGGCAATCGGGGGGCTGACTCACATGTTCAAATCCGCAGCGACCGTGCTGCTGGGACTCGTTGTGTGTGGATTGATGCTGGCACCAACGAGTGCAAGCGCCGGCATCGACCGTGACAACCGCTGCGTCCGCTACGCGGAGCGATATGACGTCGAACAGCAGACCAAGTTCGAGGTGCTGTTCTCCAAGGTCGTCCAGGGCGACCGCTTCTTCTATGGCTGCGCCTTCAGCAGCGAGCATGCTCGGCGCCTGCCCGGTCAGAGCTGTTGCGAGGTCGACGTCGCGAGCGGATTCCAGCTGCAGGGACGGTATATGGCGTACCGATCGCTCAACCAGGAGCCGGCCGCCACGCAGGCCAACGACACGCTGTACGTCTACGACGTGAACACCGGCCAGATCAAGGTGCAGGAGCCGGCCGTACCGCCGGTGAACACGTCCAACTCGACGCTTATCTCGAGCATCGTGGTCAAGGCCAACGGATCGGTCGCTTGGATTGGCGGCTTGCAGACGGGCTCCGGCCAGGTGGATTACCAGGTCCAGATCGACGACAGCACGGGAACCGGCCCGGTCACGGTCGACCAGGGCGACGACATCGCAGCGGCGTCACTCGGCAAGGCGAGCGACGGACTATCGATCTACTGGATGCGAGGCGGCGTCGCCAAGAACGCCTCGTTGCAGTAGCGCCGTCAATGCGAGCGAGCCGTTGATGACGGCGGCACGCCGTGCGATGTCAGCCACTGCACGAACTCGTCGACCACCTGTGGCAGCGCGGCATGCACCTGCCACAGGTGACCCGAGCTAGGGATGGTGTACCGCGACACGTCGCAGCCGCAGTGGGCCTTGTAGTACTCGAAGTCGGCCGAAACCTTCTCGGGCGGCGCGGTGGTGTCGTGGTCGCCGGCCGCCAGCAGCACCGGCGTCCTCGGACCGATCTGTGAGATCGCGACGTCGTTCTCGGCCAGCTTGGCCCCCAGGTCCGTGATCTCGCCGTAGGGCGACGGAATGAACGGCGGCGTGCACGCTATGTCGACCACGGACTGGACCGCGCCGGGCTCGTAGACGTTGAACGACTCGCAGTCCGAGCGCTGGTGGAAGAAGTCGAAGTAGTCCGGGTGCTCCGGGTTGGGGTCGAACCCACCGCCCTGTGAGCTCTGGTCAGACTGCGCCGCTGCCCCGTCGGTGGTGGCGAAGATGCTCGTCTGGATCATCGCGGCCACGTCGTGATAGGTGCCGGGGTAGCCGGCCACGATCCAGCCACCGGCGCTGTGGCCGAGGATCGCGACGGTGCGGTTCGGCATCCCGCCCGGCTGCGCCGCCGCGCAACCGTCGGTCGCGCTCGTCCCATAACCCCCGCTCTTCACGTCCTGCACCACCTCGTGCAGCATCCGCCGGTGCTCGCGCGTGGTCAGTGTCTCGCCGCCGCCGGGCCTGTCGAAGTAGCTGCTGCGGGCATAGCCGAGGCGGTCATAGGAATAGACGACGTATCCGGCGCTGGCGAGGGCGCGGGCCGTCGACCAGGTCGGCGAGAAGTCCCAGTTGGCCGTCGAGGAGGCGATGCCGTGCACGAGCACGATGGCCGGCGTCGAGGACGTTGTCCCGGGTAGCGCGTAGCGCTGGCCGTACAGGGTCCGCGGCAGGCCGGTCGGGTCGGTTACCGGGAAGCACACCGTGCCGATCCGGAGCCGCGGGTCGATCCTCATGTGCGGCTCGGCAGCGTCGGCGAGATCAGCGAGCCAGACAGTGCTGGCGACGACGGCGAGCGCGACGAGGATCAGTCGACGCGCATTGTGCATCGGAAGATTTACTACCCCGGAGTGCGTGCGTTGAAGCAGCGGCCGAGCTCGGTGACACGAAGGAAGCGGCGCGCGGGGTGCTGCTACCTCAGCCTTCGAGCCTGCCCCAGCTCTGGATGAGTGTGAACGTGGTGCCCCACCTGCCCGGTTCAGCCAGCTCGGACTCCGCGTCGCGGCGCAGCGTCGCAAGCTCGTCCTCGCTCACCTGCTCGAGCAGCCGCGACTCGAGCGCGCGACTGAACTGAAGCGGCAGACGCAGATACGGCTGGCCCGGCTTGAGCGCGATCACGTGCGCGTCGAGTTCGGGTTCCTCGATACCAATGTCGCGGAGCAGTTGAGGGAGTCCGCGCCCCGCCTCACCGCCAAGGGCGGCAAAGATTTCGGAGATCAATCCGATCAGGCGGTCGGCCGCGGGGGCCGAGGGATTGAAGTGCCACGAGCCCAGGTCCCACTCCTCGAGCGCCAGCCAGCCACCGGGCTTGACCAACCGCCGGTACGAGGCGACCTGCTCAGGGCCACGTCCGAGCGGTGCGATCTGGTAGCGGGCGTGGACAAGATCGAAGGATCCCGGCTCCAGCTTGCTCTCGAACAGATCATCGACGACGAGCTCCACGTTCGACATTCCCTCTGCATCCAGAAATGAGTGCGCGGCGTCGAGTAGGCCCTGGTCTATGTCGGTGCCGACGACCCGGCCGAGGCGACCGACCCACTCACTGAGGATCCGAAGCCACCCCAACGCTCCGCAGCCGACGTCCAGAGCGCGCCCGCCCGATCCGTCGCCGAGCTTCGAGAGGAGCTGGCGCCCGGTGGGCTCCCACACCCGCGACTGCAACTGCAGGCGCTCCAGCTCCGAGGGTTGGTCGGCGAGCAGGTAGCCCTCGCCCGACATCACCTGCAGTATCTGGCCTGCCGCCTGCGGCCGCAAGGCTGCGCCGCTCAAAACGACGGGCGGTCTCGCTGCGCCATGACGCGCAACCTCAGTTCAGTACCGGGGGCGGCTGGCCACGACGAGCATCGCGATGCCTCCGCCGGCCAGGACCAGCCCAACGACGAGGAAGCCGATCCCGACCCAGAGCACCGCGGTGGTCTTCGCGCCCAGCTTCACATCCGCGCTGACGCGAGGAGCGCCGGTCGCGTTCATCGCGACGATTTCCCAGTCGCCCCCCGACACCTTCCAGGTGGTCGTCACTCGGCCGGCGCCCGTGCTGGACGCCTCCCAGAAGCGCTGTGCGCCCGGCGGGCCGGCCGGCGCGCCGCCCGCGTGCCGGGCGTAGTCGACGCTGTTGTCGTTGATGTCGGTCACCTCGCTGCGCGCGACGCCGCCGAGGTAGCTGTTGACGTCGCTCGTCCTGGCGATCCCGATGAACAACGGCCGCCCGTTCGTGCTGGTCGCGCTGACTTTCACCGTTCCCACGATGTCGCTCACGGCGCCTGGTAGGTCGCCGAAGTGGAGTGTGTCGGAAGTGATCGCGTATCCGGGCGCCGAGACATGCTTTGTGTCCGACGTGTAGAACCCGTCGGAGTCGCGCTGGGTCAGGTGGATGACGACCAGCGTGACCCCGATGATGACGCCAAGGGTGCCGATGGCGACGAGGATCCATCCGCCGACCTTGAGCCCGGTTCTGCTTCCGCCGCCCGGTTGGACCGGCGTGCCTCCACCGGTAGGGGGAGGTGCTGTGGGACCTGTAGCGCCGGCCATGTGCGTGCTCCTCTCCCCGGCGAGCACAACGCTCGCTGAGAGCCGACGCTACACCCCACGGCGGAGTGGAGTCAACACATCACCAGGTCGTCTCAGGTGGATGGGGTTGGAGAGCAGCCAGAGGCGTCCATCGATACGCGCCTCGACGCGGTAGACGCCGCCGCGGTCGACCCCCAAGTCGATCGCCGCGGTGTTCCGCGTCTGCAGGACCGTCCCGCTGCGCAGGACCGTGACCTCGGCGGCGCTCGGCAGGCGGACCCGCAGCGTCGTGGGGCCTGCCGGCGCCTCGGCGCCCATCGCCACGATCGCCCCGCCGTCGCGCTCGGCCCAGAATCTCGCCCCCTGCGCCGGAGCGACGAACGGGCATGTCAGCCAGGCGGCGCCGGTGCCCAACGCGGCCAGCAGCGTTGCTCGGTCGGTATCGAGGCCGCCGCCGAGCGGGCGATCGCAGAGCAGGTGC
>Ga0209382_10012379_pt1 | contig 10541 bp, 14 predicted proteins | sample SoiMetdeltSBSDD5_FD_187599 | JGI IMG/M metagenome (GOLD analysis project Ga0209382, IMG submission 187599) | Bulk soil microbial communities from a Populus tree surrounding site in Tennessee, USA - Soil MetaG P. deltoides SBSDD5 (SPAdes) (version 2) | ecosystem: Environmental > Terrestrial >...
TCTCGCTGGGGGCGAAGATCCCGGGCAACCTCATGCGCATCCGCCCCGTCAACATGGAGTTCCACTACGGCACCGCGTTCCTCTCGCAGTCGCCCGAGGCCTACGAGCGGCTGATCCTCGACGCCATGCGCGGCGACGCCTCGCTGTTCACACGCGACGACGAGGTCGAGGCGCAGTGGTCGATCTACGACCCGATTCTCGAGCAGTGGCACGACTCATCGAACCCGCCCGCCACCTATCCCGCCGGGACCGACGGTCCCGAGGAGGCCAACGCGCTGCTCGCGCCCGGGCATCACTGGAGACAGCTCTGACCGACGACATCTGGAGCCAGGAGAGCTGCACACCGACGGACATCGAGACGGCGCTGCGCGGCTTGCTCAACCAGCGTGCATCGGAGGGCGGCGGCGTCTATGCCCCGGCGCGCGTCCTCAACCTCATCGTGATCGTCGACCGCGAGTGGCGCGGCGAGATCGCCAACCGGCTCGAGCAGGTCGGCCGTTACAGCGCATCGCGCACGATCATGTGCGTGGTCGAGCAGGGTCGCGACCACATCAGCGCGTGGGCCCGGATGTCGGCGCCGGACACGGCGCCACCCCCCGGCGAGATCGCTCCGGTGCGCGAGCAGATCGAGATCGACGTCGGCCCCCAGCACCTGCCCGTGCTCGACACGGTGGTCGACCCGATCGTGGTCCCGGAGCTGCTCACCGTCCTGTGGTCGCCGCACGGGCATCAGGACGCGGTCGACGCGCTCCTGCCGCGCATCGTCGACGTGATCCTCATCGACTCGGTCTTCGACCCCGACCCCGAGGACGCGCTTGGCCGAGTGGAGGAGCTCTCGGAGAAGGCCTACGTGGTCGACCTGGCCTGGCTGCGCTCCACGCCGTGGCGCGAGCGCGTCGCGGCGACGTTCGACCCGCGCGAGATGCGCAACCTCCTATCGGCCATCAGCGGCGTGACCGTGCGCTACCGGCCCGACTCGCAGGCGTCGGCGCTCCTGTTCGTGGGCTGGCTGGCCTCGCGCCTGGGGTGGAGGGTCAGCCCGCTGAGCGGGGTCGGGGCAGCGCTCCACGGTCACGCCCGCGCGCGCAGGCAGGAGATCCAGATCCGCCTCGACCAGCACCCGGACCAGGCGGTGCCGGGCCTCGCGGGCGTGACCGTGGACACCGCCCACGGAGTGTCGGTCTCGCTCGACCGCGCACCGGGCGGGCTGACCGAGCACCGGCGCGAGCGCGACGGCAGCGAGCACGTGTGGAAGGTGCTGGGCGCTTCGCGCGGCGAGGGCGGGATCCTCGGCCAGGGCGTGCGCCAGGCCCTGCTGCGCGATCCGACCTACAAGCCGGCGCTCGACGCCGCGCGTGCAATGCTGCCCTGATGCGAGTGATCGAAAGCCCCATCGACGGCGAGCTCATCACGGCGGCCAACGACGAGGAGCTGCGCGCGGCGGTCCGCCGGCACTATGAGGAGAACAAGCCCGACGCCGTGCCCACCGACGACGCGCTCGACGTCATCCTCGCCGACGCCTACGACGCGATGGACGCCTAGCCATGGCCGAGCCCCTCTACAGGGCGGAGGCAACCGCGTTCCACGGCCGCGACGGCGCCGTGAAGTCCTCTGACGGCGTGCTCGACCTGGAGGTCCACCCGCCCGCCGAGCTCGGCGGGCCCGGCTCGGGCACCAACCCGGAGCAGCTCTTCGCGGCTGGCTATGCCGCGTGCTTCGGCTCGTCGCTGCTGTTCTTCGCCGCGCGGCGCGAGATCGACATCACCGGCTCGACCGTGACGGCGCGGGTGGGCCTGGGTCCCGACGATGCGGGCGGGATGGGCATCAGCGTGGAGCTGCACGTGAACCTCCCCGGCGTCGACGACGACACGGCGCGCAAGCTGATCCGCTCGGCCCACAAGGGCTGCCCGTACTCGCGCGCCACCCGCGGCAACATCCCGCACCAGCTGTACCTCGGCGACGAGAAGCTGGCGGAAGTCGCGGCGTGAGGCGGGCGCTCGCGGCGCTCGCGCTGCTCGCGCTTATCTCCCTCCCCGCTGTCGCGCACGCCGACGTCACGAGCGCGCCGGTGCGCCACGTTCGGGTCGGCGACGTGTCGCTGGGCTACCGCTCGATCGGGCGCGGAGCGCCGGTGGTGATGATCATGGGGCTCGGCGGCACCATGGACGCGTGGCTCCCGCAGCTGGTGCAGCGGATCGGCGCCGGGCGCCGCGTGGTGCTGTTCGACAACCGCGGCACCGGGCGCTCGAGCGCGGGCAGCAAGCCGATCACGGTCGCGACGATGGCGGGCGACACCGACAGGCTCATCCACGCCCTGCACCTGAGGCGCCCCGACGTCGTCGGCTGGTCGATGGGCGGCTTCATCGCCCAGCGGCTCGTGCTCGGCCATCCGCGCGACGTCGACCGCCTGGTGCTGGCGGCGACCAGCGGGGGCGGCCCGACCGCCACGCTGCCGCGGCCGGACGCGCTCGCGACGCTGGTGGGAGGCGGCTTCCCGCTCAGCGTCATCGGGCTGCTCTTCCCGCTGCCCTCGCAGCAGGCCGCGGCCGCGTTCTACGCGCGCTCGATCGTGCGCTGGTCGGACTTCGACCTGACCGTCCCGCCCGCTGTGCTGGCCGCGCAGCTGGCCACCTCCGTGGAATGGTTCGCGCACGGCGCCGCCTTCCGCCGAATTCGCGCGCCGACGCTGGTCGGGGGCGGTCTCGACGACGAGCTCATCCCGCCCGCCAACCAACGCGTTCTCGCGCGCGGGATCGAGGGCGCGAAGCTCGTGCTCTACCCCGATGCGGCGCACGCCTTCCTGGCCCAGGACTGGCGCAGCTTCGCCCGCCACGTCACGCGGTTCTTCAGAACCGAAGTAGAACACGCCGCCATCGCACCATCGGCGCGTGAACGAAGCTGAAGAGCTCGTGAAGGAAAAGCGAAGAACACCCGCGCCCGGATACGCGGACGGCGCACGACGCGCCGCGCCGCTGGCGGTAGCCGTGTTCGCGTTCGGGGTGGCGTTCGGGCTGCTGGCCGGCGCGGCCGGGTTCTCGGTGCTCGCAACGCTCGTGTTTCGGCCACCGCGTTCGCCGGCTCGGCCCAGTTCGCCGCGGTGTCCGTGCTTTCGGGCGGGGGCACGCTCGTGGCGGCGGTGGTGCCTTCGCTGCTGCTCACCGCGCGCTACGCGCCCATCGGCGCCTCGGTGGCGCCGTGGCTGCACGGCCCGTGGTGGCGGCGCCTGCTCGTCGCCCAGCTCACCGTCGACGAGTCGTGGGCGATCTCGAACCTCGGCGGCGAGCGCTTCGACCCCCAGCGCCTGGTGGGAGCCGGGATCGTCCTCTACCTCGCGTGGGTGGGGGGGACGGCGGTAGGCGTGGCCGGGGGCGGGTTCCTCGGCAAGCCGGACGACCTCGGTCTGGACGCCGCCTTCCCCGCGTTGTTCCTCGCCCTGCTGGTGGCCCAGGTCCACGACCGGCGCGGCCTGGCCGCGGCCCTGCTCGGCGGCGCCATCGCCGCCGTGCTGGTGCCGTTCACGCCCGCGGGCGTGCCGATCATCGTGGCGAGCGCCGGGTGCCTCATCGGGCTGCGACCTCCCGTGCCGGCACCGTCGCCCGAGCCCGACCGGGCGGCGAAGGAGGGGTTGCCGTGAGGCAGGGGCCGGTCGCCGGGGCCGGAGGGATGCGGTCGTGAGCTCACGGCTTCTCGTGGGCATCGTCGGCGCGGGGACGGTGGCCCTCAACGGCATCGGGCCGCTCCTGCTGGGCGGGCGCCAACTGCCGGAGCGGCTTACCGGCGTCGTCTCGCTGCTCGCGCCGACGCTGCTCGCGGCGCTGATCGTCACCCAGACCTTCGCAAGCGGGACCGCGCTCGTGGTCGACGCTCGCGTCGCGGGGGTCGCGGCGGCCGTCATCGCCATCGTGCTGCGCGCGCCGATCCTTGTCGTCATCGTCGTGGCCGCCGTGGGCGCCGCCGCCACGCGCGCGCTGTCGTGAGCGCCGCGGTCGCCGCTGCCGCCGGCGCGGCGCGCCGACTGGGCGTGCCGGTGCGGGACCCAGCCGTGCTGCGCGAGTCCTCGAGCGTGATCGTGCTCCTGGCCCCCGGCGGGCCCGTCGCCCGCGTGGCCGGGCTGACCGCCGCGGTGCGCGACAGCCGTGCCCACCGCACGCGCGAGGTCGACGTGGCCCGCGCGCTCGCCGCCGCCGGGGCACCCGTCGTGGCGCCTTTCGAGCCCGCGGGGCCGCACGAGCAGGACGGCCGCCTGGTCACCCTGTGGGAGCTCGCGCCGGGTGGGCCCGAGCCCGACGGCGTGGCGATCGGGACGGCGCTGCGCGCCTGCCACGTCGCCCTGCGCGGATACCGACGCGCGCTCCCCCCGCTGGGGTCGCTGCTCGACGAGGCGATCGCCGTGCTCGAGCGCGGCGTGCTCGAGCCGGCCGACGCGGAGCTCGTGCGCGACGGCCTGGCCGCCGTGAGCGCGGAGATCGACGCCTTCCACGCGCCGGTACAGCCGCTGCACGGCGACGCGAGCCTGGGCAACGCGCTGCCGGGGCCGGTATGGAACGATTGGGAGGACGCGTGCATCGGTCCGGTGGAATGGGACCTCGCGTGCCTCGTCGCCAGTGCCCGCGTCACCGGCGAGCGGCGCGCCGTGGCCGAGGCCGCGCTCGCGGCCTATGGCGGGGCGCTTCCCGAGCTCTTCGTCCGCGCGCGCGGCTTCCAGGTTGTCGCGTGGTCGGGTTTCGCGGCCGCGGCGGGCGACGCACGGGCGCGCCTGCGCGCCCGACTGGCCTGGCTGCGCAGCCAGCTCGGCTAGGGTGGCGCGCCATGCCCGTGTTCCAGAACGACGGCCGCCCGCTCTACTACGAGGTCCACGGCGAAGGCGAGCCCCTGGTTTGCGTGATGGGCCTCGCGGCCGACCACCTTGCGTGGACGCTGCAGGTGCCCGCCTGGAGCCGGCGGTTCAAGACCGTCGTGTTCGACAACCGCGACGCCGGCCAGTCCTTCCGCTTCGAGGCGCCGTACGAGGTCAGCGACATGGCGCAGGACACCCTGGCCCTCGCCGACGGGCTCGGCCTGGAACGGTTCCACCTGCTGGGGATGTCGCTCGGGGGCACGATCGCCCAAGAGGTCGCCTTGGCCGCGCCCGACCGCGTGCGCACGCTCACGCTGGTCGTGACCTTTGCCTGGACCGGGCGCTGGGGTCGCGACTTCGCCCGGCTGTGGGGTCGCGCGGCCGCGCAGCGCAGCGACGACGAGCACCTGGACTGGCTCATCCTGCAGACCGTCTCGGGGGAGTTCTACGAGAACGAGCAGGCCGTCGAGTTCCTCCGCAACGTGATGCGGGCCAACCCGCACCCGCAGCCGCGGGACGCCTTCATCCGCCAGCTCGAGGCGGGCGCACGCCACGACGCCCGCAGCCGCCTCGGCGCGCTGCCGATGCCCGTGCACGTGATCGGCGCCGAGCGCGACCTCCTCGTGCCGGCGTTCAAGTCCGAGGAGCTCGCCGAGCTGGTGCCGGGGGCCAAGCTGTCGATCGTGCCTCGCGCCCCGCACGGGCTCAACGTCGAGCGCGCCGAGGAGTTCAACGCCCTCGTGGCGGACTTCATTGCGAGCGCGCAAGCGCCCGCGCCGGCCTCGGGCTAGTGGCCGGCGCCGAGTAGCCTCGCGCGATGGCATTCGAATACACGACGTCGGTTGTCACACGCGGCTTCCTGGGCCGCAACGTGGAGGAGCTCAAGCGCTCGGACCTCGAGGACGAGCTCAACCGCATGGGAGCCGAGGGCTGGGAGCTGGTGCACGTCTTCTTCGACACCGCGCTCCAGCACGAGAAGGACGGCCACCTGCTGGTGTTCAAGCGCCAGGCCGTGTAGCGGGCGTCAGGCGGGGCCGGCGACCAGCTCGGCGTCCGGCTCGCGTTCGGAATCGTGCTCCTGCTCGGGCCGGGCGCCGCTGCCCTTGATCGTGAGCGCCGCCACCAGCACCGCTGCCACCGCGATCCCTGCGCCGACCAGGAACGCGTCACTGAAGCCAGTCGTCAGTGCCTGCGGAAGGTCCGACCGCGCGCCGTGGGCCGCGCTCATGGCGGAGTTCGTGGCCGAGTTGGCCACCGTCGCGAGCACCGCCAGGCCCAGCGCACCACCGACCTGCTGGGCGGTGTTGATCAGCCCGCTGGCCAGGCCGGCGTCGGCCTCGGAGATCCCGCCCTGCGAGGCGATCGTAACGGGGACGAAGGCGAGCCCCAGGCCCCAGCCGGCCAGCAGCGACGGGCCGAGGACGTCGGCGAGGTAGCTCCCACCGACCGAGATCTGCGAGAACCAGACCAGGCCTCCGGCCACGAGCGCCAGGCCCCCCACGAGCACGGACCGCGCGCCGAGTCGGTTGGTGAGCTGCGACGCCACCCCGGCGGCGACCACGATGCTGCCGGCCAGCGGCAGGTAGGCCAGGCCCGCTTCGAGGGCGTCGAAGCCGAGGATCTGCTGCATGTACAGCGAGATGAAGAAGAACATCGAGAAGAGCGCCGCGCCCATGAGCACGCCGGTCAGGTTGGCCCCCGCGACCGATCCGATGCGGAACACCCGGAACGGCACGAGCGGCTGGCGGGCGCGGGTCTCGATGAGCGCGAAGGCGGCCAGGAGGACGGCCGCGATCGCGAGCAGCACGATCGTCGTCGTCGAGCCCCAACCGTTGTCGACCGCCTTGACCACGGCGTAGACGAGCAGGACCAGGCCGCCGGTGCTCGTGATCGCGCCGGCGAGGTCGAAGTTGCGCTCGAGCCCCTCGCGACGGCTCTCGGCCAGGAGCATCGGCGCGACCGCGGCGGCGGCGAGGCCGATGGGCACGTTGACGAACAGCACCCACTGCCACCCGAGGCTCTGGGTCAGGATGCCGCCGAGCAGCACACCCGCGGCGCCACCCGAGCCGGCCACCGCGCCCCAGGCCCCGAGCGCCTTGTTGCGCTCGGCGCCCTCGGCGAACGTCGTGGTGACGATGGACAGCGCCGCCGGGGTGAGGATGGCGGCGCCGAGGCCCTGCACGGCTCGGGCGCCAACCAGCACGCCTTGGCTGGTCGCGAGGCCGCCCGCCAGCGAGGCCAACGAGAAGACGATGAGCCCGAACATGAACACCCGGCGCCTGCCCAGGAGGTCGGCGGCGCGCCCGCCCAGGAGCATGAAGCCGCCGAACATCAGCACGTAGGCGTTGACCACCCACTGGAGGTCCTGCTGGCTGAAGTGGAGGTCGCGCTGCATCGACGGCAGTGCGACGTTGACGATCGCCGCGTCGAGGACCACGACGAACTCGGCCATGCACAGGAGGATCAGCGCTATCCAACGGCGGTCTCGTGCTGTGGTGGTGTCCATCGGTCCTCCTTGCAAGCTTGTTCTGCGTCGGATACAATCGGAACCCGAGTTCCGGTTCCACTTCGAATGATACGGAATCCGGATTCCGTTTGTCAACCCCGATCAAACACCCAAATGACGTCGCCGAGGTGGTTACCCCCAAGCCGCTTCGGGCCGACGCGCGCCGCAATCGCGAGCGGATCCTGAAGGCCGCGGCCAAGGAGATCGCGGCCCGCGGGCTCGACGTGCAGATGGAGGACATCGCACGCGCCGCCGGCGTCGGGGTGGGCACGATCTACCGCAACTTCCCGACCAAGGTTGCCCTCCAGGACGCGCTTTGGAACGAGAAACGCGCGCGGGTGATCGACGTGGCGGAGCGGGCGGCCTCGAACCCCGACCCGTGGGGCGCGGTGGAGCAGCTTTTCCGGGAAGGAACCGACCTGCAGCTCGCGGACCTCGGCTGGTGCGAGGCGCTGGGGGCCGAGCCTCGCGGCATGTCGCGCGGCGATGCCCCGCCCGAGCTGCTCGAGGCGACCGAGACCGTGATCAAGCGCGCGAAGGCGGCGGGCGTCCTGCGCCAGGACTTCCAGTTCGACGACGTGGGCAGCGTGTTCGGCGCCATGTCCACCGTCATCTCGAACGGTGGCCGCCCCGCCCGAGATAGCCTCCTGCGCGTGATCCTCGACGGCCTGCGCACTCGTTGACCGTCGCCTGCGTCGGCCACGTCGAGTGGCTCGAGTTCGTCCGCGTCGACCATCTCCCGACCGCCGGCGAGATCGTCCACGCCGGCGAAGCCTGGGAGGAGCCGGGCGGCGGCGGCACGATGGCGGCGGTGCAGCTGGCGCGCCTCGCGGGGGCGGCGACCTTCTTCACCGCCCTGGGCGACGACGCCCGCGGCAATCGCGCACACGATGAGCTCGAGCGCCTCGGCCTCCGCGTGCACGCCGCCTGGCGCGACGAGCCGCAGCGGCGCGCGTTCACGTACCTCGACGCCAAGGCCGAGCGAACGATCACCGTGCTCGGGGACCGGCTCGTGCCCACCGGCGCGGACGACCTGCCGTGGGACGAGCTCGATGGCGCCGACGCCGTCTACGTCACCGGCGCCGACGTGGCGGCGCTGCAGCGGGCGCGCGCGGCCAGGGTGATGACCGCCACGCCGCGCGTGGGCCCGGCGCTGCACGAGAGTGGGGTGGAGTTGGACGCGCTGGTCTACTCCGCCGACGATCCGGGCGAGTGCAGCGCGGCGCAGGCGCTGACGTCGCGGTCGCGGTACGTCGTCTCCACGGAGGGCGCGAAGGGCGGGCACTGGACCGCCGCCGAGGGGCGCACGGACACGTTCCACGCGGCGCCGCTTCCCGCCGACCCGGCCGACTCCTACGGCGCCGGCGACTGCTTTGCGGCGGGCACGACCTTCGCGCTGGGCGAAGGCCGGCCCATCGAGGAAGCAGTCGCCCTGGGCGCGCAATGCGGGGCCGAGGCGATGACCCGGCCCGGAGGCTGGACCCTCAGGCCTCGCTCGGCTTCGGGTCGAGCTCGAGTGCCGCCGAGTTGATGCAGTAGCGCATCCCCGTCGGCTGCGGGCCGTCGTCGAAGACGTGGCCCAGGTGCCCGCCGCAGCTCGAGCACAGCACCTCGGTCCGGCGCATGAAGAAGCTCCGGTCCTCCTCGGTGTCGACGCTCTCGCCCTCGGCCGGCTGCGTGAAGCTCGGCCACCCCGTGCCCGAGTCGAACTTGTCGTCGGAGCGGAACAGCTCGGCTCCGCATCCGGCGCAGCGGTAGATCCCGGGGTCCTTGCAGTCGTTGTAGACGCCGGTGAACGGACGCTCGGTGCCCTTCTGGCGCAGCACGTCGTACTGCTCGGGGCTCAGGTCCGCACGCCACTCGGCGTCGCTCTTGGTCACCTTCGTAGTCATGGTTGGACGGTAGCGCGTGACCCTTATGCCGGGACAAACGCCTCGTCCGACCATTCCTCGAGCGAGACGAGCTCGTAGGACTCCGCCCGGAAGGCCACCGAGAGCTGCGCCCCGAGGTGGATGACGGTCGCGATGCGCCGCGCCGCCCACCGGTCGTCGCCGATCTCGATCGCGTCCATCCTATGTCCGGCGAGGTCCTCCAGCAGGACGAACCGCAGCCGCATGAGGCGGCCGTGCAAGTGGGTGAAGCGGTTGATGGCGTCGGCCGAGGGGCCGGTCGTGATCATGACCGGCGACCATCGCGCAAGCGTCTCACGCGTCTCGTCGCTGATCTCCACGACCAGCGTGACCAGCCGGGACCGGGCGTCCGGGTCGGCGAGAGCGGTCGCGGCCCGGTCGCGGAGCATCGCTGCGCCCTGGTCGGACAGCACCACGTCCCGCACCTGTCCGACCGTGAGCGCGGAGCCCCGCTCCACGCCGAGCTCGTCGGAGAGCCGGACCCACGTGTCGCGGCAGCCGTAGTACAGCTCCACGAGCGCGTAGTAGGCGACCGTGCGCCAGCGCTCGGCCGAACGGATGTCGAGCCACTCGTTGATCACCGCCACGCCGACGAGGAGCACGAGGACGTCGGCGATGATGCCCGTGAGCATCGCGTTGTGATCCCAGAACATCGTCACCGTGACGTCGCTGACCGACGCGGCGACGATGACCAGCAGCGCACCGCCTCCCACGGCGCGGAAGAGCAAGCGGCGACGCCGTGTGTTCACGTCGCAAGGGTCGCGGCCGCTGCGGACGGACTAGGTGGTTACGCTCCGATTAGCCTTGGGCCCTGCCCGCGTTGCCCCACCTCGACGCGATCGAGCACCGCGCCGCCGGGCTGGCGGCGCGGGCGCGCGATCGCGCGTACGTCGAGGCGTTCCGCGAGCATCGGTCGCCGCCGCGGCGCCCGCGCGTGCACGACCTGGAGCGCTATGCGGCGGATTGGGCCCCGCTCGTGCCCGACGATGCCGAAGCCCGCGCCGAGCTCGCCCACGCGTTGGGCGGGCGCCATCGGCTCCCGCGCGACGGCGTGCCGGCCATCCGCGCGGCGCTGCATCTGGACGATGCCGCCGTGCGGGCCGCCTACCAGCGGCGCTACGGCGCGTCGCTGGACGAGTTGTTCACGACCCGGCTGGGCCTCGGCGAGCGAGCCCGCTGGCTCGTGCACGCCCTCGCCGGCTCGCTCGATCGCCTGCCTCCGTTCTGGCTGACCGTCGTGCTGACGGTCGCGGTGACCCTGCCGGTCAGCCTGCTCGGCCTGCCCATC
>Ga0209382_10012381_pt1 | contig 10541 bp, 5 predicted proteins | sample SoiMetdeltSBSDD5_FD_187599 | JGI IMG/M metagenome (GOLD analysis project Ga0209382, IMG submission 187599) | Bulk soil microbial communities from a Populus tree surrounding site in Tennessee, USA - Soil MetaG P. deltoides SBSDD5 (SPAdes) (version 2) | ecosystem: Environmental > Terrestrial >...
CTCGGATCCGGCCGCCGAAGGGATCCGCCGCGTCTTCTACGAGGTCGAGGAGCCGCTCGAGATTCACCTTTCGATTCTCTCCGGTGTCGCCGAGCGCAACGAGACGCCGTTCTTCAACAACCTCAAGAAGTACGCGCAGAAGCCGGTCGGCACCTTCCACGCGCTCCCGGTCGCGCGCGGTAAGTCGATCTTCAAATCGAACTGGATCCGCGACATGGGCGAGTTCTACGGCGCCAACCTGTTCCTCGCGGAATCGTCGGCGACCACCGGTGGGTTGGACAGCCTGCTCGAGCCTACCGGCAACATCAAGAAGGCGCAGGACGCGGCCGCGCGCGCCTTCGGCGCCGACCGCGTGTTCTTCGTGACCAACGGCACCTCGACCTCCAACAAGATGGTCCATCAGGCGGTGCTCCAGCCCGGCGACATCGTCGTCGCCGATCGCAACTGTCACAAGTCGCACCACTACGGGATGGTGCTCGCAGGCGCCCAGCCCTATTACGTCGAGGCCTTTCCCATGGTGGCGTACTCGATGTACGGCGCCGTGCCGCTGCGGGCCATCAAGAAGGCCCTGCTCGATCTCAAGGCGGCGGGCCGGCTCGACAAAGTGAAGATGGTCACGCTGACCAATTGCACGTTCGACGGTCACGTCTACGACGTGCGCCGCGTGATGGAAGAGTGCCTGGCGATCAAATCCGATCTCATCTTCCTGTGGGATGAAGCCTGGTTCGGGTTCGCCCGCTTCTCGCCGCTCTATCGCCCGCGCACGGCGATGGGCGCGCGCGCCGATCTGAAGGAGGCCTTCGCCGACCCCGCCTACCTGCAGCGGTATCTCGCGCAGGAGAAGCTGCTCGGCGCGGATCTCGACTGCGAAGAGGAACGCGTGCTGGATACTCGGCTCGTACCCGATCCCCGCAAGGCCAAGTTGCGTGTCTACCAGACGAACTCGACGCACAAGTCGATGTCCGCGCTGCGGCAGGGTTCGATGGTGCTCGTGGCCGACGAGGAGTATCACCTGCACGAGCAGGCCTTCAAGGAGGCGGTGTTCACCCACGCCTCGACCTCTCCCAACCAGCAGCTCATTGCGTCGCTCGACGTGGCTCGCCGCCAGATGGAGTTGGAGGGCTACGGCCTCGTCATGCAGGCCATTCAACTCGCGATCGAGATCCGCCGCGGGGTGAACACGCATCCGCTGGTGTCGAAGTACTTCCGTGTGCTGGACGTGGAGGACATGGTGCCGGCCGAGTTCCGGCAGTCCGGCCTCAAGAGCTACAGCGAGGGCGGTGCCACGTGGGTGGATGCGGCTCGCGCCTACCGCGAGGACGAGTTCATTCTCGATCCCACCCGACTCACGCTGTTGTGCGGGACCGCGGGATACGACGGCACACAGTTCAAGAACCTGCTCGCAGCGGAGTACGAGATCCAGCTCAATAAGACTTCACGCAACTCGATCCTGCTGCAGACCAACATCAACAACACGCGCAGCGATGTGGCGAACCTGCTCAAGGTGCTCGTCGAAATCTCCAAGGAGATCGAGGCGCGTCTCAAGAGCGGCGGCGAGGACGCTCGCAAGGCCTTCGCGGCGCGGGTGAAGTCGCTGGTGGAGGACGTTCCGGACCTGCCCAACTTCAGCCACTTCCACGACCGTTTCCGCGACGACCCGCAGAGCACGACGCTCGAAGGCGATATGCGCTCGGCGTTCTACATGGCCTACGACCACGATGGCTGCGAGCACGTGAAGCTGATGAACCCCGAGATCGACAAGCGGCTCAAGGCAGGACCGCCTCTGGTCTCAGCCCACTTCGTGATCCCCTACCCACCTGGCTTCCCCATCATGGTGCCCGGCCAGGTCATCAAGGCTGACACCATCGAGTTCATGCGCAAGCTCGATGTGAAGGAGATCCACGGCTACGACGCCAATCTTGGGCTGAAGCTGATCAGCCCGACCGTGCTCGAAGGCTCGAAGCCGGAGGAACCGGAGGAACACGCGAAGAAAGTGAAGCCGGAAGTGGCGGCTGTCAAGTAGTCGCCGGCCGCGACGTCACTGGACGTGAGAGATGGCAGACGGAGCACATCATGATTGACTGGTTCTTCGGCACGCTTCGCCAATACCCTGAGATTGCGATCTTTCTCACGCTGGGCATTGGCTACTACTTTGGCAGGTTCACCTTCAAGGGCATCGGCCTGGGGTCGGTCACCGCGACCCTCCTGGCCGGCGTCCTGATCGGACAGATCGGGATCACCATCGCACAGCCTCTCAAGGCGACGGTCTTCCTCATGTTCCTGTTCGCGGTCGGCTACGCGGTCGGGCCGCAGTTCGTCCGCGGTGTCGCGAGGGACGGCGTGCCGCAGGCGCTCTTCTCCGCGGTCCAATGCGTCATCTGCCTCGTGGTCCCGGTCGCGATCGCGAAGTTCGCGGGCTACGATCTCGGCTACGCCGCAGGGCTCTACTCGGGGTCTCAGACCATCTCCGCTGCCATGGGCCTGTCGACGGACGCCATCAATCGGTTGGGCCTGGCCGCCGATCAAGCCAAAGCCCTGATCGACTCGATGCCGGTCGCCTACGCGGTGAGCTACATGTTCGGCACGATGGGGTCCGCGATCGTGATCGCCATCATCGGCCCGAAGCTCCTCGGCATCAATCTCCAGGCCGCGTGCAAGGACTACGAGCAGAAGCAAGGCGGCGTCAAGGAACTGGGCGGCCCCGGCACGGCCTGGCGGCGCTGGGAAGTGCGGGCGTACCGCGTCCAGCCGGGCGGGAGGGCCGCTGGCCTGACCGTCCTCGAGGCTGAGGCGCTGGTGCCTCAGGTACAGCTCAGCGCGACGGGCACTGGCCCGCAAGTCGTCCAGACCAAGACCATGGTCAAGGCACGTTTGTTCGTCCTGCGTATCCGCCGCGACGGCGCGATCGTGGAGGCGACCGCAGACACCGTTCTGCTCGAGAACGACGTCGTGGCGGTCGCGGGCGCCCGCGAGGTGCTCGTGTCGCTGCTCGGGGCAAACGCGACCGAGGTCGAGGATCGGGAGTTGCTGGCCATGCCGGTCGAGGGCGTGGATGTCCTGGTCAGCAACAAAGCTGTCGACGGCAAGACGCTGGTTGACCTGGCCCAGATGCCGGCGATGCGAGGCGTCTTCCTGCGAAAGATCACGCGCGGCGCGACCGCGACCAACATCCCGATCCTGCCGACCACCACGATCAACCGCGGCGACCTGCTGACGATTGCCGGTCGTACGCAGGACACCAACAACGCGATCAAGGAACTCGGCGTGGCCGATCGCCCGACCGACGTCACCGACATGGCGTTCGTTGGCGCGTTCGTCGTGATCGGCGCCCTGTTCGGCTCGCTGGTCCTCAACGTCGGCGGCGTGCCGCTGACACTGTCCACGGCCGGCGGCGCGCTCATCGCCGGGATCATCGGCGGGTGGCTGCGGTCCGTTCGACCGAGCTTCGGCCGTATCCCGACGCCGACCATCTGGTTCATGAACTCGGTCGGTCTCAACATCTTCATCGCCATCGTCGGCATCTCCGCCGGCCCTGGCTTCGTGAACGGCTTGAAGACGCAGGGCATCGGCCTGTTCCTGTGGGGCGCGCTCGCCACGACCGTGCCCCTGATCCTGGGCATGTTGATCGCCAAGTTCGTGTTCCGCTTCCACGACGCGCTCACGCTCGGCATCGTCTCCGGCTCGCGCACGACCACGGCCTCGCTCGGCCTCGTCTGCGATCAGGCCAAGAGTCAGGTGCCGGCGCTCGGATACACGGTGACCTATGCCGTCGGCAACACGCTGCTGACAATCTGGGGCATGGTCCTGATCATTCTGCTTTCGTAACGACGGAGATCTGAGGACACGTCTATGGAACAAACTCTGAAGTATCAACAGTACGAGAAGCTAGGCCCGTTCGAGATCAAGGACTTTCTCGCCAAGGTGGCGACGAAGTCCGCGCAGGAATCGTCGCTCACGTACCTGAACGCCGGCCGCGGCAACCCGAACTGGGTTGCGACCGAGCCGCGCGAGGCGTACTTCCTGCTCGGGCAGTTCGCCGTCACCGAGAGCAAACGCGTGCTCGATCTGCCGCCGGGCGTCGGCGGCATGCCCAAAGCGAAGGGCGTGGCCGACCGGCTGACTGCCTGGCTCGCCAAGCACGAGGACATGCCGGGCGCGGAGTTCCTGCAGCGGATGGTGCCGTGGACCGTGAAGAAGTTCGGCTTCGACCCTGACAAGTTCGTCCACGAGCTCGTGGATTCGATCATCGGCGATCACTACCCGGTCCCCGACCGCATGCTGGTACACAACGAGCAGATCGTCCACGAGTACTTGAAGTGGGCGATGTGCGGCGAGCCGTATCCGAAGGGCACGTTCAAGCTCTACGCCGTCGAAGGCGGCACCGCCGCCATGTGCTACATCTTCAAGTCGCTCAAGAGCAACCGCATCCTGAATCCCGGCGACACGATCGCGATGGGTGTGCCGATCTTCACGCCGTACCTGGAGATGGCGCACCTCGAAGACTACGACCTGCATTACGTGCCCGTACACGCGAAGCAGGACCACAAGTTCCAGTATCCGGATACGGAGCTCGCCAAGCTGCTCGATCCGAAGATCAAGGCGTTCTTCGTCGTCAACCCCGGCAACCCGTTCGCGGTGGCGATGTCAGAGGCCACGATCAAGAAGATCGGCAGTGTGCTCGAGAAACGGCCGGATCTGATCCTGCTGACCGACGACGTCTACGGCACATTCGTGCCGGGCTTCCGCTCGCTGATGGGCGCGTTCCCGAGGAATACCATCGGCGTCTACTCCTACAGCAAGTACTTCGGCTGCACCGGCTGGCGCCTGGGTACGATCGCCGTCCACGAGGACAACATCTTCGACCAGATGATCGCCGCCCACCCCGAGCCGATCAAGCAACTGCTGGACAAGCGCTACGGCGGCCTGACACTCGAGCCGCGCAAGTTCGCCTTCATCGACCGCATCGTCGCCGACAGCCGCGACATCGCGCTGAATCACACCGCGGGGTTGTCGCTGCCGCAGCAGGTGATGATGTCGCTGTTCTCGCTGAGCGAACTGATGGACACCAAGAAGGACTACCAGAAAGCCTGCATCGGGATCGTCAAGAAACGCGTTCAGGCGACCATCGAGGGGCTGGACCTCGAGGTCGGCCCGAACGCTCAATTCGACTACTACTACGGCCTGATCGACTTCGAGTTCTTTGCTCGCAAAAACTTGGGCGAAGAAGTGGTCACGTGGATGAAGAAGAACGTGCACCCGCTCGACATCGTGTTCCGGCTGGCGGAGGACCACGGCATCGTGCTGCTCAACGGCAGCGGCTTTGCGGCGCCGGACTGGTCGGTGCGCATCTCGTTCGCGAACCTGGACGATCACGTGTACGACGACATCGGCCGGGCGCTCCGCGCGATTGCGCGCGGCTACTACCAGGCGTATCAGGCCGCCATGCATAAGACCGGCGCGCCGGAGGAAACTGCGGAAGTTCCCGTGGGGAAGCGGTAACTGACGCGGGCCGTTGCGGACGGACCTGGGCGAATGCTGGTGATCGGCCTGGGACGTCCGTAACGGCGCTCTCATACCAACGACGAATCAACGCGATACGCAGCCGCGGTCAGGGTCGGGCATGAGCTACATGTTGAACGCGCTTCGCACCCATCCAGAGCTGGCGGTCTTTCTCACGCTGGCGGCGGGCTTCGTGATTGGCCGAATCAAGATCGGGTCATTCAAACTGGGGAACGTCGTCGGCACGCTCATCGCGGGCGTGCTCATCGGACAACTCGAGATCAAAGTCGATCCCATCGTCAAGGCGGTCTTCTTCTCGCTCTTCCTGTTTGCGACCGGCTACAAGGTCGGGCCTCAATTCTTTCGCGGCCTGAAGAAGAGTGCGCTGAGCCAGGTCGTGCTGACGGTCGTGTTCTGTGTGACGAGCCTCGTCACGACGGTCGTTTCCGCGAAACTGCTTGGCTACGACAGCGGGACGGCCGCAGGCCTCATGGCCGGGGCGTTCACAGAATCGACCGTCATCGGCACCGCCAGCGACACCATCGACCGGCTCGATCTGCCAGAGGCCGAGAAAACCAGGATGAAGAACAACATTCCAGTGGCCTATGCGGTCAGCTACCTCGTCGGCACTGGATTCGTCGTGTGGTTTCTGTCGGCTGGGGCTCCGCGTCTGCTTCGAATCAACCTGAAGGAGGAAAGCCGGAAACTGGCGAGCCAGCTGGCCTCGGTGGACACATCCGCAGACGACGTTCACCTGGCATACAAGGCATGGAGCATCCGGGCGTATCGCCTGGCCGATGTTGCGGCGGGCCGGACAGTGGCCGATTTCGAGCGCTGCGCGAGCCCCGAGCGGGTCTTCGTGGAACGCATCCGACGAGGTGCAGAGCTCATTGACGCCACGCCGGAGACCGTTCTGCGATCGGGCGATGTCGTCGCCATCGGGGCGAGGCGGAGAGTGCTGCTCGGTGGACGCCTGTCGCTTGGAGAGGAAGTCGAGGACCCCGCTCTGCTCGAGTTTCCGCTGGCGACGTTCGACGTCGTGGTGACAAGGCGAGAGGTGATCGAGCAGCCGCTCTCGGCTGTGGCCCAACAACACGGGCGAGGCGTCGTGCTGGTGAAATTCATCCGCGGCGGTGAGGAGATGCCCTTCGGCGCCGAGACGATCATCAACCGGGGAGACCTTCTCCGGCTCGGCGGCGCCCGGCGGGACGTGGAACGCGCCGGGCAGGCGCTGGGCTACATCGAGCGTCCATCCAGCGAGTCGGACGTGGTGTTCCTCGGCCTGGGTATTGTCGTCGGCGGTCTCGTGGGGCTGTTGACGCTCGATATCGGAGCGCTTCCGCTCACGCTCACCGCGAGTGGCGGTGCGCTCATCATGGGTCTGATTTTCGGCTGGTTGCGCTCGCTCCATCCGACGTTTGGCAGGATCCCGGAGCCCGCGCTCTGGATCTTCGATACCGTTGGCCTCGCCGTCTTCATCGGTATCGTCGGATTGACCGCGGGCCCCACGTTCGTGTCCGGGCTTCGCCAGAGCGGGCCCAGCCTGCTGATCGTCGGGTTCATTGTCGCGATCACGTCGCACATCGTGGCACTGCTGTTCGGACGCCACGTCCTGAAGATGAATCCGCTGATTCTGTTGGGCGCCTGCTCCGGAGCGGGGACCGTCACGGCGGCGTTGCGAGCGATCCAGGACGAAGCACAAAGCAAGATTCCCGTTCTCGGCTACACCGTGCCCTATGCCATCGGGAACATCCTCTTGACAGCGTGGGGACCGGTCATCGTCTACCTCACGAGATGAGTTCCATCACGTTCGACCGTCCTGGGCCGCTGGCAGAGGATCCGCCCGACTTCTCCCTGGTGCTGGGCGGGCCGTTGTACCAATTGCTTCGCCGGTCGCACCTCTCGGACGACGCGCTGACGCTGGTCCATCGACGCATTCTCGCCGGGGTGCTGATCACGTGGCTGCCGCTGCTGCTGCTGTCGGCGTGGGAGGGGCGAGCGTGGTGGGGGACCACACAGGTCCCCTTTCTCCTCAACGTTGAAGTGCACGCGCGATTCCTCCTCGCCATGCCGCTCCTCGTCGTGGCGGAGCTCGTCGTCCACGCTCGCATGCGGCGGGCATTGGTGCAGTTCCTCTCGCGCGATCTGATTCGCGCCGCCGACCGACCCCGCTTCAACGCTCTCATTGGATCGGCGATGCGTCTGCGGAATTCGTTGGTCGCCGAGTTCGGCCTCATTGTGCTCGTCTACGGAGTCGGCGTCTTCGTGCGCCGCTACGTCTCCGTTGACGCAAACACGTGGGCGGCGGGAAGCGCCTCCGGTTTCGCCAACCTGTCCCTCGCCGGCTGGTGGCACACGCTCGTGAGCGTGCCCCTCTTCCAGTTCCTGCTTCTCCGCTGGTATTACCGGTTGTTCATCTGGACCCGCTTTCTCTGGCAGGTGTCACGCATCGAGCTCCAGCTCATGCCGACCCATCCCGACCGCGCCGGCGGACTGGGATTCCTCGCCAACATCGTGTACGCGTTCACACCGGTGCTCCTCGCGCACGGCGTCTTGCTGGCTGGCTTGATCGCCGATCGCATCTTCTTTGAGGGAGCGAAGCTCCCGCAGTTCACCGTGGAGATTTTCTCTGTCGTTGGCGCACTCGTGTTCGTGCTGCTGTGCCCGCTGATTGTGTTCGGCGGACAGTTGTCACGCGCAAGGCGCGAGGGCCTCGGCGAGTACGGGGTGCTCGCGCAGCGCTACGTCAGACAGTTCGATGCGAAATGGATTCGCGGTGACCGTGATCCGGCCGAGCCGCTCGTGGGCAGTGGCGACATCCAATCGCTGGCCGACCTGGCCAACAGCTTCGACGTCATCCGGACGATGCGGTTCGTGCCGTTCTCGAAAGAGACGGTCTTTCAGTTGGGGGTCGTCACCGTGGCCCCGCTGCTGCCGCTGACGCTCACGATGATCTCGTTCGAAGAGCTGTTGAAACGTCTGCTGGGCGCGGTGTTCTGAGGAGGTGATCAGCGCCGACGGAGCGAGACGCCAGCCGACACGAACCAGACGTTGCCTCGATCCTTGAAGGTGTGGCCCGCCGACACATCCCACTGCACATCGGGGCCGGCGACCCAGGCCGCGCCGGCATCCAGCGTCCACACGTCGGCTCGATTCCCGAGCGGCCCGCCACTCAACTCTGCAAACGCGCTGACGGTCGGCGCGACCGCGCGCGTCAGACTCAAACTCGCCTCGTTGTGCCAAAGCCGCCCGGCCGTGCCGGACGTCCGTGTCGATAGCAGGTTCCCGCTCACCGACCAGTCGCTCGGCAGCGATCGTGCCCAGAGCACACGAAACGAGCCATCATTCGAGTTCGACGAGAACGCGTCAGCGCCGACGGGGAACGACCAGGACGGCTCCACGGACAGTGTGACGTGATGGCGCGCTTCGGTCATCACGGCGAGCTTCGTTCCCACGAGCACGTCATTGCCGCCGCCAACCATGTGCGATGCGCCGCCGGCTTCGAGGCGCGTCACGGAGAGTCCGTCCCACGTCGAGAAGATCTCGACGCGCGGCGTCAGACCGAAACGCATGGTGAGCTGACCCCAGGTCTCGGTCCATTGCTGATCGCTCTGTTGCGGCGCGCCTTCCACCTGCATCCCACCCTCGACCTGGATCATGCCGCGCCCGACCAGCGCCTCGGAGTTCCCGATCCCAGGGCGATTGGAGGTGAGTGGGGCCACGCTCTGCGCTCCAACGGAGACGGCCATCAGCAGAAGCACACCAGTGGCGAGGCCGTTGCGGATTGGTGGCGAAGAGCCAGACGAGCCCACACGATGTGGCAGGCGCAAGACGTGGACCAGCGTGAGCGTCGAGGGACGTGGCGAATGAACGGCGCGATCACCGCCTGCTGAGACGCCATGACGACCGCTGGTGACGACGCAACTCGCGATGACCGCCCGTGACTTCCCGTGCGAGTCGAGGGCAGTGGTCCCCTGTTTGCAGCGGTGACCACGTCCTCGTGCGCGACCCCTGTCCTTTTTCAAGGTGGCTGATGAACACATGCATCAGGAGAGTGATCTCGATAGCCAGTGCGTGGTCGGTCATGAGCTCGATCGCTCTGGCTCAGTCCCCGCAGACGCCAGCCTCCGATGTCACGCTCCGCTCGATCAGGGCGATCGGTTATCAGGTCAACAGCGGCGACACGACTGTTGACCTGAAGGGCACTGCCTTGAATGCCGACGCAATCGGCGAGGCAAAGGTCGAGGCCAGGACGGCCCTGACGACGGTCGAGGCCACGATCAAGGGGCTCAGGCCATCGACGGAAGTGGGCACGGAATTCCTGGCCTACGTCATGTGGGCCGTCTCCCCGGAAGGTCGTGCGGTCAATCTTGGCGAGGTTCGTCCGAACGACGACGGGCGAGGCGAGCTGAAGACGACGACGCAGCTGCAAAGCTTCTCGCTCTTCGTCACCGCAGAACCGTATCCCGCGGTGCGGCAGCCAAGCGAGATGCTGATTCTCGAGAACGATGTTCGGAAGAACACCAAGGGGCGTCTCCTCGTCGTGGACAACTACACGCTGATGAAGCGCAGCCAGTACCAGAAGATCGCCAACCCGCTGGCGCTCTCAGTGGATCTGAAGAAGGCCCCTCTCGAACTGTACCAGGCCCGCAACGCGGTCGATATCGCGAAGTCGCGTGGCGCGGAGAAGTACGCGCCGGAGATCTTCTCGAAAGCGCTGGGTGGCCTCGAGCTGGCCGAGCGCGCACTCGTCAAGAAATCCAACCGGCGAGAAATCATCTCACTGGCGCGCCAGGCGACGCAGGCGTCAGAGGACGCGCGTGCACTGACCGCCGAGCGCGTGGAAGACGAGCGCATCGCCAGCGAGCGCGCCGCGGCCGCGGCACAGGCGAAAGCGCTGGCCGAAGGCAAAGCGGCGGCGGAGGCCGCGGCGGCGAAGCAGCGGGCGGAGCAGGAAGCGAAGCTGCAGGCGGACCTCGCCGCGGCCCGCGAGGGACAGCTCAAAGCGGAGGCTGCGGCCCGGAAGGCTGAAGCGGCGGAAG